>JADMIO011227161.1_pt1 | contig 55774 bp, 45 predicted proteins | sample 8958161 | NCBI WGS metagenome assembly JADMIO01 (sample SAMN16585339, study PRJNA669376) | soil metagenome | isolation source: Crop rotation soil | place: USA: Cullars Rotation, Alabama | collected 2011
GCCGCGACTTCAAGTCACGTGAATTCCAAGCTTCGGATCCCACTGTGCTGGAAAGAATCCGCATCGAATCGTGCTCGAACCGCAGGCCCTTCAATTTTAGCTCCTTCCATTTTTCGCGGAGGCGATCGGCGTCTGCCTTGGTCACTTCTCTTTTGAGAACGACGTAGCGGCGATCGGTGGCGATCTTTTCCGCGATCTCGTTCGACGGCAGTTTCAGTTCGCGACTGACCAAATCGACAACCGCGCTACGATCGTTGATGAGCGAAGCGTCGGCCACCAGGGTCTCGACCGGGACGTTGTGCGCGAGGACCTCCGTATTGGCGTCGAAGATCGTACCGCGCTCGGCGTAAATCTTTTGCCGTTGAACGTTCTTTTCCGCCGCTTTTTCGGCGTAAAAGTCGTGCTTGATCATCTGCAGATAGATCAAGCGACAGGAGAAAACGCTAAATAAAACCGTGAAACCGAGACAAACCAGTGTGCATCGAAACCGCGGGCTCATTTGCCGGCACGTGGATTAGAGACCGGGCGAATCGCGTTCTCCGGTTCGTTCCGGGACGGGATGGTCAGGCGAACAATGCTGACCTCCGAAATCGGTTTCATTTTGAGGTAACCTTCCTTGAGCCGGCGTTGTAACGCCGAGCGCGACGTGAGTGCGGCAATCTGGACGCCGACGACTTCGTTTTGCTTCTTCAAGTCGGCCAGCTCGACCTCGAGCGCCTTTTTCCGGTCGCCGAGGTGATACAGCTGAATCGTGAGATAGACGTAGCTGAGCCCGGTCAAAGCCAGGAAACCCGTCAACACAATCCAGCGCGCAAGCGAGGCTGCATTAACCGTGTTGACGTTCTTCCGGCGGCTCATCCGATTTTCTCCGCCACCCGTAATTTCGCGCTGCGCGAGCGCGGATTGACTCGTTGTTCTTCTTCGCCCGGCTCAATCGGCTTGAGCGTGATCACGTTCAGGTCGTAATCCGGATTCGGCTTCGGCTCGGGCCATTCCGGTTTGTCGATGGTCGGCCGGCCATGGTCGCGGAAGAAATTCTTCACGATGCGATCCTCGAGCGAATGAAAACTGATCACCGCGATTCGGGAGCCCGCTTCCAGGCGTGACGTCAAAGCTTTCAGGCCTTGTTCGAGAGCGCCGAGCTCGTCGTTCACTTCCATGCGCAGCGCTTGGAAAACCTGCGTGGCCGGATGACGACGGCCGTGGCGGCCGACCACTTTTTCTATCGCGCGAGCCAGTTGCAGCGTCTCACGGAATGGCGCGGCCTTGCGCATTTTCACGACCAAGGTGGCGATTCGGCGGGCGGCGGGTTCTTCGCCGAGGTCGCGAAACAACTGGATCAGTTGTTCTTCACTGTAGGTATTGACGATTTCCGCAGCAGTTAAACGTGTGCGCGGATCCATCCGCATGTCCAGCGGGCCATTCCGCATCATGCTAAAACCGCGTTCGGCGTTTTCCAGTTGCCGGGAAGAAACGCCGAGATCGATAAGCGCGCCTCCAATCGTGGCGATCCCGAGTTCGTCAAGAACCGTGTCCACGTTACGGAAGTTGGCCTGGCGAAATGTCACCCGGCTACCGACATGCGCCAGGGACTCGCGGGCATGCTCAATAGCTTCCGGATCCTGGTCCAACGCCAGAATGTCGGCGCCGGTCTTGAGAATGAGCTCGCTATGGCCGCCTCCCCCGCAGGTTCCATCCACGACCAGGCTGCCGGCCCGGGGGGCCAGCAACTCGACCACTTCTACTGCGAGAACGGGCCGATGATAAGTGAAGTCCTCCATTTGCTGGGCCTCCTCCAGGATCAATGCGCCGGTCGCGAACCGGACCTGCCGCTCAAAAAGCAACGCATTCATATATAGTACAGGTGAATTACAAACCGATGACGCCGGCGACGTGCTGGTAAGTCGAAGTCTCTTCCTCGGTCGCCTTCTTCCAGCGCCCGAGGTTCCAAATTTCAAATCGGCCGCGGCCGCCCACGAGCGCCACTTCGCCTTTCAGGCCGACCTTGCGGCAAAGTTCCTCCGGCAGGACGAGGCGACCCTGGCGGTCCGACGACCCGTGTTGAGCGCGGGAATGGAGCTGGCGAAGAAAAACGCGTCGATCTCTGGCGGAAACAGTCGGGGCTGCTTCGGCCTCAGAGCTCATACGAGAAAACTCCTCAGGCGACATGACCAATAGAAATTGATGATTCGCTTCCGGAAGAATGATGAATTCCTCGGCGTCATTGCGTCGCCAGCGCGCGGGAATGGTGATGCGATTTTTCTCATCGATGGCATGTCGGAATTCGCCGGCGAAGAAAGCTTGGGTTGGCGAAGGCGTGTCCATATGCGGGTGGAGAATTCAACCATTCTGGCCCACTTTCCTCCACTTTTAACCACCTTGCGTGCCAGGGGTCAACAAAAAAATCAGCTATTTTCAAGGAGTCCGGATCCCGCTCGCTTCCCCAAGATTCGGTTGAGGGCGTGCGACTTCTGCATTGAACCTTGAGCGTTGAAAGCGCGCCCGCATCGCTGTTGCGAAGCACTGCGGGCAGGTTGAACGTTGAGCGTTGAATTCGAAAACGCTGTTCCTGCAATCGCCCCTGATTTTCCTTACGGCTTTATCGTTAGCCACCGCCGCTGCCCAAACCGCTTCGCCTAACGACTCAGACTCAATCCGAGTCAACGTCACCGTGAACCCGGACGGCACCCGCACGAGCTTCCAGTTCGATACCGCGAATCACAAGGCCACGGCGATTACCACGGATGCCGCGGGAAAGACGATGAACAAGACCGTCTATCGCCTCGATCAGCAGGATCGATTCGGCACCAGTGTGACGTTTGCGGCCGACGGCAGGCTTCATCACAAGAGCATCTATAAATACGACGCCCGGGGTCGAATGGAACAGGAGACCCAACTGGACCGGAACGATGCGGCATTCGCGAGAATCGTTTACAGCTACGACGTCAACGGCCGCCAGACGGGTTACTCGGTGTTCGATGCCGGCGGAAAGCTAATCGGCCAAACATCCGGCGCCGCTGCCGCAGTCGTTCCCACTCCGAAAGCTTCGCCGAAGCGAAAGTAATCGTTTTTCTAGACAGGATTAACAGGATTGGTTTTCAGGCAGTAACTTCCGAATCCTGTTAATCCAGTAAATCCTGTCTAGTTATCCGAACAACTATCGCTTCAACAACTCCAGCGCCGCGCTGGTCATCCCGACGATCCCCACCTTGATGGTCGGTTCAGGAATGGGTGCGAACTTGCTCGAGTGTAGACTCGGCAAAGGCGCCGCGCCCGATTTCTTGCTCTCGGCAATCTTTTCCGGATCCACCCCGCCAATGTGGAAATCCACTGCCGGGATCGAGTGATCCGGCAAACTAAACTCGGAGAAATCTTCACCGCCCATCGTCGGATCCACCATTTCGACGTTTTCGTCGCCAAGCGCCTTCTTCCAAACGCCGACTAACCGCTTCGTTAGGTCGGGGTTATTATAGGTGGCCGGCGTGAATTCGTTTTTAAGGTGGTTCACGATCGGCGCCCGGTCTGCGGGAAGACCTGCTGCCGTGGCAATGCCTTTGGCAATTCGATCGATTGCCGCGAGAACACGATCGCGCACGTCCGCTTTATAAGTGCGCACGGTTAACTGCATTTTCACCTCGTCGGGAATGATGTTGTGCTTCGTGCCGCCGTGGATCGAGCCGACCGTAATCACGATGGGGTCGAGCGGGTTGTTCTCGCGACTGGCGATGGTTTGCCAGGCTGTGACCATTTCTGCCGCCAGCACCACGGGATCTTTGGTGCGGTGGGGATACGCGCCGTGCCCGCCGACTCCGCGCACAGTGACATCAACCGAATCGACGTTCGCATACGTGTAGCCCTCGGTGACGCCGATGCGGCCCGTTTGAAGTTGCGCGTTGTCATGAAACCCGAGCGCGAAATTTGGTTTGCCGAATCGGTTGTACAGCCCGGCATTCAACATCGCCCGGGCGCCGCCGGCTGTTTCTTCGGCGGGTTGCCCGATAAACATGATCGTTCCCGACCATTGATCGCGCAGTTGTCGCAACACTCGCGCGGTGCCGATGAACGCTGCCATGTGCGCGTCGTGTCCGCAGGCGTGCATGACGCTGACATCGCGCCCCTCGTCGTTTTTCGCCGTGACCTTGCTGGCGTAGGGCAACCCGGTTTCTTCCTGGACCGGCAAGGCATCCATGTCGGTGCGAATGAGAACGATGGGACCCTCGCCGTTCTTCATGAGGCCAACAACGCCGTAACATTTGGTGTTCGGCTTATCGTAGCGTCCGAAGTTTTCCGTGACCTCGCATCCGGCCGCGCGCAATTCTTTGGCCACCACCGCCGCGGTCTTCTCCTCGCGCGTCGAAAGCTCCGGGTGCGCATGGAAGTCCTTGTAGATCGAAATGCAGGAAGGCAACTCGCCCTCGGCAAGGCGTTCCAGGGAAGGCTGCTGCCCAAGGCCAATCTGGGCAGCCAATAGGAACATCCACAGCCAGGCAAACGAGCGGAAAATCTTCATCCCGCATTTATATCCACAGATTTCGCAGATTTCCGCAGATTTATTTGACCTGACCAGCAGACCCGATTCCTCGGCAAGCTCGGAGTGACGGTGCAGCAGGTCCGGAGTCATCCTGAGCTTGTCGAAGGATCGGGTGTCACGGGCTATTGGAATCTGTGAAAATCTGCGCAATCTGTGGATGACCCATGGATTTCGAAAAGAATACCATCCTGTTTGGTGCGGATCCCACGCCTCGCATTGTGGCCATCGAATTGGGCGAGACCGGAACGGTAAAGGTTTATCGACGCGAAAAGGGTGGGGAGACCGTTGCCGACGTCGAGCCGTTTCATCCGTTTGTCTGGGCCGACAGCGACGTTGTCGATCTGGGCATCGAAGCTGACAAACTGGCGGGCGAATTGAAATACGGCTGGCGCGTCACGGTCGACAGCTGGAAGGAGCTCATCGCTCTGCGCAACGCGTTGAAAAATTCCGGGCGCGGTTACTTCGCGTTCAGCGACCCGGTGCAGCATTACCTTACGGCAACGGGCCGGACGCTGTTCAAGAATTTGCCGTTTGAAGAGCTGAAACGGATGCAAATTGAGGTGCTACCGTTCGTGGAAGAGGGAGATGCCGGTGCGGCTCGCACCGATCGAATCATGAGCATCGCGATTTCCGACAACACGGGCTGGGAAGAGCTGATCGTCGTCGATCCAAAGGATGCCGATAAATCCGAGCATGCAGCGATTAAACGCCTAACGAGCCTGATCAAAGAGCGCGACCCGGACGTGATCGAAGGCCACGACTTGTTTCGTGTCGATCTACCGTTCCTGGTTGCTCGCGCGAAGAAATTGAAGACAAAACTGGACTGGGGACGCAGTGGTGGATTTCTGCGCTCGCGTCCGTCCCGACTTCAGATTGCCGAGAAAACCATCGATTACCCGAAGTTCGCGGTCGAGGGTCGGCACTTCGTTGACACGTTTCTGCTCGCGCAATTTTACGACGTGGGAATGCGCACCCTCTCCGGCTTCGAACGAATCGATGTCGCACGGCATTTCGGCTTTTGTGACACCGAAGAAATCTCCGGACTCGCCGGCAAAGAATTGCAACGCGCCTATCTCAAAAACAGCGAACCATTTCGGAAACGCGCCTTGTGCGGCGTTCACGAAACCCGCGCGGTCTCCACTTTGCTGAGCCCGAGCTATTTCATCCAGGCACAGATTTTCCCCTACAATTACCAGGACGTGATCGTTAGGGGCAATGCCACTCGCATCAACGCCCTGTTTCTGCGCGAATACTTCCGGCAGCGACATTCCATCCCGGAAATGCCGATGGCGGTCACATTCGAGGGTGGTTATACCGATATCTTTTTCACCGGCGTCGCGCGCAACGTCTGGCATTGCGACGTTGCCTCGCTTTACCCGTCGATCATGCTGGCGTTCGATTGCTTCCCCGCAACCGATCGGCTCCAAATCTTCCGCCATTTGCTCACCGATCTCCGCGCTTTTCGGCTGCAAACAAAAGCCGATATGCGCGCAGAAAAGGACCAGGCGAAGCAACGCCATCTTCACGCGCTCCAGAACACGTTCAAAATTCTGATCAACAGCTTCTACGGTTACCTTGGTTTCGCGCAGGGACATTTCGCCGATTTCGACGCCGCAGCTCGAGTGACCCAGATCGGGCGGGATCTGCTCAAGAAAATGATCGATTGGTTAGGCGAACAGGGCGCCAAAGTGATCGAGGTCGATACCGACGGCATCTATTTCGTCCCACCATCAACCGCCTCGTCTGTAGCTGGCATGGGCGAGGCCGGTCCCGGCAAACCGAAATCGCGTGGGAAGAAACCGGCACCGACAGTCCCGGCTACAGAAGGCGAGATCGAAAACCTTCAGAAAGGTTTGGCTAACGAATTGCCGAAAGGAATCGACGTCGAATTCGACGAGCAATTCGAGGCGATGTTCAGCTACAAGGCGAAGAACTACGCGCTACTCACAAAAGAGGGCGACGTCATTATCAAGGGCGGCGCTTTGAAATCGCGCGGCCTGGAAAAGTTCCAGCGCGTGTTCCTGGAGGAAATGATCAAGCTGCTGATGGAAGGCAAAAGCGATTCCATAGTGAAGTTGCGCGACGATTACGAAAAAAAGATCCGCAACCGCGAATGGCCTATCGAAATGCTGATGAAGACTGACACGCTCCAGGATTCGCTGGAGAAGTACCGGCAAAAGATCGGCGCGGGCGGGCGCAATCGCGCTGCTGCCTACGAGCTCGCCTCGGCCAGCGGCCGCGCTTACAAGCCGGGCGACCAGGTGAGTTATTACGTGAGGGCAACACCGAAAAAGGTTGCAGCCTACGAAGCTGCGAAACTTGCCTCTGATTTCGACCCCAAGAATCGCGACGAGAACGTCGATTACTACGTCGCGAAGTTGGATGACCTGGTAAAGAAATTCGGCGGCATCTTTTCCACCGCCTCCGCACCTAAACAGGCAAGTCTCGCCTTCGAATAACTTATGAAAACAAAATTGCTTCTCTGCCTGACAATTCTGTTAAGCCTAGTCGTCCCGCGAAATTTTATCGCCGCTGAAGAAGATCGCGCCGACATCAAATCGGAAATTGCCAAGCGACATGATGAAGCGGTGAAACGGTTGCACGATTGGATCGCGCAAATTTCGATCGCCGCGGAGAATCGCGGTTATCCCGAAGGACCGGAATACATGGCGAAGCTGGCAAAGGATGCCGGATTCCAGAAGGCGGAGGTCGTTAACACCGATGGCAAGGCCGGCGTGTTTGCGACTCTCGACGCGGGGGCGGCGAAAACGGTTGGGCTTTATTTCATGTACGACGTGAAACAATTCGACCCGGCGGAGTGGAGTTCTTCTCCGACCGATGCCCAGATCGTAGATAAGCAACCGTTAGGCAAAGTGATGGTGGGCCGCGGCGCGGTGAATCAAAAAGGACCCGAGTCCGCTTTCCTGGCTGCGCTCCATGCGATTCGTGGCGCCGGCAAAAAGATCCCGGTCAATCTGGTGATGGTGGCCGAGGGCGAGGAAGAGATCGGCTCGCCGCACATCGGCCAAATCGTTCACAAACCCGAGGTCGAAGCCGCTTTGAAGAAATGTGTTGGCGTGTTCATGCCGCACTCCGCACAAGACCTCGACGGTGCTGTGACGGTTAATCTTGGATCCAAAGGCGTGATCGAGCTCGAAATGGTTTCCGATGGCGCGAAGTGGGGACGCGGTCCGGCGAAAGATGTTCATTCATCTCTTAAGGCGATGATCGACAGCCCGGCCTGGCGATTGGTTCACGCCTTGAACACGCTGGTTTCCGAAGACGGCAACACGATCAAGATCGACAATTATCCGCAGCCGCTTCCGCTCAGCGCGGAGGAAAAGGAGATGATCGCCAAGGCGTCGCAGGTGCGCACGGAAGCGAGCGCGAAGAAACAATACAGCACACAGCATTGGATCGACGATTTGCCCTGGCAGCAGGCTAACGAGCGCCTCGAATCGCAGCCGACTGTGAACATCGAAGGCCTGGTGGGGGGTTACACTGGTCCGGGAGGCAAAACGATTCTGCCACATCGCGCCGTAGCCAAGATCGACATGCGGCTTGTTCCCGACATGAAAGCGGCCGACGCGTTGGCGGCGTTGAAAGCGCATCTGACCAAGCGCGGTTTCGGCGACATTGAAGTGAACATGACCGGCGGATATGACCCGACGAGCACGTCGAAAGACTCAGCGCTCATTCAGGCGCAGGTGACGACGTATAAGAAGTTCGGCGTCGACCCGTTGTTCTGGCCGCGCAACGCCGGATCTTATCCCGGTTACGTTTTCACAAACGAACCGCTCAAACTCGCCGCGGGTCATTTTGGTATGGGCCATGGCAGCGGCGCGCATGCGCCGGACGAATACTACGTCATTGAGTCCGGGAACCCGAAAATCCAAGGCTACGACGGCGCTGTGATGTCGTACGTGGAGTATCTATACGAACTGGCAAAGTAGATCTTGTTTCATCATCGAAACGGTTAGGTAACAACCGCGATACTTTTGCCTGCTCGCCGCGGCGACATGGGCGAAGTGAAATACAGTTCGTATGAATAACGAACCGGGTTTGTCAGCGCGTGGAATTCTCCTTTTCTGTTTGCTCGTAATTTGCCTAACGGCGAACGGCTTTGCGCAAAATGCCACTTTCACCACGCAGGCCTATCCCATCGTCGGAAATACACAGATCGCCGCCGATTTCAACGGTGACGGCAAACTCGATATCGCCGGCAGCGGAGTGAACGCGGTTTCGGTCATGCTCAACAATGGTGATGGAACGTTTCGTCCGAAGATCGAATTCCCGGTGGGCAAACAAACGCAAGATGTGGCGGCCGGCGATTTCAATGGCGACGGCAAAATGGATGTCGTCGTTAGTCTGAACGATCCGCAGGTTAGTCTCGCGCTGCTGCTCGGTACCGGCACCGGCAGTTTTGGTGCACCGGCATTTCTGCCGAACACCACGGGTTTTGGCTCGCCGGTGGTGATCGCGGCCGACCTGAACAATGACGGCAAGCTCGATGTGATCATTGCGCATGATTTTGGGTGTTTTACGGCACCTTGCCGGGGAGCGCGCAGCGCGACAATTTTGTTAGGCAATGGCGACGGTACATTCCAGCCGGAGCGCCAGATTGACGTGAACACATTTCCGCACTCCATGGCGGTCGGCGACTTCAACCGGGACGGTGTCAAAGATCTCGCTGTCGGCGGAGAAAACACCGAGCTGTCGATTCTGCTTGGAACGGGCGGCGGCAATTTTGCGCTTCAGCCTGTCATGACGCTTGTTCCCGGCGGCGATGGTTTCTCCGCCAGCAATGATGTCGACATTGCGGATTTCAATCGTGACGGTATCCAGGACATCACGGTTCCGCTTGGAAACGGAGACGGCAACGCAATCGTCCTCGGCAATGCGGATGGGACGTTCCGCGTCAGCACACGCATTCTGGATGACGCCGTATCGTCGCCGCAAAGCTGTGCATTGGCCGATTACAACGGAGACGGTTTTGTCGACATCGCGCGGGGGATGGGGGACGGCACTCGTGGCCTGGTACAGATCCTTTTCGGAAACGGCGACGGAACTTTTCGCCCGCCGGTAAATTATGCCGTCCCGGCGCCCAATTCGAGCGTAGGCGGCGGTTGGATGATCGCGGCCGACTTCAACGGCGACGCCACGTCCGACATCGCGGTGGAGGTAAGGGGAGCTGCGGCGGGAACCGACATCTTGCTCAACACCAGTGGCGGCGTTGCGCCTCCGACAGGCGAGGCGAGATTGTCGGCGCTTAGTTTGAATCCGAGCACGGTTCAGGGCGGCAGCGCAACGACTGGGGCCGTGACGCTGAGCACGCGCGCGCTACGAGCCACGACCATCCGGCTAAGCAGCAGCAGCCCGGTGGCAACCGTTCCGGCGAGTGTCACGGTGCCGTCCGGAGCTACCACTGCGAATTTCGCTGTGGCCACTGCACAGGTAACCTCCGCCGCGTCAGCCCAGATCACGGCGACGTTGAACGCGACTTCACGAAGCGCGACCTTAACGATCAATCCTAGTGCGCCCGCATCGGACACCGTCTCGATTTCGCGCGCGGAATATGATCGTTCGAAATCGACGCTGCGCGTGGAAGCCGCGAGCACGCGCTCGAATGCGACTTTGCAGGTGTTCGCGACTTCGACCGGCCAATTGATAGGCACCCTAACGAATAATGGCGGCGGCCGATTTGGGGGCCAGTTCAACTGGCCGACAAACCCGCAAAACATCACCGTTCGCAGCAATTTCGGCGGCGTGAAGAGTGCAGCGGTAATGTTGAAGTAGCGGGAGAGCGCAGCGGGCGTTATTCGCTCCGCGAAGCGACAGTTGCGTCGGTGCGAGAGGTCAGCGCCATCTGCTTTCGCCCCAGCCAGGCGCCGAGAACACACCAGATAGCAACGAGCGGAACGGCAAGATAACTGATCATTGTTAGGCTGAGGCTGAGCGTATGGTTCAGGCCGTAGTAAGTCCAGTTACCGATTTGATCGCCGAACCGGTAGCCGAACGTGTCGATAAAACTCTTCGCCTTGTATTTATCGGCCCGGCGCAAAACGGTGAACAGAACCTCGCGAGCCGGACGCATAAACGCAAAAGTGCTTGCGCGGCGGGCGATCTGGAAAATCGCGAGCATGGAAAGACTTGGGGCCAACCCAATGGCAACGAATCCGAAAAGGCTGAGCACGGGCATGAACAGCAACGTGAACGAAACACCGAGCGATTTCATGAAGCGGCCGGTTAGAAAGATCTGGAGCACCAGCGTGAGCGTGTTGGTGATGAGATCGAGCTTGGCGAAGAAGGCGGTTCGCGTTCCGCGATCGGTAAACGCCGTTCGGGTCAGGTCCGATTGCTGAAAGTATGCCCAGGTCGATGTCAGCGTGTACAACATGATGAAGAGCATCAGGCCAAACAGATAGGGCGACCGGCAGATGTGGCTTACGCCCTCCCAGATTCCCCCGCCGATCGGCTTCTCAGCCTCCTCCTCTTCGTTTTCAGGCGTTGTTGGATCGTCTTTGCGGAACCCGGCCGGGAAAAAACGAATCGATTGCGCGGCCAACTCGAACATGGCGGCGGAGATGAGCAGAAGCCACCCGGGACTGACCTGCTGCGCCAGAAACGTTGTGATGATCGGGCCGAGGATGGCGCCTAACGAACCGCCGACCGCAATGAAGCCAAACAAGCGCTTTCCCTGTTCGCTGGTGAACAGGTCGGTCATGAATCCCCAGAAAATGGCGGTGTTAAAAAGGTTGATGACGCTGAGCCAGATAAAGAAAGAACCGTCAACCCAGGGCTGCTTGCCTGGTGGCGTGATTTGCATCAGGCCGAAGAAGACAATGAGATTCAGGGCGAAGAATCGATAAGCCAGCGGAATGAATTTCCGCCGGGGCATCCGCGCGACGATGGTGGAGAAAAGCGCATTGGCTGCGATCATGGCGATGAGCACCGCCGTAATCATCCATTGCAGGTTTTCGAAATTGCTTGCGCCGATGTTGTCCCGGATCGGGCGAATCACGTAGTATCCGGCGAGAATGACGAAGAAGAAAAAGAACCCGAGCCAAAGCGCGCGAACTTCGTTAGGCTTGACATCGACGATCTTGGCGAAAAGCTTGTTCATCGGGCAAGATTATTGTAGGCCGTCTCTGCGAGACGGCGACTATTTAACCGGCGTCTGATACAGACGCCCTACAATTGCGTTACGTCGACGATCCTGGCGAAAAGGCGATTCAGCATTCCGCATCGTGAGGTCCCGGCATTGCTCGGGATAACATGGCTAACCTTTTTGTACATGCCACGCTTTTAACACTTCCGCTTCCCGTTCCGGCGTGAGCCCCGCCTTCAGTTTCGCCTGCCGCTCCGCTGGCTGCTGTTTGAACCAGGCCAGCGTGTCGCGGGCGGTTTCGGCCAGCGGACGGAATGTGAGACCTTTTTCCAGCGCGCGTTTGATGCTGATTTGGCCGCCACCCGCTTCTTCGCCTGTCGGAGGAAGCCACACCGGCATATCGGTCCACGGCGAGACGCTTTGTTTTTCCAGAAAATCCGCAGGCACCCAGGTCAACGTGCAGTTGGATTTGTTAGCATCCTTGACTCCGTTGAGCATTTCGCCGATGCCAAGCTGTTTGGCCGGACCAGTTGCGTTGTAAATGCCGGTTTCGCGATTTTCTACCATTCGAATGGTCCATTCCGCCAGATCGCGCGCATCGATGAATTGCACCGGATCCGAAGGCGCTCCCGGAGCGAGCACTTCACCGCCCCGATCGAGCCGCACCGGCCAATAACTGAATCGATCCGTTTCATCACGTGGACCGACAATTAATCCGGGGCGAATGATCAGCGTCTGCTTCGGGAATTGTTTTTCGGCTTCCGCTTCCGAGAGCGCCTTCAACGGACCATAAAACTGAAACTTCGACGCGATGATCGTGTCGCGTGATTCCTTGTAGGGATCGGCACCGGTGTATTTCGCCAGGGGTGCGTTCTCGTCGGTGCCGGGCTTGCTGGTATCGGCGTAAACGGAAATCGTAGAAATGAAAACGTAACGATCGGTATTCCCCTTGAGGACCTGGGCCACATCACGCACCCAGACCGGCACCGACGTCGGATTATCGATCACGACATCCCATTGCCGGTTTTTCAGCGCATCGAGCTGTCCGTTGCGGTCGCCAGTCAGTTGCTCCACTTCGTTAGGCAACTCGCCCGGATGCGATTTTCCGCGGTTAAACGTCGTGACCTTGTGACCACGGCTGAGCGCGTATTTGACCTGGTACGGCCCGGTGAATCCGGTGCCGCCGAGGATCAACATACGCAAAGGCTTCGCCGCCTTTTCCGCGAGCAACGATATTGGACTTGAGCCTAGTGCGACGGCGCTGGCCGCGGAAACTTTGATGAACTGACGGCGAGTCGTTTTCATGCGACCGCAACCTTCTTGTCATTTCGAGCGAAGTCGAGGAATCTCTCACTGATCTGTTTTCTCAATGAGAGATGTCTCGACTTCGCTCGAAATGACAAGGAGAGAGGCAGCGCGCGTAATTGGCGGTGCGGCCGCGGGATTATTGCTGCCGATCGGAGCGAACGCCGCGACCGAATCATCAGCGATGCTCACGCGCGCTATTCCATCCTCCGGCGAGAAAATCCCGGTGATCGGCCTGGGCACATGGCGGGTCTTCGATGTCGATCTTGCACCGGCGAACGAGAAGCAACTTGGCGATGTGCTTTCTCTTTTCGTGAACCTGGGCGGGAGCGTGATCGATTCCTCGCCGATGTACGGACGGGCCGAGCAGGTCGTCGGTCAGCTCGCGGCCAAACTTGGGATCCGAGAGAAGCTATTCCTCGCCACCAAGGTGTGGACCAAGGGCAAAGCCGCCGGAATAGAATCCATGGAGCGTTCGATGCAGCGTTTCCAGACGAAACGCATTGAGCTGATGCAGGTGCATAATCTCGTCGACGTCGGAACGCAGCTGGCCACGATGCGTGAATGGAAAGCACAGGACCGATTTCGTTACATCGGCATCACACATTACAACGCTGGAGGATTTGCGGATGTGGAAACGATTTTGCACAACGAAAAGGTCGATTTCCTGCAGATTAATTATTCGATCATGGAGCGGGAGGCCGAAAAGCGGATTCTCCCGTTGGCGCTCGAGAAAAAAGTGGCGGTTTTAGTGAATCGGCCCTTCGGCGGCGGCAACCTTATTTCGCAAGTTCAATCCAAACCGTTACCGGATTGGGCTGCGGAAATTGGATGCCGTTCGTGGGGGCAGCTTCTGCTGAAGTGGATCGTAGCGCACCCCGCGGTAACCTGCGCTATACCGGCTACGGGGAATCTTAAACACCTCGAAGACAATATGGCAGCGGGGGCCGGCGAGTTGCCTGATGACAAGATGAGACGCCGTATGGTAGAATTTTTGGCGCTGGAGTAGATCGGAATTTCCTGAAATTTCTCAAAAAATCGCTTGCGCGGGCAGCTGATTTGCTCGATATGGCGCGCTTCTTATGCGGAAAAGTTCCCCCATCCTAGCTGTTGTCGCCTTTTGTCTGATCGCCGCGCACATTTGCACGGCCGCTGGGTCAGGCTCTGGCACCTCCCCCCAGTTCACGTTCAAAGACGCCAAGGGCAAAACCCAGTCTATTTCGGTGGTCACGAAGTACTATCCGAAGAAAATCGTGCACCCCGTGGCCAAAGTGGATTCGTCAGTCAGCCCGAAGCTGATGCGGGCGGCGACGATCGCTCAAGAGCGCGCGCATGCGCATTCGCGATCGCTCTGCTGGCGCGCGGTAAAGGAAGCGCTGCTCGCCTCCGGGGTCATTTCATCCTATCCCAAATCGGTGAACGCCAAGGACGCCGGTCAGGAGCTGATGAGCAGCTATGGCTTTAAGAGACTTTCCGTGCGCGACCCGTTCAAGGCCCCGCTCGGTTCGGTGCTGGTTTACGGCGCGAGCAGAGCCGCGGGGCACGTCGAGATTCGCACCAAGGACGGTTTCGTGAGCGATTTCAAATCGCCAATTCCGTCACGGCGACCGTTGATCGGTGTCTACGCCAAGAACTAATTTTCTTACTTCTTAAATGGAGGGACGGGGTTCGATCCCGTCCCTCTTTTTTTTGTGGGAACGCCTGTCTAACGCGTTGCTAACTGCGGCTTCGCCGCCTGAATGAACCATCTCGTTAGGGAGAACGCGACCAACTCGCTTGGGGACGACACAAAACTCGTCCCTTTATGGTGCCTAAATTAGCTTCGCTTTGAGCGTAATCGGCGTCGCGCTTAGCGCTTTGGAAACCGGGCAGCCTTTCTTCGTTGCCTCGGCCGTTTCCTGAAACTTTGCCTGATCGATTCCGGGCACCTCGGCTTCGCATTCGAGATCGATAGTGGTGATCTTCGGTCCGCCGTCGACCATTTCCAGCTTCACGGTGGCTTTGGTGTTGATTCGTTTGGCAGGATGCCCGGCCTTTTCGAGGTTGGAAGAAAGTGCCATCGAGAAACAGCCAGCTTCCGCGGCCCCGATGAGTTCCTCAGGGTTGGTGCCGCTTGCTTCCTCGAAGCGCGATGAAAATGAATAAGGCCCTTCGTAAGCGCCGCTGCCGAGCTTCATCGTGCCTTTGCCGCCTTTGAGTGTGCCTTCCCAGACTGCCGATCCGTTTCGTGTTGCCATAAATATCTCCTTTTAAGGGCAGTCAGTTAAACAGACGAAGCGGCAGCGCGCAAACAGCGGCTTCGAATCAATCCAAGGCGAGGCAATTCCCGTTGGCGTCAACCTGCGGCATAAAAGCCAGGCGATGCCCCACCGGCGATTTTACTGCTGCCGCGCCAACGGTTCGACCTTTGTCGTTAGCCGAAACGATGCGCACGCTGAGAAACTGCGGATTTGATCGCTGCCAGCCCATGGCCTGCTCCCGGGTCTCGAAGAAACGGTCGATTACCAAAGCGCTGCGTTGGGTGGAACTTCGGGCACAGGATTTTGCCGCCTTTCGGTTGACTACGTCCGGGCCGGTATCGACGGCAGTGCAGACCGTGTCCGGAAAGATCACTTTGCTGCCGTATGGAATCTTTGTGGGATCGACTGCGCAGTGGCCGTTGTGCAAGCGCGCGCCATTCCACGAGGCGCGCAACCCGCAGCCCTCGCTTCTCCAATAGGTAGTCACGCGAGCGAGCACCGTCCGTTCGGCCGCAAAGGCCTGTCCCGCGAAAGCGATTACGATGACAACTGGGAAAAGGATTTTCATGCTATTAAGAGATCCGCCTGTTTTGACGGAACACTCGGTGATTTCTTTTCAACTAAGATTCGGGCTCAGGGCGTGATCCGGTTGCCAATCGTCGGGCTTTTTTGGCCGATAATTTCCATAAAGACTCGAAAGATTGGTACGCAGCCTGCGTTTACCACATGAATGCGCTCCCTAACTGTTCTCTCCCTCTTTTGCGGTTTTCTCCTGTCGCTAGGCACGGCCGACGGCCAGGGGTTTAACGAACCGACCTCCCGATTTCTGTTCCGCGATCGCTGGGGGCACATGGCGTCGGCGCCGGTGATGCGTCATTTCAACCGTCGAATGGTCCATCCCGGCGGCAAGCTCGATCCGCGGATCGACCCGAAACTGCTGCGTGCCGCCACGATTGCGCAGGAGCGAGCCAACGCCCATTCGAAGAAGCTCTGCTGGCGTTACGTGAAAGAGGCGCTTCTTGCCGCGGGGGTAGTCAGCTCTTATCCAGCGACCTCGTATGCCTGCCAGGCTGGCGACGAACTGGTGAACAAGTATGGTTTCAAACGCCTGTCTATCCGCAATCCGTATGCTGCGCCGCTAGGCGCGGTGCTGGTTTATGGTGGGCATGGAGCCGGTCACGTTGAAATCCGGACGAAGAACGGGTTCGTTAGCGATTATCACTCGAACAACGCCTGCTTCTATCACCTGATCGCGGCTTACGCGAAGTTCGGGTCGTAAGAACAAGCGCTGGCTGCCTCGTTCTGTAATCAATACTCCCGGACAAAACTTGACGGCTTGAAGCCGCCAAGTTCGCGACGTGGCCGCGATGCGTGGCAGGGCAGAGGGGGCCTAAAAAGCCTAACGAGTAGCAGATCGCGCAACCGTCGTCTTTGTCGTCACGTTGTTCTTCGCGACCAGTATCGGCTTCGCGGTCGTCGGTTGCGTGACTGGCTGCGCTTTCATGATCGGCGCCGAGGAATTGTAGGTGACCGTACGACTTTGCGTCGGTGCTGTGACTCGGGTTGCGGTCGGGATCGCACTGCCCGCGCGAGGAGTAGTTGTTGTTGTCGCGACCTGCGTCGTGGTCGTGAGCGTGCCCGGTGTGACGACGCGCGTCTTTGGCGTTGCTACCTTGATCGGCATGAACAGCGGATGCGTTTTGGCCCAGGCCAATGCTTGTTTTTTAGTCTCGAAGAATTTGTCGACTACGATCGCGTTGCGTTCTTCTACGGTGCGTCCCGATTGACGCGCAGCCTTGCGATTCTTCACTGCCGTTCCCGTGTCCACCGCGGCGAGACTGCTGCCGTCCGGCAACGTCACTTTGCTCCCGTAGGGAATATGTTTGGGATCTACCGCGCAGTGGCCGGTCTTCAATCGCGTCCCGGTCGAGGTCTTATGTTTGCGCGAATAACGGTCGGTCCCTTTGCCGCCGGCCCAATAAACGGTGACCCGTGCGAGCATCTGCTTGTCGGTTGCGGACGATGAGGCGGTCCGCGTTGTCGTTGTAGTCGTCGTCGTTGTTTTGGTGGTTACGCGTGGTCGCGGCGATGCTGTCCGGCCTAACGACGAGGTATGCGCTTGCGCCTGGCCAGACTTCATTTGCAACGCAAACCCCGTCTGCATTGGAATCGTAACTGCAATGATGATGATGAACCGTCTCATGGTGGTATCCGTTCAACTCCGCGGTGCGGATGTCGCTCCTTCGGATTTAGGGTTGAGGAACTGGTTGGATCGCCTCCAACTCTGATTCGAAGACGAAGCGTAACTCGGTTCCCCGATTTCGCATGTTTTTTCTTGCGTGGTGCTTACGTTCCAGGCGTCAAAAGTTATGGCTACGGATTCATCCTCGCCTTCGTTCTGCACCGGTCTAATGCTGAAGCCGTGACGATTGCTCAAAGTCCGGTGCGCATCGCCATGTGGTCTGGACCGCGAAACATTTCGACCGCGATGATGCGCTCGTGGGAAAATCGGGCCGATACGGCCGTCGTTGATGAGCCGTTCTATGCTTACTATCTCAAGGCGACGAGTAAGAAGCATCCGGGTTCACCAGAGATAATGGCACAATCCGAGACCGATGTGCAAAGAGTTATTCACAACCTTATTGGACCGGTTCCGGAGAGTCGGAAGGTCTATTATCAGAAGCACATGACGCACCATTTGCTCCCCGAAATCGACCGGGTATGGCTGGGAAAAGTGACCAATTGTTTCCTCATCCGCGACCCGGCGCAGGTGATTATCTCCTACCTGAAAAAGAAGGATGAGGCGGTAACGCTGGAGGACCTCGGCTTCGTGCAGCAGCTCGATATTTTCGATTGGGTCAGGGCGCGGACCGGATCGGTACCGGCCGTAATCGACGCTCAAGATGTTCTACAGGATCCGGAGCGAAGTCTGCGACTGCTTTGCTCCGCGGTAAAAGTCGAATTTGACCCGGCGATGCTCTCATGGCCGCCCGGTTTACGCAAAACAGACGGAATTTGGGCGAAATACTGGTACGAAGAGGTCGCAAGATCGACAGGTTTTCAGCGTTATCGCGAGACGAAGGCGGAAGTGCCGCCGGATTTTCGCGACATTCACGCTCGATGCCGCGAATGTTACGAACGACTCTATCAATACCGTCTTATCTAGGCGGTTTGTAATCCACAGATTTCGCAGATTTACACAGATTAAGATTTCGGAATCAGGTTTTCAGGAATCTGCGGAAATCTGTGTAATCTGTGGACAATCAGATGCTTCAAAAGTTCAATGAGAAGAATCGCGACCTGATCGTTAACATCAATGGCCGGCTGGTTCATCGAAACGACGCCGGGGTTAGTCCGTTCGATTCTGCGGTGCAGGGCGGCGATGCCGTTTGGGAGGGCTTGCGGCTTTATAACGGACGCATTTTCAAATTGCACGAGCATCTCGATCGGCTGGAACGTTCTGCCCGCGCCCTATCGTTCGTTGAAATTCCATCGCGGGAGAAGATCATCGACGAGATCAAGCGAACGGTTTCGGCCAACAAAATGCGCGATGGCGTTCACATTCGCCTTACGCTCACACGCGGTTTGAAAATCACGTCCGGAATGGATCCGCGCCTGAATCAATCAGGACCAACGTTAATCGTGTTGGCCGAGCACAAGGCGCCGGTTTACGCGAAGACCGGGTTGAATTTGATCACCAGCAAATTTCGGCGGCCGCCGCCCGAGATTCTGGATCCGCGAATTCATCACGCGAATTTGTTGAATTCCATTTTAGCGAAGATCGAAGCGAACAATGCCGGCGCCGATGACGCCCTGATGCTCGATTTGAACGGGAACATCGCGGAGACAAACGCCACGCATCTTTTCGTCGTGCGTCAGGGGGAGCTGGCCACCAGCCGGGTGGTTGCCTGCCCGGACGGAATTACTCGCGCGACGGTTCTGGAGATTTGTCACGCTGAAAAGATTCCGTGTTCAGAGGCCGACTTGAAACTCGAAGAGGTTTATGCCGCCGACGAAGTTTTCTGTACCGGCACGATGGGAGAATTGGCGGGGGTTGTTAAGATCGACGGCAAGACTATTGGAAACGGCGAAGTTGGCGCGACGACCAACCGATTGAGCGAGGTTTACGCGGAGCGAACTTCGACCGAGGGCGTTATGGTTGTCGATAAAAGGTAACAACCGCGATACTTTTCAAAGCTGTTCGGTAAAAGGTCCCCTGCGCAGACTGCAGGCAAAGGGGGCTTATGAAAAACGGAAAACGCATTCTTTACGCGGCTCTGTTCGTCGCACCAGTTATCGCACAATCAATCTTTGGCCGGTCACCGGGCGGGCCAAAGCCGATCCTATTGGCCGAGGACATTCAGCTGTCTCCTTCGTTTACCTACAAGGTGCTTTCAACCATGCCTGAAGCGCCGTTGCCGTTGCGATTTTTTTCTACCGCAGTTAAAACCGACTCGCGCGGCCGGATCATTACTGGTCCGACAAGCGATCCGGTCAAGAATATCGTCGGTCCGGAATCCGCTGGCGAACGGGGCGGACTCTTGCGGTTCACGAAGATCATGTTTGGCGCCGGCTACATTGACGGCCGGCCGGACCCCGGGACGCGAATCAATCCTAACAATCCCCAGGTTAGCAGTGGCAATCAGCTTTGGCCTAACCGAAAGCAGCCATTCCGAAGCGAACCACGCTCGATCGCTTTGACGCCGGACGGCAAGAAATTGTATGTCGCGCTGCCCGGTCGGGAAGGGTACCCCGACTGGCGGGTCGCCGCAGTGGATACCGCAACGCGGCGTGTGCTGAAGTGGATCGATCTGCGTCCGAGCGGACAGAACAAGGGGCTACGCCCGATCGGAGTGAAAGTCTCGCCGCTCAACCCATCCGTCTATGTGCGGCCGTACGCGGTGGTATTGAACCAGTATGGGAACTTCGCCAGCGTAATCGATACCGGCAGCGATACGATCCTCGGCGAATTTGAGACCGGATTTTACGGCGAGAAGGCGTTGTTCAATTCAACCGGGACACGCCTGTATATAACCGACCGCTTCAAGGATGAGGTGCGCGCCTATCGAATCGACCCGGGCCCCAGCTTCACCCAGATCGCGGAAATCCCGACTGGAACGACCGAGCTCGAGCGGGCGAATCCCCGCGATCTCGATTTGAGCGCCGATAACCGAACGCTTTATGTCGCGAACACGCTGGGGCATACCGTCGCCGTGATTGATGTCACCAACGACGCAAATACCCTAACGAAAGTTCTACCTGTGGGTGGATTGTCGACGGACGTGAAGATCGCCGGCCGCTGGGGAATTGTTTGCGGCCAGGAAACCAATACGCCGCTAAATGGCAAGGAGACCGGTCATGGCCTGCCTGCTCGCGACGCCAACGGTGTTGTTGTTCGCAACAACGGTCAGCCGCTCGGGTATCTGCCGGTCATGACCGATGCGACCAAAGCAACGACGTTCGATGACATCGGCAGCGAGCTGAACATCTTCGATACAAATACAAACCTGTTCGTGTTCCGTTATGTCGATAAAGGGCGCGACTTCTCGCAACTGGTAACGCCGGGTGACATTGTCGACCTTCATGATCACACCGAAGCCCAGCGGTTGATTCGCGGAAGCGGGCCTGAACAAATGATCGTTAGGAACGGGATGCTGTTCGTAAGCATGCTGCACTCCGACAAGGTCGAGGCGTTTCGCATTAATCAGAACGCGGCTGATCCCTCCGGAATTCTGAGTCCGCTTGGTTTTGAGTTCACCGGGGGCATTACCCCCGAAGGCATAGAAGTGTCCCCGGACGGCAGCACCGTCTACGTGGTCAACTTCCAAACCGAAGACGTGTCGATCCTGTCGGTTGACGCGAACGGGAGCCTCGTTAGGCGCGGTTTGGTCGCGGTCGGCGTCACGCCAAATACGCCCGACCCGACCACCGGTGGGAATGGTTCCGGGTTGTTTGCAACGGACGAAGAAGTGGGTCTGCGCTGGTTTTTCAGCTCGGCTTACGCCGACGATCCACCGATTCCTGGGAAAACTTCCACCGGTTTCGATGCGCAAAAATCGTGCGGCTTCTGTCACTGGGATGGCCGCCAGGACGGTTGTCAGTGGAACGTGGCCGCAAACGCGATTGGCGGGGTGAAGGTGTGTCCGCAGAACAAGGACATTTCCGACAACTGGCCGGAATGGTACGAAGGTCTTAACAACGATTTCATGGCTTACGCGTCCGCGTGCAATGGCGAGGTGTTAGGGGCCGAGCGCACGCAGACGCCGCTGTTCCCGCAGGCAAACCAGGCCGATCGAATGCATGCGCGTGAAGATTATGTGCTGCAGAAAACGGCCCAGAATTCGACCGCCATCGGCCGGTCTGACCTGAACGGCAAGGCGTTCAAGGTCGGATACAATGACATGGCGTATCTGCAGATTCTTTGGTCGCAGAATGAAAACCGCCGTTTGCCGAATCCGCTGACGCAGTTCCCCGATCAAACGCAATCGACGCAAATCGCGCGGGGCAAACAGATCTTCACCAACAAAGTCTCCGCTGGTGGCGCCGGTTGTGCCGATTGTCATCACAACGGAAACAAAACGACCAACGGCGTCGTGGACGATTCGTTCCAGGATTTCAACATTCACGAGCCCGGCGTAATCAGTGAGGCGACCGTTGACGGGAAGGGACCATTCTTCCGGCCAGAGAATGATTATTTCTTCACGCCGTTTGCACCGCCGCAGGACGTGGGTACGCCGCAAAATTTCAGCAGCCGTAATACCAAGCATTTGCGTGCATTCTGGGACGCTGTGCCGCGCTATCTGCATTACGGCGCGGCTCACAATACCCGCGAGATCCTGCTCACCCCGGATTCGCCGCTGCTGCAACCGGGCGAGCGGGGATTCAATTTTCGCACGGTTCGGACCGATAACGCCCGGGCGACCGGGGCGGGTTACCAAGGCACAGCGGCGCCGGTTTTACCCACACAAGTTCCAGTTACGTTCGCCGACAGCAACGGCACTCTGGCCGGTGATGCCAAGGGCCAAATTCTCGTTAGTCTCGACAGTCCTTTCGCGACCGAGCCGGATGGCACCAAGCAAATCGATCGGCTCGGGACGAGTAATCTCGCGCCCCTGACAAATGGCGGACAGATCAACCCGGCGCTGGCGGCCAACCACATTCAGGTGATCAAGGATACGCATGGAAAGACGTCGCAGCTATCCGCCGCGGACATTGATGCGGTGATCTTGTATTTGAAGTCGCTGCAATAAGAAGTTCACCCGAAAGATAGCTAATGACTCGCAACTCCCTGGTGCTGAGCGGCCAAAAAGTAACAAACGTGTTACTTTTCACTTCTTTCGCCTGCAATTCTTAGCGGCCAGATTTTAGCTGGGTTTGAACGCTTACTGGGAAGGTTCATACTCAAGGCCGGCGTGCCGAGCTTGGGATTAAGTAGGCACTCCGCGAGGCACGTCGGCCGCTCCCCCATGCGGGCGAACGTACGCGCGCCGCAAAAGGTAACAGCGCTGCTACTTTTGATTCCTCGCCGAAATCGCCTTGTTGACGACATTGTCTACCGGCGTGTGTTGGCAGGGTGGAGGGGGCCGAGCACGCCGGTCTTCTAACCACCCTATCGGACCATCGAGCGAAGATTTCTAACTCATGCGCATCTTGATCGTTGAAGACGAAGCCCGTTTGGCGAAACACATCACATCGGCGTTGGTGGAGGCCGGTCATGACCCCAAAGTAGTGCACGACGGCGAGACATCGATCGGTGAGGCGCAGGAAAATTCCTACGATCTGATTCTGCTCGATGTGATGTTGCCCGGCATGGATGGTTTTGCCACGTTGCGGCGGATGCGCGAATGCGGGATCCGGTCGCGGGTGCTGATGTTGACGGCGCGCGGTGAAGTGAACGACCGCGTGACCGGACTGCAGCTCGGGGCCGATGATTATTTGTCGAAGCCTTTCGCGATGCAGGAATTAATGGCGCGGGTGCGCGCGCTCGGGCGCAGGTACGCGGAAGAACCGACGCTCATGTTGCGCGTGGGCGATCTTACCTTGCGGGTCGGCGAGCAGAAGGTGGCGCGGGGGAAGCGGTCGATCGAGCTTTCGAGTCGTGAGCTCACGCTGCTGAAAGTGTTGATGCGGGAGCCCGGCCGCGTTTTTACTCGCTCGGAACTATGCGAGCGAGTCTGGCAGCGGAAACATGATTACGATACCAAACTTGTGGAACTGTTCATCGGCCGTTTGCGCAAGAAACTTGGAACTCCGTCGCCAATCCAGACAGTTCGTCATATCGGCTATAAAATGAGCGAGGCATGAAACATTGGCCGTTGCGCTGGAAGATTGCGCTCTACGCTGCCTGTTTCGGAATTGTGTCGACCTTCGCCGGCGCGGCCACGACGTGGATCCTCATGCGACGCTCGGAGATCGCTCGATTCGATGCGCGCCTGACTCAGGATGCGCAGGAATTATTTCGCGACGTCGAGAATTTCGAAGGCGGTTGGGCCAACAATCAGCTCGCCTTCAAGGAGGCATTTGTCCCCCTGGCCCTGAAACATCGACTGGTAGACATCCGGGGACCCGTTGGCGAAGTCCTCTACGTTTCGCCCACGCTTCGCGGACCGATTTCCGAGGATGGCATCGAAAAACTGCACACGCGCAAGCTTGAAAACCGTTCGGTACGGATGGGCACATTCCACCGCGGTTTGCTGACGCTGCACGTGGGCGCCGACTTCGCCGAAGTGAACAAAATGGGACGCGACATTTTGTTAGGCATGCTCGGCGCGATTCCGACAGTGCTGGTGGTCGTTGCCCTCGGCGGCCGATGGGTTGCAGGACGCGCGCTTGGACCGGTGGAGGAAATTCGCAAAGCCGCCGCTCGAATCGGCCCGCGCAACCTTGATGAGCGTTTGCCGCTTCCGCCTGCGAACGACGAGATTGCCGGCCTTGTGACCGTGCTCAACACTGCGTTCGAGCGACTACAACGCAGCTTCGAGCAGGCAATTCGTTTTTCGGCGGATGCGTCGCATCACCTCAAAACGCCGTTGGCGGTCATGCGGGCCGGTGTTGAAGAGCTTCTCTCGGACCCCAAAGCGACTACTACGCAGCAAAACCGCGCCAACGCTTTGCTCGACCAGGTTCGAACGCTGACATCCGTTTCAGAGAATCTCCTGCTGCTAGCGCGTGCAGACTCGGGAAGATTGGAGCTGCGCCGCGAACCATTCGATTTTCGGCAGGTCCTGGACGGCGCGTGCGACGATGCCCGAACTCTCGGCGAGCCGGATCACATCAAGGTCGATGCCGATTTCGAAGGCGAATTTGCGATGACCGGAGATTGCTTCGCTGCCGAATTGATCGTTCAAAACCTGGTCGATAATGCCGTGAAATACAATCGTCCGGGGGGCGCACTCCGTCTTCATGCCCGCGTCGTTGACGGAAAGATTCATCTGCGCGTCGGAAACACGGGCGATCCGATTCCTCCGGACCGCGCACAAAGCATCTTCGAAAGATTTTTCCGTGCTCGAACAAGCCAGAGTGTGCGCGGCCAGGGGCTGGGCTTGAGTATCGCGCGTGAACTCGCGGTAGCTCATCGCGGTGATCTTTCACTGGCGCGTTCGGATGCTGATTGGACCGAATTTCACCTGATCCTTCCGCGCGAATAACACTTCACAGGTAACAACCGCGATACCATTGCTGGCTCGTGCGCGTGTTGCGCTGCTCTTATTTCAAGACATGAAGAATTTACTCACAGCAGGATGGGCAGCGATTATGGTCGCTGCGGTCAGTTTTCTAATGTTCGCGCCGGTCGTTCGAGCGGGCGGCCATGGATCCCGTCACGGCGGTAACAATTCCGGTCATCACGGAGCCAACCGCGGACCCGGGAGCGCAAACAGTGGCCGCGGACATCATCAGGGACGCGGCGGAAACAATAATAATAATAATAATAATGGTCCGCTCATACCGCCAATTCCGGGCGGAACGCCTGACGATCATGGCGTCGATGGCCCAGGCCATCATTAATCGAACCTACAGGGAGAAACAAATCAGGCGCGGTTGCGGGAATCCCGTAGCCGCGCCTTTTGTTTTTGTTTTGACGTCTAACGGCGGCCTCTTAGGCGTGCACCATTCGCGGAATCCAGATCAAGGCGGTCAGGATTGACCACGCCGAGAGCGTGCTGATCGCAATGAAAAGCGCGAGCTCGCTCGCGTAGTCATACGCGGCTTCGGCCCGGAGAAATCCAGTGCTGAGTTTCCAAAGCGGCCTGCTTGTTTCCAGAATACGAACTTTCTGCGAACTGCTGCTGGTTCGCGGCGTTTCCAGTGTGGCTTGGTAATTAAAATCGGTCAGCGGAAGCCGCCGGCCGGTGAACGGGGAAGTGATTTGAGGTGTTGGTTTCATATTGTGTCTTTGTGGCCGAAATGCGGATTCGGTTGCCGCCCCGAAATCCTTCGGGGGTGGTGAGATATCGACCACTGGGGTGCCGCGAATGGCGGTCTCCAACTTGGTGCGATCGAACGCCTGCCGGCTCTGTTGCCTGGCTAGCGCGGTGACCGCGTCATCTGCACATCTTATTTACAGCCGTTTATGTACCTGTCCAACGACGACGCGCCCGTCGCGACACAAGTCGTTGAACATCAGCGAGAAGCAAAACAAACTTTATTGTTACGATTTGGTAACAACTCCGGGTGATCCCGCAAACCTGAGAGGTAAGACCCAAGCATTACTTAACGTCCTTTGACAATTTTCCCCGTTGCTATATAGAGAATGCCGCTCTCGCAATAACGAGGCGGTCGTTTAGTCCGCGCGCTCCCCCATAAACATCTGCGCGCCGGGGCTTTCCCAATCTGAATAGACTGGAAAATTTCTCGTCTCAGATCGGGTCAATTGCTTCCCCCCACGGACTCGACGCAAAGGAGGCACCCATTCAACACACATGAAGTCTATAACTACACTTACATTACTATTGTCACTCGGCGCGGTCGCACAGGCCCGCGAAGAGAAGATGCTTGCCCGCGTCACCAGTTATTGGGTTGGTGACGGCGAATCAGGAAAACTCTCCAGCACCGGCCACCGTTTGCGTGATGGTCATTGCGCCGTCGATCCGAAACGGATCCCCTACGGGAGCAAAGTCGTTTTTCCCGACGGCCATAGCACGACCGCCGTGGATACGGGTCCGGACGTAGTCAATCGCAAGGCCGCCCGAGCCTGCGGACGCACTTCGGCTCAGAAAGGCGCGATCGTCGTCGATCGATTCTTTGAGTCGAAGCGCGAGGCCATGGCTTGGACCAACTCGAACCCGGAATTCATGACCGTCCAGGTCGTAAAGCCAGGACCGCAAGCCGACTGACCGAGTCACCGTTTTAGTTACCCCCGAAGTTGCCGCGCCGTTGGTTTTACCGACGGCGCGGCTTTTTTTACGTCGGCGTACATCGGTTTTCCGTCCTGATAATTCCGCAAACCTGTCTACAATACGTTCGTGAAGCGCCGCCTCGCCGCCATTCTTGTCGGAGATGTTGTCGGCTATTCGGCAATGATGGAGGCCGATGAGGAGGGGACGGCGGTGCGAATCGCCGCGTTGTCAGGTTTGGTTCAGCAGAAAGTAACGGCCCGGGATGGTCGCGTGTTCAAGACGATGGGTGACGCAGTCCTTGCCGATTTCGCCAGCCCGTTCAATGCGCTGCATTGCGCGGTCGATATTCGCGATGCGCTGGCGGGCGCGGACGATCCGATCCAAATGCGGATGGGACTGCATTTGGCCGATGTCATTGAAGCCGGCGACGACCTCATCGGCGACGGTGTGAATCTCGCCGCCCGGATACAGGCTGCGGCTGATCCCGGAGCGATAGAAATCAGCGGCGTATTCTTCGAGCAGATCCGGCGCAATTGTCCTTTCATTTTCGATCCCCTCGGGCCCCAGCAGTTCAAAAATATTTCCGAATCCATTCCGATTTTTCGTTTGCGCGGCGAACAGGAACGCTGGCTGTTCCAAAGCGCCCCGACGAAATCCGCGCCGCATCGCGAGAAGCGTCCGTACTCCATCGCAGTGGTGCCGTTGACGGCGCAAGGCGGGGACGTCGGGTTTCTGGCCGAAGGGGTGACCGAAGATCTGATCCTGGAGCTCGGCCGGTTCAAGAAACTCTTCGTTAGCTCGCGCACGGCCAGCGTCGTTCTGGAAAACAAAAAGTGCGACCCGGTGGCGATCGGCGATGCGCTGGGCGTGCGCTACGTGCTCAGTGGGAATCTGCGCCGCACCAAGGAGAAGGTGCGAATCAATTTGTCGCTGGCAGAGACCAAAGACGGCCACATTGTCTGGAGCGATCGGGTCGAGCGTCCATTCGACACTCTTCTCGATACCGTCGACGATATTACTTCGCACATCGCGGCCACCGTTCTTGGCCGGGTCGAACAAGCCGATATCGCTGCTGCCCGGCGACAACGGCCTGAATCGATGTCGGCTTATGAATGCCACTTGCGCGGACTCGAGCTTCATCGGTTAGGCGGGGTGACGGACGCCAACCTGCGCGAAGCCGTGCAATGGTTTGAGCGCGCCATCGAAGCCGACCCGAACTTTGGCCGCTCCCAGGCGATGAAGGTCTGTGCGATTTCCGGGCTGCCCGATTTCGACTGGGCGGATGGCGAGCGCCAACTGCACCGTGCCTTGGAGCTGGATCCTAACGATCCCGAGGCAAATCGGATCATGGGCTCAATTCAGATGAGCAAGGGAGATTTCGAGGCGGCGAAGCAATATCACCAGAAGGCAATGGAGCTGAGCCCTAACGATGCGTATATCAAGGGCCGCTGCGCCGCGTTTTACACATTCTGCGGCGAACCCGAGCGCGCGCTCAAACTCCTTGACGAAGCGGAAGCATTGGATCCTTACTTGCCGGTCTGGTGTGTCGAGGAACGCGGCGTCGCTTTTTACACCCAGAATAAATACGGAGAAGCGATCGAATATCTGCGCGCACTTCCGTTCCAAACCAGGCGCTCTCGACTCTATCAGATCGCGTCGCTCATGGCACGGGGTGCAAACGAGGAAGCGCAAAGACTGGCGAAAACGGCCTTGGTCGCTCAACCCGACCTGAGCATCAAATACGTCCGCGAACAGGAATGGTTCCGCGATCGCGCCGTGTTGAACGCCATGATTGAGCGCCTGACCAAAGCTGGCGTTCCGGAACAGCCATCCAATTCAGCGTCGTGCGCTACTTAGGGTGCGGATTTGGAGGTCGGTATGAACCGCATTTCGTTTCCCTCAACAAATCCAAGCTTCGCGTACACGAGCCGGCCTGCGTCGGATGCGTGAAGCAACAAGCGATCGACATTTTCAGTTTTCGACCACCCGATGATCTCTTTGATTAGCTGAGTTGCGATCCCTCGTCGTCTCCATTGTGGCTCGACGAACACATTGATAATTATCGCCTGTCGACCACCGCTGATTCTCGATTTGCCGAGCGGCCGCGGAAGAATGGACTGGCACTGCACGCCGGCTCCGCCCACAACGCATTCCGGCTGATCGAACGGTGTGGCGAGCCAGCCAAGATATGTCCCGGTCGTGAGCCAATCCGTTAGGCGCTCCATCGCCTTTACCCGCAAGATCTCCGACGCGTCGACCGACAATTCCTCCATGTCTTCGAACATTCGTACACGCTGGTGCGCTATAATGTCGGCGTCGGCAGCGGTGGCGCGGCGAACACTGAAATCAGGCACAGGTAACGTTGCCGTGCCCAATCCGCTTTCGCAACAATGCCGCGACGGCGCAAGCTCCGCGTGGTAAGCGCAAAATCATTGCGTCTCGGTCGCAAAATAAAACGCGCGGCAGCATTGCCGCGCGTCGTCGCATTGGCTTGACGCCATCTCAGCTGTTTTTGTTAGCTTTCGGAATCGTGATTACCACTTCGTGGCCTTTCCGATCGATCTTCATGTCCGCCGAATTAACCGGCTCGGGTAACGTTACCACCTGCTCGTATTGGCCGAGCTCGGTGATTCTCGCTTCCGCGTTGGGATCGTTTTTCACTTCCTGCTTCTTGTGACCGACAGTGACACGTAATGTGCGGTCATTGTCGATCTTGACGTTCACGTCGGAAGCTTCGGCATCAGGGAGATAGGCCCGCACCTCGAAATGATCCTTGCGATCACGCAGATCGAAGGAAGAGGCATAGCCCATGTCCGGTCGAAACGCTGTCGCGCCCGGTCCAAGCTGAAACCGTTCGGTTGCGTCGCGAATCGCGCGATCGATCTCCTGCTGCATACGCTCCATCTGCGCGAATGGATCCCACAGATCGCTTTGATCTTTGTCCATCGGACGATCCCGGTCCGATTGGCTTTCGCTCCTGGCCGCCGGTGATGCGCTGGCCGTCGAACCGGCGTTTGCCGACGCCGTCGTCGCACCACTGCTTGCGCTCATGTCACGTATGCCCCAGACACCGATCCCTACGCCTAACAATAAGCCGATAATCAGGGTAATTATGCCGATCGTCGTTGTTCGTTTTTTCATTGAATCCATTTGTCTCACCTCCTTTTTCGTTATTTTCAGCGTTCGGGTCGCAGCGGCGCTGCTGCAGTCAGCAGTGATTTTGTTGCCGACGAATTCACTGCGACGTCGCGCGCGCGCACCGCTGCGTCCGCGGATCACGCTTTAAGATTCCACCGGAATGACACGCCGGCTGGATTGCGCCTCTTTCGTTTTCGGTAGCGCAATTTTCAGCACGCCATTCTTGAACGAGGCCTTCGCTTTGTCGGTGTCCACTTCCGCTGGAAGCTGAATCACGCGCTCGAAACGGCCGTATTGGCGTTCGCTGTGATAGATGTCGCCTTTTTCCTCCACCTGCTCTTCACGTTTCTCGCCGGTGATTTGGACGGACCCATCGAGCAGCGACACATCGATGTCTTTTTCCTCCATGCCCGGCAGTTCGGCGATCACACGGATTTCTTTGCCCGTGTCTTTCACTTCGATGTTCGGCATGAACATCGTTGCCTGCCCGGCTCGCTGAAACGGGGTTCCCGTCCAGTCGCCGAGCGCGCCGTTAAACATTGTGTCGATCTCCTGGCGCAAGGCGGTGAACGGATCTGAGCTCCGTCCGCCGAAGGCCAGCGAGCGGTTATTTTTCCTCCAGGGAATCAAGGATGTCATAGCCATAGTTTTCCTCCTTTCATTTTTTCTTTCGTGTTTCACTTAAAAAGACAATCCCGCGTCGCAAATGTTCAATTGAACTTTAACCGGCCTTGCGGCCGCCCGATTTGACCTTCCGGTCTTTCCGCGTTCCTGATTCGATGTTTGCCGACAAAATGGAAACGCCGGAATGGGCTTCGCTACCCGAAGAGCAATTGCTCGAGCGGCGCATTTCTTCGCTCGGGTTAAAGCTCGAAGGCACACAGCTCGAGCCGTTGATCAAGCAGCTTTACGATGAGCTCGCCGCCAAAGGCCTGGCCTTCATGCCGCCATGCCACATCGGCGATGAATGGTTCGTGCCGATTGGTATACCGGCGATTTTTATCCCGTTCTTTCTTGTCCACAACCGGCTTCGCGGGCTCGAGCGCTCGATGATGCTCGAAGTCGAAGGCGAAACACCGGAGTGGTTCATGAAATTAATGCGGCATGAAGCCGCGCACGCCTACAGCTACGCGTTCGAGTTTCAAAAAAAGAAACGGTGGCAACAGTTGTTCGGGCAAACCACCGACGAGGAAACTCCCAGCTTTTACCGGCCGCGGCCCTTCAGTCATAGTTACGTCGTTCATCTCGACGACTGGTACGCGCAGGCCCATCCCGACGAAGATTTCGCGGAGACGTTTGCGACGTGGCTGACGCCCGGGCTCGACTGGCGAAAACGTTACGCGAACTGGAAGGCGCTTCCAAAGCTCGAGTACATCGATGAGCTCATGCAATCGCTTACCGGCAAACCACCGGTGCACATGCCGAAATACAAGGCGAGCGATTACGACTGCCTCAACGTCAAGCTCAAGACGTATTACGCGCGCAAACGCAAATTGTTTGCCGATACGTACCCGGATTTTTACGACGCCGATCTTCGCCAGCTTTTTTCCGCGCCGGCAGGGACGGGGATCACCGCGGCGGCCTACCTTCGCCGGGCGCGGCGTCGGTTGCTGAATTCCGTCTGCCAATGGACTAACGAAAAGAAGTTTCGCGTAAACAAGCTATTGGGCCGGTTGATTGATCGTTGTGACCATCTCGACCTGCGCGCGCCGAACGACGATCCCCAGCAGGATTTTCGCGTCACCGCATTTATCACGACACTGGTGATGAATTATTTGTTTACCGGCAAATTTAAACGGACGAAATAGTTTTTGTCAGACAGCGTACTTCGGTAATTGTCCCATTCGTTGTGCCAAAGAAAAAATTAAAAATTCTTGTCCTGTTTGACGGTACGAGCCCAACCACGCTCGACCAGGATTTCTCCAAGGAAATGAAAACCAAGGAGTGGAAAACCGAGGCTGATGTAATGAAAGCGCTCGGCTCCCTCGGTTACAACGCCGAGCATCTTGCCATTTACGACGATGTCGATCTTGTCCGGCAAAAGTTGGAGACGTTCGAGCCTGATGTGCTTTTCAACCTGGTCGAGCAGTTCAAGAACAATCCCGGCTTCGATCAGAACATTGTTTCGTTTTTTGAAATGCAGGGAGTTCCGTTTACGGGTTGCGGTTCAACGGGGTTGACACTTTGCAAGCACAAGGGGATTTCGAAGAAGATCCTGCATTACCATGGGATCCACGTGCCCCATTTCGTGGTTGTCCCGAAGGGGCAACGGCCGGCCCGTCCCAAGGATTTGAAATTCCCAGCCCTGGTTAAACCGGTGAAAGAAGAAGCGTCCTACGGTATTTCGCGAAATTCGTTTGTGGAAAACGATGAAGAGTTTCGGGAACGCGTAGCGTTTGTTCACGAGAAGTACAACAGCGCGGCGATCGCCGAGGAATACATCGACGGACGCGAGCTTTACGTAAGCATCCTGGGCAACGTGCGACTCACCGTTTTTCCATTTCGCGAGTTGATCTTCGGCGAAGTGCCTGACAAGGAACCAAAGATCGCGACCTATGCGGCGAAATGGGACGAGGATTATCGAAAACGCAACGGTCTCAAAAACATCGACGCCGACGGCATCGACAAGGCGGTGATCGCCGATATCGAGGAGACGTGTAAAAAAATTTACCGGTTACTGACGATTGATGGTTACGCGCGAATCGATCTCCGCATGACTCCGGATAACCGGATTTATTTCATCGAGGCGAACCCGAACCCGATGCTGGCCGCGGACGAGGATTTCGCGTCGTCCGCCAAGAAGGCGGGACTGAGTTATCCACAGCTAATCGACAAGATTACGCGCCAGGGTCTTACCGCGTTGCGGGATTAGGACTTCGTACGCCGGACGCCAAGGTAACGAAGCGGTCCCTCTCTCCCGCGGGGAGAGACGCACGCGAAGCGGCAGTGAGGGCAGTGGAAAAACTTTGTGTCCGTAGTGGGCTTCGTGTGAGGATATTTTCCTAATGGCCGACGCGCTTACCCCCATGATGCAGCAGTATCAGCGGCTGCGGAAAAGTATTCCCGCGGACACGCTGTTGCTGTTTCGTCTCGGTGACTTTTACGAGCTGTTTTTCGAGGATGCCAAGGAAGCCTCGGGCATCCTGAATGTCGCCCTGACCAAGCGTAATCAGGTGCCGATGTGCGGCATGCCGTATCACGCGGCCCAGAATTATATCGCCAAGCTCATCAAAGCGGGAAAACGGGTGGCGATTTGCGACCAGACGAGCGAGCCGACGCCGGGAAAGAAAATCGTCGACCGCGATATCACGCAAATCATCAGTGCCGGCACGGTGAGCGACCTCGACCTGCTGGAATCCAAACGCGCGAATTACCTCGGTGCGGTTTACATCAACGACGGCGTTTACGGATTTGCTTATGCCGACCTAACAACCGGCGAATTTCGCCTCGCTGAACTGCCGAACCGGCACTCATTGGTTAACGAACTGGCGCGCGTCGGCCCCTCGGAGCTGCTCGTCAGCACCGAGCAAAAGGAAACGCTCGGTGAATTGAATCGGGCCTTGGAATACGACAGCTACGCATTTTTGCCGGAGCAGGCGACGTTTACGCTCTGCGAACATTTCAAAACCAAGTCGCTCGACGGTTTCGGGTGCACGCAAATGCATGCCGCCATCGCTTCGGCCGGCGCGATCGTCCACTATCTTAAGCACCAGCTCCGGCGGAAGATCGATCACCTGAGTTCGTTGAAATGCGACGCGTCGAGCGAGCATGTGATGATGGATGCGGCGACGCAGACGAACCTTGAGCTGGTCGATTCGCGCGGCGCGCGGGACACCAGCCTGTTGTCGGTCCTGGATCGCACCGTCACGCCCATGGGCGGCCGTAAACTGCGCTCGTGGATTCTGCAACCGTTGCGAGATCTGAACGAGCTCAACTGCCGGCAGCAAATGATTGCCGATCTCCTGCAGGAGCCAGATCTGCTCGGCGCATTGCGAAGTGAATTGAAGAGCATCCGCGACATCGAACGCGCGATTGGACGATTGAGCCAGGTTTCCGGGAATGCCCGCGACGTTGTTGCGTTGAAAGTTTCGCTGCAGGAAATCCCGAAGCTGAAGGCGGCGTTGGCGAAGCTCATTGAGCGAATCAACTTCGGAACCGGCAGAGAGCAAAAGAAAGGCGCGCCGTATCCTTCGTTAGGGGAACATTTGCAAAGCGAGATTCACGAAATGCCGCAATTGGCGGCAACTCTGGCCAGGGCTGTCGTCGACGAGCCGCCATTCCAATTGAAAGAAGGCGGAATGTTTCGCGACGGATACGATGCCGGTCTCGACCAGCTCCGGCAGGCCTCGCGCGACGGCAAAAATTGGATCAGCGAATTGCAGGAGCGCGAAATCACGGAAACCGGGATCAAATCGCTCAAGGTTCGTTACAACTCGGTGTTCGGTTATTTCATCGAGATCACGAAGTCGAATCTGGCCAGCGTGCCGGATCGTTACACGCGCAAGCAGACAACGGTCGGCGGCGAACGGTTCATCACGCCCGAGCTGAAGGAGATGGAAGCGAAAGTTCTCGGCGCGGATGAGCGCGTCAGAAATCTCGAATACGAGCTGTTTCAAAAACTGCGCGAGGAGACGCTGCGCGAGTTGGGCCCCATCCAGAAAACGGCGGACGCGATCGCCATTATCGATGTCATCTGTTCGTTCGCGGAGACGGCGCGACTGTTTCACTATTGCCGGCCTGAGCTCGATGAATCGCTGCGCCTTTGCATCAAGGACGGACGTCATCCCGTGCTCGACCAAAACCTGATCGACGAAAAATTCGTGCCTAACGACACCGAGCTCGATGGCGAGAAAATGCGCCTCGCGATCGTGACCGGGCCGAACATGGCGGGCAAATCCACCTACATTCGGCAGGTCGCGCTCATTACGCTGATGGCGCAAATCGGCAGCTTCGTTCCAGCGGCCAGGGCAGAAATCGGCCTCGTCGATCGAATTTTCACCCGCGTCGGCGCAAACGACGATCTCTCCCGCGGTCAGTCCACGTTCATGGTCGAAATGAACGAGACCGCGAACATCGTCAACAACGCAACGGAGCGCAGCCTTGTGATCCTGGACGAGATCGGCCGGGGAACCTCAACCTTTGACGGTTTATCGATCGCCTGGAGCGTCGCGGAGTTTCTCCACGACAAGATCAAAGCCCGGACGCTGTTCGCGACGCATTATCACGAGCTGACAAAACTCGCGACGGAACGGAGTGGTGTTTGCAATTTCAACGTCGCGGTCCGCGAATGGAACGATCAGATTATTTTCCTGCGCAAAATCGTTCCCGGCGGAGCCGACAAGAGTTACGGGATCCAGGTCGCGCGTCTGGCCGGTTTACCAAAAGAAATCCTGGACCGGGCCAAGGATATTCTGGCGCACCTGGAAAGCCCCAACGGCGCGACTACCCATGAGAAACCAAAGCGCAAACGATCCGCGAAAGGCATACCGACGTCGGGGAAACCGCAGATGGACCTGTTATAGGAGCAGGTGGTTGTGGCAATCCAGCCTACCTTTTTGTAAATGGAACGGTTATAGTTTTGAGGCATGCCGGTTAAGAATGAAAAAGAGCTGAGCGAAACCCAGCGGCAACACTGGTTGAAGGCTTTGTCGGCGATCGAGTTGCGTAATTTCGGCTACGCCATCTCGCTGTTGCAGGGGATCCTCAAACAGGAACCGGAATTCCTGACCGGCCGGCAATTGTTGCGCCGGACCGAAATCACCAAGAGCAAGGCGACAAAGAAAGCGATGTTCAACATTTCCACCGCGCCGATTGCGGTGATGAAAGCGCAGCGGGAGGTGAAGAAGGAACCCAAACGCGCGGTCGAGATGATCGAGAAGGTGCTCGAGGACGAGCCCTATAATAAACAGGCGAATCTGGTTTTGAAGGAGGCTGCGGTCGCTGCGGGCTGGCCTGAGATCGGCGTTTTCGCGTTGCAGACATTGCTCGAGGAAAATCCGCGCGACACAAAATTGCTGCACGAGCTCGGGAAATTGTATCACAGAATGGAGATGCCTGAGCAGGAAGTCGAAACTTATAACAGGATCACCGATATCGAACCTCTCGATGCCGAAGCTTTGCGATTAGGCAAAGATGCATCCGCGCGCGCATCGATGACTTCCGGCGGCTGGACCCAGGCGGAAAGTTATCGCGACCTGATAAAAGACAAGGAAGCCGCGATTTCCCTGGAACAACAAAGCCGGATGAAATTGACCGGCGAATCGCTCGATCAGCAAATCGCCGAGACTTATGCCAAACACCAGGAAGATCCGCAAAATGTCGATCTTGCGCGCCGGTTAGGCGGTTTGAACGAGGAGAAACAGGACCTCGACACCGCCGCCCAGTGGTATCAGTACGCCGTAGATCTCACCGGTGGAAGCGACGCCGGGCTTCTCCGAAAAGTTTCGGATTTGAAGATGCGGCGCGCCGAAAACGAAATCAAAGACCTGGAAGCTTACCTCGCAACGCATTCCGCCCAGGAAACTGATTACGAAAAGAGAGCTGAAGAACTCAAGGCCGCGAAAAAGAAACGCGCCGAACTGTTCATCGATGAAGCCCGCAAACGCGTGGAACGAAATCCGACGGATCTTCAACTTCGGTTCGAGCTCGGCGAACACCTAACGAACGCGGGTCAATACCGCGAGGCGCTGCCGGAATTACAGCGTGCTCGGCAAAATCCCAATGCCCGCTTGAAAGCGATGAATCTGCTCGGGGCCTGTTACCGCGAGCTGGGGATGCTCGATTTGGCGATGAAACAGCTCGAGGACGCGTCCAAGGAAATCTTATCGATGGACGCGATGAAGAAGCAGATCGTTTACAACCTCGGCCTCGTTTACGAGCAAATGGGACAAGGCGAAAAATCGCTCAATTGCATGAAGGAAATTTACGAGGCGGACTACGGATACCGGGACGTCGCGGAGCGAGTCGAAAGTTCGTACAAGCAGGGAAGCAGCGCCGGCGGTTGAAAGCTTCGAACTGAATTGCTCGCGCGCCGCAATGCCGAAATTGCCGACTTCTGCTTACATCCAAGTTTTGCTGAGCATGCGAATTGTTTAAGTCGGGAAAACCCGGCTCCTAACCAACCTAATATTATGAAAAACAAATTAATCATTATCTCGGCAGTGTGTTGCGCATGTATCTGTGTACCAGCGATTACGAACGCAGAAAAGAAACCTGCCGCGACGGCCAGTCCGGCCAAGAAGGAGGCCGAAACAAAAGCGGCTAACGGAACATTGAGTGCCAAGGACAAGGAGTTCATGAAGAAAGCTGCCAAAGGCGGCATGATGGAAGTCGAGGGAGGCAAGGTCGCCGCGCAAAACGCGCAAAATGCCGACGTTAAGAAATTCGGGAACAAAATGGTGACCGATCATGGAAAGGCGAATAACGAGTTGATGGCAATCGCCAGCCAGAAAGGCGTCCAGCTCCCGGCCAGGAAACACGCTGCGAAATGGAAATCGGACAAGGAATACATGGACATGATGGTGCAGGATCACACCAAGGATCTCGCCGAGTTCCAGGCCGAGGCCCAGAACGGCACCGATCCCGATGTGAAAAAGTTTGCCAGCAAAGGCGCCAAAATGGTCGAAAAACACCTGAACATGGCGAAAGACATTCAGGGCAAACTTAAATAATATTTAGCTTCCGAACGTTTGAACAAGCGGCGCGCCTGAAAATGGCGCGCCGTTTTCGTTTCCCTCTTCCAGTGGTGAAGAGAGGGAACAAAACGTTGCCGCAACGCCCCTTTCTTACTCTCTCCCGCGGGGAGAGACGCGCGCGAAGCGGCGGTGAGGGCAGATTGTTGGCGGCGAAAAGGCGAATACAATGAACATGAAGCCGGTTGTTCTATTACATGCGTAAAACAAAGATCATCTGCACCCTCGGCCCCGCCACGGAGTCCCCGGAGGTTTTGCGCCAGCTCATTGCCAATGGCGCCGACGTGTTCCGCTTGAACATGAGCCACGCGACCCACGATTGGGTCCGCATGATTGTGCCGCGTATCCGCACTATCGCGGATGAAGCGGGGAAATCAGTGGCGATTCTGCTCGATACTCAGGGGCCGGCGATTCGAACAGGCGACGTGAAAACGGATCTTCAACTCAAGCCCGATGACATTATTGAGTTCACGATCCGCGGAGCAAAAAGCGAAGAGAAGTTTTCGGTCGATGTGAATTACGAGGGGCTCGTCAACGATATCTCTGTCGGCGACAGCGTGCTGGTGGATAACGGCATGATTCGGTTGCTCGTTTTGGAAAAGAAAGCAAACCGGGTTCGCTGCAAGGTCCTGACGCCGGGCACACTCGGCTCCCGCCGGCACATCAATCTCCCCGGTGTTCGAGTCAACCTTCCGCCCCTAACGAAAAAGGACATTGCCGATGTCGAACTCGGCGCCGACCTCGGTGTCGATTTTGTTGCGCTAAGTTTCGTTCGCGAACCCACCGATATCGAGGAATTGCGCCGGGTTCTCGAGGACAAAAGGAGCCTGGCCTGGGTGATCGCGAAGATTGAAGACCAGGCCGCCGTCCAATCGATCGATGACATCATCGAGGCGGCCGATGGTGTGATGGTCGCCCGCGGCGATCTCGGGATCGAAGTTCCGATGGAAGAGTTGCCAATCATTCAGCGGCGCGTCGTGAAGTTATGCATCCGGTTGGGTAAGCCGGTCATCGTTGCCACCCACTTGCTCGAGTCCATGGTTCACAATCCGTTGCCTACGCGCGCGGAAATTACCGATGTGTCGAACGCGGTGTTCGAACAAGCCGACGCGATCATGTTGAGCGGCGAAACGTCCGTTGGCCGTTATCCCTCCGAGTGTGTGCGGATTTTGAACCGGGTCGCCTTGCGAATCGAACGCAGCGGCGGCGCCGGCTATGCCAAGTCCGCGATCCTCGAAGATCATCGACAGAAAACGGTCGCGTCAGCGGTAGTGCTCGCCAATTCATTGAAGCATGCCCGAATGATCGTTTTCACGTTGCACGGAACGATGGCCAGAAACACTTCGAACCTGCGCCCGGAGCACTCGTCGATCTTCGCATTCACCCCGAGTGAAGAAGTCTGCCGCAAGTTGTCGATCCTCTGGGGTGTTTATCCGATCCGGCTCGATTTTACCGAGGATCCGAACGCCACCATCGAGGCCGCCGAAAAGTATCTGCGCCAACATAAACTAGCCGGCGCCGGTGATTCGTTAGTCATCATTACCGACGTACGCGTCGGCGACGAACGAATCGACTCCGTCCAGCTTCGCACCGCGAAATAAAACGCAGACAACGCGGACCATTTCCGTCCGGTGGCGTTTCAAAACTATATTACTTTCCAAGTGCAAATCTCATTGACCGGTTTAACCGGTCAGTCAGATTCGCTCTCGTGAAAACGTCAAAAGGAAAGATGTCGGCGCTGGATGTATTGTTCCCAACTGTGCGTGCCGCGGTGCTTGGGAGACTTTTCAAGTCGCCACGCCGGCCCCGTCACATTCGTGACTTGGCCCGTCAATGCGAGCTACGTCTTTCCACAGTGCAGCAGGAATTGCACAATCTTGCGGCGCTCGGTGTGCTCAAACGAACATCTACCGGCAAATATGTTTTCTATGTCGCGAACCCTGCGCATCCTTTCTCTCACTCACTGACACGACTCGTGGGCGCGAGTGAGCGGCTGCCGTTAATCAATCGTTCCGCGATGTATCGTGCGAACCGTCGCCGTCAAAAGCTCCGAAAGCGGGATCCGTTTCCCATGAAACCGTACGATCCGATGAACTGGGGTCTCCTGAAAAAGCACTGACTAGCAATTGACCGGTTTAACCGGTCAATGTGATCCGCTGCATCCGGGGAGCGATGCTTAAAAACAAAAAAACGCGCTGACGTTTCCATCCGCGCGTTTTAAATTCGTTTTCCGAAAAGTTTTAGGCTTCGACCGGTAACTCGACGTCGATCGGCTTTTCCTTTTTGCTGAGCGCGCGGCGCAGCTTCGACAGCGCGATGTTTTGCAGCTGGCGAATACGTTCTCGGGTCACACCGAACTTCTTGCCCACTTCCTCGAGCGTCTTGGGCTTGCCGCCATCCAGGCCGAAGCGCTGGAAGATAATCTTCTTCTCGCGATCATCGAGCACGTCGAGCAATCCGCCGACTTCGTTACGCAGATTCTTGTCGCGCAGCAATTCGAACGGCGTTTGCGCGTCCTCGTCCCCAACGATTTCGCCGAACTCGGTCGAGTCGTCGTCGCTGATAGGCGCGTCCAGTGAAGCCGGCCGAATCGACACCGTCTTCAACTGCGAAACTTTTCCGCTGGCAATACCGATTTCGTCTCCCAGCTCTTCGTCGGTCGGCTCACGGCCAAGTTCCTCGCTCATTTGGAGCGAAACCCGGCGCATCTTGGAAATCTTATCCACCAGGTGCACGGGCAAACGGATAGTCTTGGATTGATTGGCCAATGCGCGCTTGATCGATTGTTTGATCCACCACGCGGCGTAGGTCGAAAGTTTTCCGCCCTTCGCGGGATCGAAACGTTCGACCGCTTTCATCAAGCCGATGTTCCCTTCCGAGATCAGGTCGAGCAGGGGCAGACCGAGATTGGCGTAATCGTGCGCAATCTTCACCACCAAGCGAAGGTTGGAGCGAATCATCAGCGCGCGCGCCTCGCGGTCGCCCTTCTTGATCTTGGCAGCAAGTTCGATCTCCTGTTCGGGGGTGAGCAGGGGGATCTGCCCAATCTCGCGCAAGTAAATCTTTATTCCGGTATCGCTGTCTTCAGCAGCCATATAAGTCTTTCTCATCAATTGATTTGGGGGGTAGACCTGCGAATTGCCCGGCAAACGGGGCCAGCCGGGGTTCGCTGATCACAAGTTGTAGCATTCCAGAACTACTTAACAAGGTTAAATATTCCAAACTCTGACACCGCCTTTATCCGGCCTGTTCAATCTTTCTTACGTGCCCCTCCCGGAGGCCCGCCAAGGCCTATTTTGACTCTTAAAGGAAACGATTTGGAAGCCGGACTTGGGCCTACTTCTTTTGGACGCCAAAATGGTGCTAAAATCTACCCCGGATTCTCTCCAATTTGCGGCTTTTCGGGCTTGGTCGTCTTTGCCAACCTGAGCCGGCATGCTGGCCAAAATCTATTCCGCTGCCGTTTATGGCGTCGATGCCTTCGAAATGGAAGTGGAAGTCAACGGCGCCCACGGCGAGCCGAAAATCTTCATCGTTGGATTGCCGGACACCGCGGTGAAAGAAAGCCTGCATCGGGTGACCACCGCAATTTCGAACAGCGGATATCATTGGCCGCGCGGCCGGACGACCGTGAATCTCGCGCCGGCAGACGTGAAAAAGGAAGGCCCGAGTTTCGACCTGCCGATCGCGCTCGGAATGATTTCCGTTGCGGAAGAAATCGATACGTCGCCGTTCGAAAATTTTGCATTTGTCGGCGAACTCGCGCTGGACGGAGCTGTGAGATCAGTGAAAGGCGTCCTTCCGGTTGCACTGGAAGCGCGAAAACGCGGAAAGCGCGCGCTGTTTGTGCCCGAAGCAAATGCTCGCGAAGCCGCGATGGTCGAGAAGATCGACATCTACGGCGTGCAAAACTTGCGGCAGACGTTCGATTTTCTGCGTGGAGAGCAGGCGATGCTGCCGACGCGCGGAGATCTCAGCGAATTTTTCTCATCGCACCAGGATTACGACGTCGATTTCAGCGACGTAAAAGGCCAGGCGCACGTAAAACGCGCGATCGAAGTCGCTGTCGCCGGCGGTCACAACATCCTGATGATCGGCCCGCCCGGCTCAGGCAAATCGATGTTGTCCAAACGAATCGCCACCATCATTCCGCCGATGTCGCTCGACGAAGCTATTGAAACCACAAAGATCCACAGCATTGCCGGAATGCTCGACGGCGAAAAGTCGTTCGTGTCGACGCGACCATTTCGTTCGCCCCATCACACGATCAGCGATATCGGTTTGTTAGGCGGCGGCGCTTTTCCAACTCCGGGCGAGGTAAGCCTGGCCAATAACGGCGTCCTGTTTCTCGACGAACTCCCGGAATTCAAGAGATCGGCGCTGGAGGTGATGCGCCAGCCGCTGGAGGACGGAAAGGTAACGATTTCGCGCGCGGCCGGCAGCCTGACGTTTCCCGCGGAATTCATGCTCGTGGCCGCGATGAATCCCTGCCCCTGCGGATATTTTGGCGATTTGAAACGTGAATGCCGATGCAGCCCGATTCAGGTGCAACGGTATCGGCAGCGTGTTTCGGGGCCGCTATTGGATCGAATTGATCTGCACATTGAAGTTCCGGCGGTCGAATATCGCGACGTGTCGAGCGATCGAGTCGAGGAAAATTCTGCGGCGATTCGCGAACGAATCGGCGACGCGCGCAAAAACCAGCACGCGCGGTTCGAGAAAGAGGCAAAAGTGAACTGCAACGCGCGGATGGCCACCAAACATTTGAAGCAACATTGCAAGCTCAGCGCCGATTCAAACGAATTGATCCGCGTAGCCATGACCGAACTGAACCTGAGCGCGCGCGCTTACGATCGGATTCTGAAGGTTTCGCGGACGATTGCCGATCTCGACGGCAAAACCGATATCGCTCCGGAACACGTGAGCGAGGCGATTCAGTACCGAACGTTCGACCGCACGTTATGGGTGTGAAGGCGTCAACGCGCAGCCAACGCCAGCGTCTTCGACCGGTTTGATTTCGTAATCGAAGCGTCGAAGCATGGTCCCGAGTTTCGAATTCAACTGCGCAATGGTCGCAGGCGAAAGTTTGGTTTTGTAGCCCCCGGATTTTCCGGAGCGGCGATGCGCGGCGTCGTCTTCCTTTGCCACCGGCCGCGAACGTTCGTAAATCTGTTGCAGGACTTCGTCATCGAATTCGAGGTAACGGGTAAGACCGGCGACAAACTTTTCCCAATTGTCGATCATGTCTTCGTACCGCAGGACCACGCTCTGCTGCGCAGCTTCAGCCAGGCGATCGATTGTTTCAAAATAACGCAGCATGTGCTCGCCAAACTCGATCGCGAACTGATCAACCCCTCCGGTCTGCGCTTCACCGCGCATCCGGTGCTGCAGTTCCGCAATTTCCGGTGACGGGCTGATCCCGTGGCTGAACGCGATCGAGTAATACCACGAGACGATGATGTCGCGCGGATCGCGCACGAGAAAGATCGCGATCTTGTCTCGCACGAAATCGGGCGACGTTACTCGCGCGGTCAGCTTTTCGTAAAGTTCGGGGACCCAATCGCTGGAAACGCGAAGCGGACCGTAAACGTGGCCGTAATCCGCGAAGGTAAACTCGCCCTGAGTCTTGGCCCGGAAAAATTTTCCAGCATAGTTTACGCGACGAAGTCCCCTGGCGTTTTTCAGCACGTAACTGGCGAAGAGGGTGCTTGCGCACTTGTGCAAGGTGTAGAAAAACACGGAGCGACGCTGGGGGTGATCTCGCTGCGACACAATGTTGCAGCCTACGTCTGTAACATCGTGTGTTGCAAGTCTTAACGCGCCTAACGTGTGCCAAGATCCGTCCATCGCGAAAAGATCCATACCCGCGTGGCTTGCCAGGCGCGATAGGATAACGCACGTGCGTGTTTGATTCACGAGCATTTATGGCTGGGTTGGCTAACGGCAATCATCATTCAAATAATGGAAGCCCGGACTACGACATCATCGTCGTCGGTGGCGGACCGGCCGGATGCGCTTTTGTGCGTTCCATGTTGGAATTCAAATCGGGGTCGCGCGTTCTTCTCATCGACAAGGAACGATTTCCTCGCGACAAGGTGTGCGGTGACGGACTGAACCACCGCGCCGTCCCGAAGGTTAGCGAAGTTTTTCCGGAACTGAATTCTCTGATTCCGTCGGCCTCGTTTACCAAACGCCAGGTCTTTAATTACCCGGACGCGCCGGCGATGTATCGCGAGGAACTAACTCTGGACGTTATGCCGCGGATCGAATTCGACAATGCTCTCTGGCAAGCCACGGTCGCGGCCGGCGCCGAGACCCTCGAAGCCGCGCGTGTCACCGATTTGTTAGTCGATAACGGCCGGGTGCGCGGTGTGCGGATTCGCCAAGGCGACACGGCTCGCGAACTAACCTGCGGACTGGTTGTCGGCGCGGATGGCAGCCGGAGCATTGTGCGGCGCACAACCGGGCCGACGAATAACGATTACATCCTTTATGGATTGCGCCAGTATGTCCGTGGCATTCCTGAATCAACGAACGCACTCACGTTTTTCTTCGATGTCGAAAATCTCGGCTACTTCTGGTTGTTTCCGTTTGTGCGCAACGGCGAACGATGGGCCAACGTCGGCTATGGCAATGCCGGGAAGCCTTCGATTCTGAAAAAACGTTTTCAATACTATTGCGACAGCGCCGCGGTGCGGAAATATCTGGGCGAAGGCCGTCTAATCGGAAATCTCACCGGGTTTCCGTTGAACATGGCCAAATTCAAATGGAACGGGAGACTCGCCCGGCCGTTGTGGGGTCCCGGTTATTTGCTGCTGGGCGACGCCGGATCGCTCATCCATCCCTTCACCGGTGAAGGGATTGGTTATGCCATTGAATCGGGCCGGCTCGCGGCGGAGATCATGGTCGACGACCGGATCGCGCCAGATCGCAAAGGTGCCGCTTACGAGAATCGGTTGATGCAGCAAGTGCGCGGCTCGTTTCTTTCACCGGCGATTTTCTGCGCGGTCATTTTGCCATCATTGCTGCCGCGTCCCTTGAGTCGCGCATTGGTCGGCGCGGCGGTATTCGCGCAGCGTCATTTCGGATTCGGCCGCCGGCCAACGTCGCGGCCCCGCGCAAAAACGGGCGTTCGTTAGGCTGATAATCTCTTTCGTGTGGCAGGTGAAAAGGCGGCGGATTTGTTCGGCGGCCAGCGGTTGCGCCATTGACATCAGCCTCGATTCGCGGATGAGAGTTAACCCGTGAGCCGGATTTTGATTGCCGACGATCAACGCGACGTGCTGGAAGCGTTGCGCATTTTGCTCAAAGGCGAAGGCCACCAGACGGACGCGGTTACATCGTTAAACGGCGTCTTCAACTCTCTCCAGCAGCGGGATTACTCCCTGTTGATGATGGATCTGAATTACACCCGCGACACGACTTCGGGCCAGGAAGGTTTGCAGGTGATTCCGAAGATCCAGGACCTTGATGCCACGCTGCCCATCGTGGTGATGACTGCATGGGCTACGATCGATCTGGCAGTGGAGGCAATGAAACTCGGCGCGCGCGATTTCGTGCCCAAACCATGGGATAACGAACGGCTCATCACCATTGTCCGGACTCAAATCGAGCTCGCCGGTGCCCTGCGCAAAGGGCGCAAACTGGAGGCGGCCAATCGTTTGTTAGGCGGGTCGGCCCCAAATCTCATCGCCGAAGCACCCTCTATGCGCCCGGTGATCGACATGATTTCGCGCGTCGCGCCATCCGACGCGAATATTTTGATTACGGGAGAAAACGGAACCGGCAAGAGTCTTGTCGCGCAGGCGCTTCACGCGCTATCGCCGCGCGCGCCCCACAGCATGATCACCGTGAACATGGGAGGACTTTCCGAAACGCTTTTCGAAAGCGAGCTCTTTGGCCACGTGAAGGGCGCGTTCACCGACGCGAAGGCGGATCGGGCGGGACGATTCGAGCTGGCGGATGAAAGCACGCTGTTCATGGACGAGATCGCCAATATCCCGCTTAATCAGCAGGCAAAGCTGCTTCGCGTTATCGAGACCGGCGATTTCGAACGCGTCGGCTCCTCGAAAACCTTGCACGCAAACGTCCGGATCATCTCGGCTACAAACGCCCGGCTTTCCGATGAAGTCGCGGCCGGACGTTTCCGGCAGGACTTGCTTTTCCGGCTGAACACCATCGAGATTCCACTGCCGCCTTTGCGCGACCGGCGGGAGGACATCATGCCGCTGGCGAATCATTTCCTGGCTCAGCATGGCCAGCGTTATCGAAAACAATTAAGCGGGTTCGACGAAGCCGCGCGGGAACGTCTGCGCCAGCATTCCTATCCGGGCAACGTTCGCGAGCTGGATCACGTGATCGAGCGCGCGGTGTTGATGGCGCAGGATCGACAGGTGAAGGCAGCCGACCTTGGCCTAACGAGCGGCGCCGGGGGCTCTGGCAACCTCGAGGAGATGAGCCTGGAGGAAGTCGAAGCGTTCCTGATCAAGAAGGCGCTCGCCCGCAACGACGGCAACGCTCGCAAGGCGGCCGAGGCCCTGGGGCTGAGTCGCAGTGCGTTTTACCGGCGATTGCAGCAGTATGGACTGTAACGATTTGGGATTTCGGTCCGAGCCGGACTGGCATCTTTCGGTTTGCAGATAGGACGCATGAATCGCGCGGCGAAACAGAAACGCCGGTTTTCCCACGAGAACAAACTTACCTGGCTCATCGTCGGCGCAGTGGCGCCCGCTACGATCATCGGGTTGTCGATCCTGTGGTTCGGCGATTTTACGGGGAAACTGCAATGGACGTTGACGGTCATCATCGTCGTTTTCACCGCGGGATACATTTCGAGCGCGCGCGAACACGTCATGCGGCCGTTGCAAACGATGAGCAACCTTCTGGCCGCCCTGCGGGAAGGGGATTACTCGATTCGTGCCCGAGGTGCACGGGGAGACGACGCTTTGGGAGAGGTCATGCTCGAGATCAATTCGTTAGGCGAAACGCTGCGAGTCCAGCGGCTCGGAGCGTTCGAGGCGACCGCGCTTCTGCGCACGATCATGGGCGAGATCGATGTCGCAGTGTTTACGTTCGATCCGGAGCGGCGTTTGCGTCTGGTCAATCGCGCCGGCGAAGACCTGCTCGGTCTGCCAATGGATAAATTGTTAGGGCGGAGCGCGGCCAGCCTGGGACTTGAAGCCTGTTACGACGTCGATGAGGACGAACCACTCACCCTGTCATTTCCCGGCGGCTCCGGCCGATGGGGCGTGCGTCGCAGCACGTTTCGGGAGCGCGGTCTGCCGCACGATTTGCTGGTGCTGACGGATTTGAGCCGAACCTTGCGCGAGGAAGAACGTCGCGCCTGGCAACGGCTGGTGCGTGTGCTCGGACATGAAATGAACAACTCGCTGGCGCCGATCAAATCCCTCGCTGGAAGTCTGGAAACGCTGCTACGCCGGCGCCCGATGCCGGAGGATTGGAAGGCAGACGCGCAAAGCGGATTGAAATCGATTGCCGCGCGGGCCGATTCGTTGAGCCGGTTCATGCAGGCCTACACCCGGCTGGCAAAATTACCGACCCCGCAACGGGAAGATGTCGATCTTGCGGAACTGGTGAAGCGAGTCGTGGCGTTGGAGCCGCGGCTTTCGGTCACCATTCTTGGAGGGCCGACGATCAAAGTCCACGTTGACGCGGCGCAGATTGAGCAGCTGTTGATCAACCTGGTTCACAACGCGGTCGACGCTGCTTTGGAAACGCACGGAAAAGTCACGATCGGGTGGCGCGAACTGGGCGATTGTGTGGAGATGTCCGTGGAAGATGAAGGCCCCGGCATCATGAACCCGGCCAATCTTTTCGTTCCGTTCTTCACCACCAAGCCGGAAGGATCGGGGATTGGGTTGGCGTTGAGTCTTCAGATTGCTGAAGCGCACGGTGGGTCCTTGAGCCTAACGAATCGCCGAGGCGGCATCGGGGCGGAAGCAGTGCTGCGGATTCCTCGTTGATTTGTCATCCCGAGCGTGAGCGAGGGGACCTCACCGATCCAGATAGCGTCGCGCAATTTAGTTAGGGTAATCGCTAGCAAATATGTGAGGTCCTGCACCGTCTGTGGCGGCTTGGGATGACAGATTTTTGCGCGTTAGACGCGTCCCAATAGCGGGACGGAACTGTCCCGTAAACGAGGCGTTAACAAGCTACGCACGTAAAAGTCGATAATCGTAAACAGTTAAACGCCAGCCACTTAAAACTTTGGTTTCTGAGTTGGCATGACCATTGCAATAGGGGCGGCCAACCAAGAAAAACTTTTGAATCCAGAAGCGGTGCCCAACGCATCTCAATGGAAACAAAGAAAAGAATATGAAACCAACAACAAACGCGACAGCAGGGAAAACGAAGCTCCCAGTCATCGACTATCATTATCAGACGTCGACCCTGGACAGCTTCGACGGACGCTGTCTTAAGCGGTCACGATCGTTCCACGATATCAGCCGCGAATATTTCGACGGCGAATCGAACCGCGATTTCCTAAGCGAAGTTGCGATTTATGGCGCCTTCCTGATTTCGGCAATGGTGCCGATCGTGAGCGGAGCATTCGCCGTGATCCAGCTTTGCCGGGCCGTCGCTTTCTGAATTGACCTGTGAACCTCAATCCCAAAAAAGAAGAAGATTCAACAATTGTTAGGCCGGCGGGTTTTACCCCCAGCCTCTCCTCCATGGACGTCCCGCGTACCGGCGTAGCCGAAAAGAAAAAGAAGAAGCGGATCATGATCATCGCGGCAAGCGCAGTTGGCCTGCTGCTCGTGACTTTTGTGCTCGCTCGGTTGAAGCCGGCGGCACCGAGTGTGGATCGGTCGACGGTCTGGATCGACACCGTCAAGCGCGGCCCCATGGTCCGGCAGGTGCGCGGTTTGGGAACGCTGGTTCCGGAAGATATTCGATGGATCCCGGCGACCACGGAAGCCAGCGTGGAGAAAATTTTGATCTGGCCCGGAACAAAAGTTGAAGCCGGCGACGTTATTCTGGAGTTGACCAGTCCGGAATTGGAACAGAGCGCGCAAGACGCAATCTCGAAGGCGAAGGCTGCGGAAGCGGACTTTACGTCCCAGAAAGCGACGTTGCAGCGCGAGCTGCTCGATCAGGAATCGAAAACGGCGGCTGCCCATTCCGCCTACGAACAGGCCAAGATGGAGCGGCAGACTAACGATCAATTGGCGAAAAATGGCCTGGTGGCCGATCTCGTTTATAAAACCTCGAAGATCAAAGAAGAGGAATGCCAAAAGACGGACGAGATCGAAGCCAAGCGACTGGCTTTTTCGCGTGACTCGATTGCACCACAGCTGGCTGCGAAGGAGGCCGCGGTCGACCAGGCGAAGCAGCTGGCAAAGCTGAAGCAAGACCAAGTCGAAGCGCTTCATGTGAAGGCCGGCATGTCCGGGGTATTGCAACAATTGCCCGTTCAAGTGGGTCAACGTTTAAAGATTGGCGACAACGTCGCGCGCGTTGCCGATCCCACGAAGCTCAAGGCGCAAATCAAGATTGCCGAGACCCAGGCGAAAGACATTCAGGGCGGACAACAGGCGTTGATCGATACTCGCAACGGCCCGCCCGTGAAGGGACATGTGACGCGAGTCGACCCCGCGGTGGAGCAGGGAACGGTCACGGTCGATGTGGCGTTTGACGAAGCTTTGCCGAAAGGCGCGCGGCCAGATCTCAGCGTGGACGGCACGATTGAGCTCGAGCGGCTGGAGAACGTGGTTTATGTCGGCCGGCCGGCGTTCGGCCAGGAAAACAACACCGTTGGCATTTTCAAACTCGTGCCCGGCAGCAATGAAGCGGTGCGCACCCCGGTCAAGCTGGGCAAGAGCTCAGTCAACACCATTGAAATTTTGGACGGCCTGCAACCTAACGACCAGGTCATCCTCTCCGATACCAGCACATGGGATTCACACGAACGAATCCGACTCAACTAACCAAAACCAAGATATGACTGCTACCTCACCAAATCCTGCATCCAAGCAAACCACCGGCACCAACGGCTCGAGTCCTTTGATCCGGCTCAACGGCGTCACCAAGGTGTTTCTCACCGACGAAGTGGAAACGCATGCCCTGTCCGGAATTCATCTCGACATTCGAAACGGCGAATACGTTTCCATTGCCGGACCTTCCGGCTGCGGCAAATCGACGCTGTTGTCGATCCTTGGATTGCTCGACACGCCATCCAACGGGAACTACTCGCTTAAGGGGACAGAGGTCGCGAATCTTTCATTCCCGGATCGGGCGCGCATTCGTAATCGCGAGATCGGCTTCATTTTCCAGAGCTTTAATCTGATCGGCGACCTGACGGTCTATGAAAATGTCGAGCTGCCGCTGACCTATCGCGGGATGAGCGGAGGCGATCGCAAGGGACTCGTGACCGAGGCGCTGGAGCGCGTCGGCATGGCCCATCGTGCGAAACATCTGCCGAGCCAGCTCTCGGGGGGTCAGCAACAGCGTGTCGCGGTGGCGCGCGCGCTTGCCGGCAAACCGGCGATCCTGCTCGCGGACGAGCCGACAGGAAACCTGGACTCTCGCAACGGTGAAGCGGTGATGAACCTGCTGAAGGAATTGCACGCCGGCGGCGCGACCATCTGCATGGTGACGCACGACGAGCGTTTCGCCCAGCATGCCGACCGGACCGTGCATCTGTTCGACGGCCGGGTGGTAGAAGACAATCGCATCGCTGCCTAACGACGCCAGGATTGACATTTTATGTTCGGCCAACTGAAGTTCGCGGCGCGAATGTTGGCCAAGACGCCAGCGTTTACCATCATTGCAACGGTCACGCTGGCTCTGGCTATTGGAGCGAACACAGCGGTCCTGAGCCTGGTGAACGCTCTCCTGGTCCGGCCGTTGCCGTATCGCGCGCCGCAGGAGCTGGTGCTGCTTCTACAGCATTTCAAGACGCAAAATCTGGAGCGCATCCCGGTGTCGGTGCCGGAGTTTGTCGATTACCAGACGCGAACGCGGAGCTTCGAGAAAATCGGCGCGTTCAATTACCAGAGCTACAATCTTTCGGGTAACGATCGGCCGGAGCGTATCACCGGCGCAACTGTGACCGCCGACGTGTTTCCGGCTTTGGGCGTTGCGCCGATCGCGGGCCGGATGTTCGACCCGGCCGAATGTACCGCCGGGCGTGACGATGTGGTGATGATCAGCGAGCGTCTGTGGCAGCGCCGCTTCAATCGCGATCCACAACTGATCGGCGGTAAGATTCTGTTGAACGGCCGCAATTTCACCGTCGTGGGTGTGATGGCCGGCAAGTTCGACTTCCCACTGCAACTGTTTGATCTCGGCAGCGGTAATGAATTTCGCGACCAGGCAGACATCTGGCAGCCAATGGTCTTCACGGAGCGCGCTCTCAAGAATCGCGGTTCACGAGGGCTTGGTGTGATCGCGCGCCTGAAGCCCGGCGTCTCGGGGGAGAAAGCGCAGGCGGAAATTGAGACGCTGAATGCGCAGATGCGACGTGAAAATCCGGATAACTACACGCAGGACAACAGTTTTGGCGGAGAAATTTTTTCGCTCCAGCAACTTGCCGTGGGCAAAATGCGCCCGGCGTTGCTCACGCTGCTGGGAGCGGTGTTTCTGGTGCTGCTCATTGCCTGCGCCAACCTAACGACCATGTTGCTGGCACGGGCAGCTTCGCGGGAACGCGAGATGGCGATTCGAGTGGCCCTGGGTGCGAGTCCGCTCAAGCTGCTCAAGCAAGTGCTTACGGAAAGCGTTATGCTCGCGTTGTTTGGCGGTGTCGCCGGCGTGCTGCTCGCGATTTGGGGTGTCGATCTCCTGAAGTCTATCGGCATGCAGACAGTGCCGCGATTGCGCGAGGTCAATGTCGATCTTCGCGTGCTGGCGATGACTTTTGCGGTTTCAGTGGGAACAGGGATTGTGTTTGGCCTCGTTCCGGGCCTGACGAGTGCGAAGCCCGAGCTCACCGAATCGCTAAAAGAAGGGAGTCGAGGCTCGACCTCCAGTAGGCGCCGTAATCGTTTACGAAATGGGCTGGTAATCGCCGAGCTGGCATTGGCGCTTGTTCTTCTCGTCGGCGCCGGATTGCTCATGAAGAGCTTCGCGCGCTTGCAGAATGTGGATCCCGGTTTCAACCCAAAAAATGTGCTGACGGCAGAAATTGCGCTGCCGGCGTTGAAATATCCGTCGGAAGAAGGCAGCCCGGCTTATCTCGGCGGCAAGAAAACATCCGACTTTTTCATCGAGCTAAATCGGCGAGTTCGCGCTTTGCCAGGGGTTGAATACAGCGCGGCGGGACTCGTCTTGCCCCTGAGTGGTTCCAATACGGATTCCTCTTTTGCAATTGAAGGACGCACGCTGCAGCCGGACGAACCGGGTCCGGATGAGGAACTGCGCGTCGTGACTCCCGATTTTTTCCGCGTCCTGCAGATCCCGCTCAAGCAGGGCAGATTTTTTACCGATGGAGACAATGCGGACGCGCCACAGGTCGTTATCATTAACGAAGCGCTTGCGCGTAAGTTCTGGCCTAACGGAGACGCACTGGGAAAACGCATCACGCTGGACGATCCGCGGAAAGATCCCAGGTGGATAACGATTGTTGGGATTGTGGGCAACATTCGCCATCGGGCGCTCGAACAGGAGCCGCAGCCCGAATATTACTTTCCGCACGCGCAAGGTCCGCCGCGGGAGATGGTGCTTACGGTGCGGACAACGCAGGATCCACGATCGCTGGCGGCGTTGGTCCGGCGGGAAGTTGCAGCGATCGATCCGGATCAGCCGATCGCCAATGTTCGCACTCTCGAACAGGTCATTTCTGCCTCGGTGGGACCGCGACGGTTATCGGTGGTGTTGTTAGGCGTTTTCGCCGGCGTAGCCCTGTTGCTTGCGTCGGTGGGAATTTACGGCGTCATGTCGTATCTGGTTGTGGAACGCAAACACGAGCTTGGAGTGCGCATGGCTTTGGGCGCGCAACGGGCCGACCTTCTGCGGCTGGTGATTGGTCACAGTCTAAAGTTGGTCTTTATTGGCCTGGCGTTTGGCTTGTTTTTGGCGCTTTGCAGCACGCGCATCTTGAGCGCGTTGCTTTACAGCGTGGGTGCATTTGACGCAGCGACATTTGGTTTTGTGGCGCTGTCACTGAGCGCGGCCGCGCTTCTTGCCAGTTACATCCCGGCGCTTCGCGCTACGCGGGCTGATCCGATGATCGCGCTGACTCACAATGCCTGAAACGATCTACAGGGCGATTTTGGGGGCGATGCTCGGTTTGGTTGTAGCCGCTATTCCTGAGGCGCGATCTGAAAATGCTGCGCCCGCCTTTGAACAGCTCAAGAAATTGGTCGGCGATTGGAAGGGAACGTATGAATGGACCGGCGCGCGCACTGGAGGCGGTTCCCTCGACGTTGCGTATAGCCTAACCGGGAATGGTTCAGCATTGGTTGAAGATCTGATCCAGGAGGGCGTCCGCACGATGACAAGCCTGTATCATCTCGACGGACCTGATCTTCGATTGACGCACTACTGTGGTGCGCAAAATCAACCCCGCCTCAAAGCCGAACGAGTGGATGTGACGCATGGCGAGATCGATTTCGCATTCGTTGACGCCACCAATTTGTGCTCGCCGGATGCGCCCCACGTGTACGGCTTGGAACTCCGTTTGTTGGATCCTAGCCACATCAGACTCACATTTCTTTTCCGCAGCGGAGATGCCGAGAGTCGCGAACAGATCGAATTGACCCGTACCCCGAAGAACCCAGTAACTAACAGCTAATTTATGATACGACTACACAACGTTGAACGTTCGCATCCCCTGGCCCGGGGAAATTTCTTTTATGTCCTGCGCGACATCGATCTCGAGGTTAAGGAAGGCGAGTTCGTGTCGATCATGGGCCCATCAGGCGCAGGCAAATCGACGCTGCTGCACATCCTCGGCATGCACGATCATGGATGGACAGGAGAATATTTCTTCAACGACACGGCCGTTCATCATCTCAAGGCCAAGGAACGCGCGACGTTGCGAAATGAGAACGTCGGTTTCGTGTTCCAGCAGTACCATCTGCTTGACGACCTGACCGTGTACGAGAATCTCGAGATCCCGCTGTCCTATCGGAAAGTCAGCAAAGCCGACCGGGCGTCGATCGTCGCAGACACGCTTGATCGTTTTCAAATCGTGGCCAAGCGCGATCTCTATCCGCGGCAGCTATCCGGCGGTCAACAGCAGTTGGTCGGTGTGGCCCGCGCCATCATCTCGAACCCAAAGCTGATTCTGGCCGACGAGCCAACCGGCAACCTTCACTCGAGCCAGGGTGAAGAGATCATGCAGCTTTTCAAGAAACTGAACGCCGCCGGCACGACCATCATCCAAGTGACGCATTCGGAGAGGAACGCCTCCTACGGAAATCGCATCATTCAACTGCGCGACGGTTGGATTGTATGAAGCGACAGCCAGCAACCCGATCACTAAGACTATGATATTGGATTCATTTGTTCAGGATGTTCGTGTTGGCCTTCGCGGCTTAATCAAAGAAAAGTCGTTTCTGTTTCTTGCTCTGCTCGTCCTCGGCCTGGGAATTGGCGGCGTGACGACGCAGTTCACCGTGGTGAACGCGTTTGTGCTTCGCGGATTGTCCTTTCAACATCCGGAACAATTGATGGGCGTTGGGCTGATCGATCCGCAGGGAACGCCGCAAAATAATAACTTTGGCAACGGCAACATTCCCTCGTCGCAGGATTACGAAGATCTGCGCGCTTCCCAGCAATCTTTCAGCATGATGGCCGCCTATCTCAACGGGTCGACCATCAACGTCACCTACAAGAACAATCCGCAAAGGTACACCGGCGGTTATGTTACGGAGGATTTCTTTCGAATCGTCGGAGTCGCGCCGATCATGGGTCGCGATTTTACCGCCGACGACAATAAAGCCGGCACGGAAAAGACGACGATCCTGGGCTACGAAATCTGGCAGCGCGATTTTGGCGGCGACAAAAACATCATCGGCCAAAGCATTCGGATCAACGGCAAGGCGGCGACCGTCATCGGCGTGATGCCGCCCAATTTCAAGTTCCCCGTCTCGGAGCAATTGTGGGTGCCCTATTATAATGAGTTTCCGCCGAAGCTGCGCGATGATCCTGCGGGGAACGGAGTCGGACCGGCGGTCATGGGCCGGCTCAAACCGAATGTCACGATCGATCAGGCGAACGCCGAGTTTATCGGTCTCGCGAAACGGATCGCGAAAGATAATCCCAAGACCAATGCGCAGCTGACGTCGGCCAACGTGCAGCCGCTTCAGAATTTCTTCACCGGACCGCAGCTTCGCCAGACGGTTTACGCGATGCTGGGCGCTACCGTTTTGGTGCTGCTCATCTCCTGCGTCAACGTCATGAACATGCAGTTCGGCCGCGCCGCTTTGCGGGCGAAGGAACTTGCGATTCGCGGCGCGCTCGGCGCAACAAGGTGGCGGCTCGTTAGGCAAATGCTGACCGAAAGCTTTCTGGTTGCCATGTTTGGCGCAATCGCCGGCATTCTCCTGGCCAGATGGGCGGTTGATTTACTCATTCGGGCAACGAACGCACTACCGTTCCCGTTGCCTTACTGGATCGAGTTCAAGATCGACATGCCGGTTCTGGCGTTCACGATCGGGGCAACGTTGCTGGCGACTCTGGCTTCGGGTTTCGTCCCGGCCTTGTTGAGCGCACGCGGTAATGCGGCGGAGATGATGAAGGAAGGGGGGCGCGGCAACACCAGCCGCCTGGTGAATATGATCACCCGGGTTCTGGTCGTGGGACAAATCGCGTTGACGGCGGCGCTCTTAATCGCAGCCACGCTCGAGATCAAATCGATTCGGAACCAGGTGACGCTGAATTACGGCTATGATGAAAACGGCGTTTATAGCGCGCGCATGGGATTGATGGAGGGCGACTATCCTAACGATCAGGCCCGTTATCAATTCTTTGTTCGTGCGGTGCGGGCACTGCGAAACGCGCCCGCATTCGAGGGCGCAGCGATGACCGATCGGTTCCGGATGACGTTTGCGAACTTCGGCCAGTACGAAGTGGAGGGACAGGCCTACGTTACGGATCGCGATCGGCCACAAGGGAACTCGGAATCTGTGTCTGATGGTTACTTCCAGACGCTTGGACTGAAGGTTCTGGAGGGCCGCGATTTTACGATTGAGGATAGCGACGCGAAACAACCGGTCGCGATTGTGAATACCAGCTTCGCGCGAAAATATTTCGGAAACGAGAGCCCGTTAGGCCATCGAGTAAGGCTCTTCAATCCGGGTCAAACCCGCCCGTGGCGCACCATTGTCGGCGTTGTCCCGGACATGCTGATGCAGGGACCATTCAATCAGCGAACCGACAGCGCCGGGTTTTATGTTCCCTTGCTTGCTTTCCAGCACATTGGGATCCTAAGCTTAGAATTCCACGTGGACAAGTTGTCG
>JADMIO010904359.1_pt1 | contig 55769 bp, 42 predicted proteins | sample 8958161 | NCBI WGS metagenome assembly JADMIO01 (sample SAMN16585339, study PRJNA669376) | soil metagenome | isolation source: Crop rotation soil | place: USA: Cullars Rotation, Alabama | collected 2011
GCGACAACTTGTCCACGTGGAATTCTAAGCTTAGGATCCCAATGTGCTGGAAAGATGAAACAGGCGGCGCAGCTTGCCGCCAAACATCCCGACGTACCGGTCATCCTCAACCATATGGGCATGCCGGTAGACAATGATCTCAGCCAGTGGCGCGAGGGCATGCAGGCGCTCGCCGCCCTGCCCTATGTCAGCGTCAAAATCTCCGGCCTCGGCTTTATCGACCGCGCGTGGACGCAAGACGCCGTGCGGCCGCTGATCCTGGAAACCATCGACCGTTTCGGCCCCGAACGCTGCGCCTTCGCCAGCGATTTCCCGACCGACAGGCTCTTCAACAGCTATGCCAAAGCTTTGAATACATACGACAATATTACAAAAGACTTCAGCGCCGGCGAACGCGACCAGCTTTTCGCCGGGACCGCCGGGCGCATCTACAGGCTATAACCCAAGAGGAAACGATCATGACTCCTAATCCGCTGATTGGCGTTCTGTTTCACTGGCTGGGCGGGTTGTCTTCCGCCAGTTTCTACGTGCCCTATAAACGCATCCGCCTGTGGTCATGGGAGATTTTCTGGCTGACCGGCGGCATCTTTTCCTGGCTGATCGCGCCGTGGCTTGGCGCCTTTATCGGCAGCAAGGATCTGCTCCACGTCCTGTCTTCGGTGCCTTCGCAAACTCTGCTGATCTGCTATTTGTGCGGCGCCGGCTGGGGCCTCGGCGGGCTGACCTTCGGCCTGACCATGCGCTATCTCGGCCTGTCGCTCGGTATGGCGGTGGCGCTCGGCCTGACCACGGTGATCGGCACCATGGGGCCGCCGCTGATCGGACCGCCGATTTCCGATGTCACATTCGCCGAGCTGATCGCCAAGCCGGGCAGCCTTTACACGTTTCTCGGCATCGCCATCGTCATCGTCGGCATCGTGATCGTCGCCATGGCCGGCGGCGCCAAGGAGAAGCAGCTCGCCGACGTCTCAGGCGACGCCAATGTGCCAAATCGCGGCGAATTCGACCTAAGGAAAGGCATTCTGATCGCCATTTTTTCGGGCGTCATGTCGTCATTTTTCTCGTTCGGGCTGGCGGCCGGCAAGCCGATCCAGGAACTTTCGGCGGCAGTCGGCACCGGGCCGCTATGGGTCGGCCTGCCGGTGCTGTGCGTAGTGCTGGCCGGTGGCTTTACCACCAATTTCCTGTGGTGCCTGTACCTGATCGCCAAAAACAAGTCGGCCGGCGAATGGACCGGCAAGACGGCCGGGGAAAAGCCGCCCCTGCTGGCTAACTATGCCCTGGCGGCGCTCGGCGGGACGCTTTGGTATTTCCAGTTCTTCTTCTACACCATGGGCGAAAGCCAGATGGGCGAGTACGGCTTCTCGTCGTGGACCCTGCACATGGCCTCGATCATCCTGTTTTCGACGCTGTGGGGCTTTGCGCTGAAGGAATGGAAGGGCACGGCCAACCGGACGCAGTTTCTGGTCTGGCTGGGCATCGGCACCCTGATCATCTCGACCGTGATTATCGGCATCGGCAATATGCTGGGGCGGTAATCCATCTTCATCTGTGCCTTATCTGTGTGCATCTGTGGATGCCCTTGGGCGGCAAGGTTTTCCACAGATGCACACAGATAAGGCACAGATAAAGGGATTTACTTCTTCAACCGATCCGCCGTGTTCACAAGCTCGATATAGTCCGCGCCGACATTGATGACGTACTCGTTCTCTCCCCAGAAGAACGGCCAGTCCTCCTTGTTTTCCGGCAGGTCCGGCTTGATGATCAGCACGCCCGGCACCACCCCGCCGGCGATAAAGCTGAAATCGGCGCGGTTATTGCCGTAGGCGACCTCCTTCGACACTGTGCCGACGCCCGAAACGAACGAGACGTTCGAGCCCGGATGGGTGCCGTGCAGATAATCGAGTGCGCGGTAGACGGCATCGGTGCCGACCACATCCGGGTAAAGCGCCGCCAGGGTCGCGGTATTCATGGCGTAATCGATGACCGTGCCGTTACCGGCCCAGCCGCCTTCGGTGATCGGCACGCCGAACGGATTGGCGGCCGCTATTTTGTCCGACTCCGCTTTCCAGGCTACCACGGCCGGGCGGACGCGCGCCTTGAAGGCCTTGGGCATGAAGGGAATGACCTGGGCGATCAGCTGGGCATTGCGGCTGAAGTGCTTCTCGACCTCCGGCCACAGGGCTTCGATGCGCGCCGCATATTGTGTGTCGCCGGTCGCGATCAGCAGCTCGACCGCCGCGGCCAGTTCTTCATCGAGCAGCGGCCCGCCGGTGGTATTGCCGAAGCGATAGAGATCGGGCGCGTGGCTGTGTTCCTCGGCCCAGATGCGTTTGGCGATCTCCAGGCTTTTCGCCGCCAGCGGATCGTCGAAACCCTTCAGCGCCCGGCTGGACGCCGCCAGGGCGGCGATCGAACCGTAGTTCAGCGCCGACGAACGGTTGGTAAAGGCCCAGCGATCGTCGGGCATGCCCGAGCGGCCGTCTGCGGTCACCTCGTCACGGCCGAGCGAGCGGTCGTAGATCAGGTTATCGGTCTTGGTGACGCCATCGCCGAGATGGGTGTATTGCGCCACATCGGGTTCGACAATGCCATTGATGGCGTGGCCGACCGCATCATATTGCGCCACCAGCTGGATCGTGCCGTGCTGGATTTGCTGCAGCAGGTCGGGCTTGCCATCGGGCACGTGAATATCGACATAGCGGCGCGGGTGATCGACCAGGGTATTGTCGCGCGTCAGGCCGAATTTCTCCCAGCTGCGCACCAGGGCGCGCACCACGCCGTACTGGGTCTGGGTGCGGATATCGAAATCGCCGGCATCGTACCAGCCGCCGACATTCAGCCCCGGAATGTGCTCATAGGGCTGGTACTTGGTGTCGGTCGTTGGCCCCGAGGCATAGAGATCGACGTGGCTGTCATTGACCGGCGCCTGCATGGCGTCGTCGCGATGGCTGTCGCCATGCCAGACGCGGTAGGCCTCATTGACCTTCATATGGTCCATGGCAACCGGCAAATAGACGTCGAGCGTCGGCTCCCAGGCGCGGCTGTAAACGTCCTCGGCGATGCGGAAGGTCGAGGTGCGTTGGCCTTTGTAGTCAATGACATAGAGGCCGGGCGTCTTGACCGCGCTGAAATCGGCGGTCAGGTAATCATAGCGCAGATAATGGCCCCATGCCTTGGCCGGCGCGGTCAGGACCGGCGTGAACCGGCCATCGGCGCCGACCTGCAGGATCGTCACTTCGCTGCCCGGTGTGTCATTCGGGTCGAGCTCGATCACCGCCGTCTTTTTCTGCGCCGGCGTATAGCCGAGCTGCGAGTGGGCGATCATCGCCGGACGCACCCAGTCGGCCTGGGAATGGGCGTCAAGCGTCCAGCTCAGCACGGCGCCGGTCTTGCCGGAAGGGATCGGGCCGCGCACCACGAACCAGCCATTCTGCGCCTGGTTGCGGCCGTCATAAAGCGCCAGCTCGCCGTCTTCGGAGGTCAGCGTGACACGCCGCGCCGGGTCTTCCGGCGCCAAGACGAGCGTCTTGCCGGTGGCCAGCGGCAGGGGTTCGGTCTGGGGCAGCAGCTCTGACATCGGCACACCCGGCCCCAGGCTCTTCATCGGCCCCGACGGGTAGATGGGGAAGCCGCCCGGCTTGCCGTCGGCCAGGTAACTCTTGTGGAAGTAGGCCGAGGGCAGGAATTCGAGATTGAAGCCGGCGCGGCCCTTCAGCGCCTCGGGCAGGGGTGTGTCGAGAATGATCGACAGCCGCACACCCTCGCCTGCTGGCTCGGCCTTGATGACGTAGCTGAAATCATAGGCCGGATATTTCAGCGTGGCGGTGATGGCGCCGGTGGCCGGATCGACCTGGCGATCGACCAGCTGGCCGATCTCGTCCCATTGGCCCGGCGTCGGCATCAGCCGGACATCGCCATTGGTGGCGGTGCGCACACCCTGCTGCACCAGCTCGACGCCGCTGATCTTGGAATCGCTGAACAGGCTGTCGTACCAGTTGGAAAAGACCAGCACATTGACGCCGCGCGTCTCCAGATAGCCCTTGTCGTTCAGCTTCAGCGGTTCGGCGCTGACGGTCGTGGCGATCAGCGCGCCGGCGGCCACGCAGGCCAGCAATCGGGTCAGTGTACGCATGAGACTTCCCTGTACTTTCTTTTTGGGTTTCCGGTTCTTTTTCTTCTGGCGAAAAAAAACGGGACCGCCAGAATGAGGCGGCCCCGTGCTCTAGTTGGGGACCTGGTTGCGGCAGCCTGTCGCCGTGGGGAGCCGGCGCCAAATGACCTTACCGTACCGTTTTTTTGGGCCTGCGCGCATGACCTCACGCAGACTTTTCGGCTGGGTAACCCGCCTTGTGTAATCGTATCGTCTCAACCTGTGCCGGCATTTGCCAGCTTATCTGTTTGCCTGACGCCGCATCTTTGTTTTACGCGCAATTTAACCAAAAAGTGCTGGGCACTTTGTTGGATCGCGCTTGCAAATGATAGCGGTACCATCGCAATTGTTAGCGGTAACTTTCCGCGATGAGTCTGTCAATACAGAAATCGCATTCACGGCTTTTGTGATGGAGAAAGTATTCGTATTATAATTGCAGTCATTGATAATATTATTGCTGCATTGCACTTAACAATCCCGACAAAGTTTAGCTTTGGTTTGAAGGCGGCTTAATCCTGCTTCCGCCCACCCCGTTTACGGGGAGGGTGGCGACGAAGGCGCCGGGCGGGGGGACCGTAGACGCCGGCGACGCAGACGTCAGAGTTTGCTGATGCATAGGTTGCCCCTCCCACCGCTTCGCGGTCCCCCCTTGTAAGTTATTTGTCGTCATAGATAAGTTATGGCGTGGAGACGGGCGCAAGACCGCGTCCCCCTTGGGTTCTAGCCCGCCAGGGAGCTAGGTGTGCGTCCGTTTTTCCATCAATCCCGAACAGTCGCTTGGGCCGGTGTAACAGCTGAGCCCGATTATGCAAGGATGGGTCAAGGGTGGAAGCTGTTGTTTATATTGGCATTGATGTGTCCAAGGATCGTCTGGATGTCCATGTCCGGCCCTTGGACGATAGTTTTCACAGCGGTCAGAGCCGGGGTGAGATCGAAGGGTTGGTGAAGCGCCTGAAGGCTTTATCACCCAGGATCATCGCCCTGGAAGCGACCGGTGGTTATGAGAGCGCCGTAGTGGCCGCCCTGTCTCTGGCAGGCTTGCCGATCGTGGTGCTCAATCCGGCTCAGGTGCGTAGTTTTGCCAAGGCACTGGGCAAGCACGCCAAGACCGACGCTATCGATGCAGCGGTCATCGCCCATTTTGCGGAGGCCACCCAACCCAAGGTCCGGCCTATGCCGGACGAGAGTACCCAGGATCTGGCCACCTTGATCGCGAGGCGCCGGCAGATCGTCGATATGATCACCGCCGAGAGACAGCGGCAACATCAGGCTACGCCGCTGGTGAAGAAGAGTATCAAACGTGTGATCAATGCTTTGGAGAAGGAACTGGCCGGTGTCCACACCGATATCGACACGCTGATCAAAGGCTCGCCCTTGTGGCTCTACAAGGAAAAACTGTTGATCTCAGCACCGGGCGTGGGGCCGGTTACAGCACGTACGCTGCTCGCTGAAATGCCCGAGCTCGGCACGCTCGATCGGAAGCAGGCCGCAGCCTTGGCAGGTCTTGCCCCCTACACGCGGCAATCCGGACAGTGGCGTGGCAAGAGCTTTATCGGTGGAGGAAGGAAAGTCGTTCGAAAGGTTCTCTTCCTCAGCGCAATGGCGGCTGTGCGAGGTAAAGGCCCACTTAGAAGCTTCTACGATGGCTTGTTAAAAGCCGGAAAGCCAAAGATGGTCGCACTCATTGCCGTAGAGCGAAAGCTCATCACAATGCTAAACGCAATGATGCGCGACAACAAAGTCTGGACCGAAAAAGCCGCTTGACCTCAAACACAGTCGCTCCCCGCTTCGCAGGGCGGGCGAAGGAAAGCGTTACCACCCTACAGCCACATCTCGAACGGCCCCAGCTTTTCCGGTTCCAGCGTGCCGCCGAGATAGAGCCGCATCAGCTTGTCGCTCAGGCGATCGGCCGGACCGGCGGCAAAGCGCGGGCCGCCATGACGGGCGATATTGTCGCGCAGCTTTTTCAGCGCGTCGGCGTCCTGCTGGATAACGCGGAACAGAAACAGCCGGATCAGCGCCTCTTTCAGCCAGGCCGGGCCCTTCGATTTCAGCGTGGTGAAACGCGCGAACGGCCGTATGCGGCCCTCGTTTTCCGGCACGAACCAGATGGTGACGCACAGGCTCAGACCCTCCGGCCCCTCCCAGCGCCCCTGGAAGGCGACCGGCGGATAATAGCGGCCGCGGCTTTGCGCGCGCGGGCCTTCGAGCGCCTTCGACATCCAGCCGTGGTCGGTATCCTGGACGTAGGTCGCCTCGAAGCCGTCCGCAAAGGTTTCGATGGTCTGGACGACGCGCTGGCGGCGGCTTTTGACGCGGATATAGCCGTTATGGATGAAGTTGGTGTGGAAGGGATCGAGGACATTATCGAGGGCATCGAAAACGCGGGCGTCTTCGGGCTGCATCGCCCACCAGAAATGGTCGTAATCGGCGCCTTCCGGCATATCGGGGAAGTCCGGTTCGCCCTGCGGTTTCAGGCAGACGAAGACGACGCCGAAGCGTTCCATCACGCCGAGCGTTTCAGCCTTCAGGCGTCCGGGCTCGGCGGCGCAACCGGGCACATCTGTGCAGGCACCATCGGCGCGGAAGGCCCAGCCATGGTAAGGACAGACCAGCCGGCCATTTTCGACGCGGCCTTCGGAGAGCGGATAGTTGCGGTGCGGGCAGCGGTCGCGAAAGGCGGCGATGCCGTCCGCGCCGCGCCACACGACAAGGGTAATGCCGGCCAGTTCGCGCTTCAGCGGCCTGGCGCGCACCTGGCGGCTGAGCGCCACCGGCAGCCAGGTGGTGTCTATATTGGCCGGCAGTTTCATAGTCCTGCCGTCCGCTTCAGTTCGGGCGCGAGACGGCGCAGGATGGCGCCGGTCAGCCGGTAGGCCAGCCGCCGCCACAGCGGCAGGTGATCATCGAAGATGCGCAGATATTCCATATGCGATAGCGCCCCCCTGTGGCGTTTGAAATCCGGCGCACCCGCCGAGAGATTGAGCCGCAGGCCGCGCGCTTCGGCAGCGAGCGCGCCCAGCGCCATGGCGGCGCGGTAAAGGCCATCGCCCTGCGGCCGGTCGCGATTATAGCCGAGCAATGGCAAAGACAAGGTGTCGCCGCGGCCATGCAGGGCGCAGAAGGCCTCGACCCGGCCGGAGCTTTCCAGCGTGGCGATCTGCAGACCGCCGTCCTTCAGGCACTGGCGCAGCCAGGCCGTGGTGTAATCGGGATTGTGAGGTGAATAGGCATCGATATAGAGATGGCGGTAGAGGTCGAGGCACTGTTGCAGGCGGTCTTCCGGCATATCGGCGCCATAGGTTTTCTGCTGCATATTCAATTGCTTGAGCAGGGAGAGATCGCGGCGGGAATCGCGGCGCGGACGCCAGTCGCGGGCAGTATCGTCGATGATCCACACGATGCGGAACGGCCAGGAATCAATATTGATGAAATCGCCGTGGTCGTGCGTATTGAGCGAACGAAGAACAATCGCCTTGTCCGGATAGCGCCGCACCAGTTCGGGCATATGGGCGATCAGGTGGGCCAGTTCGCCCTCATCATACAGGCTGGTGCTGAACAGGCGGTGTTCGGGAAAGACGACGTCATCGAGGCGAAACAGGCGGGCAAAGGCCTCGAAACCGTGGCTGAGCGCCTTCAACAGCCCCGCCTTTGCGCCGGTCATTTCGCGGTCGATTTCCTCGCGCGCCACCGGACCGATAGCGGTGACGAGCGAGCTCAGCCAGCAATTGTTGGGCATTTGCGGCACGGCGATCTGGACGGCGCGGCCCCCCAAGGTCAACGCATCGAAGCGGATATCGGCATTTTGGAGGGTCATGAGAGCAGCCGGTTGCATTCGATATCGGCGGTGAGAAAGGCCGCCAGCCCCTGCCCTTTTGCGGCGGCTTTCAGGCTGTAGCCCAGGCTGTCGGCAAGTGCGGCGGCCGTGACGCCTTGCAGCACATCGCGGGCGCGTTTGCGGTCGGCTTGCCACTGTGCCAAACGGCCCGTGACGACCGCTTCCGGCACGCCGTAGAGGGTCATGGCGAGGCCGAGACAGGCCGGTTGGGCACCGGCAGCCAGCGGGGGACCATCGCTCAGAAAGGCCTCGGCCAAGGCTTCCGGCGCCAGCAGATGCAGGCCGCTGGTGGCGCGCGGATTACATTCGAGCAGCCACAATTTGCCGTTCATGTCGCGCCGCAGATCGCAGGAGATTTGGCCGGTCAGATCAAGGGCTTGTACCAATGTCCTGGCGATATTCCACAGCTGTGGATCATCGACGGGATCGAAATAATAGCTGGCGCCACCGTGCGTCCGCCAGGCCGACCGCCAGGCGGCGACGGCGCGAAGCTGGCCGCCGTGCGCAATGGCGTAAAAGCTGAGGTCTTCGCCGTCTATATAGTCTTGCCGCAGCCATGGATTTTGCGGGTCGTTTTCGAGCTTCGGATCGTGTGTTGGGCGGATATGGATGCGCGTGCCGAAGCGTGAAAATTCCGGCTTGTAAACACTCTCCGGCGCCCAGCGCGTGGTGCGTTCGGTCTGCGGCACGTCGAGACCGAGTTCAGCCGCCAACCGGGCGAATTCGTACTTCGAATGCAGCCGCATCAGGGTTTCGAGCGGCGGCGCAAACAGCGGTGCATCGAGCTGCGCCCAGTAAAACACCTCTTCGCACAGCGGAACAACCAGGTCGGGCTTGAGGCGCGCAAGGATGGCTTCGGCATCGCGGCGGAAGCTTTGCGGATCGAAACGCGGCGCGGCATAGGTGTGAAAGCCGGCCAGGCGGCCGCGCATCATGGCATTGGCAAAGACATCGGCGCCGTGGACCTCGTGGCCGGCGGTAGCCAATGCGCCGGCAAGATCGAGCGCGACCGGCGCGCGAACGCCGGTAATCAGGATGCGGCTCATGGCGCCCACCGGACGTGGCGGCGCTTGGGAAAATCCATGGTGAGGTTATAGGTTTCGCGGGTCAGTTTCCGGCCGAATTTGGCGAGTGCTGCGGCCACGGCGGGCGCGTCCGCGTCGCGGCAGGCATAGCGGATGCCGCCGGGATGGCCGGTGGCGATCCATGGATGAGGCGCCGGCAGGTTTGGCGCAACGGCCTCGTCGACCTCACGCGGAAAGACAGTCTGGCCGGGCCAGCGCCAGATATCCTGGACGCGGCCTTCGACGGGTTTTACCGCAGCGAGCGGCGATCCGCAGGTGCAGGTGGCAGCTTCTAGGATATCGTCGAGGCGGAGGCGGACGATCGCCTGGGTGCGGCGTTTCAGGTCGGTGACGATCGGGCGGAAGCGGCCTGAGCCGAGGTTCTCGCGTTCGATTATCAGGCTGTCTTCGTTGAGGTGCAGGGTGCCGAGGCGACAGGGTGCGCCGAGAAAGCCTTCGGTCGCCTGATAGATCGGATCGGGCCGGACACCGAGCCTTTGCGTGATGTAATCGCGTTCAGTGGCATTGAGCGTTTCGGCGCCGTAATAGAGGCGTTTCAGGCGCGGGCGTTTGTCGCGGCTGGCCAGTGCGAGCAGCACCTGTGAGGGCGCGATCAGCAGGTCGGGATTGAAATCGGCGATGGCTTCGGCGCTTTCGGCCGAGAGTGGGAAAAAGCGCAGGTCGAAAGGTCCGGCGCGGTAGAGGTCATTGGGGGCGCGCAGGCAGAGGGCGATGCGTTTGAGGCGGAAGTCGAAAGGCGTCAGGAGCCTGGCGAGGATCTGGCCGGTATAGGCGGCGCGTTCCTCGGCGGAGGTGACGAAGAGCCCGCGGGTGGCGCCGGAGGTGCCGGTGGAGAACCCGGCGCGAAGGTTGCTTGGCAGAACGGCACATTCTGCATTTGTGGCTGATCGCGTAAGCCCCTCATCCGGTCCTTCGCCCCTGTAGGAGGGGGCGAGGGTTGGTATGCGTTCGACCGCCATCGCGGCGGATTCGGCCTGGGTGCGGGTCAGGTTCGCGGAATTATAGCCTTCGAAATCGGCGCGAAAAGCGGCGATATCGATGACCGGGAGATCGGCAAAACGCCGGTAAGAGGCGAGCGCCGGGTAATCGCCGAAACGCGCCTCAAGCGCCCGTAAAAGGCGCTGTTGCCGGCGTTCGAGCGCGGCGCGATCGCGCGGACCGAACAGCGCCGCAAGATAGGCAAGCCCCTCACCCATGGCCGAGCCATTTGCGCGCCGTCACCGGGCAATGCGAGGGAATGATCGCGAGGTCAGGCCGGTTACGGGATAGCTGGCCGAGGCGAGCGAGCGTATCGCGATAGGCTTGCGTATTGCCGAGCAAGGTCGTGGTCAGGGCCGGCGGCGGGATATTTTCCGTCACCGCTTCCAGCGACCAGGCGGCGTCGCCGATGAAAAAGGCCGGCGCGGCTGGTACATAAAGTCCCCAGTGGCCGGGGCAATGACCATGCAGAGGAATGGCAAAGAGGCTGCCGTCGCCGAGCAGATCGGCGCCAGCATCGAAGGGAGATAAGGTGATGGGCGACAAGGGCAGGTCCTCGAGAAACACCGCCCGTTCATCGATATCGCCGGGCACCAGCGCGCTTAGCAGGCCCTGGCGCACACGCGTAAATCGCCCGCCGCTGCGGGTGCGCTCCAACCCTTCGCGGGCGCAGAAGATCCGCGCGTTCGGAAATTCAGCGAGGCCCGCAACGTGATCGCCATGAAAATGCGAAACGAAGATGCCGCGGATATCCTCAGGCGCCAGACCGAAGCGGCGCAACTGGGTGATGAGACTTTCGTCTTCGCTGTACTGCACGGGCGTCGCCAGCCGGTAGAGCCGCTCCGGAAAGGGCTCGGTGGCGGCGAAAAAGCGCTTGTGATAGCCGGTATCGAAGAGGATCGGTCCGAAGCTGTCATGGATGATCAGCCCGACCAGCGCCGGGAAATCGACCGGGCAGATATGGCCGCCGCGTTTGGCCATCATCTCCGGATGCCGGCAGGCGCCGACCTGCAACAGATGCCAGCTCTTAGTGGCCACGGGCGATCTCCAGCGCCGTTTGTATGGCGTCAAATTGCGGCTGGTAATCGAGTGTCTGGTGCGCCTTGGTCAGGTCGAAGGTCTGCGAAAACGCCAGCGCCGACAGGGTGTATACGGTGAGTGGGGGTTCGGGACGGCCGGGCAAAAGGCCGCAAACCGTCTCGGCCAAGCCCGCCAAAAACGCCGCCACACCATAGGGCACCGCCACAAACCGAACTTCTCGGCCCATCACCTCGGCCAGTTGCGTCACCATATCGCGCACGCTGACCGCCCGGCCGCCGGAAATATTGATGACTTCGCGATTGAGGCTTTCCGCGCGTTCGTAGGCGGTCATCAGCGCCTGCACGACATCGCGGACATCGGTCAGTTCGGCCAGCGCCCGCCCGCCATTTACCAGCGGAAAACGGCCCTTTTCGATGAGGCGCAGAAAACGCGGCAGCAGCACGGTATCGTCCGGGCCGATAATGGCGCGCGGCCGGATGGCGACGCAGGCCATCTGCGCGTCGCCGGCGCGCAGGACCAGCCGTTCGGCCTCGGCCTTGGTGCGGGCATAGGCATTAAGCGGCTTTGTCGCCACCGGGTCGCTTTCGCGCAGGTCGAGCCTGTCGCGCGCCGCCGCATAGACCGAGGGCGACGAGACGAAGACGAAACGCCGGCAGCCGGCATGGCGCGCCGCATCGAGCAGCCGCGCTGTTGCCACCACATTGATGGCTTCGAAATCGGCATCCCGGCCCCACGGACTGGAGAGCGCCGCGGCATGAAAGACGCCTTCGATCCCGGAAACCAGCGCCGAGAGATCGCCGCGCGTCAGGTCGGCCGCCACGTATTCCGCCCCCATGGCGGTGAGCGCGGCGCCATTACTGCGACCGGTGGCGCGCACCGCAAAGCCTTGCGCAATAAGGCCGCGCACCAGCGCCTTGCCGAGTCCGCCGGTCGCGCCTGTAACTAAAAGCATAATGTAACGAGAGCCGTCAAAAGCGTATCACCATCGCGCCCATGCTGATGCCGGCCGAGGTGCCGGCCAGCAGGGCGCGGCTACCGGGCGCCAGCCTGCCCTGCTTATGCGCCTGATAGAGCGCCATCGGCAGCGAAGCGGCGATCTGGTTGCCGTGATCGGCGAAGATATCGACCACGCGTTCCGGACGGTTTTCGACCAGGTGGCGCATATATTCCAGCCCGGGCGCACTGGCCTGGTGCGGGATAACCACGTCGATATCGTCGAGCGTCAGTCCGGCGGCCTCAACCGTTTCGCGCAGCAGTTTCGGCAGGTGCCTGCCGGCCGCCTTGAAGATGCCGAACGCGTCCATGTGAAACTGCGCGCCTTGGCTCAGCGCCTCGAAACCGTCCTCGATGCGGATCTTCGTACCGCCCGATTTCAGGTGGGCCAGCTCGCGCCCCCCGCCCAGCGTCATGAATTTCGCCGCCAGTATGGCCGGGCCGCCGACATTCTCGCGCGCCTCAATGCACACCGCCGCGGCGCCATCGCCGAAAATGGCCGACATTTCCGGATGGCTGTAATCCAGGCCCGCCGAGGCGATATCGCTGGAAAAGACGACGGCGCGGCGATAGCGCCCGGCTTTCATGGCCAGGCTGGCCTGGTCGATCGCCGCCAGAAACGACAGGCAGGTCTGGTTGATATCGAAACAGGGAATGCCCGATTTGGCGAGACCGAGCTCAGCCTGCACCAGCACGGACGTGCCGGGAATCGGCTGTTCCATCACGCCGCAGGCGCCGATCAGAATGTCGAATTCGCCCTCGCCCCACCCGGCCTGGGCCAGGGCTTCGCGGCAGGCTGCGGCGGCCATCACCGAGGTCGTTTCACTGCGCGACGCTATGCCGCGTGACTCTATGGCGAATTTGCCGGCCGTCCAGCCGGCGGGCTGGCCGTAAATCTCGTCGAGAATATCGGAGGGACGATGGGCGGCAGGCAGGTAGTGGCCGAAGCCGGCGCAGGCGAAACCAATGGGGTATGTCATGTATCTTTCCGAAACTCAGCCAGGGTTCGCCCACCTGGCCGCGGCAGACAATAATCCGGGCCGGAACGGAATTCAACCGAAGCCTTGCCGGGCAATCGTCACGTCTGCGTGAACATTGTTCAAAAACTGATATGGCCTTAACCCGACGATTTTCGGTCCAAATCCTTGCACGCCTGCGGGTTTCAGGTGATCTAGTCAGTGAACACATCGGGTCTGAGAAGGCTTAGGGGAGCGCGTTCATGGGACTGTTTTCACGCAAATCGATCGAAGCGCTTCAGGCCGAGGATCACGGCATGCATCGCGCCCTGGGCTGGCCGTCGCTGATCCTGCTCGGCATAGGCTGTATCGTCGGCGCCGGGGTTTATGTCATGACCGGCACGGCGGCGGCGCATTTCGCCGGGCCGGCCGTCATGCTGTCCTTTGGCATTGCCGCGCTCGCCTGCGCCTTTACCGGGCTTTGCTATGCCGAGCTGTCCTCCGCCATGCCGGTTTCCGGGTCGAGCTACACCTATGCCTATGCCACGCTGGGCGAAGGCGCCGCCTGGGGACTGGGCTGGCTGTTGATGCTCGAATACGGCCTGGCCGCCTCGGCGCTCGCCGTCGGTTTTTCGAGCTATCTCGTCAGCTTCCTGAATGATTTCGGCATCCATATCCCCAAGCTGGTCGCCACGCCGATGGTGACCTCCTCGCTGGTCGATGGCTTCACCAAGTTCACCTTTACCGGCGGGGTCAATCTGATCGCCGCCGGCGCGCTGGTCGTCGCCGCCATAATCCTGAGCATCGGCGTGTCGAAATCGACCCTGGTCACCACGCTTCTGGTCATTATCAAGGTGTCGGTGCTGGTCGCCTTCGTCGCCGTCGGCTGGGGCAAGATCGATACCGCCAACTGGACGCCCTTCATCCCGGCAAACGAAGGCGGCTTCGCTTTCGGCTGGCAGGGCGTGATCCGCGGCGCCTCGATCCTCTTCTTCGCCTATCTCGGCTTCGAGACCGTCTCGACGGCGGCGCTCGAAGCGCGCAACCCGCAAAAGGACATGCCGATCGGCATTCTCGGCGCCCTGATCATCTGCACGCTTTTATATATGGCGGTCGCCGCCACCCTCACCGGTCTTGTGCCCTTCCGCGAGCTCGGTGTCGCCGACCCGATCGCCGTGGCGGTCGACCGGATGGGCCAGCCGATGTTTGCCGCCATCATCAAGATCGGCGCCCTCACCGGCTTGGCCTCGGTCATTCTGGTCAATGGCTACGGCCATTCGCGCATCTGCTACACCATGGGCCGCGACGGCCTGATTTCGCCGGCCTTTTCCCGTCTGCACTCAGGCTTCCGCACGCCGGTCAACGCCACCTGGATCGTCTGCGGAATCTCGGCCTTCGTCGCCGCCTTTATCCCGATCTCCCTGCTGGGCGACCTGGTCAGCTTCGGCACCGCCCTGGCCTTTTCGATCGTCGCCTTCAGCCTGATCTGGCTGCGCAACAACCGCCCGGACCTGCACCGTCCGTTCCGCGTGCCTTTCGGCGGCTTCCGTATCGGCGGCGTGTGGATCGGCTATGTGCCGCTGCTTGCCATTCTCCTGTGCTTCGGCATGGTGGTGCCGGTCGGCATCGATATCGTCGCCCAGGCCCTGCGCGGCGATATCTGGCCGGCGACCTTCATCGGCGTCTATATTCTGACGGGCGCGTCAATTTATCTGTTCTATGGCCGCCATAAATCCGTGCGCTAAGGCGAAATTTTGCATCCCCGGCGTGCGAATCACCCGGAAAAATGTCTGGTGCGCACCAGGTATTTATTGGCTTTATTGATATTACAAATGATCATTTAGTCATATTTATATGGCGTTTTTGGGCCTCCCCCTGCGTCACTTATGTAACATCACCCAAGCGTGTACATTCAAACAGCGGCGACACGTTGAATCGGAATTGACAACGTAGTCAGTTCACTTTATCGCTTGTTGTTATCGATGGTACCGCTATCAATTAGCCATATCAGCGAAAATAATAACAACCTGCACAATGATGCAGGGCGATAATGTTAGGGAGAAGATGACGACCAGCGGAAAAGACATGGCCTTTCTGGCCTGAGGATTTGCTGCCTGCCGGCGCCGCCGGATACGTCACGTTTCAATCTGGCCATATCGTAAATCAGAGAGATTGAACGGCGCTGCGCCCAGGCGGCAGGCGCCGGATAATGATCTCCGGTTGGGGGGATGCGTAGGCATGGGGAGAACACCCGTTCACGCATCTTGAAAGAGCTTCGGGGCTGGCGACGCATCTGCGTTTCCGGAGCCGGGGAAGTGTGTCTGCCGTGATGACTGTCACGGGCAATGCGACCCATTGCGCCCAACAAGGGGCAGATGCTTGGTACATGACGTGAAAACACAAGAGAGAAGATTGGGAGAAGTCACATGAGGACTACCGTATCGCGTAATAAACTGGTTCGCGCCGCCATTCTGGGGAGCGCTTCGACGCTGGCCCTGTGCGTCGCCGCCCCTGCCTTCGCGCAGGATGCCGCCGCTCCGGCCGCGGACGATTCGGAAACCGTCGTTGTCGTTACCGGCATCCGCGGTTCGCTGCAGCGTTCGATGAACATCAAGAAGAATGCCGACGGCGTGGTCGACGGCATCTCGGCCGAAGACGTCGGCAAGTATCCGGACACCAACCTGGCCGACTCGCTCCAGCGCGTTACCGGGGTTTCGATCAACCGGGTCAACGGCGAAGGCCAGCAGATCACCGTTCGCGGCTTCGGCCCGGGCTACAACATGACGACCGTCGACGGTCGCATCATGCCGGCCAGCACCATCGGTGTCATCGGCGGCGGTCAGGGCGCTGACGGCGGCCAGGGCAATACCCGCGCCTTCGATTTCAGCAACATCGCTTCGGACGGTGTCTCGGCTGTTCAGGTCTACAAGACCGGCCGCGCCGACCTCAGCTCCGGCGGCATCGGCGCCACGATCAATGTCGCCACCCTGCAGCCGCTCGCCCGTTCGGGCTCGAAGGGCAGCTTCACGATCAAGGCACTGAGCACCGACAATCCGGGCCTCGGCACCGTTCTCAAGAAGAAGAGCGTCACGCCTGAAATTTCCGGCGCCTATCAGTGGACCAACGACAACAGCAATTTCGGCATTGCCCTGTTCGGTTCGTATCAGGAAAAGGGCGGTTCGACGCGTTCGGACACCGTCAACTCCTGGAACGTTCAGACCTATGCACGTTGGCTGACGACCGGCCAGGCGCCTGCGGCTGCGAACATCACCAACGCACCGACCGATCCGAACCAACTGATCGCCGTGCCGACCGACAGCCGTCTGACCTACGCTGAAAACGCATTGAAGCGTTCCAATGCCGCCGTCACGCTGCGCTGGAGCCCGACCGAAGATCTGACCCTTACGGCCAACACCTTCTATACGCACACAGAAGCTCAGGAAGCCCGCTCGGAACTGACCAACTGGTATTCGCGCAGCCCTTACAAGGCGATCACCTTCGACAGCAACCCGATCATCCGTTCGGCGATTTCGGCCACCGACACGATTCCGACCGGCAAGGACCAGGGTTACGAAAACGAACTGCGTGCCGTCGAATCGACCATCAAGTCGACCGGCTTTAACGCCAAGTGGCGTGCGACCGACAGCCTGACCCTGACCTTCGATGTGTCGACGTCCGAATCCAGCTCGGGCGGTAACAACCCCGATGGTTCGTCGTCCGATACGGTCAGTGCGGCCCAGACCTATGTTTCTTCGAACACGACCACGTTCGGTGAACTGCAGGCACCGAAGCAGACTGTCACGCTCGATCCGACCAAGTCGGTGACCGGCAAGCAGGACGTCGCCTCGATCGCTTCGGGCTACAGCAACCAGTTCTTCTCGGAACAGACCGACAAGATCGATCAGGTGAAGTTCGACGCCACCTATGAGATCAACGACGACAGCAAGCTGAGCTTCGGTGTCGATGCCTACAAGAACGTCAACGAATCGACCTTCAGCGGCTATCAGGCGCAGTTCGGCGATTGGGGCGGCCTCAATCCGGGTGACCTGCAGAAGTACGGCAACACCGAAATCAAGACCTTCTGCATGGCCTGCCAGTTCGAGTCGGTTGATCTGACCGGACCCGTCGCTTACCGCTTCAACGCGGTTGACGCCTACAACGGTCTGAAGGCCTATTACGGCGATACGGCCAACTTCCAGAACGTTCTGCCCACCGGCGGCGCCAAGGCCAACAAGCCTAACCTCAACGGCTTCAATCACAACGAAGTCGAAGAAAAGGTGCAGGCGGCGTACTTCCAGTATTCCGTGCACACCGAGCTGTTCGCCCGTCCGTTGCGCATCCTGACCGGCGTCCGTTACGAAGACACCAATGTCAAGGTCACCGCCTATCAGAACATCCCGACCGGCCTGCGCTGGGACCAGAAGAACAACTTCTCGGTCGTTCAGGGCACCAGCGTCCAGCCTTACGAGGTTCAATCGCAATACAGCAACTGGCTGCCGAGCATCGATGCGGCAATGAATGTCACCGACAACTTCCTTGTCCGTGCGTCGGCGTCCATCACCAATGCACGTGCGCAGTACAGCTCGATGTATGCCACGACCAGCGTCAACGCGCCGGGCGACGCCAGCTACAATGGCGGCATCTATCGCGCTTCGTCGGGCAACCCCGCCCTGAAGCCGCTGGTTTCGAAGAACTTCGACGTGTCGGGTGAATGGTACTACGGCCGCAACAGCTACGTGTCGCTGGGCTATTACCGCAAGGCCGTCTCGAACTTCGTCGGTAACGGCACCACCACGACCAACCTGTTCGGCATCACCGATCCGGCTTCGGGCCGTGCGGGTACCCGTTCGGGTGCTGCCGTGACGGCTCTCCAGGGCATCGGCGCCGCCACCAACACCAATAACCTGTCTGCCATGACGATCCTTATCGATCAGGCCGGCGGCAATGTGGCGACGGCGATTAACCAATGGAACACGCGTACCGCGCCGGACGGCCACGTCTCCGCCGATACGGATGCGCTGTCGGTCTATCTGTGGGCCAACCCGAACTGGAAGGTCGTCAGCAACAGCAGCGATCCTCTGGCGACGTTCACGCTCTCGCAACCGATCAATAACAACACTGCCAATATTGATGGTTTCGAATTCGCCGTTCAGCACTTCTTCGGCGAAACCGGCTTCGGTATCGCTGCCAGCGCCACCACGGTTAACGGTGACGTTGCGCTCGACGACGGCGCCGATCCGCTGGGCAGCAACCAGTTCGCTCTGGAAGGCCTCAGCAATACCTACAACATCACGGGTATCTACGAGAAGTACGGCTTCGAAGCCCGTATCGTCTATAACTGGCGCGACAAGTATCTGGCGCAAGCCAATGCCTCGCAAAACGGTGGCCGCTACGTCGCTGCCTACGGCCAGTGGGATGCCGTCCTGAACTATGAAATCCGGCCGAACCTGATGGTGACGTTCGGAGCCCTGAACATCAACAAGGGTCACATCGTTCACTACATCCGCGTACCGACCGATGTTGTCATGTACCAGGAACTGGACACCCGCTACGATCTGGGTATCCGTTACAAGTTCTAAACCAGATAAAGGTTTAACTTGAGGGGAAGGCCGCATAACAATGCGGCCTTCCTTTTTTTATAAGATGGCAAACCGGAAGCAGTCTGATGAATGCACAGGTCATAAAAAAAGTCGTAATCGCCGGCGGCGGCACGGCCGGCTGGTGCGCCGCTGCCGCCCTGTCGCGCCTGATCGGCTCCCTCATCGATATCACCCTGATCGAGTCGGCCGATATCGGCATTGTCGGGGTCGGGGAATCGACCATTCCGACCGTGCGGGCGTTTCACCACCTCCTCAGCATCGACGAACAGGCCTTCATGCGCGAAACCGATGCCACGTTTAAGCTGGGCATCGATTTTGAAAACTGGGGGCAAAACGGCGACCGGTATTTCCACTCGTTCGGCACGCTCGGAAAATCGCCGTGGATGGCGCATTTCTACAATATCTGGCTGGAGGCCCGTTCGCAGGGCTTCGGCGGATCGCTTGACGACTACAGCCTCGAAACTAAGGCGGCGATGGCCGGCAAGTTCCAGATCCACAAGAACCTGCCCATCAATTATGCCTACCATCTCGACGCCGTGCTTTACGGCAAGTACCTGCGCAAGCTGAGCCAGGAGTCGGGCGTCAAGCGCGTCGAAGGCCAGATTGTCAGCGTCCAGCAGCAGCCTGAAAGCGGCTTCATCACCTCGGTGACGCTGAAAAGCGGCGAAGTCGTTGACGGCGATTTCTTTATCGATTGCACTGGCTTCCGCGGCCTGCTGATCGAAGAAACCCTGCATACCGGCTATGAAGACTGGAGCCACTGGATCCGCACGGACCGGGCGCTGGCGGTCCAGACGCACTCGGCCGGTGCCCCCCTGCCCTGTACGCGCGTCGTCGCCCATACCGCCGGCTGGCACTGGCGCATTCCGCTGCAGAGCCGGGTCGGCAACGGCCTGGTCTATTCCGGCGCGCACATGTCGGACGACGAAGCCCATGCTTTGTTGATGTCCAGCCTGGATGCGCCGCTGGCCAACACGCCGCGCGTCATCAAATACCAGACCGGCACCCGCAAAAAGATCTGGAACAAGAACTGCGTCGCCATGGGGCTTTCCAGCGGCTTTATCGAGCCCCTGGAATCGACCAGTATCCACCTGTTCCAGAAATCGATCCTCAACCTTATCCAGAACTTCCCGTTCTTCGGCATAAACGACGCGCTGGTGAAGCGGTACAACGACCTGTCGCGCAAGGAGATCGAATACGCCCGCGACTTCGTGACCTTGCACTACAAGCTGACCGAGCGTACCGACAGCCCGTTCTGGCCGGAAAATGCGGCGATGGCCGTACCCGATTCCCTGCAGGAACGGATCGATCTGTTCCGCGAGTCCGGCGTGGCATATCAGGAACCGGGCGAGCTTTTCCGCACCGATTCCTGGGCGCAGGTCATGCTCGGCCAGAGGCTGGAGCCGAAGGGCTGGCACCGCCTGGGCGCCATGATGGACCGCAAGGAAATGAACCAGGTGTTTGACGGCCTCAAGGCAACGGTCGATAACACTGTCGCAAATATGATGACTCAGGAGGCATTCCTGAAGCAATACTGCCCGACCACTGTCGCGTGAGAATAGAGAATATGGAAAACAGTAAGCCCGTGCTCCTCGATAATGTCGAGCATCACGACCTGCGTATCCTTGCCGGCCACGCCGCCGCTTATGGCGATGCGGTCAACCAGGTGCGCGTCTATCCCAATGAGCTCGCCGAACTGGCGCGCGAGTATCCCGTCTTCTTCCGTCAGGACGCGGAGGGTGGCTTCTACGCCGTCGCCCTGCTCGGCTTCGACCGGGATGAGAACCTGTTTCTCGATGCTTCGGCGTGGAACGCCCGTTACGTGCCGGCCGAGCTGCAACGCGGCCCTTTCCTGCTTGGTTTGCGCGAGGGTGCCGAAGATGCCGGACCGGTGATGCTGGCCGATCTGAGCCACCCGCGCCTCAGCCGCAGCGAAGGCACGCCGCTGTTCCTGGCGCACGGCGGCAATGCGCCGGTGCTCGAGCATTATCTCGCCGTCCTGCGCACCCTCCATACCGGACTGACCATCAATGACGCCGTTTTCGCCGCCTGGCTCGATGCCGGTCTGCTGGCGCCGGTGAAGCTCGATATCCGCCTCGACGACGAGGTGGGTTACGATATCCCCGACCTGTTCTCGATCAGCGACGAGGCGCTGGCCAATCTCGATGGCGAAACCCTGGCGGGTCTCAATGCCCATGGCTTCCTCGGCCTGGCTTTCCAGGCGCTGGCCTCCGTCGGCAATCTGCAACACCTGATCGCCCTCAAAAACCGCAAGCTGGGAAAGTAAGGCAATGTCGGGCGTGACGGCCAAGGTCCGGACGATCGAGGGCGTGGCGCGCGACGCCATTCCGTTCGACCGGCTGATGATGGAACAATTGCCGACCGTGCTGAAGGGCGTGGCGAAAGACTGGCCGCTGGTCAAGGCGGGCGAAGATTCGGCCGATGCCGCCATGGATTATCTCGGCACCTTCTATCAGGGCCGCCCCGTTACCCTGTTCACTGGCGCCCATGAAGACGGCGGGCGGTTCGTCTATAATCGCGACGTCACCGGCTTCAACTTCCAGGCCGAACGCACCGATCTCAACGCCGCTTTCGATCGCATCCGCCAGCATTTCGATGATGCGCAGGCGCCGTCCTTCTATGTCGGTTCGACCGATCTCGATGTTTACCTGCCGGGCCTGCGCGCGCAAAACAGCCTGAAACTCGACCACGCCATGTTCACGCGCCAGACCTATCTGGCCAGTATCTGGATCGGCAACCGCACGACCGCGACCGCCCATTACGACATGTCGCACAATATCGCCGTCTGCGTGGCCGGCCATCGCCGCTTTACGCTTTTCCCGCCCAACCAGGTGCACAACCTCTATCCCGGCCCGCTCGAACCGACGCCCGGCGGCCAGGTGATCAGCATGGTCGATTTCCGCAACCCCGATTTTGGCCGGCATCCGCGCTTCCGCGACGCCATTGCCGCAGGCCAGGTGGCCGAGATGGAGCCGGGCGACATCCTTTTCTACCCGGCCCTGTGGTGGCACCATGTCGAGGCGCTCGATTCGTTCAATATCCTGGTCAATTACTGGTGGAATACGGCACCGGCCTATATGGATACGCCGCAGAATACCCTGCTGCACGCCATGCTCAGCCTGCGCGATCGCTCCGAGCCGGAAAAGGCGGCGTGGCGCCAGCTCTTCGACTATTACATCTTCGGCCCGGCGGAAACGCCCGCCGCCCACCTGCCCGAACACGCCCGCGGCAATCTGGCGCCCATGGACGAGATGAAGGCGCGGCGACTGCGCGCCATGCTGCTCAGCAAGCTGAACCGGTAGGGAGCAACCGGCCGAATATGCGTCTCGGATCAGGCCGGGATTTTAGGGAAAACGCAGATTTCGCAGATTTTAAGAGGTGATTTTTCAAAGCATTCGCCTGCGACTTTTACGCCTTGGCCAAAGGTCATGCAATTGCGTTGCGCGCTTAGCTTCCGATAAGACTCTGAAAAATCTGCGTTAAACCTGCCTTTCCTAATCTGTCTCCGCCAAAGACAGCAGGCTGGCATTGCCACCGGCCGAGGTGGTGTCGATCGAGACCGTGCGTTCGGTGACGAAGCGGGTCAGGAAGTGCGGACCGCCAGCCTTGGGGCCCGTGCCGGAAAGGCCTTCGCCGCCAAAGGGTTGCGAGCCGACGACGGCGCCGATCATCGAACGGTTGACATAGAGATTGCCAACCTTCGCCAGTTGGCGGACGCGATCGGCCGTGGCGGCAATGCGGCTGTGCACGCCCATGGTCAGGCCGTATCCCAAGGCATTGATGCGCGCGATCAGACTGTCGAGTTCGCCGGCCTTCCAGGTGACGACGTGCAGCAGCGGCCCGAACCATTCCTGCTCCAGGTCTTCCAGAGCCTCAAGCCGGATCAGGGTCGGCGCCACGAAATGCCCATCCACCGGTGCTTCCAGGGCGTGCAGCCACTTGTCGCGCACCGACTGACGATAGGTTTCGAGGCGCGTTTGCGCGGCCGCATCGATTACCGGGCCGACATCGGTGCGGATATCGGCCGGATCGCCGATGACCAGCGTATCCATGGCGCCTTTGAGCATGTCTATCAGGTTTGCGGCGATATCTTCCTGGACGATCAGCAGGCGCAGGGCCGAACAGCGCTGGCCGGCGCTGCGGAAAGCCGAGGTGACGACATCGGCGACCACCTGTTCGGGCAGGGCCGAGGAATCGACGATCATGGCGTTGAGCCCGCCGGTTTCGGCGATCAAAGGCACGATCGGGCGGGCGTCATCAGCAAGCAGGGTGCGGGCAATGCGGCGCGCCGTGGCGGTCGAGCCGGTAAAGGTGACGCCATTGATCTGGCTGTGCGCCACCAGGGCTTCGCCGACCTCCGGGCCGCCGGGGACGAAGTGCAGGACCTCGGGCGGGATGCCGGCGCGGTGGGCCAGTTCGATGGCGCGGAAGGCGATCAGCGGGGTCTGCGGCGCCGGCTTGGCGACGACGGCATTACCGGTGACGAGCGCGGCGGTGATCTGGCCCAGGAAGATGGCCAGCGGGAAGTTCCACGGCGAGATACAGGCGAAGACGCCGCGGCCCACCTGGCGCAGTTCGTTGCGTTCGCCGGTCGGTCCGGGCAGGATCTGCGGCTGCAGGCCCGCCCGCGCCTGAACGGCATAATAGCGGCAAAAATCAACGGCTTCGCGCAGTTCGGCGACCGCATCGCCGAGCGTCTTGCCGGCTTCATGGACGGTCAGCGCCATCAGTTCATGGCTATTCGCTTCGAGCAGATCGGCCAGGCGGTCGAGGCAGGCGGCGCGCGTCTCGACCGGGCGCAGGCTCCACAGGGTGGCCGAGGCCGAAGCGATCGAAACGGCGCGGCGGACATCGTAGGGCACGGCTTCGATGACGGTACCGGCCACGGCGCCGGTGGCCGGGCTGCTTATGGTAACGGCCTCGCCGGTTACCGGCTGGCCGGATATCAGCGCGGTGGCTGTAACCGCAGGCAGCTCGGCGACCGCGGCGGTCAGTTCTGCCAATACACCGGCGTCATTGAGGTCGAAACCGGCGGAGTTGATGCGGCCGGGGAAGAGATCGCGCGGCGCCGGGATGGCGGGATGCGGACGGCCGGAAACGGCGGCGATGCGGGTGGCGGGATCGGTCAAGAGCATGTCCTCGGTAACGGAAGCGTCGGCGAGCTGGTGGACGAAGGAAGAATTGGCGCCGTTTTCAAGCAGGCGGCGGACGAGATAGGCGAGCAGTTCGCGGTGGCCGCCGACCGGCGCATAGGTGCTGCAGGCAAAGCCCTCTTCCCGCACCAGCCGTTCGTGCAGGCCCTCGCCCATGCCGTGCAGGCGCTGGAATTCGAAGTCGCGGCGCGCGCCCGCCCAGTCGATCAGGGTAGCGACGGTCAGGGCGTTATGACCGGCGAACGCGGGGAAGATATGCGAGGCGTCGAACATGTCGCGCGCGCAGGCGAGGTAGGAAACGTCGGTCGCCGCCTTGCGCGTGAAAAGCGGATAGTCGCCATGGCCTTCGACCTGGCTGCGCTTGATTTCGGAATCCCAGTAGGCGCCCTTGACCAGCCGGACCATAAGGCGGTTACCGGTGGCCTGGCCGAGCGCCTGCGCCCAGGCGATAACCGGGCGGGCGCGTTTGCCGTAAGCCTGGACCGCCATGCCGAAGCCTTCCCAGCCGGCAAGTTGCGCATCGCGCGCCACGCCTGAGATAATATCGAGCGACATGTCGAGACGGGCCGCTTCTTCAGCATCGATGGTCAGGCCGATACCATGGCCGGCGGCGCGCCGGGCGAGCTGGCGCGTCATCTCGATCAGTTCGGGGACGCAGGTGCCGGCGTGGGCCAGCTCGTAGCGCGGATGCAGGGCGGAGAGCTTGACCGAAATATTGTGACCGGCCACTTTTTTGGACGTGCCGACGGCATCGATGGCGGCCATGTACGACTCGAAATAGCGCCCGGCGTCGCGTTTCGTGCGGGCGGATTCGCCGAGCATGTCGAAGCTGGCGGTAAAGCCGGCATTTTCCGGCTTTGCGGCGCGGTCGAGCGCTTCCCCGATGGTGCGGCCCATGACGAAGACCCCGCCCATCATGCGCATGGCGGCCGCCACCCCGGCGCGGATAAACGGCTCGCCGGCGCGCGCCAGCAGGCCCTTCAGGACGCCGTCATTTTCGCCGACCAGGGCGCGGGTCAGGACCAGGCCGAAGGTTGCCGAATTGACCAGGGCCGAGGACGACTTGCCGCTGTGGGCCTGCCAGTCGGCGGCGCCGAGCTTGTCGCGGATCAGCAGGTCGGCGGTAGCGGGGTCCGGGACGCGCAGATAGGCTTCGGCGAGCGCCAGGAGCGCTATGCCTTCCTGGGTATTGAGGCGGTATTCGTGCAGGAAGCGGTTGATCCAGCCAGTATCCTGCGCGGCGCGCAGATCGGCCAGGATACGCCGCGCCTGGACGACGACGCGTTGGCGCGTGGCGTCATCGAGCGTGGCGGCGGGCAGCAAGCCGGCCAGAACCTCGGGCTCGGGCGCGCTGGCGAGCGCGGCCATCTGCGAACGGGCAAAGCCCAGGGCGTTTTCCATCTTCATGCGGCAATCCCCGTTGATAAATAGTGTATATGCCGGGTTTGACCGAATGTGCTTGGTATTATAGGTTTGTATGCCGAAGATTATTTTTGATATTTGGCGATTGCCGAAAGATATTCACATGCTCGACGAGATGGACCGCCGCATTCTTCGCCTGTTGCAGGAAGACGGCCGAATGACCAACCAGGCGCTGGCCGAGGCCTGCCATATGTCACCGGCGGCCTGTTTCGACCGGGTCAAACGGCTGCGCAGCAAGGGCTATATCCTGGGCACCATGGCCATGCTCGATCCGGCCAAGCTCGATTGCGCGCTGATGATCTTCGTCGAGGTCCTGCTCGACCGCACGACCGGCGGGCTGTTCGAACAGTTCGCCCACGCGGTGACGCGCTGCCCGGAAATCATGGAATGCCATATGGTGGCTGGCGGGTTCGACTATCTGCTCAAGGTGCGGGTCAAGGATATGACGGCCTATCGCGCCTTTATGGGCGACACCCTGGTCAGCCTGCCGGGCGTGCGCGAAACCCGGACCTATGCAGTGATGGAAGAGGTCAAGAATACGGTGGCGCTGCCGGTTTAAGGATTTGCACGTCAGCAAGGTCGAGCGCCAAAGCCCTCCTCCCTTGCGAGCTCTTCGCGAAGCGGGGGAGGTGTCCCGAAGGGGCGGAGGGGGCCTTCACACAAAGAATCTTTGCCCACTAACCAGAATGAACGGGCGGGTGCTGTGAATTTGCGTTCGGCACCCAGTTCTGCATGCACGGCTGTTTTAAAAAGTTTTTGCCACTGATAAGGCACGGATGATGGCCTTCGACCATCTACACGGATGGGAGTGTTTTCGACGTCTGGAGAATGTCGCTGGAAGTTCGAAAATGTGTATTGTCAGCTCAATTGCGCTATTCTGTTCTTACAAGTCGCCATTCTCCGTGAAGAATGGGTATGAAAACTGCCGTCCACTCATGAAATTCAGGATTTCCCCCAGAGCGAGCTCTCTCCACTTGGAAAACATCCATGTACTTGACGTGGACTTTAATGCGACAATCACCTTTTCCACTACAAAATTCCGCTATCTGATTTGCCGAAAAGCACTCTTTAGCCCGAAAAGTTAGTTGCTCTTTATGTAAAGCTGACAGGTTCCAAATTTTTCCAAACACAGATGGTATGTACATATCCACACTTCGATCCTCTCCTTTTTCGTTTTTGAAGTGGAAGACGGCATCGATCGTTACGTTGTCGGCAGGAGATTGGCCACTATTATGCCATTCTCCCATAAAGAGTGCGGAATCTTTCGCGTTACCCCAAGACATTCCAGTCAGTAAAGGGACAACGTAAGCCCTGGTTTGTGCCTCACCGATACGCCTAGTTTCCTCGATACTCCGATCAGTGGCATCAGCCCCATCTTTCGTATATTTTGCTGCATCTCTCGCAAACTTAGCTGCGGCGACTGCCGCAATTAATGTCAAAACACCAACGGCTAGACCTCCGCCGGCAATCCAGACCTGATACCGGTTTGAACTTGCGCTGTCCTCCGCAGCATCGGCAGCTTTCCACTGAGCGCACAGATCACTATTGCGATCTTCTTCATCAGGTTTGCACGGTTTTGCAGTTTCATCGGGCTCATTTGAGCGCCTAAGTTCCTTGCCAATGTCTTGGAGCCCTTGGACTACTCTCTCTTGCTCTGCGCTCTTGCGTGACTGAGCTTGGCTGATCGAGCAAATGCCGAACGCCATTAAAGTGACCCAGATTAGAGCGATGTACTTCAGCAAGGCATTTCGAAACATCTTTTAAATTAACCGTCGTAATTCACCATCAAAAAGCATTGACGTATCTCAAACTGTCGTCAACCCTAAGCTTTTAGACTTACCTACAATATTTTTAATTGTGCGTCCTAATTTCTTATCCGTGTAGATGGCCGAAGGCCATCATCCGTGCCTTATCCGTGGCAAAAAATCTTGCTTGCTCATGTAGGGGACCTAGCATTATTTTTGACAAACAGTCTTCGTGTGAAGGCCCCCTCCGCCCCTTCGGGGCACCTCCCCCGCTTCGCGAAGAGCTCGCAAGGGAGGAGGGTTAACACTCCACCACATTGACGGCCAGGCCGCCCTGCGAGGTTTCCTTGTACTTCGACGACATGTCGAGGCCGGTCTGGCGCATGGTTTCGATCACCTGATCGAGCGTCACCTTGTGCTCGCCGCTGTCGCGCAGGGCGAGGCGCGCCGCATTGGCCGCCTTGACCGCGCCGATGGCGTTGCGCTCGATGCATGGGATCTGCACCAGCCCGCCGACCGGATCGCAGGTCAGGCCGAGATTGTGCTCCATGCCGATTTCCGCCGCGTGTTCGATCTGCGAGGCATTGCCGCCCCAGACCGCGCATAGCCCGGCCGCGCCCATCGAACAAGCGACGCCGACCTCCCCCTGACAGCCCATTTCGGCGCCCGACAAAGAGGCGCGCTGCTTGTAGATCATGCCTATTCCCGCGGCCGTCAGCAGAAACCGGCCGATTTTACCTTCCGAGACGGCATCGCCTTCCGTCCAGCCATCGAAGGCGCAGTAATAGCGGATCAGGGCCGGGATGACCCCGGCGGCGCCATTGGTCGGGGCAGTCACGACGCGTCCACCGGCGGCGTTTTCCTCGTTGACCGCCATGGCGAAGACGTTGAGCCAGTCGAACAGACGCTCAGATTCCTGGTTGTGGCTTTCCGTCGTCAGGGTGCCGTAAAGCTTGGCCGCGCGCCGCCTGACCGACAGTCCGCCGGGCAGGATGCCTTCGCTCTTCAGGCCGCGCTCGATCGATCCGCTCATCACCTGCCAGATGCGCACCAGGCCGGCGTCGGTTTCGGCGCGCGGCCGGCGCGCGTCCTCATTAGCCAGCACGACGTCGTAGACATTGATGCCTTTCGCCGCACAGATCGCCAGCAGTTCGGCCGCCGAAGAAAACGGCAGGGCGCCCTTCCCCGCCACGCTGATCCGGTCGTTTTCCGCCGGGCGCGACAGTTGATCAGCCGAGGCGATAAAGCCGCCGCCGGTCGAATAGAAGGTGGTGGCAAAAATCTCGGTGCCCGCGGCATCATACAGCCGGATGCACTGGCCGTTCGGGTGCAGTTTCGGCACGATGTCGCCGCGAAAATCGATATCGCGGCGATAATCGAAAGGCACGACCGGCCCGCCGAACAGGGCGATCTCTGTCGCCGTCTTCAGCGCCGCGAAGGTCTCTTCCGCCCAGTCGGGATCGAGGCTGTCGGGCTCGGCGCCGAGCAGGCCCAGCACCGCCGCCTTGTCGGAACCGTGGCCGATGCCGGTCAGGGCCAGCGAACCCTGCAACTCGACGACGACGCGCGCCGCACGCGCCAAAGCGCCGGCGGCTTTCGCCTCGATCAGGGTGCGCTTGGCAATGCGCATCGGTCCTACCGTATGCGAACTGGAAGGACCGATACCGATCTTGAAAATGTCGAGCGCGGAAAGCATGGCGGCAATCTGAACCAGAAGTGCGGCAAAGAACAGAGTTAGTTGCGCAAAAAACTATCTCGAACGGGATATATCCACAGTGCCAGCGCTGTCAGGAGCGAAAATTCGCCGCGTCGAATAAAATATTATAAATCAATGGATTGTCAGATTTTTTCGCTCTTCCTCGGCTTCGACGTTGAAAATGACACCGGTTTCCTATAGGCTCAAATCAATCAGATCACAAAGATCGATACACAAAACAAACGGGGAAAAAGTGAGCATATCCAGCGTCAGCCTGGATCAGGTCACCAAGTCTTTCAACGGCCACGACGTCATCAAGGGTGTGTCGCTGGAGGTTGCTCACGGTGAACTGGTCGTCTTTGTCGGTCCGTCGGGCTGCGGAAAATCGACCCTGTTGCGGCTGATCGCCGGATTGGAAACCCCGACCTCGGGCCGCCTGACCATTGCCGGCCAGGACGTCACCTACGCCCATCCGTCGAAGCGCGGCGTCGCCATGGTCTTCCAGTCCTATGCCCTTTATCCGCATATGACGGTTGAGGACAATATCGGTTTCGCGCTGAAGATCAAAGGCCTGCCGCGCGCCGAGATCCGCACCCGGGTCCAGGCCGTCGCCGAAATCCTCCAGCTCGACCAGTTGCTGCACCGTCTGCCCAAGGCGCTTTCCGGCGGCCAGCGCCAGCGCGTCGCCATCGGCCGCGCCATGGTGCGCGAACCCGACGTCTTCCTGTTCGATGAGCCGCTGTCCAATCTCGATGCGTCTTTGCGCGGACAGATGCGCGTCGAAATCGCCCGCCTGCATGTCAAGCTCGGCGCCACCTCCATCTACGTCACCCACGATCAGGTCGAGGCCATGACCCTGGCCGACAAGATCGTCGTGCTTAATGGCGGCCGCATCGAACAGGTCGGCGCGCCGATGGAGCTCTACCGCCGCCCGGCCAATCTGTTCGTCGCCACCTTTATCGGCTCGCCGCGCATGAATATCCTGGCCGCCACTCTTGCCGGCGCCGATGCCGGCCACGTAACGCTCACCACCCCGCAGGGCGCCCTCACCCTGCCGCGCACCGGCGCCACCGCCACGCTCGGCGCCACGGTCAGCCTCGGCCTGCGACCCGAAGCGCTCAGCATCACCACACCGCAAGCCGGACAACTCAGGGGCTTTGTCAGCCTGATCGAACGACTGGGCGGCGAGACCTTCGCCTATGTCGCGCTCGCCGATTTCGACTCAGCCCCGGTGATCGTCAAGCTCGACGGCGAGGCCCAACTGCACATGCATCAGGAAGTCCATCTCGCCATCGATACCGCCCGCGCCCACGTCTTCGATGCCCAGGGCGCAGCGCTCGGCCAGCCGCCCGAGACGCCTCATGTATAACAACAAGCTCACCGGCTCGATCTATGTGACGCCCTTCGTGATCGGCTTTCTGCTGTTCACCGCCTTTCCGTTCGTCGCCTCGCTGGTGCTCAGCCTGACCGATGCGCGTTTGCAGGACCAGCTCGGGGAGGCGCAGTTCGTCGGCGTGCAAAACTATGCCGAAATGTGGGGCGACGAGACCTTCCGCCGCAGCCTCGGCGTCACCTTCTTCTACGTCTTCGTCACCGTGCCCTTAAAACTGGCCTTTGCCCTGTTCATCGCCGTGGTGCTGAATTTCAAGCTGCGCGGCATCGGCCTCTTCCGCACCGCCTTCTACCTGCCTTCGATCCTTGGCGGCTCGGTGGCGATCGCGGTCGTCTGGCGCTTCGTCTTCGCCGGCGACGGGCTGATCAACCAGGCGCTCGACCTGATCGGCCTTGGCGGCGTCAACTGGCTGGGCGAGCCGACAACGGCGATGTTTTCGATCATCCTGCTGCGGCTGTGGCAGTTCGGCTCGGCCATGGTGGTCTTTCTCGCCGGTCTCAAGGCCATTCCCGAAGATCTCTATGAAGCGGCCGATCTCGACGGCGCCTCGCGCCTGCGCCAGTTCTGGATGATCACCCTGCCCCTGCTGACGCCGGTGCTGTTTTTCAACTTCATCATGCAGATCGTCCAGGCGTTCCAGGAGTTCAACGGCCCCTACATCATTACCGGCGGCGGGCCGATGAAATCGTCCTATCTGCTGCCGCTGATGATCTACGAGGAAGCCTTCAAATACTTCAATCTCGGCTATTCGTCGGCGCTGTCGTGGGTGCTGTTCGTCATCATCGCCGTCTTCACGGCGCTGGCCTTCTGGTCGCAAAAACACTGGGTGTTTTATGCGCAAGACAGAGACAAGGCGGGTAAATGATGACCATCACAACCGTTTCCGGCTGGCGCCGGCACCTGCCCCTGATCAATGCCACGGTGCGCTACGGCCTGCTGATCGGCACCGGGCTGCTCATGCTCTATCCGCTGTTCTGGATGATCGGCGGGGCGTTCAAGAACAACCACGAGATATTTTCATCTATCGGCTTCATTCCGAAAGCGCCGACGGCCGACGGCTTCGTCAAGGGCTGGAAAACCTCGACCGAATACAGCTTCGCCACCTATCTGCTCAATACCATGAAGATCGTCATCCCGAAGGTGATCTGCACCGTCGTCTCGTCGGTCATCGTCGCTTACGGCTTCGCGCGCTTCGCCATTCCCGGCCGCAAACTGCTCTTCGCTCTGCTGATGGCCACCGTGCTCCTGCCGAAAAGCGTGCTGCTGATCCCGCAATATCTGATGTTCCGCGAATTCGGCTGGCTCGATACCTATCTGCCGATGATCGTGCCGCAGGCCTTTGCCGTCGAAGGCTTTTTCGTCTTTCTCATCATCCAGTTCATGCGCAGCCTGCCGGTCGATATGGAAGAGGCGGCGGTGATGGATGGCTGCAATTCCTTCCAGGTCCTGACCCTGATCGTCTGCCCGGTCATCCTGCCGGCGATCATTTCGGTGGCGCTGTTCCAGTTCATGTGGAGCATGAACGACTTCCTTCAGCCGCTGATCTACCTGTCGTCGGTCGAAAAATATCCGGTGGCGCTGGCGCTGAAAATGTCGATCGACGTCACCGAGGCGACGAGCTGGAACGAGATCCTGGCCATGAGCACGATTGCGCTGGCGCCCTCCATCCTGCTGTTCTTCGTGGCGCAGAAATACTTCGTCGAGGGCGTCACCTCGGGGGCGGTGAAGGGATGATTTCGAAACGCACCCTCATGGCGGGATTGGGTGGGCTGGCTGCCACGGCTTGTACACCGAAAAAGACCGCCAGCCAGACCATCGAGCTGCGCATCAGCTGGTGGGGCGGCGCCTCTTCGCACAAGGCGACGCTGGAGGCCCTGCAGCTTTTCATGCAGCGCTATCCGCACATCAAGGTGCGCGGCGAATATACCGGCTTTCTCGGTCACCTCGAGCGCCTGACCACCCAGATCGCCGGCAATACCGCGCCCGACCTGATGCAGATCAACTGGTACTGGCAGGCGCTTTTCGCCCGCGAAGGCCGCGGCTTTTACGACCTCAAAAAGCTCTCCGACGTCATCGATTTTTCGCAGTACGATGCGCGCACGCTCGGCATGGGTGAAAAGGATGGCCGCCGGGACGCGCTCAGTGTCGGCAATGCGGCGCGGCTCTTCTACTTCAACCAGACCACCTATCAGAAGGCCGGGCTGGCCCTGCCCGACAGCTGGGAAAGCCTGGTCGATGCCGGACCGCAGATGCGCGAAAAGCTGGGCGAGGCCTATTACCCGATCGACGGCACCTTCCAGGATTTCATCGCCATGGCGCGGTCCTACACGGTGCAGAAAACCGGCCAGGCGCTGGTCGACGACAGGCGCAAATGCCTGAACTGTACGCCCGAAGATATGCGCGATATCGCCCGGCTCTATGGCGATCTGACGCGCAATCACAGCTGGCCGAAGGCCCAGACGCGTGCCTCCTACGGCAATGTGGCGCAGCAGGAAATGCGGCCGTGGATGAACGGCGAATTCGCCGGTTGCTACCAGTGGAATTCGTCAATCGACAAATATACCGATACGCTGCGCGCCGGCGAAAAGGTGGTGCTGGCGCCCTACCCGATGCGGCCGGGCGCGAAGGATGCCGGATTGTTATATCGGCCGGCGATGATGTTCGCCGTCAACCGCCAGAGCCGTCATCCGGAAGAGGCCGGGCTGCTGCTGAATTTCCTGCTCAATGATCCGGTGGGCATTCGCGCCATGGGACTGAAGCGCGGCGTGCCGTCTTCGGCGATTGCGAAAAAGACGCTGGGCGAAGACGGCGAGCTGACCGGCCTGAAGCAGGACAGTGAGGACCAGATCGCCCGTTTGCCGGTGACGATCCTGGAAAGCCCGTGGTTCGAGCATCCGCGCGTTCGTGACGGTTTTCAGGATATTCTCGAAATGCAGGGCTATGGCCGGATCTCGGAAAAAGAGGCCGGTGAACGGATGTACAGCGATATCAACGCCATCCTGCGCCGCGTGATCCGATGAGCCTGCGCCTCGTCTCTGCGACGGAATCGCGCCTGACGGTCGAGGTCAGCGACGGCAGTTGCTTCGCTGGCGAGGCCGTGCGACGGGTGCGTGTCGATGGCGTGGAGCGGCTTAAGACGGCGCGCAATGTCTTTAGCCTGAGGGGGCTGAAAGCCGATACGGACTATGAGATCGTCGTCGATGGCGAGACGCTGACGACGCGGACACGGCCGGTCTCCGCCGTGCTCGATCCGCGTGATTTCGGCGCCGTGGGCGATGCCGTCAGCGACGATACGGCGGCGATACAGGCGGCGATTTCCGCCTGTCCGGAAAATGGTGTGGTGCGGCTGGCGGGCGGGTCGTTTCTCAGCGCGCCGCTGTTTCTCAAAAGCCGGATGGGCCTGGAAATTGCCGGCGATGCCTCCCTGCTCGGCCACCGCGATATCAACCGATGGCCAGTCCTGCCGGGCACGCTTTATGATGACGAGGGTAAGGAAACAGGCTGGCTCGGTTCGTGGGAGGGCGAGCCGCTCGGCTGTTACGCCGCCCTGCTCAACATCCTGTCGGCGCACGATGTGACGATCTGCGGCGACGGAGTGATCGACGGCCAGGCCGGCTTCGATAGCTGGTGGTCGCGGCCGAAAGCGCAATTCGCCAGCTGGCGGCCGCGCCTGATCTATGCCGTCGATAGCGACGATCTCGTCTTTGAAGGCGTGACCTTGAGAAACAGCCCGTCCTGGACCCTGCACCCGCTTAATTGCCAGCGCGTCACCGCCGCCAATCTCAAGATCGAAGCGCCGGCGAACAGCCCCAATACCGACGGTTTGAACCCCGAAAGCTGCCGCGATGTCACCATTGCCGGGGTGCATTTTACCGTCGGCGACGACTGTATCGCCATCAAATCCGGCAAGATCGCCATGGCCAAAAAGGCGCTGCGCCCGGCGCGCGGCGTGCGCATTTCCAACTGCCATATGGAGGACGGCCACGGCGCCGTCGTCATCGGTTCGGAAATGGCGGCGGGCGTTTATGATGTGACGGTGCGCGACTGCCGCTTCACCGGCACCGACCGCGGCCTGCGCATCAAGACGCGGCGCGGACGCGGCAAGGACGCCGTGGTGCGCGGCGTAGTGTGCGAAAACATCCGCATGGAAAATGTCGGAACGCCGTTTGTAATCAACAGCTTCTACTGGTGCGATCCTGACGGCAAGACCGACCATATCGCCAGCCGGGAGGCGCAACCGGTCGATGACGGCACGCCGTCGCTCGGTGATTTTATGCTCAAAAATATCCGCTGCACCGGCGTTCATGCCGCCGCCGTCTATCTGCTCGGCCTGCCTGAAATGCCCATCGACAGCATCGCTATCGACGGACTTTACGTCCGCTATGCGCCCGAGGCGAAAGCCGCCGCGCCCGATATGGCCGCCGGGATCGAACCGGTGGCGCGGCTGGGAATCCATATCTCGAATGCCCGCTCTGTCTGCCTTGACAATATAGATATCGAGGGCCAGGCGGGCGACAAAATCCGGCTAGAGCAAAATGACTTTAGATAGAATCGTCATTTTGCTCTAGTTTATTGTTTTTACGCGCAATTTAGCCGAAAAGTGCTGCACACTTTATCGGATTGCGCTCCAGAGGCCGCCACGTGATCATACTGCCGAAAATCCCCGAAAATGTCATCGACGCGCCGATGCAGCGCCCGTTTGTGCTCGCCAATGCGACGATCCGCAGCCTGTCGGCCTTTGGTGAACAGGTGCCGGTGTTTATCGGCGCCTATCTGAAGAGCTGGCACCCCTATCGCGATTTCTGGAACTATGAAGACGGCATGGTGTGGAAGGGCGCGCTCGACCTCTATACCGCCACCCACGATCCGGCCCTGCGCCAGTTCGTCGCCGCCGAGGTCGATGCCCGCATTACGCCGCAAGGCGAGATGCCGACCTTCAACCCGCAGGAATATAATATCGATGGCATCCACGCCGGCCGGGCGCTGGCGGCGCTTTACGCCCTGACCGGCGAGGCGCGCTACCGCGAAGCCATGGGCACGCAGTTCGCACAGTTGCTGACCCATCCGCGCACCCAAAGCGGCAATTACTGGCACAAGCAGATCTATCCCAGCCAGGTCTGGCTCGATGGCCTCTATATGGCGCAACCTTTCCAGACCGCCTATGCGCGGGTCTTCGATCTGCCCGAGCTCTTTGCCGATACGGTCGCTCAGTTTCTCAGCGTGGAGGCGCATCTGAAGGACGCGGCGACGGGCCTCTATTACCACGGCTGGGATGAATCACGGGCTGAACGCTGGGCAAATCCAGAGACCGGCACTTCGCCGTGCTTCTGGGCGCGCGCCATGGGCTGGTGGGTGATGGCGCTCGCCGACGTCTATGACCTGTCCGAAGGCTTTAATGGCCGCGACGAGATCGGCCGCCTGCTGGAAATGAGCCTGTCTGCCCTGTTGCGCGTGCGCTCGCCGGACGGCCTGTGGTATCAGGTCCTCGACCAGGGCACGCGCGCCGGCAATTATGAAGAAGCCTCCGCCTCGCTGATGATCGCCTACGCACTGATGAAGGCGCAGCGTCTCGGCCTGGCCGCCGATGGGGCTGCCGGTCTGGCGGCTTTGCAGACCCTTTGTCGGCGATTCGTCACGCCATCGGCGCTGAACGGCGTCTGCGGTGTCGCCGGTCTCGGCAATACGCCCTATCGCGACGGCAGCTACGGCTATTACCTCTCCGAAAAGCTGACGCCCAACGATCCGAAGGGCGCCGGCGCGCTGATGATGGCGCTTGGCGAAGGCCTGCTCGGAACGGTCTGATACAACCGCGGACAACCGCCGTTTTTCACTGATTACACAAGGCATTACGCAGGGTTTTGACCTAGCGGTTTTTGCACCGGCGCGCGCCTTTTCCTGCGTGCGCTGCAGCATGATTTTATCATTAAAATCAGCGGCTTTTTTCATATCTGGAAGTCGGCACCGGGCTGACTATGGCAAAAATAACGCAGTCGAAGCCTAATCAAAAGAAAAATTGCTACCGGTGTCATTCTTGTGCCGCCTTGCTGTTGTCAGGCAAATAAATCTGTGTCTAACTCAACCTGTCTTGGTGGCGTTATGCGTTTACAGCGTAATGACACCGGTGTCAAAATAATGTGCCAAACCGGATACGCCAATAGGCGGTCCACTTAAAATGAAAAGCAACCGGACGGGAAAATCCTGCCGGATTGTTGGCAAGAACGGGGAGTAAAAACCGATGCTGAAGCTGTCCGACGCCCGAACTGCGTCCAAATCCATCCGCCTGAAATCCCGGCATGCCGCCTTCGGCATTTCGCTCACCGCCATCGCCGTGGCCGCCACCGGGCTTTTCGCCGCCCCTGCCCTGGCGCAGGACGCCGCCGCGACCGACGATGAAACCGTCGTCGTCGTCACCGGTTTCCGCGGCTCGCTGCAAACCGCCATCAACGAAAAGAAGCGCTCGACCGACATGGTCGATGTGGTGAAATCGGAAGATATCGGCCAGTTCCCCGATCTCAATCTCGCCGAAAGCCTGCAACGCATTCCGGGCGTTTCGATCGACCGCGACGGCGGCGAAGGCAAGCAGATCACCGTGCGCGGCCTCAATTCGGAATTTTCGCGCACCCGCCTGAACGGCCTGGAAGCGCTTGCGACCACGGGTTCGAAGGATTCGTCCGGCGGCACCAATCGCGGCCGCGGCTTCGACTTCAATGTCTTCGCCGCCGACCTGTTCAACTCGCTCACCGTGCGCAAGTCGCTGTCGGCCGAGATCGAGGAAGGCTCGCTCGGCGCCACGGTCGACCTGCAGACCGCCCGGCCCTTCGATTACAAGGGCTTCACCATGGCCGGCTCGCTGCAGGCCGGCTATAATGACAAGTCGCAGAAGGCCGAGCCGCGCGGCACCTTCATGATCTCCAACCGCTGGGCCGATGGCCGTCTGGGCGCCCTGCTCTCGGTCGCCTACGGCACGCGTACGGTGATCGAGGATTCGACCAATACGACGCGCTGGGAAAACGCCTATTCCGCCTCGAACGTCGGCCGTTTCCAGAACTACAGCACCGATGGCGGCACGACCTGGAACCCGATTACGCCATGCGTCACCAATCCGGTCGCCAACCGCAACTGTAACGTCAACGAAAGCAATGCCGCCAATCCGGCCCTGACGGGAGAGGCGCAAAAGATCAGCCGCGGCCTGCATCCGCGCATTCCGCGCTACAACCACTTCGAAACCCAGCAGGAGCGCCTCGGCATCACCGGCTCGTTCCAGATGCGCCCGAACCCCGATACCCTGGTGACGCTCGACGCCATGTATGCCAGCTTCGGCGCCGACCGCGACGAGTGGGAAATCGAAGCCATCTCCTTCAGCCGCAACGGCCAGGGCCTGCCGGAAACCGACATCTACAATTACGAGATCGACGACCAGGGCACCATCACCAAGGCCTCGTTCAACGATGTCGATATCCGTTCCGAACACCGCTTCGACGAGCTGACCACCACCTTCTCGCAGCTCAACCTGACCTGGGACCAGAACTGGGGCGACCGCCTTTCGACCAAGGTGCTGATCGGCAGCTCCAACTCCTTCCAGGACAATGCCGAGCAGACGACCTTCACGTTTGAATCGTACAATGTCGACGGCTATTCCTACGACTATTCGGACATGACGGCGCCGAAGTTCAATTACGGCACCTCCGGCACGGGGTCTTCGCCCGACCAGGCCAATTACTGGGCCTATTCGGGTTCGGCCGCCCAGGGTGACGCCTCGCTGATCCGCCTGCGCCCGCAGACGGTCGAGAATGCCTTCTCCACCGCCAAGATCGATATAAAGTTCGACCTGACCGACAACCTGACTCTGAAGGGCGGTTTCTCCGGCAAGACCTACGAGTTCGAATCGATCGAATACGGTCGCTATACCTCCAATCCGCTGACGCGCGATGAAAACGCCGGCGGCGCCATTGTGGCGGCGATCAATGGCGATATTGCCGGCTTCTCGGAAAGCGTCACGGTCGGCGGCACCACCTATCTGATCCCCAATCTCGACAAGATCCGCGAAACCTTCAACTATGACTGCAACTGCGAAAACAGCTACGGGTCGTTCCGCCTGAACAGCACCAACTCGTCATCGCGCGCCGGCAACCGCTTCGCCCGCGAACGCGACGGCGGCGTCTATATCCAGCTCGACTTCTCCGGTGAACTGGGCTCGATGCCGTTCCGCGGCAATATCGGCACGCGTCACGTCGAAACCAGCCTGACCGCCACCGGCTATGTCGGCACCAGCATCGGCGGCGTCGCCCGTTCGACCCTGACCACGATCGAGCGCAAATACAGCGACAACCTGCCGTCGCTCAATGTGATGATCGAGCCGATCGAAAACGTCTATCTGCGCTTCGCGGCCGCCAAGACCATGGCGCGTCCGACCCTGCTCAGCCTGACGCCGGGCGGCGGCGCCATCAGTACCGGCGCCAAGACGATAACGACCGGCAATCCCTATCTCGATCCGACGCGCGCCAATACCATGGACTTCTCGGTCGAATGGTACCCGGACCGCGACACCCTGGTGACGCTCGGCGTCTTCCAGAAGGATATGAAGAGCTATATCCAGTCGCGCGCCCAGTATTTCAAGCTGAGCGAGCTGGGTTACAATCCGGCCGACCTGGGCGAAAGCAGCGATGTCGAATACCTGGTCACCACGCCGGTCAATACCCCGGGCGGCGATCTGAAGGGCTTTGAAATCAACGTCCAGAAGCCGTTCACCTTCCTGCCGGGCTTCCTCAGCCGGACGGGCGGTATCTTCAACTACACCCACGTCGAGTCGCGCATCCAGTACTACACGACGCCGGGCGCCACCACGACGACCGAGGCGGACCTGCTCGGTCTCTCGCCGGAAGCCTGGAACGCGACGCTCTATTATGAAGGCGAAGCCCTCTCCGGCCGCGTCGCCGTCTCCTACCGCGACGGCTACCTGTCGCAGCTGGCGCCGGGCTCTTCGGCCGATTTCTGGGGCAAGAACGAGACCCTCAATGTCGACGCCCAGATCACCTACAAGGTCAATTCCAACCTGACCTTTATCCTCGAAGGCATCAACCTGACCGACGAGGCCGACGACCGCTACATTTCGTACAATACCGCCCAGGGCAATACCGCCTCGGACCTGCTGTACGATTACGGCAATTCGGGCCGCCAGTATTACATCGGCCTGCGTTACAAGTACTAACTGCGCGTTCTGTTTCTTTCTCTATCAACTGGGACGCTGGCTCGCCGGCGTCCCTTTTTTATGAGAGGTTCACCCAATTCACCCTTCTCCCTACCTGAGGGGAGAAGGGTGAAGATGGCACAGGCGCGTAAAAGGAACCAAACCATGACCGATGCCAGCCGCCGTGACGCTTTGAAATCTGCCGGACTGGGCGCCCTGCTCTTCGGCATGACAACCCCGGCGACAGCCGCGCCGGTCACCTGGGCAAGGGGCATGGAAAACCAGCGCCGCGCCGATTTGGGCGACGGCCGCTTTCTCAACCCGGTCATGGCCGGCGATCACCCGGACCCGACCATCCTGCGCGACGGACCTGAAAACGACCCCGACTTCTACATGACCTTTTCGACCTTCGAAGCCTATCCCGGCCTGGTGATCTGGCATTCGAAGGATCTGGTCAACTGGCAACCGGTGACCGCCGCCCTCACCCGCAATATCGGCTCGGTCTGGGCGCCGGAGCTATGCAGGCACAATGGCAGATATTACCTTTACATCCCGACCAAGCAGACCCAGGCGCCGGGCAGCCGCACCACGTCGTGGGTTATCTGGGCGGACCGTATCGAAGGGCCGTGGTCCGATCCGATCGATCTCGACCTGCCCAAACATATCGATCCCGGCCACGCCGTCGGCGAAGACGGTTCGCGCTGGCTTTTCCTGAGCGGTGGCGACCGCGTCCGGCTGAACGATGACGGTCTGAGCACGACGGGCGCGGTCGAGCACGTCTACGATCCGTGGCATTATCCCGACGACTGGGATGTCGAGAGCTTCTCACCGGAAGGCCCGAAGGTGACGCGTCACGGCGACTGGTTTTACCTGATCCTGGCGGTGGGTGGCACGGCCGGGCCGCCGACCGGCCATATGGTCATCGCCGCACGCTCGAAATCGATCCACGGACCCTGGGAAGACAATCCGCGCAATCCGCTGGTGCGCACCACCTCGCTCGATGAAAAGTGGTGGTCGCGCGGCCACGCCACGCTTGTTCAGGGTCCGGAAGGCGACTGGTGGGGCGTCTGTCATGGCTATGAAAACGGCTTCTGGACGCTCGGCCGCCAGACCCTGCTGGCGCCGGTCAAATGGTCGGCGGACGGCTGGTTCGATTTCGGCGGCGGCGATCTTTCGCAGCCCATTGCCAAGCCTCTAAACGCCGCGCCGCAACCGCACGGCCTGGCGCTTTCCGACGACTTTTCGACGGATAAATACGGCATCCAGTGGAATTTCTTCAATCCGGCACCCGACGAGACGCAGCGCCTGCGCCGCGAAGACGGCGCCCTGCACCTGGCCGCGCGGGGCGAAGCGCCCGGTTCGTCCGCACCACTGCTCTGCGTCACCGGCGATCAGGCTTATGAATTCCAGTGCGAAATAGAGATCGACGCCGGGGCGCGCGCCGGCCTGCTGCTGTTTTACGACAGCAAACTCTATTGCGGGCTCGGCTTCGACGAGAATACCTTCATCACCCACCAATACGGCATCGAACGCGGCCGCCCGGTCAATCCGCACGGCCGGCGGATGTTTATGCGGGTGCGCAACAACCGCCACATCGTCAGCTTTCATACCTCGGCCGATGGCCTGACGTGGAAACGTTTCGACCGGGGCATGGAGGTTTCCGGCTACCACCACAATGTCCGCGGCGGTTTCCTGATGCTCAAGCCCGGCCTCTATGCCGCCGGCCAGGGTGAGGCCCGCTTCCGCAATTTCACCTACAAGGCGCTGTAATGAAATGGTTTTTCGCTTTCCTGCTGCTGGCCGCCCTGCCCGCCGGCGCGCAGACCCAGCTCAGTGACATCGAGGCGCGGGCCCAGACCAAACCGGTATCCGCCATCAGGATCATCCTGGTCGGCGATTCGACCACGGCGGTGCAGAGCGGCTGGGGCGGCGCCTTTTGCGCGCATCACGTCACCTCGTTTGCCGCCTGCATCAACCTGGCGCGCGGCGGCCGGTCGAGCTTCAGCTACCGCGCCGAAGGCTCATGGGATATTGCCCTGGCCGAAATGAAATCCGGCGGCTTTGCCAAGACTTATGTGCTGATCCAGTTTGGCCACAACGACCAGCCGGGCAAGCCCGGCCGTTCGACCGATCTGACAACCGAATTTCCGGTTTTCCTGAAGCAGTATGTCGAAGAGGTTCGCGCCAGCGGGGCCATCCCCATCCTCGTTACGCCGCTGACCCGGCGCAGCTTCAGCGACGGCCGGCTGCTGGACGATCTCGGCCCGTGGGCGCGGGCGGCGCGTCAGGTGGCAGCCGAGATGCAGGTGCCCGTGATCGATCTCTATGGCCGCAGCCAGTCGCTGGTTCGGGCCATGGGACCGCTGCAGGCCATGAGCCTGGCGCAACTACCGCCTTCCGCCGAACTGGTGGCCGCGGCGCGCACCGGCACGACCGCCTCCGCCAATCCACCGTCACTACCGGGAACCACACCGCCGCCGCCGCCTGCCCCTTTCGATCAGATGGCCTTTGCCAAACAGGCCTTCGATTACACCCATCTGGGCCCGGAAGGCGCCGAGGTCTTCGCCCGTATTGTCAGCGATGAACTGGCCGGCGCGGTGCCGGAAATCCGCTCGTTTTTGATCCCGTGAGTGCTATGCTGCCGTCCGTGAAATTCATCCCGCTTCTTTTCGCCGTCTGCCTGCTCCCGGCCATCGCCATCGCCGCGGTGACCGGCACCAACACGCCTTCGGAAGGCATCACCGAAGCGCGGATCGCTACCCTGCCGCCGATCGAAGCGGCGCAGTGGCGGGGTTATCTCAACCGCTCGATCATCGCCATGCAGGACGACAAGGCGGATTTCGCCAGCGAGACGCCCTATGCCCGGCCCTATACGCCGGTAAAAATGAGCGGCAAGGCGGCCGACACCATGCCGCTCGATCGCCCGGCCGGCTGGTATGGCTCGGCCGAGGCCCGCCATATCGCCGACGTCATCATCACCTTCCAGACGCCGGCGGGCGGATGGAGCAAGAACATGCCGCGCGACGGCGAAATGCGCCAGCCCGCCCAGCCCTTCGCCGGCAATAACGACTCGCGCTACCCGGCCGCCGGTGATTTCGATACGCCGGCCAATGAGGCCTGGCACTATGTCGGCACCATCGATAACGACGCCACCATCACCGAGCTGCGCTTCCTGGCTAAAGTCGCGGCGCAGACGCCCGAGGGCCGCGGCGATCTCTATCGCGAAAGCTTTGCGCGCGGGCTGGACTACCTCTTTCACGCCCAGTTTCCCAATGGCGGCTGGCCGCAGGTTTATCCGCTCGAAGGCGGCTATCACGACGCCATTACCTATAACGACAACGCTTTTGTCCATGCCGCCGAGCTGATGCAGGACGTCGCCGAAGACGCGGAATTCGCCTTTGTCGATCCCATACAACGCACCCAGGCCCGGGAGGCGGCAGGGCGGGCGCTCGACTGCGTTCTCGCCACCCAGGTGGTTGTCAATGGCCGGCGTACCATCTGGGGCCAGCAGCACGATGCCCTGACGATGCACCCCTCCTCGGCGCGCAATTACGAACCGCCGGCGCTCGCCAGTTCGGAAAGTGCCGCGCTTTTGCTCTGGCTGATGCGTCTGCCCGATCCTTCGCCCGAAGTGCAGGCGGCAGTGCATGACGGCATTGGCTGGCTGCGTGAGGTGGCGCTCGGCGATGTCGCCTGGACCGACAATGGTGACAAGGCTGCCGGCCGGCGGCTGATCGCCAAACCGGGCGCCGAACCGCTGTGGGCGCGCTATTACGATCCCGCCACCGCTAAACCGGTCTTCGGCGATCGCGACAAGAGCCTGCATGACGATGTCAACGACCTCAGCCTCGAACGCCGCAACGGCTATGCCTGGTTCAATACGGCGCCGAAAAAGGCGCTGGCGGTTTATGACGACTGGCAGAAGGGGTATCGCCAGTGACCAGAAACGGGATCAGCCGCCGGGACAGTTTGATCGCCTTGGGCGCTGCGGCGGTATCGGCGGCCACACCGGCGCACGCCGCCTCGGCTCCGAAGGTCATGACCGAGGCCGGGCCGGTCATCGGCCGGACGGTCAACGGCGTCGAGGTGTTTCTGGGCATCCGTTACGGCACGGCGCAACGCTTCCGGCCACCGGTCAAGCCAAAGCCGGGGAGCAGCTTTGAAGCCGATCGCTATGGGCCCGCCTGTCCGCAATCCGGCTCGCCCGATGTCCATGGCCAGGACGAGGATTGCCTGCGCCTCAATATCTGGACCTCCTACGATGTGCGCAAGCGCAGCGCCAAGGCGGAGCAACTCCGGCCGGTCATGGTCTATCTGCACGGCGGTGCCTATAATACCGGATCGGGCGGCAGTCCGCTCTATGACGGAACGCACCTTGTCGAGCGCGGCGATGTCGTCGTCGTCACCGTCAATCATCGCCTGAACGCCTTCGGCTACCTCTATCTGGCGCGGCTGGAACGCGAACTGGGCGGCCCCGGTCCGCTGGCTTTTTCCGGCAATTGCGGCCAGCTCGATCTGCATCTGGCGCTGGAATGGGTGCGCGACAATATCGCGGCGTTCGGCGGCGATCCCGGCTGCGTCATGGTGTTCGGCCAATCGGGCGGCGGCGCCAAGATCGCCACGATGATGGCGACACCTCGCGCCCGGGGCCTGTTCCATCGCGCCGCCACCATGAGCGGCCAGCAGGTGACCGCTTCCGGCCCCGGCAATGCGACTTTACGCGCCGTGGCGTTCCTGGACGCGCTCGACCTGAAGCCCGATGCGGCCGGGCTGGCGGCGGTCCAGACCCTGCCCTTCGACAAGCTGGTGGCGGCGCTCAAAACCACCGATCCGGTGATCGGCAAGGGCGGGCTCTATTTCGGGCCCGTGCTCGATGAAACCGTGCTGTTCCGCCATCCCTTCTGGCCCGATGCGCCGGCGCAATCGCACGATATTCCGATGATCATCGGCAATACCCACGATGAAACGCGCGCCTTTCTGGGCAATGATCCGTATAATTTCGAGCTGAGCTGGGACGAGCTGCCGGGCAAGCTGGTGCCCCAGCTGCGTGTCGATATCGATCCGTATCTGGTGGTCGAGACGTACCGTAGACTCTATCCGCATATGTCGGCTTCGGACGTCTTTTTCGCCGCCACCACGGCCGGGCGCTCGTGGCGCGGTGCTATCGAAGAAGCACAGGCGCGGGCCGCTTCCGGGGCGTCGACCTGGACCTATCAGCTTGACTGGAAATCGCCGAAGGACGGCGGCAAGCTCGGCGCGCCGCATACGCTCGATATCCCGCTGGTCTTTGGCACTACGGCGGTGGCGGATTCGCTGAGCACCGACAGTGCGGAGGCGCGGACCATGGCGGCGCTGATGTCGGAGGCCTTTATCGCCTTCGCACGGACGGGTTCGCCGCAGACCGCCGCCCTGCCGGAATGGAAGCCCTATTCGCTGCCGGCGCGCGAGACGATGGTGTTCGACCTGCCGCCGCGCCTGGAAAACGATCCGCGCGGCGCGGAGCGCGAACTGTTTTCCAAGGTGCCGTTTATCCAGCAGGGAACCTAGGTCGGGAAGGCCGTCTTTTCTCAACCCTCTCCCCGTTCTTCACGGGAGAGGGTTGATTCCAGCCACTTCGCCGCCAGTTCCGGCCAGACGGCGTGCCTGCCGGAGGTATCGCGCAGCGCGAAGCCATGCGGCGCCTGGCCGAAGATATGCGCATCGAGATCGAGGCTGATATCTCGCGCCGTTCTGATGAAATTGAGCGCGTGTTCGATGGGCACGCTTGCATCCCCCAGCGCATAGGCCAGAAAGACCGGACACTTCGGCACGCCGTGGGGTTTATCAGAAAGCCCGATCGGCCAGGCATCGTAAAAGGCCTGCTTTTCCGCCGGCGGATAATCGGGTTTGCCAGCCGGCGCCTTGTAATCACGGTGATTGGCGTTGAGCGGCGCATAGAGCGCCAGCAGCCCCGCTACCGGACGATGGCAGGCCAGAACCCCCGCCAGATGGCCGCCGGACGACAGCCCCATGACGAAGACCGGAAGGTCGTCGCCCAGCCCATCCAGCGCCGCCAGCCCATCGGCCAGGGCAATATCGAACGGCTGGCCGTCGACGCCCGGCAGGCGATGTTTCAGTACGACGGCCTCATAGTCCAGGCCCTCCAGCCAGGCGGCGATTTCCGTGCCTTCCTTGTCGAGCACGAGCTGCCGGTAGCCGCCGCCCGGACAGATCAGAATACGGGCGCGCGGCGTCAATGTTTCGGCGCCGACTTGGCGAAGAGCGCCTCCCAGCCGGCCTTCGGGCGCATATCTTCGAGGTTCCAGTCGGCTTCGACAAACGGCGCGTCGGTGCGGTTATAGCGTGGATAGCCGATATAGTTTTCGCTCTCGGAATCGATGATTTCGCCGCGGCCTTCGGCGACGTCGGAGAGAATCTTGAAATCGACATCGTCGCGGTCCCACGGCCGTGCGCCGACCGATTGATAGATCTCGTCTTCGAGCTGCGCGGCCGGTAAAATCCGTATATCGGCCGGCAGATAGGGGGCGGCCGCCTTCAAAATCTGCGCCGAACCCGTGGTGTAGCGCCCGGTCTGGGGCACCGGATTGCCGTTTTGATCGACGGCGATATTGTCGCGCAGGTAGAGCGAGACATCGCCCTCGCCGCCGAGCGCAAACAGCGGCACGCCCGGCGCCGTATCCGGTCCCTGGCGGTAGACATTGCCGATCAGGGTGATGACGCCGGTCTCGTGCGGGTAGGTTTCCCATTCGTGGCCGATCAGGTTGTAATGGATCGCCTTGTGGCCGGGATTATAGATCATCGAATTGATTTCGGCGGCGTGGACCCCGCCCTTGAACAGGGCGTTGCGTTCGAAATTCGAGGCGTAGAGATTGCCGTAGAGCAGGATGCCGGTGGCGTTATCGTGGATCAGCCCGCCTTTGGAATGTTCGCCCTTGTCGTGGGTCGAATGGCTGAGCCCCTCATAGATCAGATTATGGCTGTAGGTGATATTGTGCGAGGTATTCTGCCGCCACTCCGCCAGGTTGGCGCCCTTGAAGCGCGGGCCGGACGCCGACAGGTTTTCATCGACCGCCCACGAAAACGAACAATGATCGATGATGAGATTCCACGCGCCGGTCGCCGACAGGCCGTCGGCATTCCAGCCGCTCTTTTTGGCATGACCGGCCGCGCCCGGGCGGATCATGACGTGCTGCATGATGACGTCATGCGTAGAGATATTGAATTCGCCGCGGATAAAGGTGATGCCGGGCGAAGGCGCGGTCTGGCCGGCGATGGTCAGGTAGGGATTTTTGATGCGGATGGCGCCGCTGTCGAGATCGATCACGCCGCCGACCTCGAAGACGATAATGCGCGCGCCTTCGGCTTCCACCGCCTCGCGGAAGGAGCCGGGACCGGCGGCGTTGAGATTGGTGACGCGGAGGATGCGCCCGCCCTGCCCGCCTTTTGTCTCCGCCGCCCAGCCCTTGATATCGTAGGTGGCGCGATTGAGATGGACTTCGGGCGGCCTGGCGGCAGCCAGAGTCGCGAGAGGTGTCGCGGCCAGCAATGCAGCCAGGAAAAGGGCGAATTTCAGCATGGCGGACTCCCCGTTTTTCCAAGTTATGATACCGGTGTCATTTTTACGCAAGAGGCTTGATGCAGAAAGCCCTGTTCATCGGCCGCAAAGCCCGGTATCCGTTAGAATAATCCAGCGGCGAATGCGCTTGACGCATCACCGTTGGCAGAGGGCGACCGGGTAACCGGCATAGAGCCCACCCCGCCCATCGGCGCGAGCCGTGCGGCGTCTGAGCTAAAAAATGTCATTACCGGGGCGTGACAAATGGCGAAATCTCCCAAAGTGATTTCGGGCGATGCAATCGAGGCCTTTATCAAATCGCGCCGCAAGCCGACCATCAACGATGTGGCGCGGCTGGCCGTGGTTTCGAAGAAGACGGTGTCGCGCGTCATCAACAAATCACCGAGCGTGCACGGCCGGACGCGCGATGCCATCAATGAGGTGATCGAGCGCATCGGTTTCCGCCCCGATCCGCAGGCGCGCGGCCTGGCATCCGGACGCGCCTTCCTGATCGGCCTGATCTACGATAACCCCAACGCCGCCTATATCGTCAATATGCTGAACGGCGCGCTCGACGCCCTGCGCGGTTCGGGCACCGAGCTGGTGGTCCATCCGTGCGACCGGACGAGCGAAAGCTTTCTGGAAGACATCCGCGATTTCGTCGAGCTGCAGCGCCTGGCCGGCGTCATCATCCTGCCGCCGATCGCCGAAAATCGCCAACTGCTGGCCGTGCTTGACGAGCTCAATGTCCCCTATGCCCGCATCACCGCCATGCACGGCAAAGGCCAGACACCGCCGGTGCCCGGCCGCCAGGTCGTCTCGCGCGACCGCGACGGCTGCCGCAGCGCCGCCGAACGCCTGGTCGAACTCGGTCATCGCCACATCGGCTTTATCGCCGGCCCCGAAGGCTATGCCTCGGCGGTCGAACGCCGCGCCGGATTTATCGAAGGTCTGGAAGCCAGTGGCACGTCCTTCTATCCCCAATACGAGGCCCAGGGCGCCTACAGCTTCGAATCCGGCTATGCAGCGGCCCAAAAAATCCTGGCCCATCCCGGCATTACCGCCATCTTCGCCTGTAACGATGAAATGGCGATCGGCGCTTACAAGGCGGCGTTCGAGAAGGGCCTGCGCATTCCCGAAGACCTCAGCCTGATCGGCTTCGACGACGCGCCGATCGCCGCGCGCGTCTATCCGCCGCTGACTACGGTACGTCTGCCGATCCGCGACATGGGCCGGGCGGCGGCCGAAATGCTGATCGATCCCGACTATAATCGCGACAGCGCGGTCATCTTCGATTCCACGCTGGTCGAGCGTGAATCCTCCGGCGAACGCAGGTGGAAATAAACAAGCAAAGTCCCAAAAGTGGCTACCCCTTTTGGGATAAATTGCGCGTCAAAGAATAGAGTTGCAAATAGAAATGACACCGGTTACCTATGGCGCATGAAGCGGCGCAAAGCCGTCACCAACGGGGATAGTTCCATGTGCCAGACCTCACTTTACAGCAAGATCTACCACGCCACCCATCCGGACATGATGGCGGGTGCGGCCAATGCCGACCTGCGCGACAAATACCTGATGAGCGGGCTGTTTGCGCCTGAAGCCGTGGTGCTCAACTACACCCATTTCGAGCGCTTCGTCGTCGGGGGCGCAGCGCCCGTCGGCCAGACGCTGAAACTGCCCGATCAGGCCGAACCGGCCTCGGCGGCGGGGCATCCGTTTCTGGAACGCCGTGAACTTGGTGTCATCAATGTCGGTGGCGGCACCGGCAAGGTCAGCGTCGATGGCGTGGTTTATGAGCTGGGCCAGAAGGACGGGCTGTATATCCCGATGGGCACGGCGGAGGTGCTCTTCTCGTCCGACGATGCCGCCAATCCGGCGCTCTTTTACCTGACCTCGACGCCGGCGCATGCGCGCTACGAGACGGTGAAAATTTCAATCGGCCAGGCCGTGCCGCTGGAACGCGGTTCGCTCGAACAGTCCAACCAGCGCGTCATCTATCAATATATCGTGCCGACCACGGCGAAGTCGTGCCAGCTATTGCTCGGCCTGACGATCCTGGCGCCGGGCAGTGTGTGGAACACCATGCCGCCGCATCTTCACGACCGCCGTTCGGAGGTCTATTTCTATTTTAATCTCGGCGATAACGACCGCGTCTTCCACTTTATGGGCGAGCCGGATAATGCCCGCCATATCGTTATCAAGAACAATGAAGCCGTGGTTTCGCCGCCTTGGTCGATCCATATGGGCGCTGGCACGAGCAACTATGCCTTTATCTGGGCGATGGGCGGGGAAAACCTCGACTATACCGATATGAAGGTGCTGGATATCTGCCAGTTGGCTTAAGGCTGGCGTAACTCTGTACCTCCCCATTCGTAGAGGAGGACCGCGAGCCGATGTTTCAGGTGTAACGCAATGAGTGCTCGGAGTAGTGGGGCCTTGCTTTGTGACCACTTGGCCGGCTGCGGAAGGCCCCCCTCCGTCAGCGCACCGGTTCAGAACCTGCGGTTCGAACCTCGCGCTGCCACCTCCCCCACGAGTGGGGGAGTACAAGATAGATAGGACCGTTCATGTCTTCACATTTCGATCTTTCCGGAAAGGTGGCGATCGTCACCGGTGGCAACAAGGGCTTGGGCCAAGGCATTGCGCTGGCACTCGCCGAAGCTGGCGCCGATATCGCCGTCGTTTCCACAAGGCCGGAAATGGCAACGGTCGAACAGGTCCGCGCGCTCGGCCGCAAAGCCATCCATATCGCCGCCGACCTGACTTCGACGGAGCCCATCCAGCGGATTATCGACGCGACGCTCACAAAGCTCGGCCGCCTCGATATCCTTGTCAACAATGCCGGCATGATCCGCCGCGCCGACAGCGTCGATTTCACGGAAGAAGACTGGGACGCGGTGATCGACCTCAATCTGAAGAGCGCCTTTTTCCTCGCCCAGGCCGCCGGCCGTCATATGATCGCCCAAGGCTCCGGCAAGATCATCAATATCGCCTCGATGCTCAGCTTCCAGGGTGGCATCCGCGTGCCCTCCTATACCGCGTCGAAATCGGGCATCGCCGGCGTCACCAAGCTGCTGGCCAATGAGTGGGCGGCCAAGGGCGTCAATGTCAACGCCATCGCGCCGGGCTATATGGCTACTGATAACACCGCCGCGCTGCAGGCCGACGAGACGCGCAACAAGTCCATCCTCGAACGCATTCCGTCCGGACGCTGGGGCCAGCCTTCTGACATGGGCGGCGCGGCGGTCTTTCTGGCGTCCGCCGCTTCGGATTATGTCAACGGCATCACCCTGCCCGTCGACGGCGGTTGGCTGGCGAGATAGCGCTTGCCATTCCGGAATTGATCTGACCAATATGGCATCAAGGTAAGGCCAAAGAAGCGCAATCCGATAAAGTGGTTTGCCACTTTTCGGATAAATTGCGCGTCTAAAAAAGCCTGCCGAACGGAGGAACCTATGACGAAGGACACCGCCGGAAGGCGCGAATTTCTGATGGCGGCCGGAATGGCGCCTATTATGGCCCCAATGATGGCAATGGCAATACCCGCCGATGCGGTCGCCGAAACCCTGCCCGTCCTGCCTGAAGAACCGGCCCAACATCATATCCGTTTCGGCGTCTGCGGCATCAGTCACGACCATATCCACGGTATGATCGCCGCCATCCGGCGCGGCGGCGGTGAACTGGTGTGTGCCTGGGGGCTGGAGCCCGACAAGCTGGCCGTCTTCACCAAACGCTATCCCGAAGTGAAGATGGTGGCCACCCAGAATGAGGTGCTCAACGATCCTTCGCTGCAACTGGTGATGAGCTCGCATATCGCCAATGAACGCGCCGGCATCGGCATCCGCGCCATGACTGCCGGCAAGGATTTCCTCGCCGACAAGCCCGGCATCACCACACTCGAAGACCTCGCCGCCGTTCGCAAAACCATTGCGAAAACGGGGCGCATCTACGCCATCATGTATTCCGAACGGCTGGAAGTGCGCGCCGCGGTCCATGCCGGCGAACTGATCAAACAGGGCGCCATCGGTAAGGTTATCCAGACCGTCAACCTGGCGCCGCACCAGATCGTCCAGGGCGGCGGCGATGCCGGGGGCGGCAGCGGCCGGCCGGAATGGTTCTGGCACGACCGCCAGTTCGGCGGCATTCTGTGCGATATTGGCTCGCACCAGGTCGATCAGTTCCTCTACTATACCGGCTCGACGGAGGCCGAGATCGTTGCCTCCCAGATCGCCAATCTGCGCCATCCCGACCGGCCGGATTTCCAGGATTTCGGCGACATGCTGCTCAAGGGCAATCGCGGCACCGGCTATGTCCGGCTCGACTGGTTCACGCCCAAGGGGCTCGGCACCTGGGGCGACGGGCGTTTGTTTATCCTCGGCACCGACGGCTATATGGAGCTGCGCAAATATACCAATGTCGGGGTGGCGAAGACCGGCAACCACCTGTTCGTCGTCAACCAGCAGAGTGCGCGTTACATCGATTGCAGCAATGGCCCCCTGCCGTTTGGCCCGCAATTCGTCGCCGATATCGTCAACCGCACCCATGTCGCGCAGGACCAGGCACAGGCGCTTCTGGCGGCCGAGCTTTCGATCACCGCGCAGAAAAATGCCACCCGCCTCAAGATGGAGATTTGAGATGACGCTCAGCAAACGCGCTTTCCTCAAGGCCGGTCTGACGACCGCTGTGGCGGCAGGTTTTCCGGCCATCGTGCCGTCTTCGGTTTTCGGGCAGTATGCGCCGAGCAAACGCATCAATATCGGCGCCATCGGCAATGGCCGGATTTCGCGCGGCCACGATATGCCGGGCGTCATGCAGTATGAGCGCGCCCGGCTGATCGCCGTCTGCGATGTCGACAGCCACCGGCTGGGCGAGGCCAGACAACTGGTCAATGACTTCTACGCGGAAAAGACCGGCAAGCCGTATGACGGCGTGACCGCCTATGACGATTATCACGCCCTGCTCGCCAATCCCGATATCGACGCGGTGATCATCTCGACGCCCGATCATTGGCACGCCATTCAGGCCATCCACGCCGTGCGCGCCGGCAAGGACGTTTATCTGCAAAAGCCGGCCTCGCTGACCATCGCCGAAGGCCGGGCGCTCAGCAATGCGGTTACGGCGTCTGGGCGCATACTGCAGATCGGCAGCCAGCAGCGTTCGACCGTCCAGTTCCGCTACGCCGCCGAGCTGGTGCGCAATGGCCGCATCGGCGACCTGCAGCGCGTCGAAATCGGTCTGCCGGGCGATCCGGCGGGCGGTGACCCGACCCCGCAACCCGTACCTGCCCAGCTCAATTACGACGCCTGGCTGGGGTCTACCCCGGAGGTGCCCTATACGCTCGATCGCGTCCATCCGCTGACCGGTTACGACCGGCCGGGCTGGCTGCGTTTGCGCCAGTTCGGCTCGGGCATGATCACCGGCTGGGGGTCGCACCATATCGACAGCGCCCACTGGGGGATGAATACCGAATATACCGGGCCCATCGAGGTGTGGGGCGAGGCGGAGTATCCCACGGCCGGCCTGTGGGACGTCCACGGCAAGTTCAAGACCGAAGCCCTGTACCAAAACGGCGTGCGCATGAGCGTCAGCGGCGACTATACCAACGGCATCAAATACTATGGCAGCAAGGGCTGGATTTTCGTATCGCGCGGCAACGAGCAGGTGACCAAGTCCGACCCGCAGGCCAAGCTGGCCGATGCCACGGCGCTGGCGGCCTCCGATCCCGGCCTCATCACCTCGGTGATCGGGCCGGACGAAATCCATCTCTATGAAAGCACCGAGCAGCACGGCAACTGGCTCGACTCCATCATCAGCCGCAAGCCGCCGATTTCACCGGCCGAGCTCGGGCATCGCGCCTGCTCGACCTGCCTGATCCACGATATCGCCATGCGGCTGAAGCGCAAGGTGAAGTGGGACCCGGTGGCCGAGCGCTTCCCCGGCGATGACGAGGCCAATGCCCTGCTGTCGCGCCCTATGCGCGCGCCTTATGTGATCTAGGAGATTTTATGCTGACCAAACGCGATCTGACCGTGGCCGCCGGTGCGGCAGCGATCACGCTGGGGCTGGTGGTTTTGACCGGTTTTGCTTCTGCGCCGGGTGAGGTTCTCGGTCCGGCGACCTTCGACTGGAACAGCATGACGGTGACGAAAACGGATGTCGGCGAGGTGCGTTCGCTGGTCCGGCAGCCGACCGCCACGCTCGACGAGCTGGAAATGCATATCACCACGCTCAATCCCGGCACGACCTCGCATCCGCCGCATACGCACGAGAACGAGGAGCTGGTGATTATCCGCGAAGGTACCGTGGAGGTGCTTTCCGGCGGCAAATGGGTGCGGCTAGGGCCGGGTTCGGTGATTTTCAATGCGTCGAACAGCCCGCATGCCCTGCGCAATGTCGGCAATACGCCGACGACCTATCATGTGATTAATTGGAGTTCGCACAGGACTAAGTAAATTACCCTCTCCCACTCCTTCAGGGGGAGAGGGTTAAGATGGCGAATGCCAGCGCTTTTTATCTACGTCGCTGAAGACCGCTCGAGATTGGCATTTCCGGTCAGTGGCAGCTTGCCGCGCTTCTTCTGCTTGACGAAAGACGCAATCGCCAGAGCGGCAACACCCACCGTCACCAGCGCACTGAGACCCGGCGCAAACCGGCGGACCGACGGATGGCTGGCGATGGCGGCTGCCGTCATCAGTTTCGGGTCGGCCGGCTGGCCGGTCAGGCCTTGCGCGAACGGCAGGATGGCGAGAAAGCGCGAAGCCCCGGTGACAATCGATCGTTTCATTGGGAATCCCCTGACAGAGTGAAATACGCACCCAGACTAGGCGCGGCAAAGTAAGGAAGATATCGGGCACAGGGCGGCCGTTGTGAAAGGCCCCGTAAGCCGAGGATATCGCCCTGCACTGATGAATCCGGCCCGACATCCGCAGCGCATTTTTATGCCCGGCTTCATACGCTTCCAAAGCGCAATCCGATAAAGTGCACAGCACTTTTCGATTAAATTGCGCGTTAAAACAATAAGTTATAGAAAAATGACTAGAGTCATTTTTCTATAACTGGGATTTCGCTGTATCAGGGAGCCGTCCGATGCGCCTTAGCGCCTTGCCAGGGATCGTAAAGGAAGCCTTCCAGGAATGGCAGGCCGACGAAGCATCGAAACAGGGCGCGGCCCTGGCCTTCTACTCCATTCTCTCCATGGGGCCGCTGCTGCTGGTCGTGGTTTCCGTCGCCGGGCTGGCGCTCGGCCAGGAGGCGGCGTCAGGCGCCATCCTCGCCCAGATGCGCGGACTGGTCGGCGAAACCGGCGCCCAGGCCATTGAAGATATTCTCAAAAACACCCAGAACGATACCAAGAGCGTGATCGCCGCCGCCATCGGCATCGTTACCCTGCTGGCCTCGGTCTCCGGCTTCTTCGCCCAGCTGCAAAGCGCGCTCAACGCCATTTTCAACGTGCCCCATCAGAAGATGAACCTGGTGCATTTCGTCCTGAAGCGGGTCCTGTCGTTTGGCATGGTGATCGGCATCGCCCTGCTCCTGCTGCTTTCGCTGGCCATATCGGCGGGGCTGTCGGCCTTTACCGGCCTGTTCGAGGCCTCGGCGCCGGTGATCATTTTGCAGGTCGTCAATGTTCTGCTGTCCTTCCTGATCAGCACGCTTCTGTTTGCCATGGCCTTCAAGATTCTCCCTGATGTGCATCTCAACTGGCGCGATGTCTGGGTCGGTGCCGCGGTGACTGCCGCCCTCTTCGCTATCGGCAAGTCGCTGATCGGACTTTATCTCGGCCAGAGCGCCATCAGCTCGACCTATGGTGCGGCCGGATCGCTGATCGTGCTGCTGGTATGGATCTACTATTCGACCCAGATCATCCTGTTCGGCGCCGAGGTTACCCAGGTCTATGCCCGCCACCTGGACGCGGTTGAATATGCGGCTGTGACCGGCCTGCAACCGACGGCCCTGGCCGCCGCCGGGATAGATAAAAAGCCGAATGTTTTCGTCACCCTCGCCGGTTACGGCCTGACCTTTGCCGCCATCCTGACCCTGCGCCGGCGCAAGGCACGCAATGGATAGGCTCGACTGCCTGATCGTCGGCGGCGGACCGGCAGGCCTGACGGCAGCCCTTTATCTCGCGCGTTTCCGGCGCAATGTCGCGCTGGTCGATGGCGGCCAGAGCCGTGCCGCGCTGATCCCGGTATCGCATAATTTCCCCGGCTTTCCGCACGGCGTAACCGGCAGTCTTCTGCTTGACCGGCTTCGCGAACAGCTGGCCCCCTACCCGGTCACCGTGATCGAGGGACTGGTCGAAAAGCTCGAAAAAACCGCTGACGGTTTCCGCGCCGATCTGGGCACCCGGACCGTCGCCGCGCGCACCGTCCTCCTGGCTACCGGCATCAATGACGCCGGCATGGCGGTGCCCAACTGGCGGGCGGGCGTCGAAGGCGGCGCGCTGCGGCTATGTCCGGTCTGCGACGCCTATGAGGTGATCGATACCGCCGTTGCCATCATCGCGCGCAGCGAAGGCGCCGCCGCTCATGCCCGCTTCCTGAGCAGCTACACGCCGCGCCTGACCCTGATCCATGCCGTGGAGGACGCGTCCCTGCCGGCCGCTGAAGTGGCGGCGCTGATGGCGGAGGGCATAACCGTGATCGAGTCGCGCGATGTCTTCCTTCGCGTCGATGCCTCGGGCAAGACCTGCGTCGAGATCGACGGCCGGCGGCATGACTTCGATTCCGTCTATCCGATGTTCGGCTGCCGGCCGCGCACCGGTCTGGCCGCCGCACTCGGTGCGCACTGCGACGACGCCGGCAAGCTGACAACCGACGCCTTTCAGCAAACGTCTGTCGCCGGGCTCTATGCGGCGGGCGACGTGGTTTCCGGACTTAACCAGATCAGCGTTGCGGCGGGACAGGCGGCCATCGCCGCCACACATATCAATCATCAATTGGGTTAACCGAAA
>JADMIO011200124.1_pt1 | contig 55763 bp, 53 predicted proteins | sample 8958161 | NCBI WGS metagenome assembly JADMIO01 (sample SAMN16585339, study PRJNA669376) | soil metagenome | isolation source: Crop rotation soil | place: USA: Cullars Rotation, Alabama | collected 2011
GAGCGCCACGCGATCGAGGCGTCGGCGAGCCGCGTCGCGCCGTCGGCGAGGCGGCCGAGCGCATCGGCCGCGAACAGGATGCCGCCGAGCGCGGCCGCGATGTCGCCGGTGCTCGAGGCGCCGTAGAACAGCGCCGGCGCGAGGCCGACCGCCGCGATCACGGGCCAGCCGCGCGGGATCAGCACGCCGAGCCGGCGCTGCGCTCGATCGACCGCGCGCGACGTCGCGGCGTAACGCGCGAGCGCCCGGTCGTCCTGCTCGACGAGCTCGTCGAGGTCTCCCTGCGCGAGCCGCGTGGCCTGCCCGACCATCGCCTCCGCGAGCCCGTGCGTGAGCTCGAGGCGCTGTGCGGTCCACGCCCGGCGCGCGTGGAGATAGCCGCGCGTCGCGAGGGCACCGGCGGCGATCGTCGCCGCGAGTAACCCGACGTGGATCGCGCCACCCGCGCCGAGCGCGATCACCACGCCCGCGAGCACGAGCTCGACCGCCGCGAGCAGCGCCTGGAGACCACCCGAGACGACGAGCGCTTGCAGCGCCGCGGATTCGAGCACGCGGCCGAACGCGATCCCGACGCCGTCGCGGCGGAGCGCATCCGGGTCCGTGCGCAGCGCCCCGGCGAGGAGGCGTCGCGACAGCAGCGCGAACACGTCGATCCCGAGTCGGCCCGACGACCACACCACGGCCACGCGCGCCGCGTACGACGACGCGAGGAGGAGCGCCCACCCGCTCCACCATCCGCCCGACATCATCCCGCCCAGCACGCTCCGGCCAACGGCCCACCAGGACGCCAGCCACAGTAGCTGGGCGACGCCGTGGAGCGCGAGCACGCCGGCGAGCCTCCCGATCAATCGGTGCTCGCGCGCGTGCGTGCGGGGCGTTGCCTCGGGAGGGCTGCGCAGGACGAAGATGCCGGCGATCTGCCGCTTCCGCAGCCGCGTCGCGACCAGCCCGCCGACCGCGCGCGCCCGATCGCGGCCGCGCAGCCCCGCGCGCTCCGCGAGCGCCTCGGCCTCCGGCAGGACCGCGCACACGTCCGCCGCACACATCGCTGCAACGACGTCGTCGATCGCGACCGCGCTCGCGTTCAGCTCGCGATCGAGCACGATCAGGTGGCGTCGCGTGGCGCGCACGACCGCGAGCACGCCGGCCGGGAGGTGGATCAGCGCCGGTGCGCTCGCCGCGAGCGCGCGCGCGACCTCCGCGTAGGGTGCCGGAGCCGCGTCGACCTCGACGCCGAGCCACGCGCCGGCCTCGACGAGCCACGTCGCGAGCGCATCGCGCGGCGCGGCGCCGAGCTCGGCCTCGCGGGGCGACAGCGCGCAGGCATGTGCGACGGCGACGAGCGCCTGCCCGGCGCGCTCGACCGGCCACAGCGGCAACGCCGTCATGGCCCGGCCTCGATCGCGCGGCCGCCCTCGATCCGGACGTGGCGCCAGCGCCGCCACAGCTCGTGGACCCGCTCCTCCTCCCGCAACAGCCGTGCGTATCGCGAGTCCGCGCGCGCGCCCAGCTCGGCGGGCGTGCCGTCCTCGACGATGCGTCCGCCGTCGACGACGAGCACGCGATCGAAGTCGCGGGTCTCCGCAAGGTCGTGCGTCGCGCACAGGAGCGTCGTGCCGTGCCAGCGTGCGCGCGCCGCGTCGAACAGCTCGCGCCGGTGCTGTCGGTCGATGCCGCGAAACGGCTCGTCGAGGATCACCAGGGCGGCATCGCGGCGCGCGAGCCCGCGACCGAGCCGCACGCGCTGGCCCTCGCCACCGGAGACGAGCCCTCCGCCCTCGCCGAGCCGGGTCTGCATGCCCTCGGGCAGCGTGCCGAGCACGCGATCGAGCTGCGCCGCGGCGACCGTGGCGCCGAGGTCGGTCGCGCCGGCGATGCCGAACGTCAGGTTGTTCGCGAGCGAGTCGTTCCACAGCTGGACCGCGGGATCGACCCATGCGGTGCGGCGGCGCAGCGCGGCGAGCGTCGCGGCGTCGAGCGCGCGACCATCGACCGCGATCGCACCGCGTTCGGGCGCATGCCAGCCGAGCAGCAAGCCGAGCAGCGTCGACTTGCCGGCGCCCGAGGCTCCGACGAGCGCGACGTGCTGGCCGCGCTCGATGACACTCGACACGCCATCGAGCACGATGTGGCCGCCCGCGATCACCGACACGTCGTCGATGCGGATCTCGACGGCGCCCGGCGCGAGCTCGACGGTGCGATCGACCGCCTCGTCCGCGTTGCGCAACGACAGCGGTTCGAGCTGGCGCAGCGTCAGGTTCCGGTACATCGGCAGCTGCCGCATCAGCGTCGCGAACACCGCCGCGTTCGAGGCCATGCCGAGCGCCCAGTACACCGTGAGGAGCACGCTCGCCGGCCGATCGCCCGAGGCCAGGTGCATCGCCACGAGCCCGATCGCGCTCCCCCACACGAGGACGCCCTGCACGGCGACGATCACCGCTGCGAGCGCGTGCTCGCGCCGCGCGGCCAGCGTCCACTCGACCAGGAAGCTCTCGTGCTCTCGGCACAGCACGCGCTCGATGCCGTGCGCTCGCGCCGGGGCCGCGCCGAGGAGCGCATCGAGATAGAACCGCGACAACGTGCCCTGCTGGGTCTGCACGCGCAGCTCGCGCTCGGTCAGCGCGCGATGCGCCGCGACCGGCGGAACGATCATCGCGATCGCGAGGCCGATCACGAGCCAGGCGGTCTCGGGCGCGAGCCAGATCAGTGCCGCGCCGGTCGACAGCGTCGTGAGCAGCACGCCCAGCAGCCGCGAGCCAACCCAGGGCAGCTCGCGCAGGTGGTGCTGGCGGTGACTGCGCGCGACCATGTCGGACATCGGCCGACTGCGCAAGTAGCGAAGCCCGAGCCTGCCGATCGCCCCGAGGAACTGCGCGCGGACCACGAGCTCGACCCGCCGCCCGAGCCGGAACAGCGCACCGGCGAGCGCGATCTCGACGGCGAGCTCGACCGCGAGGAACGCGGCCAGCGTCGCGATCGCGCCGCCGAGCTGCAGCGGCGTGAGCTCGCTCGTGTCGAACAGCACGCGCCACAGCGCGGCCTGGACGACGGTCAGCGCCGCGGTCACCGCGGTGGTCGCCACGAGCGCGAGCGGCGCCGCGCGACCGGCCGACGTCACCGCGTGGATGAGATGGCGCCACGGCCGCGCGGGGGGCTCGGCGAGCGCCGCCTCGAGATCGGCCCGCACCGGCCGCGCGGCGCGACAGCCGGTCACGCGCAGGACCACCGCACCGCGGACGCGCACGGTGGTGTCGTCGGCCGATGCGCGTGCGGTCCACGCGTCGTCGGGAATCGCGGCGTGGTCGCGCACGAGCGACGCGAGCAAGGCGGTCGCCGGCGTCCCCGCGCGGACCGCGCGCGATGCGACGAGCCCGTGCACCATGCGCGCCGCCGCGTCGAGCGTGGCGATCGGACGCCAGCCCGGATCCCCGAGGGCTGCCGCGATCCGGTCGCGCCCGTCCGTCACGCCGAGCTCGTCGAGGCGGGCGCGCAGCGGCGCGAGAAACTCGTCTGCCGCGACGCTGTCGCGCCACAGCTCGACAGGGACTTCCACGTCGTGCACGAGGAGCTCGTGGAGCACGTGCGCGCGCGGCAGCCAGCGCCGACCGACACTCGGATCCATGATCTGGACGCGCCCGCGGCGCTGGCTCCACACCACCACGAAGTGATTCGTACCGTCGGCCCGGCGCGTGATGGCGATCGCGGGCAGCACGCGTGCCTCGGCGCGCAGCACGTGATCGACCGGCACGATCTCCTGCGAGACCTCGAGCCCGAGCTCGGCGGCGGCCTCCTCCATCGTGTCGATCGACGTGCCATCGACTGCGGTCTGACAGGCATCGCGGAGGCGCTCGTAGCTCGCCGGCACGCCGTGTCCTGCGAGCAGCGCGGCCAGGCACGCCGGGCCGCAGTCCATCGCCGAGGTCTGGATCACCTCGGGTACGACGCGCCGCCGGGTCATCGCTCCTCCGCCGGTCGCGATGCGAGCGAACGCAGCACGAGCGTCGCCGGGCTCACCTGTTCGACCTCGACCTCGACGCTGCCGGTCATGCCGTGGACGAGCGGGATCGTGCCGCCGGAGTCGAGCGCGAGCTCGACGCGGATCGCGCCGTCGCGCACCTCGTTCGCGAGGTGTTCGACGTGCGCGGACACCGTGCCCCAGCGCGTCCACGGGAATCCGTCGAGCTTGAGCCGCGCCGGCTGCCCCGGGGCGAGCCGCCCGATCGCCGACGGGCCGTACTCGGCGATCAGCTGGAGCCGACCGTCGGGAACGATCGTGGCGATCGGCGTACCCGGCGAGACGATCGCACCGGGCTGGAGCGGCGCGACCGAGCCGAGCACGCCCGCGATCGGTGCACGGATCGCGTGGCGATCGATCTCGAGCACGAGGCGCGCGATGTCGGCGCGTGCGGTAGCGATGCTCGCGACGATGCCCGCGCGCTGCAGCTCGAGCTCGGCGGCGCGCGCGCGGCGGCCCGCGGCACGCTCGCCCTCGACCCCCGACAGCGCCGCGCCGGCGTGACCGAGGGCCTCGCGCGCGGACCGCTTCTGCGCGAGATCGGCGCGCGCGCGATCGACCTCCATCGTCGGCGTCACTCCCTTGTCCGCGAGCGCCACCGCGCGCGCGAGCTCGGACTCCAGGAACGCGAGATCGGCATCGGCCGCACGCACGCGCGCGACGTGCTCGCGCAGCCCCGCGCGTGCCGCGGTGTCGCCTGCGGTGAGGGCGCTGCCCTCGGCGGCGATCTCGCGGTCGACCGACTGCAGCTCCGGCTCGAGCGCCGCGAGCAGCGCGCGAGCACGGGCGAGATCGAGCTGCTGCGGCGCCGCGTCGAGCTCGATCAGCACGTCGCCCGCCGCGACGCGCGTGCCCACCTGCAGACACGAGCTCGCGACGCGCCCCTCGATCGGCGCGCCGACCTGACTCGGGGCTGGCACCACCTCGATCCGCGCGCGCGTGCTGGTCTGGACCACCGAGACCCGCGCACATTGCATCCACGCGATCCACGCGGCTCCGAGGACGACCAGCGTCGCGTTCGCGATCCACCTCGCGCGCGAGCGATCGGCCCGCAGTGCGCGCATCGTGTGACCGTAGCTGTCGCGCATCGCTCACAGACAGACGCTGCTCGACGGCAAGTGGCTCAGTGCTTTTCGAGCCAGCGCACGATCGAGTCCTTCGTGTGGACGAGGTGTTGCGCGCCGGCAAGGGCCTCGCGCGCCAGCGCGATCGCCTGCGCGCGCTCGCCGGGCAGGGCCTCCCACATGACGCGCGCCAGCGTGAACTGGGCGCGCACGAGCTTGAGGCCCACGACGTGGTTCGTGGTCAGGATCGCGAGTCCTTGCCGCGCGGGTTCGAGCGCCTCGGCGGCCTTGCCGGCGGCGAGGCGCGCGCTGGCCACCGCGGTCAGGTAGTCGGCGAAGAACAGGTTGTCCTTGGCGACGCGCGTCTGGGCCTCGGCCATCGCCGCCTCGACGTCCGCGAGCGCCTGGGCGGTGTGACCGACCTCGAGCTGACAGGCGTTCCGCTCGACCGCCTGCCAGCTGATCTCGGCCGTGATCCCGCCCTGGTGCAGCGGATCCTGGGCGCGCGCGAACGCGGCGAGCGCGTCGTCGCACCGCCCCATCTCTTCATATGCGTGCCCCATCACGGCGTAGGAGAAGAACGTGCGGCTGTCCTTGGCATCGGGTGCGAGCTGCAACACCTCGAGGCTTCGCTTCGCGGCGGCGAGCGCTTCGTCGAGGCGGCCCTGCGCGGTCAAGTACAGCGACAGATCGGCGTACGCTGAGTACAGCTGCGGAGTGTCAGCACCGGCCCCCTTGACCTCGATGTCCACCGCACGGCGCGCCCTGGCCTCGGCCTCCGCGTACCGGCCGACATCGGCGAGCGGGCGCGCGGAGTTCGCGTACATGAACGATAGCTGGAGCCCGTCGGGGCCGAACAAGCGCGTGTCGGCCTCGATCACCTGATCGAACAGTCGCAACGCCTCCTCGGACCGGGCCGCATTCCGCAGCTGGGCGGCGAGGTTCATCCGGAACATCTGCGTGCTCGCGTGATCGGGCCCGTAGAGCTGCTCGATCATCGCCAGCGCCTTCCGGAAATAATCGAGTCCGAGCTCCACGTGATAGAGGTCGGCATGGAAGATCGCGAGGCTGCTGAGCGCGCGTGCCAGCCGGATGTCGGGCGCCTTCGCGTGGGCTTGCCAGTACGCGAGCACCTTCTCGCCGAGCGGTAGTGCCTTCAGCGGCTCGTGCGCCCGCTCCAGCGTCTCCGCGCGCATGGCGTCCAGGTCGATCGCGAGCTCGGGATCGCCGATGCGATCCAGCGTGGTCTGCGCGTAGTCGGCCCACTGGAGCGCCTCGTCCTTGCGCCCGAGCGACCAGCCGAGCGTGTCCACGATGTTCACGCGAGCGCTGGCGACGAGATCGTCGCGCCCGGCGCGCTCCGCGGTCCGGGCGGCGAGGTGAAAGGTCGACAGCGCGGAGAGGGGCGCTTCGTCCGCCTCGGCCCTTCCTTGGTCGATCAGCAGCTCCGCCTCGAGCGGCACCGACCCCAGGGCACGGGCCTCCGCGAGCGCGGCCTCGATCCTCGGCTTCGCGGCAGCCGTCCGGCCGAGCTTGAGATCAGCCGTGATGCTCGCGAGCTGAGCGCGCAGCGCATCCCGACGGGAGCGCAGGACTGGATCGTTCGGCGGCGGGTCGCGATCGAGCTGGCGCGGATCGGCACAGGCCTCGGGCGAAGGCAGATCGGCGACCGCGTTGACCGCCTTGTCCAGCGTCGCCGGCTCGGCGCGCGCGAGCGTGTCCCCGATCGCCGTCCACACGCGCGCGCGATCGTCGAGGCACAGCATGCGCGCGTCCATCAGCGCCTCCGATTGCGAGCCGTGCACGTGCGTCGCCTCGCAGGCATCGACCCAGCCGGCTCGCCAGCGCGCGCGGTAGTCGTCGAAGCTCCGCAGCACCACCGCGGCCATCTGGTCGGCGCCCGGGACCTTGCTGTGCTGGAACGCCGCCAGGATCGCCGCACGCCGCGGCGCGCTCCACACGCCCGTGAGGCGCGCATCGGCTCCCTCGCAGTCGTGCGCCGCCCCGGAGCGCGAGACCACGGCGACCACTGCGATCGTCGCGAGCACCGCAACCCCGGCGGCTACCGCCACGCGCGCGCGCTGCGGTCGGGTATCGAGTCGCGCGAGGAGCTGGTCCATGCTCGCCGGGCGCGCCGCCGGATCGTGCGAGAGCCCCGCGAGCACCGCCTTGCGCACGCGCGCGGGCACCGGGCTCTTCGGCGGTGGCCGCACCTCGCCCTTGCGGACCGACTCGATCAGCGCAGCGGCCGACTCCGTCGCGAACGGATGGCGCGACCACAGCGCCTCGTAGAGCGCGACGCAGAACGAGAACACGTCCGTGCGCGCATCGAGCTCTCGGCCGTCGAGCTGCTCGGGCGCCATGTACGCCGGCGTGCCCGCCACGATGCTGTTCGCGGTCTCGCGCAGCGACGCGGGAAGCGCACCGGGACGCTCGGCCGTGCCAAGCGCGCGCGCGAGCCCGAAATCGGTGACCGCGACGCGACCGTCGGTGCGCATCAGCACGTTGGTCGGCTTGAAGTCGCGATGGACCAGCCCGGCGGCATGCGCGGCGGCGAGCCCGCGCCCGGCGAGCACGAACGCGTCGACGATCTCGCGCCACCGCCGCGGCTTCGTGCGCAGCCACGAGTGCAGGGTCTGCCCGTCGACGAACTCCATCGCGAGGAACCACCCGCCGGACCACGTGCCGACGTCGTGCACCGCGACGACGTTGCCGTGCGACAGCTTCGCCATCGCCTGCGCCTCGCGCCGCAAGCGCTCCTGTGACGCGACGTCGCCCCGGGCCGGTGGCAAGAGCTTCAGTGCGACCTTGCGATCGAGCTCGGGATCCCACGCCGCATACACCCGCCCCATGCCGCCGAATCCGGCGAGCGCGAGGATCGTGTAGCGCCCCACGAGCGAGCCGGGCCCGAGCGCGACCGGATCGTCGCTGTCCGCGAGGTCGCGATCGCCGATCCGCTCGCGCGCGAGATGGGCGATCAGCGCCGCGCAGCCGTCGCACCTCGCGACGTGGTCGTCGACCAGCTCCTGGCTATCGGTGATCACCGCGCCCGATGCGATCGAGAACAGCTCGTCCTCGGTCAGACATCCGCGCGTCTCCATCCAGCCTGCCATTATCATCGATGACGCTGGCAGCTGGCGATTGGCTCACGATAGAGTGGGGATTGCATGTCCGAGGCGGTGTGGACAGCCGGGCGGGGGTCCTGGCCGGGTGTGGACCTGGACGCGACCGCATTCGCGCGCTGGCTCGCCGACCGCGCGCTCCCGGACGAAGTCGCGACCGAACGCGCCGCCGACCTCTACATCGTGTGCGCGTGCCTGACGAAGATCCCCGGCGCGGCGGGCGAGTTCACGGCGCGCTACCTGTCGAACCTGCGCCCGTACCTCGGCACCCTGGCCAACCAGCGCGGCGACGACTATCTGAACGAGGTCGGGCAGCAGCTCGCGGAGAAGTTGCTCGTCGGATCCGAGGACCAACCGCCGCGCCTCGCCGCCTATGCCGCGCGCGGCCCCCTCGAGGGCTGGGTGCGAATGGCCGCGATGCGCACCGCGCTCGACGTCCGGCGGCGCGAGCACCCCGAGCGCCGCGCCGACGAGGCCCTCGTGGATCAAGCGGTGGGCGCGGTCGATGGCGAGCTCGCGTTCCTCAAGGAGCGCTACCGACCGCACTTCATCGACGCATTTCGCGAGGCGCTCGGCACGATCTCCGCGCAGAGCCGCGCCCTGTTGCGCCTGCACTACCTCGAGCACGTGACGACGGCCGCACTCGCCGCTTTGCACGGCGTGAGCCGCGCCACGATCGTGCGGCGCATCGCGGACGCGCGCGAGGAGGTGCTCGCCGCCGTGGCCAAGCACGTCCGCGCCAAGCTCGCGGTCGACGCCTCCGAGTACGAGAGCCTGCTCGGCCTGGTCCGCAGCCAGATCGACCTCAGCCTGACCGGAATCTTGCGCGGTTTGAACCAGCCCTGAGCCACTCGCACCCGGGCCGCGTCTGGTGATCGATGACGGTCATCACGATCCCGACGCCCCTCCGCGCCGCGACGCGCTCGATCTCGCTCGAGCAGCTGAAGCAGCGGCTCGACGCACGCGACCGCGTGGTGCTCGTCGACGTGCGCGAGCGCGAGGAGTATCGCAGGGGTCATTTGCCGGGCGCGCTGTCGATCCCGCGCGACCTCCTCGAGCTCGAGATCGAGCGCGAGGTTCCGGATCGTGCGACCTCGATCGTGACGTACTGCGCCGGCGGCACGCGCTCGGCGCTCGCGGCGAAGACGCTCGCGGAGCTCGGCTATACGAACGTCGAGACGGCGAACCCCGGGTTCTCGCGATGGAGGTCGCTCGGCTACCCGATCGTCGTGCCCCCCGGCGGCTGATCGAGTCGCACCGCTACGATCACTGCGCGGCGATCGCAGCGCGGCGGCCGCGGAGGACGAACTTCTGGATCTTGCCGGTCGCCGTCTTGGGCAGCTCGTCGACGAAGTGATAGGCGCGCGGGCACTTGAAGTGGGCGAGCCGCGAGCGCACGAAGTCGCGCAGCGCCGCCTCGTCGACACCGTCGCGCGTGCGCAGCACGACGAACGCGTGTGGGGACTCGCCCCACTGCGCGTCGGGCATGCCGACCACGGCCGCCTCTTGCACGGCGTGATGAGCGAGGAGCGCGCTCTCGACCTCGATCGACGAGATGTTCTCGCCACCGCTGATGATCACGTCCTTGATGCGATCGCGGATCTCCACGAAGCCGTCGGGATGAACGACCGCGGCATCGCCGGTGTGGAACCAGCCGTCGCGGAGCGCGTGCGCGGTGGCCTCCGGATCGTCGAAGTAGCCCTTCATGACCACGTTCCCGCGGACGACGATCTCGCCGGCGGTCGCGGCATCGTGGGGCACCTCGCTGCCGTCATCCCCGACGACGCGCAGCTCGCCCGACGTGACCAGCTCGACGCCCTGGCGTGCCTTGATCGTCGCGCGGTCCGCCGGCGACAGCGCGGCATGCTCGGAGCGCGGCTCGCAGATCGTGATGAAGGGTGCGGTCTCGGTCAGGCCGTACACCTGGGTGATGTCCCAGCCGAGCTCGCCCTCGACCCGCGCGATCGTCGCCGCGGCCGGTGGCGCGCCGGCGGTCAGCACGCGAACTCCGCGGCGGGCGCCGTCGCGGACCGAGGCCGGCGAATTTGCGATGCCGATCAGGACCGTCGGCGCGGCGCAGAACATCGTGATCGACTCGCGCGCGATCTCCTCGAACACGCGCGCGGGCTCGACCTTGCGCAGACACACGTGCGTGCCGCCGACCGCGGTCACGGTCCACGTGAACGTCCAGCCGTTGGCGTGGAACATCGGCAGCGTCCACAGGTAGCGCTCGCTCGGGGTCATGTGGATGTGGACGAGGACGCCGACCGAGTTCATCCAGGCGTTGCGGTGGGTGATCATCACGCCCTTCGGCCGCGCGGTCGTGCCGCTCGTGTAGTTGATGGTCAGCAGGTCGCCCTCGTCGATCGCCGGGCGAACGAGCGCGCTGGCGTCGGCGCGCGAGAGCTCGGCCTCGTAGTCGAGCCAGCCGGTGCGCGCGCCTTCGAGCGCGACGTAGTGCGTGACGGCCGGAAGTCGCGCGCGGATCGTATCGATGAGGTCGAGGTACTCGGGCGCCGCGCACACCACCGTCGCGCCGCTGTGCGCGATGATGTACGCGAAGTCATCGGCGGTGAGCCGGTAGTTGATCGGCACGAGCACGGCGCCGATCTGCGGCACGGCGTAGTACGCCTCGAGGTGCGCATGCGTGTTCGGGACGATGTAGGCGACGCGATCGCCGTGCGCCACGCCGAGCCGCTGGAGCACCGCCGACCAGCGATCGCAGCGCGCGAACAGCTGGTCGTAGGTGAGCCGCAGTGGGCCGTCGACGACCGCCTCCTTGTGGGCGAACAGCGAGCGAGCGCGGCGCATGAACTCCAGCGGAGAGAGTGCGATTTCCATGAGCCCACACTACGAGAAGCGCGGCCGTGCCCGGTATTCGCCGGGAGGTGACTTTTTCGCGGGCCGACCCTTACCTTTCGGTAAGTCCGAGGCGCTCGAAGGCCTGCCGCGCGACCTCGAGCTCGAGCACGGCACCGGCGCGATCTCCGCTCGCCCAGCGACGTAGCCGCGTGAGCCCCACCATCGCCCTAGCCTACAAGTGGATGCCGGCGACCGTCAGCCTCGGAGGCCAGCTCCGCAATTGCCTGCACGCCATGCGCGATACCTCCAGCGAGCCGCGCTTCTTGCGCGAGCTGGAGGCCGTTTCGGGGCACGCCCCGTGCACGACAGGAAGCGCATGTCTGCACCAAGCCATCGCATCGTCGTCGCGCTCGATCTGACCGATTACGCCGAGATCGTCCTGGAGCATGCACTCGACCAGGCCATCCGTCACACCGCGCCGGAGCTGCACTTCATCGCGGTCGTCGCCGGCCACGCGGACGTCGAGGACGTGAAGCGGAAGCTCGCGGCGCTGGTGCTCCCCGCGCTCGACGGCATGACGACGGCGGACTGGCACGCGCAGCTTCACGTGAGGAGCGGCAAAGGACCCGAGGAGATCGCGAACCTCGCGGCGGAGATCCGCGCGCACTTGCTCGTGATCGGGCGGTTTGGCACGCACCATCCCCACCGCAACATCGGCGCGACGGCGAGCCGCGTGATCGAGCTCGCGACATGTCCGACGCTCGTCGTCGGCCTCGTCGATCAGTCCGCGGATGCGGTCGTGCAGTGTTCCGATTGCGTCTCCGTGCGCGCTGCATCCGAGGGCGAGCGCTGGTTTTGCGCGGCGCACGTGGCGCACGACGCCGTCCGGCTCTCGACGATCGTCACCCGCGGCAGCACCACGACGTCCGGGCTCATGTGGTGAGCTGGCACGTCGGTTGCTGAGTCCAGTGGCATGAGCACTCCCCACGATCAGGTCGTCGTCGGATTCGATTTCACGCAGAGTGCGAGCGCGGCGCTCGATCGCGCGATCGCCCTGGCGGCGAGCGCGCCGGGGATCGTGTTGCACTTCGTCTGCGCGATCGAACCACACCACGAGGTTCCGTCGGTGCCATCGCATGGACCTGTCGACTATCGCTATGCGGAACGCGTTCAGCGCGCGATGACCGAGGAGGTCGCGAGGCGGCTGCGCATCGCGAATGTCGTCCAGCGCGTCCAGTTCTATGTCCACGCACGGATCGGCAAGCCGGCAGGAGAGATCCTGAGCCTCGCCGAGGAGGTCGGCGCGGACCTCGTCATCATCGGGACGAAGGGCAACGTCGGGCTCACCCGACTCGTGCTCGGATCGGTCGCTGAAGTCGTCGTCCGCGAGGCCGAATGCGCCGTCGAGGTCGCTCGTCCAAAGACCTATCCCGATGTCGATCTCCTGCAGATGGTCGACGTCCGACCGCATCTCACCTACGTCCCGCCGCATCGCTACACCTACGAGGAGCACCGGTTGAATCTCCGTCCCGCGGAGTGGCCGCTGTACTGACTCGGGAACGAGAGCTGCAACGACTCGGAGCATGACGATCACCGATGCGATTCTTCAACGTGACGTGATGGCCGCGCTCGATGCACCGGCCATCGGCATCGCGGTCCACCTCGGAACCGTGACGATCTCCGGACTCGTGTCGAGCTGGTCGGAGAAACACGCGATCGAACAGTCGGTGCTCGCCGTGCCGGGCGTCCGCGACGTCGCGAACGAGATCGAGATCCGGATGCCGTGGGACGCGAAGCGCTCGGATACGGAGCTCGCGTCGGCGGTGCGCTGTGCGCTCGCGGATGAACGAATTCAGTGCGTCGTCGACGATGGCGCCGCGACGCTCAGCGGGCTGGTCGAGACGGAGGCCCAGCGCGAAGCCGCGGCGGGCGCCGCACGGCAGGTGCCCGGCGTGCGATGCGTCGAGAACGACCTCGCCACCCACCGGCGCTGATTCGCGCAACGCTTGCGCGATGTCCCTGCTCGGACGCAGAGCCTGCGTGCGACGGGAACAGATCCGAGGGTTTCGCTGGCACGAGACGTGGACGTGTCCAGCGCGTGCGCCTGCTCATCGTGGTTCTGGCTCTCGCAGCCTGTGAAGGACCTGCGGGACCACCGGGTGATCCGGGCAGCGACGGAACGCCCGGCGCGACGGGCGATGCGGGCCCCAAGGGCGATCCCGGAGGTCCGCCGGATCCGGCGCCGTGGCTGACCGGACCCGGTGTCGATGTCGCGGTGACGGCGCTCGCGTTCAGCGGCGGCACGGCGACGGTGAGCCTCACGCTCACCGACGGCAACGGCAAGGCACTCGATCCACACGGCAAGCTCACGGCCGGTGACGTGTCGCTCGGGTTCGTGCTCGCGCAGCTCGCGAACAACGCCGACGGCACGCCCGCGCAATACACCGCATACACGACGAAGACGCAGACGAGCCCGATCACCGGCGCGACCGCGACGCAGGCCACGACCGAAGCGAGTGGCACGCTGACGGCGGTCGATGTCGAGGCGGGAACCTACACGTATCGCATCGCGGCGCCGCTCACCGGGCTCGATCCTGCGCTCACGCAGACGGTCGGTGCGCTCGCGGTGCGCGGCCCGGCGATCGCGCGCACCACGTTCTCGGCGCGGCCCGACGGCGGCCCCGTGGAGACCCGAGAGGTGGTCACCGCGGGCGCGTGCAACGGTTGTCACCGCACGCTCGATGCGCACGGCGGTCGCTGGACCTCGCCGGCCCAGTGCGTGCTCTGTCACCAGCCCCAGTCGAGCGATCCGGACACCGGCAACACGATCGACTTCAAGGTGATGGTCCACAAGATCCACCGCGGTGCGAGCCTGCCGAGCGTCGTCGCGGGGACGCCGTACCAGATCATCGGCTTCGCGCAGAGCGTGACCGACTTCTCGACGGTCGTGTTCCCGCAGGCGATCAACCGCTGCGCCGCCTGTCACGCCGGTGCCCAGGCGGACCGCTGGAAGACCGCGCCATCGAAGGCCGCATGCACGTCGTGCCACGACACGACGTCATTCGTCTCGCCGGTCCCGCCGGGCATGGTGCTCCACAGCGGCGGCACCCAGCTCGACAATGCGATGTGCAACGTGTGTCATCCCGCGACGGGCAGCCTCGCCGGGATCGCCGACAAGCACCTCACCGGCCTGCTCGCGCCGACCGCACCCACGGTGGCGCTCGCGATCCAGTCGATGACGAACACCGCGCCGGGACAGATCCCGACGCTGACGTTCACCGCGATGGTGAACGGTGCACCCGCGGATCTGATCGGTGCGCCGCTCACCGGGATCACGGCCACGATCGCGGGCCCGACCACCGACTACACGAGCGAGTGGCAGGCGAAGATCCAGGGCACGAATGCCGCCGGCACGCTGAGCCTCGTCGACGCCAGCACCGGCACGTATCGCTACGTGTTTCCGGCCACCGCGGCGATTCCGGCGACGGCCGCGGGCAGCTACTCGGTCGCGCTCGAGGGCTTCCTGCAGCCGACACCCGCGGATCCGCGCTACGCGACGGTGAACCCGGTCCTCACGTTCGCGGTGACCGACGCGACGCCGCAGCCTCGCCGCTCGATCGTGTCGCGCGCGGCCTGCAACGGCTGCCATCAGGATCTCGCGGCGCACGGCGGTGCGCGCAAGTCCCCCGAGTACTGCGTGTTCTGTCACAACCCCGCGACGTACGACAGCGCGGGCGCGCCGCGCTTCCAGGGCACGAGCAACGTGCTCGCCGACACGATCGACTTCCGCCACTTCATCCACAAGGTCCACGCCGGCGACCAGCTCAGCCAGCCCTACGTCATCGGCGGGTTTCCGCTGCCGTCGGTCGCGAACCCGAAGGGCACGCAGAACAACTTCGCGACGACTCGCTATCCCGCGCCGCTCACGAGCTGCGCCGCATGCCACACGAGCACGAGCTGGACGCTGCCGATGAACGCGTCGCCCACCGCCGTGGCGAGCACGTCGGCGCTGATGACCTGCTCCGAGACGTTGATCAGCACCGCGAGCTACTGCGACGCCCCGTTCTGGACCGTCGCGGCGACGACGCGCATCCAGCCGCAGGCCTCGGCGTGCACGAGCTGCCACGACTCGACCGCGACGGCCGCGCACGCAGAGCTGAACACCACCACCACGGGCGTCGAGGCGTGCGCGACCTGTCATGGACCGGGGACGGCCTACGATGTAGCCGCGGTTCACGGCACCCCGTGATGAGGTGGTTGCTCGTGCTGATCGCCAGCTGTGCCGACGAGCGCGTGCTCTCGGGGCCGTGCACGACCGACTGCACGCCGACCGTGCATCCGAGCGGGATCCTCGATCCGGGGAGCGATGCGTTCCACGGCAAGGAGCTCGCGCGCCGGAACTGGGACTTCGCGCTGTGCGCGGGCTGCCACGGCGATGACTTCGCGGGCGGCGCGGCGAAGGTCTCGTGCCTGTCGTGTCACGCGGACGGTCCGACGGCGTGCACGACCTGCCATGGCGCCGGACCGACGAGCAACGCACACGGCGCGCACGCGACGAGCATGGTCCGGTGCGGCGAGTGCCACGTGGTGCCCTCGCGCTGGGACGACGACGGGCACATCCTGCACGACGGCGTCGCGATCACCGCACCCGCGAAGGTGACGTTCGGTGCGCGCGCCGCGCAGACGCTCGATCCCGCCGACCGCGCGGGACCGCCGCGCTGGAACGGCGCGACCTGCACGAACGTGTACTGCCACGGCGCCGCGCTCCACGTGTCCGGAGGCGTCGCGATCGCGCCGCGCTGGGACGATCCGGCACCGGCGGGCACGTGCGACCGCTGCCATGGCAACCCACCGCCGAGCCACGCGCGCGCCGATTGCGCGACGTGCCATCCGGCGAGCGCGCCGCACATCGACGGGATCGTGCAGGTCGGCCGCACGACCGGGTGCAGCGGCTGTCATGGCAGCCCGAGCTCGCCGGCGCCGCCGATGGATCTCGCCGGGAACACCGCGACGACCGCGATCGGCGTCGGCGCGCACCAGGCGCACCTGAACGCCACGATCTCGACGCCGATCGCATGCGCGACGTGTCACCTCGTTCCGGCAGCGGTCGATTCCCCCGGTCACATCGATTCGCCGTCGCCCGCGGAGGTCCTCGCGGCGATCGGCTGGGATCGCACGACGCAGACCTGCACCGCGTCCTGCCACGGCCCCGCGCGTCCGGTGTGGACGTCGAGCGGTCAGGTGAGCTGCGGCACCTGCCACGGGTTACCGCCCGCCAGCCACGCACCCGGCATGACGATCGCGAGCTGCGCGACCTGTCACCCGAGCACCGTCGACGCGTTCGGCAACATCATCGTCACGAACGGCGCGAGCACGCACATCAACGGAGTCGTCGATGCCCTTTGAGCCGTTCCAGTTCGCCGCGATCGGCTGCGCCGGCCTCGCCGCGCTGCTCGTCCTGTGGTTCCTGATCCGCCGCCCGGCGCTCACGCACGCGACGAAGCTCGTGCTGTTGCTCGCGATCGGCGTGTTGCCGCTCGTGACCGCGGCCACCGGCAACATCGCCGGCTTCGAGGCCACCAAGCAGCGCACGTTCTGCGCCTCGTGCCACGTGATGACGCCGTACGGCAACGACTCCGCGGATCCGCGCAGCGCGACCCTGGCCGCACGCCACGCGCGCAACGATCTCATCGGCGACGAGAACTGCTACGCCTGCCATGCCGACTACGGGATGTACGGCACCGTCGTCACGAAGCTCGGCGGGTTGCGCCACGTCTATCTCTACGTGACGGAGTACCGGAACGTCTCGCTCGAGGAGGCGCGCCGCACCATCCACATCCGCAAGCCGTTCCAGAACGCGACGTGCATGCACTGTCACTCGACCGAGGTTCCGGCGTGGAACGCGGTGAAGGAGCATGCGAGCCTGCTCGACCGGCTGCGGCTCGGCACCGTGAGCTGCGCGAGCACCGGGTGCCACGGCCCCGCGCACCCATTCTCGAAGGATGCACCGTGACCACGCTGCGAATCGCCGCGGTGCTCACGCTGTTCGGCCTCGCGCTGATGGTGTGGTCGCTCCTGCAACCGACCCCGCTGCCGGTGATGCTCGCGATGACGGTCGGCCAGGCGTTCGGCACGACGGCGTTCGCGCTCTACCTCCTCGTGGTGATCCGCGCGCTCCGGCGCAAGGCGCCGCCGTGAGGCGCGCGCTGGCCGCGCTGCTCGCGACCTCGACCGCGGGCGCCGATCCGCTGCGCCTCCGCGCTGACGCGCTCGCGACCACGAGCGCGCCCGCGGGGCTCGTCACGCTCGAGGCCGACGGTGACGCCGGACCGAACGTCTCCGCCGAGGCGGTGGTGTGGTCGGGTGGCGGTGCGCTCGGCGATGACGCGCATGCCGACGTGCTCGTGATCGCGCTGCGCGCACGGACCGCCGATGGCCGCGAGAGCGTGCGCCTCGGCCGCTTCGTCGAGACGCTCGGTGCGCTGCGCCCGCTGCAGATCGACGGCGTCGCCGCGCGGGTCCGCCTGCCCTACCAGCTCGATGCCGAGGCGTATGCCGGGATCCCCGTGCAGCCCGACCTCGCGGTCTCTCGCGCGTGGGACTGGGCGACCGGCGCGCGGATCGCGCGGCACCTCGGCGATCTGGGCTCGGTCGGCCTCGCGTTCGCCGAGCAACGCGACGACGGCCGCCTCGTCAGCGAGGAGATCGCCGCCGACGCCGGCGCTTCGCTCGGACGCGCCGACGATGTCGCCGCGAAGCTCGCCTACGATCTCGCGAACCCCGGGATCGCCGAGGCGTCGCTCGTCGCGAGTCATCGCCGTCGCGCGCTCCGCATCGACGTCTACGCGAGCGATCGCCAGGCATCGCACCTCCTGCCCGCGACGTCGCTGTTCTCGGTGCTGGGCGATACCCCGGCGGTGCGCGCGGGCACGACGCTGACCTGGCGCGCCGCACCGCGGCTCGAGCTCGCCGCGGATCTCGGAGCGCGCCGCGCCGAGCAGGAGACCTCGCCCACCGGTGTCCTCCGCGCGCGATTGCTGCTCGATGCGCTGGGCAAGAGCGCGGTCAGCGGCGAGCTCCGGCGCGACGACGGCTGGACCGGCGCGCGTGGCGCGGCGCGGATCGCGCTCGCCGGCCATCTGTTCGCGAGCACCGAGCTCGAGCTCGTGCGACCGGATCACGTCGCGCAGCTCTGGCCGTGGGCGCTCGGCGCGATCGGCTGGGATGACGGGACGTGGCAGGCCGCGGTCGCGCTCGAGGTCTCGGCGTCGCCCCAGGATCGTCGCCGGCTCGATGTGCTCGCGCAGCTCTCGCGTCGCTGGGGTGCGCGATGAAGATCGCACTGCTCGCGTGCCTCGCACTCGTCGCCTGCGCGGGCGTGCTCGGCCTGACTCACACCGGGTCCCAGCCGTTCCCGCACCGCCGCCACGCGCTCGCCGGCATCGCGTGTACGACCTGCCACGACGCTTCCGCGCCGCACGTCCCCGATGTCGCGACCTGCACGACGTGCCACGCGAAGCCGCACGACCCGCATCCGTGCCTCGCTTGCCATGCCGCGCCGGATGCACTCGCGCAGCTCGCCGAGGCCCGCGATCACCTCATCTTCGATCACCGCCAGCACGCGGCCTCGAGCAAGGGCAACTGCATGCGGTGTCACGTCGGCATCGCGGACGGCGACGATCACCTCCGGCCACCGATGGCGACGTGCTTTCGCTGTCACGACAGCGCGCCGCGCACCTGCGATCACTGCCACCGGGCGCTCGAGGATGCCCAGCTCCTGCCGCAGAGCCACCTCGCCCACGACGGCGACTGGCTGCGCGAGCACGGCGCACGCGCGTCGTCGTCGGGCGACGCCTGTCAGGCGTGTCATCGCGAACAGTTCTGCGCCGGCTGCCATGGCAAGACCGTACCGGCGCTACCGGCGACCGCGCACTTCGCGGATCCGTTCGCAGCGAGCGTGCATCGCGCGGGCTTCACCGCGCGCCACGCACTCGAGGCGCGCGCCGAGCCAGGCGCGTGCGCGACGTGCCACACGCCGGATCGCTGCCTTGCGTGCCACCAGTCGCGCGGCATCGCCGGTGACGCGCGGCGCAGCCCGCACCCCGCGAACTGGGTCGGGCTCGTCGCGAGCGACAACGCACACGGTCGCGAGGCGCGCCGCGATCCCGCCGCGTGCGCGGGTTGCCACGACGGCGCTGGACAGAAGCTGTGCGTCGGTTGCCACGCGGTCGGTCGCGTCGGCGGCAACCCGCATCCGCCCGGCTGGTCGAGCCGGATTCCACTCGCGGCGATGCCGTGCCGGCTCTGCCACCCGATCGGTTCGCGCCCGTGATCAGGTTCGCGATCCTCGTCGTGCTGGTGGCGTGCAGCGGTGCGCGCGATCGCGGCCTTCCCGAGCAGGTGCCGGTCGCGTATCTCGGCGTGCAGGACAGCCCCGGCCACGTCGCACACGTCGGCAAGATCGCGTGCGCGGAGTGCCACGGCGACCGCGGCTTCGCGCCGCCCGCGCTCGAGATCTGCGCGCGCTGCCACGCTGCGGTGCAGACGCCGCTGCACCCGATCGGCCGCGGCCCCGACTGCCGCGACTGCCACGCGTTCGGATCCGATCATCACGCGCCGCAGGCGTGCCTCGCATGTCATGCGCAGGGCGCTCGCGCCGTCGGTGCGCACGCCGATCAGCCGTGCGGCGACTGCCACCGGGCGCACGGCACGCCTTCGCTCCAGCCGAAAGCCTGCACGACCTGCCACGCGACGGAGAAGACCGCCCATGCCGGTACGCACGGCTGCCTCGACTGCCATCGCATGCACGAGCCTGCGACGCCCAACTGCGTGCGTTGCCACGCCGCGCAGCCGCCCGCGCTGCGCGTGACCGAGGCCGCGATCACCGCGGGCCATCGCGCGTGCACCGGATGCCACGCGCCGCACGCGTTCGCACGCGCCGAGGTGAAGCCGTGCGCGACCTGCCACGCCGCGAAGCCGGTGCTCGCCCCGACGCGCCATACCGCGTGCACCACGTGTCACGCGCAGCACGACGACACGCCGCGCGCGTGCACGACCTGTCATGCGAAGCGCGTGGAGCACCCAGGCGCATGCACGACCTGCCATCCGCCGCACGTGGCGGGAGTCGTCAAGGCGCTGCCGTGCGCGAGCTGTCATCCGCTGATCGCTCACGCGACCGCGCCATGCCTCGGCTGCCACGTCGTGCACGCCGGCAAGCCGGTCATCGCGCAGATCGCGTGCGGGCGCTGCCACACCGAACGCGCGGCCTCGGCGGCGAACACCGGCCACGCCGCGTGCGCCGGCTGCCACACCGCGCACGGCGGCAAGCCGCAGATCGCGTGCGCGACGTGCCATCCCGCGCGCGTCGCACAGGCGGCGAAGAGCGGTCACGCCGCGTGCGCCGGCTGTCACACCGACGCACTGCACGCACCCGCGAAGCGCGCCGCCTGCGCGACATGTCATGCGGGCGAGGCGACCACTGCGCCGGCGGGACACCAGGTCTGTACGACCTGCCACACCCCGCACGATCCACGCGCGGCGACGCCGGCGTGCGCGAGCTGTCATCCGGCGAAGTCGCACGGCCACGACCTCGCGTGCACCACCTGCCATCGCCCACACGGTCCCGCGGGTCCGGCGACTCCTCCGCCATGCGCGACCTGCCATACGAGCCCGCGGCCGCCGGGCCTCCACGCGAGCCCGGGCCACACCGCCTGCGCCACGTGCCACACGCCGCACGGTCCGCTCCCTCGCGGCGATCGCGCGACCTGCCTGAGCTGCCACCGCGATCGCGCGACGCACGAGCCCGCGGCGGCGACGTGCACCGGCTGCCATCCGTTCAGACACTGACTACAGCCAGCGACGGATGCGATCGACGAGCACGTGCTGCGCGACCTCGACCAGATTCTCCTCTGCCCACGGATACATGACCGCGTCCTCGTGGTCTGCGTGGGTCTCGAGGGCATCCAGGAGGCGCGTCAGGCGCGCGACGCGGATCTCGTGCAACTCGACGTCGACCCCCATCGCCGACACGATCGCGCGAAGTCGAGCGTGCTCGTCGAGAATGCGCCGTGCGTCGGCGGGCGCGTGGCGTGCGTAGCTCGGGATCACGACCTCCTCTTCGGCGGCCATGTGCTCCAGGAGCTCGCGCTCGAAGGCGGCCCACCCCGCGACGACATCGCGCAGATCATTCTCGTGCGCGCGCGCGAGCAAGTCCTGGCACTTCGCTTCGAGCCGGCGGTGGTGGTCGGGAAGCAGCAACGCGATGCCACGCCGGGTCGGGAGACGTTCAGCGTTCATGCATCGCTGACTTGCAACGAGCGCTCCATGGTTCAATGAGGCGTCTGCGCGTGTTGCGCGGCCTCGAGATCGTGCGCGGTGCGGCGCTGGAGCTCGGGAACGAGCTTGCGGTCCACCGACAGCGACACGGTGACGCCGTCGCTGTCGCCACGTGCGTCGAGCACGAGCCCGGGGAGGTCGAGTGGACAATCGTCCATGTCCGCGGGCGCGAGCATCATGAAGGCGCGGTGACACCGCATCGCGGCGAGGAGCTGATCCGGCGTTCCCACCTTCGGGCTGAGGTAGACGATCACCCCGCTCGCCGTCGGCCAGCCGCCGACGCCGAAGCGAACCAGCGGTGACACCGAGACCTCGGAGCTCGGCCGATCGCCGCATGCCTCCTCGTATTCGCCCTGGAGCTCGGCGGCCTTGCTGCGATGGATCGCCGCGAGCCGCTCGTGATCCGCGGCGGTGTCCCAGGTCCGGTACCACGGCATCACCACCGGCTGGCCCAGCTCCGGTGTTCCCGTCACGATCGGATTTGACGACGGCCAGTCGCGACGGGCACGCGCCGCATCGTCCTGCTGGTGGGCGAGATCGAGGTGATCGGTCGCGCGCAGCCCGCGCGGTCCACCGGTCGGAGTCGCGACCGGGGCGGTGGTTGCACACGCAGAGAGCACGAGACTGGAACAGATGAAACGCATGCCCGATGTGGAGCATGGGTCGTGCCGACACTCGCTCGCCAGATCCGCGAAGCGCCTGCACATCTCCGCGCAGCCGCCGCAGTGTTTGCGCGATCGAGAGACGTCCGCGGAGGTGAGGGAACGGCACGCCACGTGCTGCACCTCGATGTGGACCATGGCCGATCGCAAGCGCATCACCTGTCCCGAGACCGCTCGACCCGCCGAGATCGAGCTCGAGCAGACTCCGCTCGGGGTGGTCATCACGTCGTGCAGTCACTTCGTGCCGCGCTGCGCAGTGGCCTGCACGCGCGACTGCGCGGTGCGCATCGACAATCGCGGTCGCACCGACAGCGATGCCGAGCGGGTGCTCGTGGTGTACGCCGGCAACGATCCGCGAACGTGCTCGCTCGCCCACGGGCTCGCCGAGCAGCTCGCACGCGATGGGTTCATCGTCGAGCGCGCCGACGCCACGGTCGGCAAGCCACCTCCGCCGCAGGACTACGACGCCATCGTGATCGGCGCGCGGACCGGCCTCGGCGGATGCCCCCGCCCGATCGCCGCCTATCTCCGCGAGCACAAGCAGACGCTCGTGGAGATGCCTGCGTTCTTCTTCACGGTGCGCGAGCCGTCGCTGCTCGACAGCCTCGTCTCGGCCGAGGAGCGGATCCAGCGGCTGGGCCTGGCGACCGGCTGGTTCCCGACGGAGTGGACGATCTTTCCGAGTGCGCGGCCGGCGGGCATCCCGCAGGGCTCGGAGGCGCATGCCTTCGCGCTCAGGATCGCCGAGCTCGTCCCCGCCGAGGCAAGCACATGACCTCTCGCGAAGCGCTCGACGATCTCCTGAGCCAGCACTCCGAGCTGAGGCAGCTCATGGACCTCTGCGAGCTCCTCGCCGATCAGCTCGACGCCGGTCAGATCGAGCCCGACGAGCTCACCCGCGAGGTGATGCATCTCCGGGGGATGTTCGATTCCCACACGCGCTTCGAGGAGCAGTTTCTGCGACCGATCCTGCGCGAGGCGAACCTGTTCGGGTCGCCGAGGCTGGAGGTGATGCTCGAACAGCACGCGCGAGACCATCGCACCATGCAGATGCGCATCGCGCCGGGCATCACGGCGGAGCTTCGGCTGACGATCTCGACGCTGCGCAGCCACCTCGAGCTCGAGGAGGACCAGCTCGTCTCGGCCGCGCGGTGACCGTGGCGCAGGCGTTGCAGCGAGTCGCCTCATGCTGATGCCCGCCGTCGTCCGCTACATGACGCAGCGCCCGGTCACGATCGATCGCCGGGCGACGCTCGCCGATGCGGAGCGACTGATGCGCGTCCACCGGATCCGGCACCTGCCCGTGCTCGATCGCGGTCGCCTCGTCGGCATCATCGGGGCGCATGACGTCCACATGCTCGAGCTCGTCGGGCGGCTTCAGCTCGATGCGGTGCGCGTCGAGACGGTCATGACGCAGGATCCGTTCACGGTCAACGAGACCGCGCCACTCGATCAGGTGGTCGAGGCGATGGCCGCGCGGCGACTCGATGCGATCGTCGTCATCGACCTGCTCGGCGTTCGCGGCATCTTCACCGCGGTCGATGCGTGCGAGGCCCTCGCGTCGGTCCTCCGCCGGGCGGTCGCCTGACGCGCTCAGCTGTACGTCGGCTGGCCGTTGCGGACCACGAGGACGTCGCACGCGGCGTGACGCACGACCTTCTCGGCGACCGAGCCGAGCAGGACATGCTTGAGGCCGGTGCGCCCGTGGGTCGCCATGACGATCAGATCTGCGCTCGAGGCCGTCGCGAATCCCACGATCTCCTTCCAGGCGTCGCCGCTGAGCAGCTTCGAATCGAGCACGCGCGTGCCCTCCGCCTTCGCACCGGCCGTCCAGTCCGCGAGCGCGCGCTCCGCGTCATCGACGATCGACTGGATGAGCTCGGCACTGGCCGGGGCCTCGGGCGCGACGTACAGCGGCGGCTGCCAGACATGGACGATGGTCAGGCTGGCGTTCGAGGTCCGCGCGAGCTCCGCCGCGATCGCGAGCGCGTGGCGAGCGCTGGGTGAGAAATCGACTGGACACACGATGGTCTTGTACGTCGGCATACGGGGATGCTCAGCAACCGACATGCCGGCCGGGCACCGGCGAAACGCGCAGGACTTGCGCGCCGGAGACCTGTTCCGGCAAGACTTGCGGGATCGGGCTCCAACTCCGCGAATCTACGTGGCACGCTTCTGGCTGTAGACCTCCTCCATGGCACGCTCCGGGCGCATCCTCATCGTCGACGACGAGCCGAACGCGCGCACCGCGCTCGCGGAGTTGCTGCGCGGTGAGGGCTTCGATGTCGAGACCGCCGCGGATGGCTTCAAGGCGCTCGGCAAGATCGGCGCGTTCGCGCCTCACATCGTGATCACGGATCTCAAGATGCCCGGCATGGATGGCATCGATCTCGTCAAGAAGCTCCGGGCGATGGACGACGCGCCTGCCGTGGTCGTGATGACCGCCTTCGGTGCGGTCGACACCGCGATCGATGCGATGCGCGCCGGAGCCGAGGAGTATCTGACCAAGCCGCTCAACTTCGACGAGCTGCTCGTGGTCGTGCAGAAGGTGCTCGCGAATCACGAGCTGCGCGCCGAGACGGCCCAGCTGCGCCGGCGCGTCCGCGATCGGGTGGCACCTGGAAACATGGTCGGCTCCAGCCCGCCGATGCAGCGGGTGTTCGAGATCGTCGACCAGGTCGCGCCGAGCCGCGCCACCGTGCTGATCACCGGTGAGAGCGGTACGGGCAAGGAGCTCGTCGCGAACGCGATCCATCAGCGGTCGCCGCGCGCCGGCGGGCCGTTCATCAAGCTGCACTGTGCCGCGCTCGCCGAGAGCCTCCTCGAGAGCGAGCTGTTCGGCCACGAGAAGGGCGCGTTCACGGGTGCCGCGGCCCGCAAGGACGGCCGGTTCTCGCTCGCCGACGGCGGCACGCTGTTTCTCGACGAGATCGGTGAGATCTCGCCGTCGCTGCAGGTCAAGCTCCTGCGCTTCCTGCAGGAGCACGAGTTCGAGCGGGTCGGCGGGACGCAGACGATCCACGTCAACGTGCGCGTGATCGCCGCGACGAACCGCGATCTGCGCGAAGAGGTCGCGCGCGGGCGGTTTCGCGAGGATCTGTTCTATCGCCTGAACGTGGTCAACATCGAGACGCCGCCGCTGCGCGATCGCCGATCCGATATCCCCGCCGTCGCGAAGTTCTTCCTCGATCGCTACGCGAAGCTCAACGAGAAGACCGTGGCAGCGATCTCGCCGCAGGCGCTCGAGCTGCTCGTCGCCTACGACTGGCCCGGCAACGTCCGCGAGCTCGAGAACGCGATCGAGCGGGCCGTGGTGCTCGCGAATGGCACGGAGCTCGAGGCCAAGCACCTGCCGCCGCAAGTCCGCCCGATCAGCACGGGTGGGATGCCCCCGATCCCGGGATCGACGATGGCGGACATCGAGCGCTACGCGATCATCGAGACCCTCAAGGCCGCCGGCGGCTCGACGTCGAAGGCCGCCGAGATGCTCGGGATCAGCCCGCGCACCATCCAGTATCGCCTGCACGAGTATCACGCGGCACCGCGGTCGGACGTCGACGTCGTGCAGCGCAAGGATCCCAAGGGCGATGGAGACAGCAAGAGTTGACCGACCCGGCCACCGAGATCGTCGCGTACGTGGCGCTGGACGACGACGACCGGCAACGGCTCGCCGCACTCCATCCCATCCTCGCGCCTCACTTCGACGCGATCGCGGACGAGTTCTACGCCGCCGCGCTGACGCGTCCCGCGACGGCCGCGGTGCTCACCAGCGCGGAGCAGGTCGCGCGTCTCCACCGCGCTCTCGTCGACTGGATGTCCACGGGCCTCCTGGGTCCGTACGATCGAGCGTTCTTCGCGAAGCGCTCGTCGATCGGCCATCGCCACGTCGAGATCGGGCTCGCGCAGCCCTTCATGATCATCGCGATGAGCGTGCTGCGGCGCGCATACCGCGCCCGGATCGCCATCGCCTACGCGGGCGACGAAGCGGGTGCAGTCGGCGAGACCGTCGACAAGCTGCTCGATCTCGAGCTCGCGCTGATGCTCAGGCACTACCAGCACGACACCGCCGCGCGAATCCGCGCCGCCGAGCAGCAGCGCCGGCTCGAACAGGTCGAGGCGATGCGAACGCTGTGCGCCGGTCTCGCGCACGAGGTCCGCAACCCGGTCAACTCCGCGAAGCTCCAGCTCGAGCTCGCGGCACGCCGGTTGCGCAAGGGGCCCGACGACCGCCAGCTCGCCGAGCCACTCGAGAAGGCCGGCCAGGAGATCGACCGGCTCACGACGCTGCTCGACGAGTTTCTCGCCTTCGCCCGACCGCCGGCGCTCGATGCGCGGTCCCAGGATGTCGCCGCGGTCGTGCGTGGGGTGGTGGACGAGCACCAGCCCCTCGCGCGCAAGAAGGGCGTCGCGCTCACCCTCGAGGCGCCCGCGGCTCCGATGGTGGCCGAGATCGACGGGACCAAGATCCGTCAGATCGTGACGAGCCTCGTGTGCAACGCGATCGAGGCGGCGAGCCGCGGGGGCGCGGTCTCGGTGCATGATGAGGCGGGTCACGTGCGAATTCGCGTGACCGACGACGGCCCGGGAATTCCTCCGGACGTGCTTCCCCGGATCTACGAGCCGTTCTTCTCGACCAAGGATGGCGGTACCGGGATGGGCATGTCGATCGCGCACAGCCTCGTCGCGCAGCACGACGGCACGATCGACGTCAGCTCGTCCGCGCGTGGAACCGTCGTCGAGGTCGCCATCCCGCGCCGCCGTCCTGCGTGATCGCGCAAGACCAGCGCCCTGCGTTGACCTTGCCGCATGGCTTGCGCGAGCTCACTCGGTCTCGCGCCGCAGGGTCTCCGCGAGCACCTGGAGCGCGTCGACCGTCGTGAAGATGCCCGCCACGCCACCTCGACGGTCCAGGACCACGGCAGAGCCGTACTTGTGGGTGGCCATGTTCTCGACGATCTCGGCCACCGGCTCGTCCACACCGACGGCGTAGACGTCCACGGTCATCGCCTCCTCGACGCTCGTCGCGTCGGGGTCGCTGCCCGGCAGCGTCTCGATCAGATGGAGATCGCGCTCGGTGACGATGCCGACGAGCTTGCGGGCCTCGAGCACGGGCAAGTGCCGGATCTTGTGCTGGCGCATCAGGGTGTGTGCCTGCGCCATCGTCGCGTCCTTGCGGATGGTCCAGGGTTGCCGGCTCATGTAGCGCGAGATCGGAGGCATCAACATGCTCCTTTCCGGTGCAGCCAGCGTGCCGTGGCACGACCCTTGATGTGACCGTCGGGATGACCGCATCCGAGCTGACTCCCGAGTGCCTCGCCGAGCTCTCCACGCGAGGCCCGCGGTACACGAGCTACCCACCCGCCACCGAGTTCGGGCCGATCGACGATGCCGCCGTCGCGCGCGAGCTCGCCCGCGTGCGCGAGGAAGGCCCCGCGTCGCTCTACGTCCACGTGCCGTTCTGCAAGAGCCTGTGCTGGTACTGCGGCTGCAACGTCATCGCCACCCGCGATTCCTTGCGCGGCGATCGCTACGTCGAGTCACTCGCGACCGAGATGGCGCTCCTGGCGAAGGCCGTCGGGCCTGGGTTCCCGATCGCCGAGGTCGCGCTCGGCGGCGGATCGCCGAACTTCCTCGCGCCGTTCACCCTGCAGAAGCTGGTCATGCTCCTGCGCCGCTACTTCGCCGTCGCCGAGGATGCCCGGATGTCCGTCGAGCTCGATCCGCGCGAGACCAGCGCGCTTCAGATCGACACGCTCGCAGCGCTTGGTTTCCGCACCGTGTCGGTCGGCGTGCAGGACTTCACGAGCTCGGTCCAGGACGCCATCCACCGCCACCAGTCGCGGCTGCAGACCGCGGCGTTGATCGAGCGCGCCCGCGCGTCCGGGTTCACGGACGTCAACATCGACATCGTGTACGGGCTGCCGCGGCAGACCGAGACGAGCTTCGCGACCACGCTCGACGCGATCATCGAGCTCCAGCCCGATCGGATCGCGCTGTTCGGATATGCGCACCTGCCGAGCAAGCTCCCGCACCAGGCGCTCGTGGAGCGCGCGGGCCGCGTCCTCGACCGCTACGAGCGCGCCTCGCTGCTGCTGCTCGCGATCGAGCAGCTCACCGCGGTGGGCTACATTCACATCGGCCTCGATCACTTTGCCCGACCGGGCTCATCGCTCGCCCGTGCCGCCGCCGAGCACCGGCTCGTCCGCACGTTCCAGGGCTACGTCGAGCGCCGCAGCGCGACCATCCTCGGCGTGGGGACGTCCGCGATCTCGTCCACGCCGCGGATGTTCTGGCAGAACTATCTCGAGCTCGCTGCCTGGGAGGCCGCGATCGAGGCCGAGCGCCTGCCGTTCGCACGCGGCATCGTGCTCGACCGCGACGACGAGATCCGGCGCGCCGTGATCAACGGCCTCATGTGCGACGGCACGATCGCGCTCGACGACATCGAGCATCGCTTCGGGATCCCGGCGGCCCGTTACTTCAAGCGCGAGCTCGCGGAGCTCGCCGACCTCGGTGGGCTCGCGAGCTACGACGCGGCGACGAACACGATCGCGACGACCGCTACGGGCAAGCTGCTCGTCCGCAACGTCTGCATGGTCTTCGATCGCTACCTGCGGTCCGCCGAACAGCCGCGGTTCTCCGCGACGATCTGAGCGTCGTCGGTGAGCATCCGACGCGGCGGCGTGTCGAGATCGTCGAGCTGTCCCGATCGGACGGTCCAGATGAACGCGGCGACGGCGCCACCGGCGATCAGGAGCGCGAGCGGGATGACGAAGTAGAGCACGGTCATCGGAAGGCCCTCGAACGCAGCGAGCTCGCGAGCACGGTGAGCGATGACAGCGGCATCAGCGCCGCCGCGATCAACGGGTGGATCACCCCGGTGACCGCGAGCGTCCCGGCGAGCAGGTTGTAGGCGAGCGAGATCTTCAAGCTGCGCCGGATGGTCCGCAGCGTTGCGCGGGCGCCGCGAACCGTCTCGGCGATCGCCGCGATCGATGGCGACCGTAGATATACGTCGGCCGCCTCGATCGCGATCTCGGCGGCGCCGGAGACCGCGATCCCGCACGTCGCGGCGGCGATCGCGGCGGCATCGTTCACGCCATCGCCGACCATCGCGACCGGGCCGCGCGCCTTCGCGAGCTGGATGGTGGCGAGCTTCGCCTCGGGCGAGACCTCGCCGTGACAGCACCAGGGCGCCAGGCCGAGCGCTGCGCCGACTCGCTCGACGACCCGCGCGTCATCGCCGGACAACAGCTCGAGGTGCCAGCCCAGCGCGCCCAGCTCCGCGATCGCATCGCGCGCCTGCGGGCGCAGCGGATCCGCGAGGCCCGCGACCGCGACGATCGCGCCGTCGATCGAGATCGCGATCGGCGTCTCGCCGGCGCGCGCGATCTGCTCGAGCCAGGACGCGTGCGACGGCGTGCTCTCCGCGAGGACCCACGCCGGCGCGCCGACGACCACCCGGCGACCGCGCACGACGCCACGCACACCCCGACCGAGCACCTCCTGGACGTCGGTCGCGACGCCCGCGGGTTCGGCGCACGCGGCGAGCGCCCGCGCGATCGGATGCGCGCTGCCCACCTCGAGTGCCGCCGCGTAGCCGCGCGCGTCCAGATCGCCGAGCCACGTGGCCACGGCGAGCTTCCCCTCGGTGACCGTGCCGGTCTTGTCGAGCAGCATCGTGCCCGGGGTCGCGAGGCGCTCGAGCGCATCCGCGCCCTTGATGAGGATGCCGCGGCTGGCTGCGCGCCCGAGCGCGACCGTGACGGCGAGCGGGGTCGCGAGCGCGAGCGCGCAGGGGCAGGTCACGATGAGGAGCGCCATCGCGTGCTCGGCCCCGGCCGCGGCGGAGCCCAGCGCCCACCACGTCACGAACGCGAGGGCCGCGACCGTCGTGACGACCGCGACGAAGCGACCCGCGATCCGATCAACGAGCCGTTCGATCGGCGCCTTGCGCGTGGAGAGCTTCGCGATCGCCGCCACGAGCCCACCCACGCGCGTCGCCTCGCCCACCGCGAGCGCACGCACGATCAGGATCGCCCCGACGTTGACCGTTCCGGCATGGACCTTCGCGTCGGCGCCGACCTCGATCGGGCGCGACTCACCGGTGAGGAGGCCCGCGTCCACCGAGGAGCGGCCGCGCACGACGATGCCGTCGACCGGGATGGTCTCGCCGCTGTGGACCTCGAGGAGGTCGCCGAACGCGATCGCCTCGATCGGCACGTCCTCGACGCCGCTGCCGTGCACGCGCCGCACCCGGCTCGGGGTCAGCGCGAGCAGCATCTCCGAGGCGCTCGACGCGCGGCGCTGGTGACGCAGCACGATCCACCGCGCCGCGAGGAGCAGGAACACGAGCATCGACAGGCTGTCGAAGTAGATCTCGCCGACGCCGCGGATCACGTTCGCGCTGCCCCACGCGAGCCCGGCGAGGATCCCGATCGAGAGCGGCAGATCCAGGTGCAGCCGCCGCGCGTGGAGCGCGCCGATCGCGGTGCGGAACATCGGCGTCGCCGCGAAGCCCAGCGCCGGGACAGCGACGAGCATCGAGGCCCAGCGGAAGAACACCGCCATGCCTCCGAACGCGCCGGCGTAGAGCGCGATCGCCAGCAGCATGAGATTTCCGACGGCCGCGCCGGCGATCCCGAGCTTGATCAGGAGCGCGCGGTCCTCGAGCCGGCGCTGGCGATCGCGATCGAGACCGCGATACGGATGTGGGATGTGCCCGACCTGATCGAGGTGTCGCGCGATCTGCGACAGCGATGTCGCCGCCGGATCCCAGCACACGTCCGCGCGGCTGCGGCCGAGGTCGACGCGAACATCGATGACGCCGGGCAGACAGCGCGGCGTCGTCTCGACGAGCCAGACGCACGCGGTGCAGCGCAGATCCTCCAAATACAGCGCGGCGCGGCGGCGACCGTCTGGCGCGGCCTCCACGTGCACCCGCGCGAACGCCGGATCGTCGAGCTCCGCGTAGCTGCGCGAGGTGGTGCGCGCGGGCTGCGAGGTCTCGCGGAGGGCATAGAACTGGTCGAGTCCGTTCGCCGCGAGCGCGGCGCGAACGACCTCGCAACCGTCGCAGCAGAACTCGCCGGTCCGCCCGGCGGGAATCGGGAGGCTGCAGTGCGCGCACGCGTGCTGGAGCGCGGCGGTCACGCGTGCACCGCGTGGCAGTGGGGATGCGCGACCTGTGCGGTGCCGGCATCCCGCCAGCGCAGCGCGAGCGTGCCGACCCCGAGCACGATCAGCACCGCCGCGGTGAGCGCGGGAAGCCGGCGGCGCAGGCGCGCGAGCACCGGGCCCGCCACGGTGAGGAGCCCGACCATCGCCGGCACCGTGCCGAGCCAGAACGCGATCATCACGAGCGTGCCGCGACCCACGCCGCCGGTCCCGGCAGCGGTGACCACGAACGCCCACAGCCAGCCGCACGGCAACAGGCCGGTGAGCACGCCGACGAGCCATGCGCGCCGCACCGCACGCGGCGTCTTGATCTGGACGAGTGCCGAGGTGAACGCCGTGTGCGTGCCGCCGCGCACGCGAACCCAGCCCGCCGCGACGGCGATCTGATAGAGGCCCCAGCCGAGGATCGCGGCGCCCGCGACGAGGGTCGCCGCGCGCTGGATCGCGCCGAGCTCGCCCGCGAGATCGATCGCGCTGCCGATCGCACCCGCGCCGGCTCCGAGCGCCGCGTACGTCGTCAGGCGACCGAGCGCGTGGACGATCGCGAGCCGCAACCCGCCGCGCGACAGCCCGACGAGCGGTCCACACATCGCGAGGCAGTGGACGCTGCCGAGGATGCTCGAGACGAAGATCGCCGCCAGCATCACCGGGCCACGATGGCGACGACCTGCTCGAAGCGATCGCGGCCGCGCTCGACGGTGATCGTGAGGTCCTGGACGCCCGCCCGCGCGGGAAACGCGGCCCGGTAGACCTCGCCGGATGACGCGAGCGCGACCTCGAGTCGCTCGGTGGCGAACGCGCGCTGGTAGCCCGACACGGCCACGTGTGCGCCTTCGAGCGGTGCGCCCGTCGCATCGCGAACGTCGATCACGAGCTGGCCCCCGGTGACCTCCGCGCGCGCACGCCAGCCGAGCGCGCGGCTCGCGGCGGCCCGATCGATCGCGGTGTCGTAGTGGACGCCACTCTCGTAGTAGTCGGGGATGACCTCCGAGCCGCCGTGCGCCGCGGTCACCGCGAGGAACAGCGTCGCGAGCACGTTGACGCCGAGCAGGCCCGCGATCGCGGCGACCCACTTCTTGCCCGCGCTCACGGGGCCACCGGCCCGAGTAGCGTCACGGTCAGGATCTCCTCGAAGCCACGGCTGTCATCGACGCGCAGGTGAACCGTGCGCTCTCCGCTCACGAACGACGCGTGCGCCACGTCGATGAAGATCGGGAGCTCGCGCGACTCGTGCGGCGGCAGCTTCCAGGTCGCCTGGGAGCGCAGCGAGGCATCCGGTTCCACCACGGTCACCGTGAACGCGCGATCGGCGTCGGCCTCGTTCTCGATCTTGATCTTCGCCTGCGCCGAGACCTTGCCATCGGGGAGCTCGACGAAGCTCGGCCCGGTGATGCGCTCGACCCACAGCTCCGTGCCCGTGCGTCGCGCCACGCTCCACGCGAACAGCCCGCCGGCGACGGCGATCAGCGCCGGATAGACGAGCGTGCGGCCGCGCATCAGGCGTCGCGGGATCCCCGCGAGCTCGTCCTGCGACGTGTAGCGGATCAGGCCGCGCTTGCGCTTCAGCTTGTCCATCACCCGGTCGCAGGCGTCGATGCACTGCGCGCACCCGATGCACTCCATCTGCAGGCCGGCGCGAATGTCGATGCCGGTCGGACACGTGCTCACGCACGCCGAGCAGTCGACGCAATCGCCGCCGCCGAGGACCTTGAGGTGCGTGCGCGGTTCGCCGCGCTTCGCGTCGTAGCCCACGATCAGCGACTGCCGGTCGAGCAGCACCGACTGCAGCCGGCCGTACGGACACGCGACGATGCAGGTCTGCTCGCGGAAGTAGCCGAAGTCGAACAGGATCAGCGCCGCGACGCCGCAGACGACGACGAAGCCGCCGACGTGGTCCGCCGGCGACTCGAATACCCAGGTCTCGAGCCGCTCCGTGCCGACGAAGTACGCGAGGAACACGTTCGCGAGCACGAACGAGATCGCCGCGTACACCTTCCACTTGAGGATGCGGCGCCACGACAGCCTCGCGAGCTTCCGCTGCTGCGACGGCGAGCCCTCGATCAAGCGCTCGATCGGCCGGAACACGAGCTCCAGGTAGACGGACTGCGGGCAGCCCCAGCCGCACCACACGCGCCCGAACATCGCCGTCACGAGGAAGACCGTGAACACGATCGCGAGCCCGAGCAGCATCAGCACGATGCCGTCGCTGGGCCGGAACACCGCGCCGAGCACGTCGACCTCGCGCGAGACGAGATCGATCAGGAACGCCGGTCGACCGCCGATCCGGATCCGCGGCAGCAGCACGAACAGCGCGATCAACGCATAGCCCACCGCGCGTCGCCGGGCGAGGAACCGCCCGCGGGACAGCTTCGGCCTGATCACGAAGCGCGATCCGTCCTCGTTCAGCGTCGAGAGGACGCGCTCGGTGTGGACCGGTGGCGACATCAGAACTTGCCCACGCGTTGCCCCTGGGGCTCCTTGCCCGGGACGTTCTGACCGCGCAGCGTGGTCACGAACGAGGCGACGGCGAGGATGTCGGTCGCGGGCAGCTGCTCTCCCCACGACAGCATCGGCGTACCCGGCACACCGTCGTGCACGGTCTTGTAGATGTCCATGCGCGTCGTGCCGTGGATCTGGAACTCGTCGGTGAGGTTCGGGCCGATCAGGCCGCGCCCGTTCTCGGTGTGGCAGGCCGCGCAGCGCGACACGAACACCTCCTTGCCGTGCGCGAGGATCTTGCCGTCGCTCGCGTTCTTCGCGAGCAGCCCCTCGGAGACGTTCGCCGCATCCGCCGCTTCGCGCCGCGCCTTCTGACCATCGTAGACGGCGAGGTCCGCCCGATAGGCCGCGTCCGGCGAGGTGCCCCAGTTCGCGATGTGAAAGTAGAAGCCGTAACAGGCGGCGAACACGATCGAGCCGACGAAGATCGCCTTCCACCAGCCGGGCAGCGGGTTGTCGTACTCGCGGATCCCGTCGTATTCGTGCTCGAGGATCCGCACGGCGTCGGTCGGCTCGAGGCCGATCGGCTCGCTCACGACCGCCCTCCGGCATCGTCGGCCAGTGGCAGCTGCGCACACGCCGCGTGCTCCACGGCGCGTCGCTTGCCACCGTGCCGGAGTGCGACCGCGACGAACACGGCCAGGAACAGCACGAGCGAGAGCTCGGCGTACTGCGTGGGGCTGAGCGCCGACACGAGCTCGGACAGACGGATCACTTCGCACCTCCTTCGGCCGGCTGCGCCAGGCGGATGTCCTGACCGAGCCGCTGCATGTACGCGATCAACGCGATGACTTCCTTCTGTGACATGCCCGTCGGGCCGCCTTCGATCGCGAGCTGCTTCGCGAGCTTCGCGGCCTGCGTCTGCGCGAGGTCCGGCGCGCCGGCGAGCGCTTTCGCGTCGTAGGGCACGCCGAGCATCGACATCGCATCGACGCGGGGCTGGATGACGTCCCACGGGATGTCGTCGGCGAGCAGGTGCGGATAGCTCGGCATGACCGAGCCCGGCGATGTCGCGCGCGGATTCTCGAAGTGCCGGAGATGCCAGAGCTCGTCGCGCCGGCCGCCTTCGCGCGCGAGGTCCGGTCCCGTGCGCTTGCTGCCCCACTGGAAGGGATGGTCGTAGACGAACTCGCCGGGCTTGCTGTACTCGGCGGGCTTGCCGTTCGCGCCGTACCGCACCGTCTCGTCGATGAACGGCCGGATCATCTGCGAGTGGCAGTTGTAACAACCCTCGCGCAGGTAGATGTCCCGGCCGTAGAGCTCGAGCGGCGTGTAGGGCGCCACGGTCTTGATCGTCGGCACGTTGCCACCGATCAGGAACGTCGGGATGAGCTCGAACAGCGAGGCGACGATCACCGCGACCGCGACGAGCACGCTGAACAGCGCCGGCAACCCCTCCCACTTGCGATGCCAGTGCGCCCCGGGCTCCTTCGCCGCCTGCTTGACGACGCGGATCATCGGCGGCACCTCGACCTCGGGGTCCGCATAGGTCGCCGGACGCTTCTTCCAGGTCCGGTAGATGTTGTACGCGCCGATCAGGAGCCCCGAGATGTAGAGCGCACCGCCGAGCGCGCGCACCCAGTACATCGGCACGAGCCGCGTCACGGTCTCGAGGAAGTCCGGATACTGGAGGCGCCCGGTGTTGTCGAACGCGCGCCACATGAGGCCCTGCGTGATGCCCGCGGCCCACATCGCGACGACGTAGAGCACGATGCCGATCGTCGCGACCCAGAAGTGCGTCGTCGCGAGCTTCTTCGAGTGGAGCTCGGTCTGGAACAACCGCGGGACGAGCCAGTAGATCATCCCGAAGCTCATGAAGCCGACCCAGCCGAGCGCGCCCCCGTGCACGTGGGCGATGTTCCAGTCGGTGTAGTGCGAGAGCGCGTTGACCGCCTTCACCGACAGCATCGGGCCCTCGAACGTCGACATGCCGTAGAACGTGATGCCGACGACGAAGAACTTGAGGACCGGATCCTCGGCGACCTTGTTCCACGCACCGCGCAGCGTGAGCAGGCCGTTGATCATGCCGCCCCACGACGGCATCCACAGCATCACGCTGAAGATCATCCCGAGCGTCGAGGCCCACTGCGGCAGCGCGGTGTAGTGGAGGTGGTGCGGGCCGGCCCAGATGTAGATGAAGACGAGCGACCAGAAGTGCAGGATCGAGAGCCGGTAGCTGAACACCGGCCGGCCCGCTGCCTTCGGCAGGAAGTAGTACATGAGGCCGAGGAACGGCGTCGTCAGCACGAACGCGACGGCGTTGTGCCCGTACCACCACTGCATCATCGCGTCCTGGACACCGGCGTAGAGCGAGTAGCTCTTGAACAGCGATGCCGGCACGACGAGGTTGTTGAAGATGTGGAGGACCGCGATCGTGATGATCGAGGCGATGTAGAACCACAGCGCGACGTAGAGATGCTTCTCGCGGCGGTTCCGGATCATCGCGAAGAAGTTCACGGCGAACGTCACCCAGATCACGGCGATCGCGATGTCGATCGGCCACTCGAGCTCCGCGTACTCCTTGCCCTGCGTGTACCCGAGCGGCAGCGTGATGGCGGCGGCGACGATGATCAGCTGCCAGCCCCAGAAGTGGATCTTCGACAGCGTGTCGAGCGGTCTCGCCTTCAGGAGGCGCTGCGACGAGTAGTAGACCGCGGCGAAGATCGCGTTGCCCGCGAACGCAAAGATCACCGCGTTCGTATGCAGGGGTCGCAACCGGCCGAACGTGAAGTACGGCGCGAAGTTCAGCCGCGGCATGGCCAGCTGGAGCGCGCACCACAGCCCGACCAGCATGCCCACCGTGCCCCACACGATCGTGGCCGTGACGAATTTCCTGACGATCGCGTCGTCGTACCGCAACTTCTCCGGTGACATCCCCCGGCCTCATCGCAACTCGCGTGCCGCGCGATATCCGCGCGATCCGCGCAAGGCTTGCGGCCCCGTGGTGGCACGCGCGGTGCTCTCGATCGCGCGCATGACGAAGGACGAAGCCTGGACCATTCCGTTTCACATCGCGCTGTGGACGACGTTCGTCGTCGCGTTCATCATGGTCCTCGTCGTCGTGCTGATGCACTGAGCGCGGATCGCGCAAACCATGCGCGCCCCCGGGGAGCGACCGCAGCTCCTGCGGCGGCTACCGGGTCAAGTGGCAGCCGGCGCACGTCACCAGGAGCTCGCCATAGACCACGGCGCGATCCGGCGTTCCCGTTCGTGCGCGGTCGGCGATCTTCTGGAGCTTCTTCGCGAACGGCTCCCGGGCGGGGCCGAACTGGGTCACCGGCAATGGCGTCGCCGAGAGGACGTCGAGCCCCTGGCTCCACGCGTCGTCGGCCGCCCCCACGATCCCCTCCCACAACCGCTCGGAGGCCCAGAGGTGGCGCGCCATCCGCGCTGCGACGGTCGGCCCATCCACCGGCGGCTTCGGCGGTGAGGAGAACTCCGGGGTCGCACCGCTGGCGGCGTGGCAGCTCGCACACTCGCGCGCGAGCTTCGCCTCCGCGACGCAGGCTTCGTCGACGGTCTTCGCGGTCGCGAGCACCGCCGCCTGGTCGCGGACGCGGGTCGCCAGCGCGGCCCACGGCGACATGCCGGGCTCGTCCGGTGCGACCGAGATCGCCCGCGCGAGGTCGCGCGCTTCCTCGAGCTTGCCGCGCAGGAGCAGCCGCTCGATCGCCCGCACCAGCCCGAAGTTCTCGTGCATGTGAAAGCGAACCATCATGTCGTGCTCGAACCGAACCGGCGGCGTGTCCGGTTCGGCGAGCGCACTCGTCGTGCAGGCGCCCACCAGGAGCGCGATCAGCAGTCGATACATCCACGAGGTGCGTGCAAGTGCTCAGCCATGGCGACCTGCACGCCGTGGCGTCGTGCCGCGCCACGCCAGTCGCGCAGCAATTGCGTTCTGCGCTAGAGTTTGCCGCTCATGGGTGGCGGTGCGACCGTACTCGTCGTCGACGACAATGCCGAGAATCGCGCGTTCGCGCAGGCGACTCTCGAAGATGAGGGATATCGCGTCGTGCTCGCGGACACCGGCGACGCGGGGATCGAAGCGTTCGCGCGAGAGACTCCGGACTGCGTGCTGCTCGACGTCCGGATGCCGGGCCTGGACGGTCCCGCCACCTGCGAGAGAATGCGCGCGCTCCCCGGTGGCGGCGATGTGCCGATCCTGTTCGTGACCGCCCTCCGGGATGTCGACACGTTCGATCGGACGCTCAGCGCGGGCGGCGACGACTTCCTGACCAAGCCGATCCGGCCGAACGAGCTCGTCGCGCGCGTTCAGGCCGGGCTCAAGCTCCGCCGCCTGGCCGCCGAGCGCAGCGAGCTCTATGCACAGCTCAAGCACCAGCGCGACGACCTCCAGCGGCTCCAGCTCCAGAAGGAGCAGCTCGTGGCGTTCCTGGTCCACGATCTCAAGAACCCGGTGAACTCGATCGGCCTGCAGGCGGAGCTCGTGCTGCGCGATCGCGATGGCAGCGAGCGGTCCAGGCGCGCCGCCGGTCAGATCCGCGACGAGGGCCGATCGCTCCTGCGCATGATCACGACGCTCCTCGACATCGCCAAGGCAGACGAGGGGCAACTCGCGCCGGTCCGCCGCCGCATCCCACTCGAAGCGCTCGTGACGGAGGTGATCGCGGAGCATGCGCTCCAGGCAGAGACGGCCTCGGTGCGACTCTCGCATCGCATCGACACGTCGACGCTGTCCGCCGACCCGGAGCTGTTCCGCCGCGTCCTCGAGAACCTCGTGGAGAACGCGATCCGCCATGCTCCCGAGGATTCGGACGTGCGGATCACGGCGCGCGCCGCTCGCGAAGGCGTGGAGCTCGTCGTCAAGGACGCGGGTCCCGGCATCGCGGCGAACCTGCGCGAGCGCGTGTTCGAGCGCTTCGTCCAGACCGGAAGTGAGGCCACGACGCGCAGCAATCGCGGGCTCGGCCTCGCGTTCTGCAAGCTCGCGGTCGAGGCGCACGGCGGCCGGATCTGGATCGAGGATGGATCACCCGGCGCGGCCTTCTGCATCTGGATGAACGATGCTGATTGATCCCGACACCCTGCCGTTCCGCGAGCTCGTCGACGCCGCACCCGACGGCATCCTCGTCACCGGTCAACACGGCACGATCCTGCTCGTCAATGCCGAGGCCGAGCGCATGTTCGGTTACGCGCGCGGCGAGCTGGTCGGCAAGCCGATCCATCTGCTCGTCCCGCAGCGCCTGCGCGCGGACCATCCGAAGCACGTCGCGGACTTTCACGCCGCGCCGCGCCTGCGCCCGATGGGCTCGGGGCTCGAGCTCTACGGTTGCCGCCACGATGGCACCGAGTTCCCCGTCGAGATCAGCCTGTCGCCGATCCAGCACGCCGGGCAACGGCTCGTCGTGGCCGGGATCCGCGATGTCACCGAGCGGCGGCACATCGAGCGCGAGGTCAAGCGCGCGAATGCGTATCTGGTCTCGGCGGTGGACGCGATCCAGGATGCGTTCGCGCTGTTCGACGAGGACGATCGCGTGGTGCTCGTGAACAGCACGTGTCGCCAGCTCTTCGGCGGGAACGTCTCCGGGCCGATCATCGGCCGTCGCTTCGACGAGCTCCTCGCAGCGTCCTTCGACGCGGGCTCGTTCGACATCAGCAACGACTCCCGCGCGGTGCTCGAGGCACGATGGCTCGCCTACCACGAGAACCCCGAGGGCACGCTCGAGCTGCGGACCGGACGCGGTCGCTACCTGCGTGTGATCAGCCGCAAGACGCCCGAGCACGGAACGGTCTCGCTGATGGTCGACGTGACCGACGACGTGTTGCGCGAGGCGGAGCTGCGCAGCGCGAGCGCGGCCAAGAGCGAGTTCCTGTCGTCGATGAGCCACGAGCTCCGCACGCCGCTCAACGCGGTGCTCGGGTTCGCCCAGCTCCTCGAGCGCGATCGCAAGCAGCCCCTGACCGAACGGCAGCAGGAGCGCCTGCAGCACGTGCTCAACGGTGGCGAGCACCTGCTCCGCCTGATCGACGACGTCCTCGATCTCTCGCGCATCGAGGCCGGCCGCGTCTCGATCTCGAGCGAGCCGGTCGGGGTTCGGGAGGTGCTGAGCGAGGTCATGTCGACCCTCGAGCCGATGGCGGCGCGCGCCCAGATCAGCATCGAGCTCGCGCCGTTGCCGGCGAATCTCGAGCGCGTGCTCGCCGATCGGACCCGGCTCGCGCAGATCCTGATGAATTTCGGTTCGAACGCGATCAAGTACGGCAAGCCAAACGGCCACACGCTCTTCGAAGCCGCCACCGATGGCCGCAGCGTCCGCTTGACCGTGATCGACGACGGCATCGGGATCCCCGCCGACAAGCACGACCGGCTGTTCGAGCCGTTCCAGCGCGCCGGCCAGGAGACCGGACCGATCGAGGGCACCGGCATCGGCCTCGTGATCAGCAAGCGCCTCGCCGCGCTCATGCAGGGCACCGTCGGGTTCAGCAGCGCCGAGGGCAAGGGCTCGCGCTTCTGGGTCGAGATTCCGACGTACCGCGCGACGTCCGGAGAGAGCCCGGCCAGCCCTCATGCGATCCCTGCGACCTCGCCGCTCTCGGCCGCGACCGCGCGCCACAAGATCGTCTACGTCGAGGACAATCCGTCGAACATCGCGTTCATGCGCGAGCTCGTCGAGGATCTCGCGAGTGTCGAGCTCCTCACCGCGCCGACGGCGGAGATCGGCCTCCCGCTGATCCGCGCGCATCTTCCGGCCATGGTGATCATGGACATCAATCTCCCCGGGATGAGCGGCTTCGATGCGGTCAAGCAGCTCAAGCAGTGGCCCGAGACCAAGGACATTCCGATCGTCGGGCTCTCGGCTGCCGCATTGCTCAAGGACACGGCGCGCGCGAAGGAAGCCGGGTTCTACCGGTACCTCACGAAGCCCGTGAAGGTCGCCGAGCTGACGGCGACGCTCGAAGAGTTGCTGGTTCCGCGCGCTACCTGACCCCGAAGCCGTCGTTCCTGGCCAGCCAGCGCACGATGTCCATGGTCGAGACCACGCCGATCAACTGCCCGGCCTGGTCGACGATCAAGGTGTGGTGAATGTCCTCCGCAGCCATGAGCGCGGCGGCATGGGCAACCGTCGCCCCGGGTCCGAGCGTGATGGCGAGCGGCATCATCAGCTCGTTCGCCGTCCGCTCGCGTGCATTCGCATCCGTGAGGGTCTCGACGAGGTCGCGCTTCGTGATCATGCCGACCGGACGCCCGAGGTCCTCGACCACGGGGATGCAGCCGATGTGGTTGTTCACCATCAGATCGGCGAGCGCCGACGCGGAGAGATCCCGCCGCGCGCACGTGACCTCGCGGCTCATGATCTGCGTCACCGGAACCTGATCCGCGATCGTCCTGACGCTCTCGACGCCCGGCGGATCGGCGCAGGCGAGGAAGCGCTCGCCCTCGGTGCCGTTCGGCCTGAAGATCCGCAACAGAGGCTGGGTCCCGGCGGCGATGTTCGTCATGATCATCAGCCAAGCAAGCGCCGCACCGGGCACCGGCCGATCTGCTGGCCAGAATTCGCGCACCGTTTGCGCCGGTCGACGCGATTGGCCGCACCCGGTGCGTCAACGCTGCGACGACGGCAACCGGCGCGGCCGTCGCCAGCGCGCGAATGCTCGGGCGAGCCGGCGCGCGGCCTCGGGCATCATCGCCGGCGCCGTGTTCGAGTAGCTGAGCCGGAGCGCCACCGTCTCGCACTGCCGCGGCCGGAATGCGCTGCCCGGATCGAACATCACGCCTTCGTCGAGCGCGGCCTCGACGAGCGCGACGTCATCGCCCGGCTCGTCGGTCTCGACCCAGATCGAGAAGCCGCCCTCCGGCTCCGCGAACCGGATGCCCGGCACGTGCGCGCGCAGTGCCTCGACCAGGCTGGCCGGGCGCTCGGCGTAGGCGTGGCGTGCGCGAGCGAGCAGCTCGTCGTACGAGATCGTCGCGAGGAGGCGCGCGAGCGCGGCCTGCGACAGGCTCGCGGTCTGCAGATCGGCCGCGGCCTTGCGCTCGAGAGCGGCGGCGTGGCGTTCGATCGGCGGAATCAGCCAGCCGACGCGCAGCCCCGGCGCGATCGTCTTGGAGATCGTCCCGATGTGCCACACGCGATCGGGTGCATCGGCGAGCAGCGGGCGCGGCACGACGCCATCGAACCGCAGCTCGGCGTAGGCCTCGTCGACGATCAGCGCGCGGTCTGCCGCGAGCAGCGCATCGCGATCGCAGCGCGCGACGCCATGCGGGTTCGACACCCCCGCGATCACGTAGCGCACCTCGCCGGCATCCTCGACGACCCTGGCGCCCGCGCGCCGGAATGCGTCGATCGCCGCGGCATACGTGGCATCGCCGACCGCGATCGCGTGCCCGCGGTGGAGCTGCCCGGCGATCGAGAGCGCCTGCTGCGCGCCCGCGGTGATGATGATGCGCTCGGGCTCGATCGTCACGCCACGCGACGCGAGCCGCTGCGCGATCCAGCTCCGCAGCTGACCGGCGCCCTCGGGCCAGCCGTACTGCAGCGCGTCCTCGCGTCCCGCGACCTCGGAGATCGCCCGAGCGAACTCGGCGCGCGGGAGAAGCTCGAGGGCCGGCAACCCACCGGCGAGGCCGATCACGTCATCGCGTGCGGCCGCGGCCCTCTGCAGCTCCGTGACGCGCGGGTGCACGCGATCGGAAGGCTTCAACCGGGATGCCAAGGACAAGCCAGCGGAATGCCGTCTCGAACCTGCGCGCCTCCGCTCGCCGGAATCACTCGCACGGGCGATCGACGCTAGAGCTTCGCGTAGGCCGCTTGATCGAAGCCGACGATCACGCGCTTACCGTCGACGATGATCGGCCGGCGCAGCAGGTTCGGCTCCTCGGCGGCGGCCTTCGCGAACGCGGCGGCGCTCGGTGGCTTGGTGGCCCAGCCCTTGGTCTTCGCGATCTCGTGGCGGGTGTTGAGGACCGCCGCGACACCGCCCGCGAGCGCGACGATCTTCTCGATCGTCGCCGCATCGAGCTTGGTCTTCGCGTAGTTGATCTCTTCGAGCTCGACCTGTCGTTCGCGCAAGGAACTCCTCGCGTTGCGGCAGGTCGTTCAGGTGCTCTTCCAGTAGAACGTCTTCATGGCCTGATCCTACACGATCAGCGCGCGACGCAGGCCTTCTGCTGAGCGATGGTCGACGACGACGACGACGCGATCGCCGAGCAGCGGAAGGAGCTCGGGCAGCCCGCGTCGTCGATGCACACCGAGGCGCACGACTTCGCCGCGCCCTGCTTGAGGCACAGGTTGCCTTCGCCACCGCAGGTCGTGCTCGAGGTGCACTTCGCGCCGAGCTTGTCGGTGCGCGCGTAGGGATGCGCGTGCGGGTCATTGTCGATGCCGTTGACGCCCATGAACGCGGTCTCGTTCGGCGCGGCGTTCAGCTCGCGCAGGATGTCGTCCCAGGTGGTGGGCGCGATGTTCTTCGCCGCGCTATGGCCGATGAGCGGGAACAGGATCGCCTCCATCGCGTCGGCGCCCTGCGTGGTCCACGTGTACGAGGTCGAGGTGACGATGTCCATGTCCACGAGCTCGCCGTTCGGGCCGCGCTTCAGCGGGTTCTGGCGGAAGCCATCGGTGAAGCGCGCGTAGGTCTGGCAGCCCTCGACGAGGAGGATCTGGTAGCCGTGGAACAGCTCGAGCGTCGGGTACTCCGTCGGCAGGATGTTGCCGGCCGAGGTCGACTGGAAATCGGCCGGCAGGAGGCGCCCGGAGACGCCGGCGTGGCCGTTGAACAGCACGACCTCCTTCGTGGCGAGGATCGAGAGCAGCGCGGTGCGCAGCTTCGCGGCATCGGCCGACGGCGACGGGACCATGCCCGGGTGGACGAGCTTGACCGAGATCTCGACGGGCTTGCCGTTGTACGTGCCCGTGCGCGTCAGCGGCGCGGAGTCGAGCGCGAGGTCCTTGAAGCTCGCGACCGGCGCCGTGAAGCCGAGGTTGACGAGCTCGTCGAACAGCTGCTCGGCGTTGGCGAGATCCGCGCGGCCGGCGTTGTAGTCCCAGCCGAACTGCGCGCCGACCTCGAGCTTGCCGTCGGCGTAGAGCCGGTTGTAGTCGAGGTACGCGTTGGACGAGCGCGGGTTCGGTGCGACGATCATCGGCAGCGTCTCGACGTCGCTCGCCGGCAGCTTCGTCGGATCCCAGCCGTGCACGTCGTAGCGGCCCTGCCAGTTGCCCGCGAGGAGGTCCTCGTTGGAGATCGCGCCCATCGCGAGGTCGATCTTCTTGCCACCGCTCGCGGCCGTGCCGGGCAGGAGCGAGAGGAAGCTGTTCTGCGCGGCGATGGTCGCCTCGAAGTTGAACTTGAAGTGGAGCGCGTCGATCGGCGTGATCGCGAGCGACTTCACGGACGAGTTGCGCGCCATCGCGTGAAAGCCGCCGTACGACTTGTTGCCGTCCTCGGGCTCCTTGTCGGCGACGTAGAGGTTCAGGAACCAGCCGATCTGCAGGAGCTTCGCGGACACGAGCTCCGTGGCCTGCGCGAGGCGGTCGGCGTCGGACGCGGTGGCCGCGCTGTCGGCGAGCGTGACGATCGCGTCGGCCTTCGCGGAGAACTCGAGCGCGGTCGGGCTGCGGAAGCTGTCCTCCTTGCCCTCGGGCACGACCTCGTAGTCATCGTTGTCAGTGGCGGGATCGGTGCTGTCACAAGCGGACAGGATCGTGGCGGCGACGAGGGCGACGTGGAGGACGGGGCGCATCGCCACGGAAGAGATCAAGAACCGTACCCGCCGGCGCGCGAGGCGCTACGCGCAGTTGAACCGGCCCGGTCGTGGCTGCTCGAGTTGCCAGGCTCGCCGAAACGCAAAGAAGCCTCCACGCGGGAGGCTTCGTCGATCGCCGCGCGTCAGCTCAGAGGCCGAAGGACAGCGTCACCTTGTTGACCGTGCCGACGTCCTGCGCCGCGGTGTCAGCAACGTTCAGCGTCCAGGTGCCATTCGCGCTCGCGCCCATCTCGGCGGCCGTCACCGTGTAGCTGTCGACGATGTCGTGCGCCGAGCCGCCGACGTTCATCACCAGCGTCTTGACCGCGTGGCCGTCCTTGAGGAGCGAGAGCACGAGGTCGCCGCGGTAGGTGTGCGTGATGTCGACCGAGACCGTCAGGCCCTTCGCGCCGGTGACACCCGTGACCGGGACGTCGACGTTGACGCCGGCCGGCGTGTTGTCGGGAATCGCGAGCGCCGGGGTGACCGGGAAGTCCTTCGTGGTCGTCGAGCCGCCGCCCGTGCCCACCGGGGCAACCGAGAGCTTGATGAGCTGCTTGACCTTCGCCGTGTTGACGCTCGGGTTGGAGGCCGAGTACGTGCCGGTCGGCGACCAGAGGAAGTCGATGTGGTTCTGCTCGCTCTCGGTGCAGTAGCGACCGCCGATGATCTTGCCCGTCGAGCCGACCTCGAGGATGTAGTGGTAGTCGTCGGTGCGGACGTTGTTCCGGTAGCCGATGGGCGACGTGCCCGGGCTGCCCTCGGTCACGTAGCTGACCGTCATCCGGTTCTCGTAGAGCTCCGTCGCGGCGGTGTTGTAGGTCCACTTGTCGCCGGTGTTGCCGACGCACTTCATCGCGTCCGCGGGGCTGACCTTGTCCTGCTTCGTGATCTCGTAGCCGACGACCGGCTGGTTCCACACCTCGTAGTTGGCGGTGCGGTCCTCGATCAGCGGCAGCTGGTTGATGCCGAGGAAGTTCGCCATCACGACCTGCAGCGCGCCCGGGTTCACGCCCGCGCAGTCGGCGTTCGCCGAGCCGTTCACGTCGTGCATGATCTCCTTGGCGTTGCAGCGGCCGCTGATCATCACGGCGCTCGTGCGGTCGAACACGTTCTGGATCAGCGCCTTGATGTCGCCGACCTCGAACGTCACGCCGTTCAGGGTGACCGCGTGCTGCGGCTCCGGGATCATCTCGGAGGCCGGCGTCCACGCGTGGCAGCTGCCCCACCAGCCCTGAACACCGTCGACGCCGTCGCTGCCGTAGTCGTCGGTCGTGCCGTCGTGATCGTCATCGATGCCGTTGTGCATCAGGCCGATCGACTCGTAGTTCTCGGTCTGCCACTTCGCGGCCGGGCCCGCGCACTTGTTGTAGACATCCCACGCGGCCTTCGCGCCGGCGCCGGACATCGGGGGCTGCGTCGCGCAGCCGGGCGCGTTGTTGAATGCGGTGTCGTACTTCTCGAGCGGCGACTGGATCGAGTCGCCCTGCCAGCGCGCGTTGTGCGAGCCCTCGCTGGCCGGCCAGTAGGTGTCGGCCCAGACGGTGGCGGCCTTGCCGACGGCCTCGGGATAGGTCGCCTTCCAGTACGGCTGATCGCGCCAGCCCTTCTTGGGCAGGCTCGCGAGCTTGTACTCGAGGTGGTTGGAGAAGTACTGCGGATCGTTGTTGCGATCGCCACCGAAGCCATCGGCCTTGCCATCCGTGTCGGGCGCCGCGCAATCGATGTCGCCGGGCTGACAGTCGTCGGCAGGCGGCGCATCGGAACAACCGACGAGCGAGCTGATGAGCGTGATTCCAAGGCCGGTGACGATGCGCTTCATGGTGTTGCCTCGGGGCAAAGCACCACGCGTGCCGATCGCGAGTGGCTGCAAGATCACGTGCTTGCGAGCCGCGCCCGGTGGGGACTCCAGCTTCCTTGCCGGCTGATCGATCTGCCATCACCCGCCGTTCACATCTCGGCGGCGGCGGCCTTTCGCTTCTCGATCGCCTTGCCCTTCGCGGCGAGCGCGGCGGACAGCGCCTCCGAGGCCTTCGCGTGCGCGGCCTGCGCGGTGCGCAGCTCCGATGCCGCGCGATCCTTGTCGGCGAACGCCTTCACCAGATCTGGATCCGGCGCGCGATCCTTCGCGGTGGCCGCGGCCTTCGCGAACGCGACATAGGGCGCCGCGCACTTCTGATACGCGGTGCCCTCGGTGACGGACGCGGCCACCACGGCATCGGCCGCATCCGCGAGCGCTGCGTCGGCATCGGCGGCCTTGTCCGCGACATTGGCCGCGCTCTTCGCCGCGCTCTGCGCCTGCGCATCCGATTCTCCGGCCGCGAGCGCGTGCATCGCCGCGGCGATCCTCCTGGAAGCACCGGCCTCGTCGCGCTCGGCCTTCGCGAGCTCCGCGAGCTGCGCGTGCTCGGCGGCCACCGCCTTCACGAGATCGCTCTCCGCGGTATCGACATCGACGAGCGCCTTCGCGAGATCCGGCTTGTCACCGGCGAGCGCGGTCATGCCCTTGCCGAGCTGCTGCTCGATCTTCTCGGTCCGCTCGGCGATCTTGCCGAGCTCCGTCTCGACCTTCGCGATCCGCGCCTCGGCATCGGCGGCATCCTTGCTCGCGGCCGCGAGATCGCTCATCGCCTTCGGGTCGCCGACGTGCTTCGCCGTCGTGCGCGCCTTCGCGGCGGCCTCGTCGGCATCGGCGAGCTTCTGCGCCGCCGTGCCGCTCGCCATATCGGCTTCGTCGTACTTGTGATCGGCGGCCGCGCGCGCGAGATCCGCGTCGACGATCGCCTGCGTCGCGGTGCTCGCGCCCTTCGCGGCGTCGGCGAGCTTCGACTTGCCGGCGGCGAGCGCGGCGAACGCCTTCTGGGCCTCGGCGGTCGCGGAGGTCCAGGACTTCTGCGCGTGATCGGCCTGGCTATCCGCCTCGCGCAGCTGCTCGAACGCCTTGCCGATGTCGACCTGCGCCCGCTTGAGCGCGAGCTCGGCGGCGAGACTGTCGCGCATCGCCTTTTCGGGGTCCGCGAGCGCGGGGGCCGCGAGCGCGACCGTGAGCAGGAGCGAGGAGAGCATGCGCATCGTGCGGTTGTACCTCAGGCGCCGCAGTTCACGGGGATGTAGGAGGGCAGCGTGCAGATATCGATGCGGAACTCGAACATCCCGGTGAAGATCGCGCCGCACCAGGTGTGCACCGGGTCGTGGTAGCTCGTGCCCGGATCGAGGCCGATGATGATGGGGACGGAGTTGAACTGATCGATCTTCGAGACATCGCAGACGGTGTCTCCCACGTTGATCCAGTTGACCTCGAAGCCGGTGCCGGCGGAGACGTTGATCGCCGAGGGCATCGCGACGAGCGTGCAGGTGTTGTGGCAATCGATCCGCACGTCGAGGACCGAGGGGAACGCATCGGTCGAGAGCCCATCGGCGGGCGCGGCATCGCCGAGCGCGGTCGCGTCGGTGTGCGGGCCATCGATCCCGGGCGCGGCGTCGTCGCCGGGCGGCGCATCGCCCAGCGGGTGCACGCGATCGGAGCCGCACGCGGCGAGGAGGCAGAGGACGACGGCACGCACGCCGGTCCGGACGAGCGATCCCGCGCGGGAGTCGCACTGCGTTACAGTGGGTCGACCGTGACGCCGATCCTCGAGACCGAACGCCTGGTGCTGCGCGGCCATCGCGCCGAGGATCTCGACGAGTGCTTCGCGATGTGGAGCGATCCGGAGGTCACGCGATTCATCGGCGGCAAGCCGTCCGGGCGCGAGGAGGTCTGGGCGCGCCTGTTGCGGTACGTCGGGCACTGGTCGATCGCTGGCTACGGGTTCTGGCAGATCCGCGAGCGTGCCACCGGGCGCTTCGTCGGGGAAGCGGGACTCGCCGACTTCAAGCGCGACCTCGCGCTGTCGTTCGACGGCGCGCCCGAGACCGGCTGGGTGCTCGCGCCGTGGTCGCACGGCAAGGGCTACGCCACCGAGGCGATGACGGCCGTGCTCGCGTGGAGCGATCGCACGTACCCGCGCACCGTGTGCGTGATCGATCCCGACAATGCCGCGTCGCGCCGGGTCGCCGCGAAGTGCGGCTATCGCGAGGTCGCGCGCGCGCTGTACAAGAGCGCGGAGATCATCGCGCTCGAGCGCACGCGCTGATCACGCCCGCTTCGCGGCGGAGGCCTCGTCGAGCTTGGCCTTCGAGAGCTGGATCCACTCGCGATTCTCGCGGCGATAGCGCGAGTCCGCGTGGGCGGATTCCTTGACGATGCGCGTGTAGATCGCGAACGCGTCGTCGCGCCGCCCTGCCCGCTCGAGCGCGCCGGCGTAGCGGCAGCGGACCTCGTCGCCGATCGCGCCCGGGTTCGCGGCCTCGTAGGCGCCGAGCGTCGCCGCGGTGTCTCCCTCGGTCTCGATGATCCGCGCGAGGAGGAGGCGCATCGCCGGGTTTCGCTCGCGCGCGTTCTGCTCGAACAGGTGCTCGAGCGTGGCCTTCGCATCCGCGGGCTTGCCCATCTCGAACTGCACGGCCGCGCGCTTCTTCAGCACCTCGGGGTCGTTCTTGTGAGCACCGCTGACGTCGTAGAGCTGCAGGGCCTCGTCGTAGAGCTTGTGGCGCACGCACTCCTCGGCGAGCGCGAGCCGGTTGTCGACGGTGGGCGCGTGCTCGAGCTGCGCGCGCAGCGCCTCGAGCTTGCGCGACGGCTGCACGACATCGGCGAGCTGCGTTGCGAGCTTGCGACCGCCGCGGCCGACGCCGCGCGCCTCCGTCGCGAGGTAGACGACCGAGCCGATGAACGGGAAGAACAGGATGATCCAGATCCAGCTCGTGTTGTTCGTGCGGACGGCGTGCACGATGCAGATGATCTGGAAGATCACGATCGCGCTACCCCACCCGTAGAAGCCGTACATCCCGGCGGATGCTAGCCGATGGGCTTTTCGAGGGGAAGCCGGCGCTCACTCCACCGTCGCGCCCGGCGGCATCTGCGGCTGTTGCTGTTGCTGCGGTTGTCGCTGCGGTTGCTGATTGCCGCGCGCGTCGATGCGGTCGGCGATCTGCCGGTTGCGATCGACCCGGTACGAGATCGAGACATCGGTGCCGGGCGTGAGATCGGCGATCTGCGCGGGCCGGCCATCCTTCGTGATCGTCGTGGCCTGCGGATCGACCGTCACGTGGAGCGCGGGACCATCGGTGCGTTGCACGACGACCTCGTCGCGTGACGAGGTCTGGATGGTGCCCTGCGCCATCGAGGTCATGGTCGTGCCGCCGCCCTGCATCTGATCGGATGGCTGCTGCTGCTGCTGCTCTTGCTGCGCGCGCTGCTGCTGCTGCTGGTCGGCTTGCTGCTGAGCTTGCATCGCGCGCTCCTGCGCACTGGACGCACGCTGCTGAGCCTGCTCGCCCGCCTCGCGCGCCTGCTGCTGCGTCTGCTGCGACTGCTGCCGAGCCTGCTGCGCCTTCTGCTCGGCCTGTGCGGCCTCGTCGCGCTTCTTCTGCGCGTCCTGCTCGGCCTTCGTTGCCTCCTGTTGCTGCGAGTGCGCCTTCTCCTGCGCTTCCTTCGCCTTCGAGTAGGCCTGCTCGGACTCCTGCTGGGCCTGTTCGATCGGCCGCTGCGCGGTGGTCCCTTGCTGGTCGTCCGAGTGTTTCGACTGCTCGCATGCGGCGGACGCGAGAATCGCCGTCGTCGCTGCCGCGAGGGAGATGAGCTGGTGTCTTCGCATCTGATCCTCCTCGCGAGATCGGCTGCATCCCGTGGGCCCAGATCGTGCGTCGAGATCCGTGGTGTGGCACGAGCGCAGCGAACGGTGCGAACGCACGACGGCGTGGATCACGTGGGGGCTTCTCGCGGTCTCCGCGCTGCTGCTCGCGCCGCTCGCTCCGGCGGTGATGCTCGCGCTGTGGCTGAGCGCGTTCGCGGGCGTCATTCACCATCCGCTCGTGCACCTGCTTCGCGGTCGCGTCCGGCTCGCCGCCGCGCTGACCGTGCTCGCGCTGGTCGCGATCCTGATCCCGTTCGTCCTCGTGATCACCTCGCTCGCCGCGGATGCGTACGAGCTCGTGCTCGAGCTCGCGCGATCGCCGCGCGGCAAGCAGGTGCTCGAGAATCTCGTGCTGCACACCGGCGGGAAGCGCGGCGCCTCGGGCCTGTGGGATCTCGCGATCAGCCAGCGGGAGCGCGCGTGGGCGATCCTGCAGCAGGTCGCGGGAACCGCCACGCGCGTGATCATCGGCCTGTTCGTGATCATCGCCGGCACGTACGCGCTCCTCGTCGATGGCCGGCGCTGGTACCGCTGGGTGGAGCAGCACGCGCCGATGTCGCCCGACCTGTTGCGGCGACTTCACGATGCGTTCTTCGAGACCGGGCGCGGCCTGTTCATCGGCATCGGCGGCTCGGGCCTCCTGCAGGCGATCCTCGCGACCATCGCGTACCTCGTGCTCGGAGTGCCGAGCGCGCTCGCCCTCGGGCTCCTCACGTTCTGCATGTCCGTGATCCCCGCGTTCGGCACCGCGCTCGTGTGGATCCCCGTGACCGCCGGGCTCGCGCTGACCGGCCGCACCGGTGCGGCGATCGCGCTCGCGATCTTCGGTTTCGGCGTGGTCGGGACGATCGACAACCTCGCGCGGCCGATCCTCGCGCGCCGCGGTCGCCTGCAATTGCCGACCTACGTCGTGCTGGTCTCGATGTTCGCCGGCGTGCAGGTCATCGGAGCGTGGGGTCTCCTGGTCGCGCCGCTCGTGGTCCGGCTCGCGAAGGCCGCGCTCGAGGTCGACGATCCGGTCGCCTAGGCGCCGTGGCAGCGCTTGTACTTCTTGCCGCTGCCACACGGACACGCCTCGTTGCGGCCGGGCGGCCCGCCCGCGACACCGACGTAGAACCAGCGGCCGCCGGTGAAGCGGAACTGCGAGCGCTCGCGTTGCACGAACGGCCGGCCGGCGGTGATGCCGCGGGCGATGAACTCGACGGTGGCCTCGTCGCTCGCGACGATCTCGAGCCCCTGCCAGATCGTGTCGCGCGACCACCGAGTCACCGCGGGCACGTCGATCGTTTCGCGGGTGCTCGCGTCGTGCGTCGCGACGAGGTAGTCGATCGCGCCGCGCACGTACGCCGTGTAGCGCGATCGCATCAGCGCGAGCGCGGTCGGCGCCGGCTCGCCCGCGAGGTAACGGCCGCAACACGCGGCTTCGCTCGCGCCGGTACCGCAGGGGCAGCTCACGAACAGGATCTATCACTGTTGGAGCCGGCGGGCTCGCTAGCGAGCGGCGGGCAGCGGTGCGGCGGCGGTCGTCTCCGCCGGCACGTGCTGGCGCGGGCTCGAGGCGATGAGCTCCTCGAACATCACGAGCACCTCGTTGCCGAGCGCGGCGCGCTGATCGGCATCGAACAGGACGCGGACCTTCGGGAACAGCTTCGCCTCCTCCTCGCGGTGCGCGTGATGCGTGATCTCTTCCTTGAGCACGGCGAGCTTGGCCTTGAAGGTCGCGTCATCGACGCGCATCGTGATCAGATCGGCGAGGAGCCGCTTGACCTGCAGGTGCTCCTCGACGGCCTCGTGCAGCATCGAGTCGGTCTGCTTCGCCATCACCGCCGGGTAGAAGATCTTCTCCTCCACCGTGGCGTGTGCCGCGAGGTTGTCGGCGAGCTCGGCGAACAGCGCGTTCCGGTCGCCCTGCCCCTTCTCGATCTGCTCGAGCAGCGCGTCGACCTGGTCGTGCTGCGAGGTCAGGAGATCGAGGACGTCCGTCGTGATGCCTCGGTTGAACAATCTAGTAGTGATGATGCCCATGGCCCGCAATCGTGCAGGGCGCAGGCCAGGCGCGCGCCCGGTGCTGGCGTCGCCGCGTCTCGTCCCTGTGCGTACGTGACACGCTGGTGTGCACCGGCATGCGCGCGCGGCACTCGTGGTCGCGCGAGCGCGGCGATCACGCTCGCGAGTGCGCCGGTTGCGGATCGCTCGCGACCGCGGCGGCCTCCTCGTTGCACCGAGACCGCGGTGTGGGAGGCGCGTGCTGACGGTCCTGAGTGTCGCGTTTCCGCTCGCGCCGGTCGGTCCCGATGCGGTCGGCGGCGCCGAGCAGATCATCGCGGCGCTCGATGCCGCGCTCGTCACCGCCGGGCATCGCTCGATCGTGATCGCGTGCGGCGGCTCGCGGGTCGCCGGCGAGCTCGTCGACCTCCCGGCGCCGCCGATCCACATCACGCGCGAGGCGTGGATCGCGATGCACGCCGCCTGGCGAGTCGCGATCGCCGAGGTGCTCGCGCGCGACGAGGTCGACATCGTTCACCTGCACGGGATCGATTTTCACGCGTACGTGCCGCGCTCCGGCCCCCCGGTGCTCGCGACGCTGCACATGCCGCTCGACATGTACCCGCCGGAGGTCTTCGCCACGCCGCGACCAGACCTGTTCCTGCAGTGCGTGTCGCAGGCGCAGCGACGCACGGCGCCCGCGGGCGTGGAGCTCCTCGATCTGATCGAGAACGGCGTCGACCTCGAGCGCCTGCGGCCATCGCACGAGCGCGGTGACTACGCGGTCGTGCTCGGCAGGATCTGCCCCGAGAAGGGCCCGCACCTCGCGCTCGACGCGGCCACGCGCGCGGGCGTGCCGCTCGTCCTCGCCGGAAAGACGTTCGGGTTTTCCGAGCACGAGGCGTACTTCGATAGCGAGGTCGAGCCGCGGCTCGTTCCGCCGCATCGCTTCGTCGGTCCGGTCGCGGGGCTCGACAAGACGAAGCTCCTCGCCGACGCCCGCTGTCTCGTCGTCCCCAGCCTGGTCGCGGAGACCAGCTCGCTGGTGGCGATGGAGGCCCTCGCGTGCGGCACGCCGGTGATCGCGTTCCGGTGCGGCGCGCTCGTCGATCTCCTGGAGCACGGCTCGACGGGGCTCCTCGCGGACGACCTCGACGGGCTCGCGGATGGGCTGCGCCGGGCCGGGGAGCTCGATCGAGCGAGGTGTCGCGCGGTCGCCGAGGCGCGCTGCTCGCTGCCCCGGATGTGCGAGGCCTACCTCGCCCGCTACGCGGAGCTCGCCGCGATGCCCCCGCGCCACCGCACCGGCCTGCGCGTCGAGATCGTGGACCGCGCCGGGCTGCGGGAGCTCGAGGAGCCGTGGGCGGCGCTGTGGTCGCGCGCGCACGACGCCACGGTGTTCCAGCGACCGGACTGGTGCATCCCGTGGTGCGATCACCTGCTGCGCGGCGAGATCGCGGCGATCGCGGTCTGGCGCGACGGCGATCTCGAGGGCCTGGTGCCGCTGTTTCGCTGGCGCGACGGCGATGCCACCGTCCTGTCGTTGATCGGCGCCGGCGTGTCCGACTACCAGGATCTCCTGCTCGCCCCGGGCGCCGACGACGTGCTGCGCGCGATCGAGCGCACGCTCTCCGCGCTGCCGTGGGATCGACTCGAGCTGAGCGAGCTCGGCGATGGCTCGCCGCTGCTGTCGCTCGCTGTCCCCGGTCACCAGGAGATCACGGAGCAGGAGCCGTGTCCGGCGCTGCGCCTCGGCCGCGATGCCGCGCTCGGTGGCGTGCCGCGCGGCGCGCGACGCGATCTCGAGTACCAGCGCCGGCATGCGACCCGCGCGTGTGGCATGGCCTACGAGACGCTCCGCGCAGCTCGCGCGGTGGACGCGCTGACCGAGCTGCATCGCGCGCGCTGGTCGGAGCGAGATCAGGCGGGCGCGATCGACGACGCGCGGCACGCGTTCCTGCACGACGCCGCCGGCCGGCTCGCAGCCCGCGATGCGGTGTTCGGGATCGGCGTCCTCCTCGGCCACGAGCTCGCCGCGACGGCGCTGATGCTCGTCGACGGCGACACCGTGCGCTACTACCTCGGCGGGTTCGCGCCCGAGCTCGAGCGCTTCAGCCCGGGTCTCCTCGCGATCGCCGGCGCGATCGAAGAGTCCGGTCGCCGCGGCGCGGCGCTGTTCGATTTCCTGCGCGGCGCCGAGTCCTACAAGTACCGCCTGGGCGCGGTCGACCGCGTGCGGTTGCACCGCCGCGTCGTTCACCGCGTGGCCTAGCCGGCGGCGCGCTCGAGCACGCCGGCCGCGAGCGGCTTGCGCAGCACGAGAAACCGCGGACCGAGCGCGCGCCCGGTCAGCGAGTCCCACACGAGCTCGGTGCGGACGATCTGATAGCCGCAGCGCAGGTACAGCCGCACGGCGATGTGATTCATCGGCTCGACGTCGAGCTCGATGCTCGTGAAGCCCTGCGCGACGCTCTCGAGCTCCGCGGCCTGCAGCAGCTCGCGCGCCACGCCGCGGCCGCGCCACACCGCCTTCACCCGCAGCGCCCAGATGTGCGCCGTCTGCGCCGGTGGCGTGTCGACCCAGAGCTGGCCCGCGATCTCGCCGCCGCGCGGCGCGACCAGCATCACGATCGAGCCGCGCTGCATCCGCTCGAACATTCCGCGGATGAGCGCGCGATCGTGCGCGAACTCGCCCTCCCATTCGAGTGCCTCCAGATCCTCTTCGCGACACCGCCGGATCGCCATGGTCGTCGCTCCCACCGTAGCCTCGGGAGCGCTCGCGGCCAGCAGAATCGAGCGCTGCTGGAGCGAGCGGTGGCGTCACAACGCGAGGCCGACGCGCCGCGCGATCTCCGGAACATGGCGATCCCAGTGTTCCGCGCGAATGTCCTCGGCGCGGCGCCCCGCGAACTCGAACCCGAGCACGCGCGTGTTGAGGCCCACGAAGTGCGCCCCCTCGCTGCCGAGCTCGGCGACGTGCGGTGGAAACGGAGAGCAGATCGTGACCTCGTCGAGACCCACGATGCCGGTCCTGCCGGATGCGAGGAGCGCGGCACACTGGAGGCCCTGCTCGTCGAGCTCGCTCGCGAGCGTTCCGCCGCTGCGCGCGAGCACGTGCCGGAGCGCCGTCTCGACGGCAAAGCCGGGCGGCAGGCCGCGGATCCCGCTGTTGAGCGGGCGCGTTCCGCACAGCTTCGCGAACCGGCCGAACGACGCGACGACGTCCTCGGCGAGCACGAAGTCCACCTTGCCGTCGAGCCAGTCGCGGATGGCGCGCGGCACGCCCCAGAGCACGACGTCGTTGTCCAGCGACAGCTCGTGGTGATCCGGGAACGCGCGCAGCGGAAAGAATTTCCACGCGACGCCCTGCGCCATCCGCGAATCGAGCACCTGGCTGAGCCAGCCGGGCAAGCCTCCCGAGGCGGCGCACCACTCGACCTCGTCGGGGACCAGACCGGTGCGTGCGCGCGCACCCGAGACCGGGATGGTGTTGACGTAGACGCGGTAGCGAGCCTGCGTCCGGAACAATCGCCACGCGCCGTGGATCGAGGCCCGCAGCGCCGCGAACCCACGTGGATTGACGTCACCGATGGTCCAGCGAATGCCTTTCCAGCACAGTGGGATCCGAAGCTTGGAATTCACGTGACTTGAAGTCGCG
>JADMIO011385340.1_pt1 | contig 55751 bp, 53 predicted proteins | sample 8958161 | NCBI WGS metagenome assembly JADMIO01 (sample SAMN16585339, study PRJNA669376) | soil metagenome | isolation source: Crop rotation soil | place: USA: Cullars Rotation, Alabama | collected 2011
CCGCGACTTCAAGTCACGTGAATTCCAAGCTTCGGATCCCACTGTGCTGGAAAGTCTCACGGCTGCCGAGCGAGGTGCACCTCGTCGGCAGCCACGGCTCCGAGTTCGACCTCGGTTTCATCCACCGGCTCGACCCGGAGTTGCGCGACCTGCACGAGCGGCTCGTCGCGGATCTCAGCGACATCTGCCGCACGCATCCCGGGGTGCGCCTCGAGTCGAAGCCGGCGAGCATCGCCATGCACGTCCGGGGGGCCGAGCCCGACGTCGCTGCGTCGGCGCTCGAGGCCGTGCGCGAAGGTCCCGCGACGTGGCCGGACGTGCATGTGACCAATGGCAAGGACGTGATCGAGCTCTCCCTCCTCTCGACGGACAAGGGCGCCGCGGTCACGGCCCTCCGCACCCAGACCGGTGCGAGCGCCGTGCTCTACCTCGGCGACGACGTCACCGACGAGAACGCGTTCGCGAAGCTGCACGGACCGGACATCGCGATCAAGATCGGGCCCGGCGACACGATCGCCGGCTACCGCGTCGAGGAGCCGATCGACGCGGTGCGCGTGCTCGGCTACGTGCTGGAGACGCGGCGCGCGTGGCTCTTCGGCGAGGACGCCGTCCCGATCGAGCGCCACTCTATGCTCTCGAACCGCTCCACGGTCGCTCTGCTCGCGCCGAACGCGCGTGTGACGTGGCTCTGCCATCCACGGCCGGACTCGGCCGCGATCTTCGCCGACATCCTTGGCGGCTCCCGCGCGGGCCACTTCAGCGTCGCGCCGGAGCGCCAGGGAATCCCGCTCGGGCAGCGCTACCGGCCGGGGACGATGACCGTCGAGACGCGCTGGTCGGGCCTCACGGTGGCCGACTGGCTCGAGGAGGGGACGCCGAACGGCGGCGGCCGCCTGCGCGGCGACTGCTCCACGCTCGTCCGGATGCTCAGCGGCGAAGCCGTGGCCCGGCTCGAGCTGGCGCCGCGGCCGGAGTTCGGACAGGTGCCGATCAGGCTGCAGCCGCTCGGGGACGGTCTGCTCGTGCTCGGAAGCAGCGAGCCGATCTCGCTGTACTCCCCCGGCATCGAATGGGACGTCTTCGACGACGGCGGCCACGACACCGCGCGCGCGACGATCGACCTCGCCGCCGCCGGCGGCAGCGCCACGATCGAGCTCCGGTTCGACTCCCAGAGCCTGCAGCCGCATCCGATCTCCGTCGAGGAGCGCCGCGAGCGCGTCGAGAGCGAATGGCTCGAGTGGGGCCAGAGCCTCGAGCTGCCGCGCACGGCGAGACGCGAGGCGCTGCGGAGCGCGCTCACCCTCCGCGGCCTCTTCCACCGGTCGACCGGCGCGATCCTCGCCGCCGCGACGACCTCCCTCCCGGAGGAGCTCGGCGGCGTCCGCAACTGGGACTACCGCTACTGCTGGCTCCGCGACGGCGCGATGTCGGCGCACGCCCTCGTCGACCTGGGCTCGCTCGAGGAGGCAGAGGGGTTCCTGCGCTGGGTCGACCGCTGCGTCGCCCGGACTGGCGGTCATCCCGAGCGGTTGCACCCGCTCTACACGATCGACGGGCTGGAGCTCGGCCCGGAGGCCGTCCTCGACACGCTGCCCGGCTACGCGGGCTCGCGGCCCGTCCGCGTCGGCAACGCAGCCAACCGGCAGATCCAGCTCGACGTCTTCGGCCCGATCGCCGACCTGCTCGTCGCCGTCGCAAAGCGGCGCGGCACGGTGCGCGACGAGGACTGGCGCGTGATCGAGGCGATGGCGCAGGCGGTCGAGCGGCGCTGGCACGAGCCGGATCACGGGATCTGGGAGGCCCGGCTGCCGCCCCGCCACCACGTGTACTCGAAGGTGATGTGCTGGCTCACCGTCGTCCGCGCGCTCGAGCTGAGGGAGCTTCGCGGTGAGCCGGAGCGTCCGGAGTGGGTCGAGCTCTGCGGCCGCATCCGCGAGAACGTGCTCATGCTCGGGTGGAACGACGCCTCCGGCGCCTACTCCGTCGCCTACGGCGACCCCGACATCGACGCGTCGTCGCTCTGGATCGGGCTCTCGGGGCTCCTCACCGACGACCACCCCCGCTTCCTCAGGACCGTGCTCGCGGTCGAGGCCGAGTTACGGAGCGGGGCGACGGTCTACCGCTACCACTGGGACGACGGCCTCCCCGGACGCGAGGGCGGCTTCCACCTCTGCACCTCGTGGCTCGTCGAGGCCTACCTCCGCACGGGCCGGCGCGGCGACGCCGAGGAGCTCTTCCAGCAGATGCTCGAGACGGCCGGTCCGACGGGCCTCCTGCCGGAGGAATACGACCCGTTTGCCGAGCGTGGGCTGGGCAACCACCCGCAGGCCTACAGCCATCTCGGCCTGATCCGCGCCGCGCTCGCTCTCGACGCCGGCGAGCCGCCGGCCTGACGGCTTCAGGCGACCGTCTCGTCCCGCGGCAGCTCGACGATCTCCTCCGGCATGGGCGGCGGCATGCTGCCGTTCTGGGAGCGTCGCCGCACCTCGACGGTGCGCTTGTCGCGATAGCGCTCGACCTGGCGCTCCAGCTTGTCGAGCAGCTTGTCGATCGCGGCCTCGTACGTGGGCGCGGACTCGCGGGCCACCAGGTCCGGCCCCTTGGTGTGCACCACGGCGTCGACGGTGTGGTCGTCGGCGATCGACGGGTTCCGCGCGCGCGAGAACGTGATCTCCACCTGCGTCTGGGCGTGCAGGCGCTTCTCCAGCTTCGCCAGCCTGCGCTCCGCATACGTGCGAACCGCGTCGCTGGGGTTGTCGTGACGGGCGGTGAGCTTCAGTTGCATGGGTGACCTCCGCCTCCCTCATCTGATCGGCTCCTTGGGTCCATCCTACTACCGCACTGCGCGCGCAAAGCAGACGACGTCCACGTGTCTCGCGCCTGCTCGTCGGAGCTCCGTGGCGCAGGCCGTCACCGTCGAGCCGGTCGTGTAGACGTCGTCCACGAGGCACACGCGGCGGGGCGATGTCCGCCTCGGGCGGAACGCGCGCACGACGTTCGACCGCCTCCGCGCGCGCGGGAGCCCGCGCTGTGGGCCGATGCCGGGCCGTCGCTCGAGCAGGTCGAGCGACGGAATCTCCCATGACTCCGCGAGCTCCCGTGCGAGCTCGGCCGCCGTGGCGTGACCGCGCTTCAGGGAGCGATCGCGGTCCGGTGGCACCGGCGCGATCGCGTCGGAGCTCGGACGGGCGAGCGCGGCGACGACGACCTCTGCCGCGACGGCCGTCAGATCGCGACGCGCGCGCTCCTTCCAGGCCGCCACGAATCGCCGCGCCGTGTCGTCGTAGACGACGGCCGCGCGGGCGGTCGCGAACGCCAGCCGGCGGCCGGCGCATTCCGCGCAGCGCCGCACCGGCCACGGCCCCGGCGCGCCGCACCGCTCGCACCAGGGCGCTGCGATCAGCACGAGCCGCGGCCGGCAGAGGTCGCAGAGTGACGACCCGATGGCGCCGCAGACGCCGCAGCGGCGGGGGAGCACGGCGTCGAGAAGGGGCACAAACCGACGGTACGAGCGAGGCCGTGACGGGGGCGTGACCCGTTCGTATCGGGTGCGTGACGCACCCGCCGAGATCCCTCGTCCCTCGAACGAGGCTGCAAGACCGTGCCTCTGCGACGCGTGTTCGGCACGCGGAGCCCCGTGCAGGGGACGTCGGCACGCCATCGCTGTGAATGCGGGATCACCCTGGTCGAGCTGGTCGTGACGATGGGCGTGATGACGATCGTGGGCTCTGCCCTCAGTGCCGTGATCGCGTCTGCGACCGCAGACCACCGGCTACTACGCCGGCCTGACGATCTACCAGGACCGGATCTTCGCCGTCTCGACGTCCAAGTGCGACCCGCGCGGCACCGACACCACGATCGGCAACGAGGACATCGGCCTCTTCGCGGCTGCCTCATCGGGGGCGGACGGCTCTCTCGGATCGGTCTCGGGCACGATCTACGCGCCCTCGCAGACCGCCCTCCTCGCGACAGCGCTCAGCGGCCGGGCGAACCTGGCGGTCATGACCGGGTGCATCGCCATCGACGGCGCGAACTCGACGTTCGACTACCAGATGGGCGGCCTGTTCGGCGTCGGCGTGAGACTCGGCAAGCAGTGGGGCTAGGTCCCGGGAACGGGCGCCTCCAGGATCTCGCGTAGAAGCGGTTGCACCTCGTCGAGGTCGCCTGGCTCCTTGACGGGCAGGAAGCGGCCGCGGGGGCCGTCTCGCGGGACGACGAGGTACGTCGTCGGCACGTGCGCCGAGAGCTCGTGATAGAGCCGCTCGAACTGGATCGCGGGCCGGCCGTCGACCTCCTTCGCGACGACGAGCCACGTCAGGTCGACCGGCTCCCGCAGCGCCTCGATGCGGATGAGCGCCGTGTTCGTGTTGAACACCACGACCCGCGCCTGGTCGAAGCAGGGCGGGAACCGCATCGTCTCGAGGAGCTGCGTCCTGCCGTTCACGCGCGCGGGCGCCCCGCCCGTGTCACCTGCCTTCGGCGCGACCTCGACGGTCAGCGGGGTGCCGCGCAGGACGTGCATGCCCACGACGACCGGGTCGATGCGTGCGGCGAGGTTGTCGACGTTCGAGACCATCAGCGAGCGCACGCCGCGCCGCTCGAGCTCCGCGAGCGTGCCGGAGGAGCGGATGCAGTCGAGGACGTCGCCGTGCCCCGGCCCGTAGAGCGATGCGCTCCCGTCAGCGGCCGTGAACAGGCTCCCGTCGGGGCGCAGGCGCGGCGCCGCGGTCTGCCGGAACCAGAGCGGCTCGCCGAGGCCCTTCTCCGCCACGTGCTCGCGGACGGCCTCGTCGGTGGCGAAGCTCGTCATCAGGACGACCGGGATGGTGGCGTCAAGGACGTCCGCGACACGCTGCGTCTCACCGAGCTTGACCTCGAGGAAGCTCCGTCCCTCGAACGCCTGTGCGACGGCCTTGACGCCGCCGCCGAACCGCGTCGCCATCCCCCCCGCGAGGACGAGGGTCGCGATCTCGCCGCGGCGGAGCGCCTCCACCCCGGCGGCGAGCGCCTCGTCGTAGCCGGCCTCACCGGGCGCCGGCAGCGGCGTGAGATCCTCGTCGTGGGGCGGCTCCACCGTGCCCTGCACGACGTTGGTGTCCTTCGTGAGCACGCCGGCGACGAATGCCGCCCGCAGGCGCTCGAACGAGGCGGCGTCGAAGCCGTTCAGCTCGAGCGTCGCCCGCGAGGCAGAGTCGACCTCGTCCAGGATCATCGCGACGTCACCGGCGCGGGCAGCGTCTCCGCGTACGGCGGCCGGTGCACGCCCTCCTCGGTCACGATCGCAGCGATCAGCGTCGCCGGCGTCACGTCGAAGGCCGGGTTGCGCGCTGCGAAGCGCGTCGTCACCTCGGCGGCGTCGCGCTCCTCGATCGGGATGTCGGCGCCGGTCGAGGCGGTGGGATCGACGGTGGAGGTCGGCGCCACGATCACGAACGGGATGCCGTGGTGCTTCGCCAGCACCGCCAGGCCGTACGTGCCGATCTTGTTCGCCGTGTCGCCGTTCGCGGCGATGCGGTCCGCGCCCGTGAACACGATGTCGACCTCCCCCGCGGCCATACGTGAGGCGGCGGCGCCGTCGACGATGACCGCGTGCGGGATGCCGAGCGCCGCCAGCTCGAACGCCGTCAGGCGCGCGCCCTGGAGCAGCGGCCGTGTCTCGTCCACCCAGACGTGCGCGACGCCCCCGGTCTCGGCCGCGGCCCGGATCGCGCCCACGGCGGAGCCGTAGCCGCCGGTCGCGAGGCCACCGGCGTTGCAATGGGTGAGGATCATCGCCGCCGGCGGCGCCAGCGTGGCGGCGTGGGCCGACATCGCCTTGCACCGCTCGACCTCCCCCTCGTGGATCCGTCGCGCGCGCTCCGGCGTCGGGTCGTCGCGCATCTCGTCGAGCGCCCACCGCAGGTTGACCGCGGTCGGGCGGGAGGCGGCAAGCCTCTCGTACGCTCCCGCCAGGTCTTCTCCCGTCATGGCTGCAAGAGCCATCCCGTAGGCGGCGGCGACGCCTATCGCCGGAGCGCCGCGCACCGCAAGCGTGCGGATCGCCTCTGCGAGCTCCGCCGCGTCGCGGCAGCGGAGCTCGCTCAGCTCGTCGGGCAGCCGGCGCTGGTCGAGGACGACGACCGCGTCGTCCTCGAGCCGGACGATGCGCTCGGGATCCAGGACGGAGCCGTCCGGCGACTCCTTATGTTCCTTCATCCCACGACGCGAGGTACCTCGCCTGCTCCTCGGTCAGCTCGTCGATCGCGATTCCCATGGTCGCGAGCTTGAGCCGCGCGATCTCGTCGTCGATCTCCTTCGGGACGACGTAGACCTTGCGCTCGAGCTCGGCCGAGTGGCTGACGATGAACTCGGCGGAGAGCGCCTGGTTCGCGAACGACATGTCCATGACCTGGGCCGGATGGCCCTCGGCAGCGGACAGGTTGACGAGCCGGCCGTCGGCGAGCAGGTAGACCCTGCGGCCGTCCGGGAGCGTGAACTCCTCCACGAACTGCCGCGCCTCGCGCGTGTCCGTCGCGAGTGCGCGCAGCGCGGGGATCTCGATCTCGACGTTGAAGTGGCCCGTGTTGGCGAGGATGGCGCCGTCCTTGAGCACCTCGAAGTGCTGCTTCGCGATCACGGACTTGTCGCCGGTGGCCGTCACGATGATGTCGGCCACCTTCGCCGCCTCGAGCATCGGCATCACCTGGAAGCCGTCCATCGCGGCCTCGATCGCCGGCATCGGGTCGACCTCCGTCACGATCACGTGGGCGCCCATGCCCTTCGCGCGCATGGCGACGCCGCGGCCGCACCAGCCGTAGCCGGCGACGACGAAGACACGGCCCGCGAGGAGGACGTTCGTGGCGCGGATGATCCCGTCGATCGTCGACTGACCCGTGCCGTAGCGGTTGTCGAAGAGGTGCTTCGTGCGCGCCTCGTTGACGGCGACGACGGGGAAGCCGAGCTTGCCGTCGGCCTCCAAGGCACGCAGGCGGATGACGCCCGTCGTCGTCTCCTCCGTGCCCGCGATCACGTCGCCGAGCTGCTCGCGGCGGGCCGAGTGGAGGATGCCGATCACGTCTGCTCCGTCGTCCATCGTCACGTGCGGGCGGTGGTCAATGGCCGCCTCGAGGTGCTGGTAATAGGTGTCGTTGTCCTCGCCCTTGATCGCGAACGTGCCGATCCCGTACTCGTCCACGAGCGCGGCTGCGACGTCGTCCTGCGTGGACAGCGGGTTCGAGGCGCAGAGGACGACGTCGGCGCCGCCCGCCTTGAGCGTGCGCATCAGGTTCGCCGTCTCGGTGGTGACGTGGAGGCAGGCGGAGACGCGGTAGCCGTCGAGCGGCCTCTCGCGCTCGAACCGCTCGCGGATCGCGGTGAGCACGGGCATCTGCCGGTCGGCCCACTCGATCCTGCGCACGCCCTCGGCTGCGAGGGCGAGGTCTTTCACATCATGACGCTGGGTCGTTGCCATTTCGGTCTCGCTTTCCGCTGGTGAAGTCAGTCGAGTGTAGTCGGCGCCCCCGTGGCTCAGGCGTCGCGCTCGGGACGGCCGTAGCGGTCGTCCAGGCGGACGACGTCGTCGAGATGCGGAGTCGACACCTCGAGAATCGTCGTGTCCTCGAGGGCAGTCACGCGGTGGACGGTGCCGGGCCGGAAGCGGAACGAGTCGCCCGTCCCGACCTCGAGCTGCTCGAGCTCGCCTCCGACCCTGCCGAGCTCGAGTGCGGCGCGGCCCGACTGGACGTACCAGGACTCGTCCTTGACCTCGTGGTACTGCAGGCTCAGGGCGTGCCCGGTGCGGACGAAGAGCACCTTGCCGACGTAGTCCTCCGCCTCGGCCCAGATCAGCTCGTAGCCCCACGGCTTCTCCACGTGCCGCGGCGTGTAGGCCGTCTGCTCCTTCACGAGAGCCACTCCGGGTGCGCGCTCACGTGCTCGTCCGCCCTGCGCAGCTCCTTCGGCGTGTTCACCGTAAGCCAGAGGCCCGTGTGCCGGAACGCGCGCAGCGAGCCCTCCGCCGCGAGCTCCGGGAAGATCGTCGTCTCGTGGTCGCCCTTCTCCGGGAAACGCTCGATCGCGCTCTGGTTGAGGACGTAGATCCCGCAGTTCACCCAGTAGGGCACGCGCGAGACCTCGTGGAAGCCCGTGACGACGTCGTCGTCGGTGAGATCCACCTGGCCGAACTGGGACGGCGGCTGCGCGACGGTGACGGTCGCCTCGGCTCGGGTCTCGCGGTGTCGCTCGAGCAGCGCGTCGAAGTCGACGTCGACGAGCTCGTCGCCGTTCATCGCGAAGACGTCGCCGCTCTCCGTGCGCAAGCCGGCTGCGAAGCGGATCGCGCCGCCGCGGCCGAGCCGCTCGGGCTCACCCGCACAGGCGAGCTCGACGCCGAGCCCGGACAGATCCTCCTCGAAATCCGCCTCCTGGCCAGCGAAACAGCTGACGATCACGCGGCCCACGCCGGCGTTGCGGAGACGGCCGATCTGCCACGCGAGCAGCGGCCTGCCGCCGACCGGGACGAGCGACTTCGGCCGCCCTCCGGCCGCGTCGCCGAGGCGCTCGGCCTTTCCTCCCGCGAGGACGATCGCCTCCATCAGACGATCTCGGCGGCGCGACCGATGCCCTCGAAGGTGAAGCCTGCGTCGCGGAGATGCGCGGGGTCGAGCAGGTTGCGTCCGTCGATGAGCACCGGCGTCCGCATCGTCTTCGCGACCGCGGCCCAGTCGACGTCCTTCAGCTGGGGCCACTCCGTCACGATGACAACCGCATCCGCACCCGTCGCCGCCTCCTCCGGCGTCGCCGAGATGACGACCCCGTGAAGGCCGTTTCCGTCGGCGATCGGATCCCAGGCGCGCACGTCCGCGCCCTCGGCGAGCAGCCGCCCTGCGAGGACGAGGCTCGGCGCCTCCCGCATGTCGTCCGTATTCGGCTTGAAGGCGAGCCCGAGCAACGCCACTGTCTTGCCGCGCAGAGAGCCGAGGTGGCTGTGCAGCTTCCCGATCACGCGCCGCTTCTGCAGCTCGTTGACCTCGATGACGGCGTTCAGGAGCTGGAAGTGGTAGCCGGAGTTCGCCGCCAGCTGCTTGAGGGCGAGCGAATCCTTGGGGAAACAGTTGTGCACGACGAGCCCACCTGTCGTGACGAACGTGTGCACGTCCGGCACCTCGAGGGAGTAGACATAGCCCTGGTAGTGGCGGCGCGTGGTGTTCGCAACTCGCAGCCACGCCGCTCCCACGCCACGGCGGTAGCCGGTCGGAGCGATGCGCCGAACCTGTCCAAGTGCCGACCGGACGCCATCCCGACGATCGGCCTTGGCGAGGTCGAGGAGCGCCTCGACCTGTGCGGCTCCGGAGACGACGATCCAGAAGGCGTCGACCGTGGACTTCGCAGTCCGACCGACCTTCAGTCGGGCGACGGCCCCGAGATCGCCCAGGAGCCGAAGGACGCCCTCCGCCAACGACTTGCTCGCCGTACCGTATTCGAGGATCGGGTACGCGCCGGCAACCCGGCCGGAAGAACCGTCCCCTTGCCAGAGCCCCGACAGGAAAGCCAGCTTGTGCGCGATCGGCGCCGCCCAGAGCACATCCGGCACCCGCTGGTCGTAACAGGAGGCGCCGAGCCCGAGCGCGCCGAGCCACCAGCCGGCGAGAACCCGCGACGAGAGCACCACCGAGGTCGAGGTCGCCTTCCGCCGGACATGCACTTTCACACCGTGATCGCGCCAATACGACGCAACCTCGTCGACGAGCTGCTCCTCCTGCGTGGGATGGAACGACCACTGAAGCCTGCGACGGCGCCCGTCGGAGCTGCAGTGACCCTCTGCCGCATAGAGACCGACAATCCGCCAGAACCGCTCGTCGGCCGTGAACCGGGAAGGCACCCCTGTGCCGTTTCTCGCGGTCTTGACGGTAGCGCCGTAAAGATCGACATCAGCGGCAAGAGCTTCGGAGAGTTTCAGGGTTCCGGCATGGACGATTTCGTGGGCGCGCTGCGCCCCCCGCGGGCCGACGACGCGCACGAGGCGGGGCCGATCGACGCTGCTCCATGCTGCACGGGTCGGGCGCACGAGCACGTCTTCGGCGCGCAGCGACTCGACGGCCATTCCCTCGATGACGTCGTCGAGCTCGAGCGCATCGCCGCCGTCGGCAATTCCTAGCCCGACAGGCAGCCAGTCGCTGTCACAGAGATCTGCTGCGAGCTTCACCCCCGTCGACGAGGCGTCCCCGTTCCCGACCACGAGCGGATGGTCGACCGTACACGTCAGCCTCCGGCCCATCCTCGTGACGACGTCGACGACCTCGCCGTCGTAATGGCGTCGTGTGACGTGGCTCACCGGCCGGAAGCTCGGCACGTCGTCGCCGGGAGCCCAGGTCAGCACCTCGATCCCCTTCACCGAGAGAAGGTCGCGCCCGCAGCCCTCGTCCAGATCCGCATGGAGTCGTTCCAGGGTCGTCAACCAGGTGCGTTCTCCGGCGCGGGCCAGCGCCGTCTCGCGCCCGTCGAGGCACGATCCACCGAAGCCGATCCCCGCCCGCAGGAAGCTCGGGCCGATGCGCCGGTCGAGGCCGATGCCCTCGGCGACCCGGACTACGTCCGCGCCCGTCGCCTCGCAGACGTTCGCGATCTCGTTGATGAACGAGATCCGCGTCATCAGGGCCGCGTTGGCAGCGAGCTTGATCATCTCCGCCGAGGCGACGTCGCAGCGCACGATCGGCCCCTCGATACCGCCGTGCAGCGCCGCGACGGCGTCGCCGTCCTCCGGCCGGAAGGCACCGACGACGATCCGGTCGGGCTTGAGGAAGTCCTTCACGGCGGTGCCCTCGGCCGTGAACTCCGGGTTGGAGACGTAGCCCACGTGCCGGAGCCCGCGCTCGTCCAGCCGGTGCCGCACCTTCGTGCCGGTCCCGACCGGGACGGTGCTCTTCATCACGACGACGCAGTGCCGCTCGATCGCGGGGAGCTCGTCGACAACGGTCCAGACCGCTGAGAGGTCGGCGTCGCCGGAGTACGTCGGAGGCGTGCCGACGGCGACGTAGACGAACTCGGCGCCGTCGATCGCCTCTGCCACATCAGTCGTGAACGACAGCCGCTCCGCGTTGCGGGCGATGAGCTCCTCGAGCCCCGGCTCGTAGATCGGCACCTCGCCGCGGCGCAGCGCGTCGATCCGCTCGGGCAGGACGTCGCGTACGACGACCGAGTGGCCCAGGTCGGCGAAGCAGGCACCCGTGACGAGGCCGACGTAGCCGGCGCCGAACACGGCAACACGTGACGGAGAGGCACCCACGACGGTCGGAGGGTACCGGGGCGAGCCCAAGGGCGCGGGGTGGAGGCGCCCCACCGGCGTAGCTTCGGGTGAGGCTGAAGCCTCACCCGAAGCGGAGCCGCCGGACGGGGTGAGGCTTCAGCCTCACCCGCGGGTTACGCGCGCACCTTGGAGATGGGCCGCAGGCCCTTGGCTATCGCCAGCATCGTCTCGTTCGAGAGCCGGTCGAGCAGCGAGTTGACGACCCAGTACTGGGCGCCCTTCTGGTCGAGCACGACCATGTGCAGGTGCGGGCCGTTGTAGTAGAGCTCGTACCGCCGCCCGCCGATGTTGCGGACGAAGTTGCGGCCGCCGAGGATCGGGGCGTCCTTCCAGTTCGACTGTTGTACGCCCCAGTAGTCGTTCGACCCCATCCGGTAGACGAGGCGCACCGTCTTGTGGTGGTCCTTGTCGTCGAACCGGTAGAGCCGGATCGGCCGCTCGCGGTCGATCCACGAGGAGCGCTCGATCACGGTCGGCACCATGAGCGGGAAGTCGACCTTCTTCTGGCGCTCGCGCAGGATGTCGAGCGCCGCGCCGGTACCGGGGGCGACGCTGGCCGGCTCCCGCCTGGGCGTCTGGTCGACCGGCGCCGCGGCGAGCGTGCCGTGGAACGTCTGCCCAACGACCGTCGTCAGCATGGCGTCGTTCGCGAGGGCGCGGATCGGAGTTGTCGCCTTCTTCACGTCGGCCGAGCCGAAGAGGCCGGCCACCTTCTTCGCAGCCTCCCTGGCACCCTTCTGCCGCGCGTCGAAGTAGATCGTCGTCCGGAAGTAGTCGAACGAGGGCGCGTTCGCGGGAATACCGTTCGGCGGCGTCAGGATCGGGTAGCCGCGCTGCGAGAGCAGGTAGCTCGCGTTCGAGGCGGACCCGGTGACGCCGTTGCCGTTGAGCACCGTGATCGAGGTCTCCTTCGCGGCCGGCGCCTTGGTCTTGACCTTCTCGCCGAGCGCGACGGCGGTCGCCTTCTTCGGCGACTCGACATCCGGGTTCGCCCACTGCCGCACGGCGGCATTGAGGTTGTCCTGCGACGTGGTCAGGTCGGAGTAGCCCTCGAGGCCCTCGATGCGCGACTGGAAGACGTGCCCGGGCGGCAGGCCGTAGGCCATGACGGCGTACGAGAGGACGGTCTTCGCGCTGACATCCTTGCCGCCGCCCTGCGCGACCTCGACGTTGTGCGTGATCACGTTGATCAGCTTCGGCAGCTTGGTGAGCGAGAAGTTTGTCCGGATCTGATCCTTCAGCGACCGTACGAAGCTCTGCTGGCGCGCGTTGCGGTAGAGGTCGCTGTCCGTGTGCCGGAAGCGGACGTACGCGAGGGCCTGGTAGCCGTTCAGCTTCTGGTAGCCGGGCTGCAGGTTGATCGCCGAGAAGAGGCCGTTGTTGTTGAAGTAGCGGCGGTCGACGTCCATCCAGATGCCGCCGAGCCTGTCGACGACGCCGATGAAGCCGCGGAAGTTGACGGTGATGAGGTAGTTGACGGGCACACCGGTGAGCTTCCGCACCGTCTCGAGCGTCCCGCGCGAGCCGCAGTCCGCGTACGCGGCGTTGATCTTCGTGACGTACGTCGACCGCCCGGGACAGATGATCTCGGCACGGAGGTCGCGCGGGAAGGAGAGGAGCGAGATCGTCTCGGCGCGCGGGTCGGCGCGGATCAACATGATCGTGTCCGAGCGCGAGGGCGTTCCCTTGGCCTCGTTCGGGCGACGGTCGTAGCCGATCACGAGCGCGTTGGCCGGCTCGCCGGCGACCGGGAGGTCGAGCTTCTTCGCCGTCGCCTTGACGTCGAGGCTGCGCGGCGCGACCGCCGCCACCGACTCGTGCAGGTAGAGGTAGGCGCCGCCGGCGACGCCCGTGACGCACACGACGACCACCACGAACGTCCAGCCGAGGATCGCGAGGGCGAGCGAGAGGCGGCTTCGGCGCGGGGGCTCCGGCTGGCGATAGACGGTGACCGGAGGGGTCGGGCCGGGTGGCAGCTGGATCTTGCCGTTGCCGCCGCCGACGTGACCGCCGCGGCCCACGCCTCTCTTCAGTGTGGTCCTCATGTGAAAACGGGCGCCGTGCGCCGCGAAGGGCCAGGATACCCGAGCCTCCGGAGGTGCCCTCTCTCCGTTTACCGAGGGTTAACGACGCGGAACCCGGCCTGCGCGAGGGCTCGGTCGAGCCGCGCCAGGTCGTCGTCCGAGCCGGCGCCGATCCGCAGCGACGTCGGCGCGCCGAACGGGACGCCCGACTGGACGGCGACGCCCTCGCGCAGGAGCGCGGCCGCGGCCTCGCCCGCGTCCGCGCCGACCTCGACGAGGAGGAAGTTCGTCGAGCTGTCGGGCAGGGGCTCGAGGCCGTGCCGGCGGACGAGCCCGTCGAGGGCGGCGAGCGCCGCGCGGTTCGCCTCCCGCCGGCGCCGCACCTCGTCCTCGTCGTCGAGGCTCGCGAGCGCCGCGACCTGTCCCAGCGCGCCCACGTCGTATCCGCGCTGCACCTTGCGCATTGCCGCGACGACCGCAGAAGGGCCGATCCCGTACCCGATCCGCAGCCCCGCCAGGCCGTACAGCTTCGAGAACGTGCGGAGCACGAGCACGTCGCGGCCGGCCCGGAAGAGATCCGAGACCGAGTCGAGGCCGGAGCCCGGCTCGAGGTACTCGAAGTACGCCTCGTCGACGACGGTGAGCACCTGCTCGGGGAGCCCGGCGACGAGGGCCAGGGCATCGTCCCGCTCGATCGCCCGTCCGGTCGGGTTGTTCGGCGTCGCCAGGAAGAGGAGCCGGGTGCGCTCGGTCACCGCCGCCAGCACGCTCCCGACGTCGACCAACCCGTCCACGACGTCGACGAGCACCGGCTCGGCGTCGCGCTTCTGCGCGTCACGGACGAAGCTCGGGAAGGAGGGCCACGGCACCACGACCTCGTCGCCGGCCTCCAGCGTCGCCTGGCAGACGTAACCGATCACGGCGTCGGCGCCGGCCGCGACGAGCACCTCGGAGCGCGCCACGCCGTGCCGCCGCGCCAACGCGTCGACGAGCTCGCCGGAGCCGCGCGCCGGGTAGCGGTTCAGCTCGGTCAGCGCCGCCTCGATCGCGGCGAGCGCGCCCGGGAACGGCCCGCTCAGACCCTCGTTGAGGCCGAGCGAGGCGAACCCGGGAGGAAGCCGTGGCGAGGGCTCGGCGGCCGGTATCCGGTCGAGCGACGGCCGGACGAACCGGGCGCCGTCACTCACGTGGCGACAGGCTCCGGCTCGGGGAACGGCGCCGGCTCGGACGGCTCGGGCGTGACCGGCTCGACGGGATCCCAGCCGCCCCAGTCGTCGCCCCCGCCGCCCGTCTGCCGGCGCCAGAAGTAGACGCCCGCGCCGACGACGGTGACGACGAGGAAGAGCCACAGCAACGGCCGGCGCGGGCGGCGCTCGACCGGCACGAGGTCGGCGATGCCCTCGGTGCGCTTGCGGATCCGGCGGCGGAGGTACCACCACGCGATCGAGAGCGCGAGGGCCTCGGTGTGGGAGCTGCGCGGCCTGTTCACGAGCGCCGCTTGATCGGGATGTGAATGGGACGTCCGAGTGCCACGAGACCAGCCTCCTTGATTGCTTCGGACAATGTCGGGTGCGGGGCGATGCCGTCGGCGACCGTCTCCACCGTCGACTCGGCGTCGATTGCGACGACTCCTGCCTCGATCAGGTCGGTCGCGTGCGGGCCGACGATGACGACGCCGAGCAGCTCGCCGTACGTCGTCTCGTGGATCGACTTGACCCAGCCTGAGGTCGTGCCGGACATCACGGCGCGCGCGTTCGCGACCCACGGGAAGACGCCGACGGCCACGGCGTCGCCGTAGCGCTCGCGCGCCTGGGCCTCCGTCAGCCCCACGCCGGCGATCTCGGGGTACGTGTAGATCGGCCGCGGCACCGCCGGGGTGCCGAGCGCCGAGTCGTGACCCATCGCATTCTCTGCCGCGATCTCGCCCTCGCGGAAGCCGGTGTGCGCGAGCTGCCAGCGGCCGGCCACGTCGCCTGCGGCGAAGATCGTCGGCACAGCCGTGCGCATGTGGTCGTCGGTCGCGATGCCCTTGCGAGGATCGGTCGGCACGCCGACCTCGTCGAGGCCGAGGCCCTGCACGAGCGGGGCCCGGCCGACCGAGACGAGCATCAGGTCGGCCTCGACAGACTCGCCGTCGCCGAACTGGACGACGAGGTGGTCGCCGCGATCCTCGACGCCGGTGCACTGCTTCTCGAGGTTGACGGCGATGCCACGCTTCTTGAACGCCTTCTGCAGCTCCTTCGCCGCGTCGGCGTCCTCCTGGGGGATCAGCGTCGGGAGCATCTCGACGATCGTGACCTCGCTGCCGAAGCGCTCGAAGATCGAGGCGAACTCACAGCCGATGATGCCGCCGCCGAGAACGACGAGCCTGCGCGGCACCTCGCTCTGCGCGAGCAGGCCGGTGGAGTCGACGCAGCGGGGAGAGTCCAGGCCGGGGATCGGCGGGACGATCGGATACGAGCCGGTTGCGACGATCGCGCTCTTGAACGTCACGTCCTCGCTGCCCTCGACCGCGATCGTCGTCGTGCTCGTGAAGCGGCCCGTACCCTTGACCCATTCGACGCCGTTCGCCTTGAACAACGACGCGACGCCGCCGGTCATCTGCTTGACGACCGCCGCCTTCCACTCGCCCGCCTGGGCGAAGTCGAGCCGCGGGTCGGAGACGCCGACGCCGAGCTTGGCGAAGGTCTCCCGCGCGTCGTGGAGCGCATGCGCCGTCTGCACCCATGCCTTGGTCGGGACGCAGCCGACGCGCAGGCACGTGCCGCCGAGCTCGGGCTCGCGCTCGATGCAGGCCACCTTCCCGCCGAGCTGCGCGGCGCGGATGGCCGCCGTATAGCCGGCCGGCCCGCCACCGAGGACGGCAACGTCACACTCCATGCACTCCCACCCTTTCGTCGACAGGTTCGATCGTACTCACGCCAGGGGCATGCGTAGCGTCAGGGACTCGGGCGTCTCCCCCACCTGCTCGAAGCCGAGCTGCTCGTAGAAGGCGATGGCGCCCTTGTTGTGCCGGTCGACCGCGAGGCTGAGCCCGTCGTAGCCGTCCTCGCGCGCCCGCTCGAGCAGCGCGCCCAGCAACGCATTGCCGACGCCCTGGCCGCGTGCGTTCGGGACGACGGCGACGGCCAGCTCGGGCGTCGACTCGTCGACGTAGCCGTAGCCGGGCGCGGACTGCCGGAACAGCCGGTACCAGGCGGCGCCGACGGGGAAGCCGTCGAGGAGGGCGATGAACGCCGCATCCCCAGGCCGTCCCCACGCCTTCACGTAGAGCTGCACCGGGCCGGGGCCCTCGTCCGGCTGGCGCTCCTTCCAGTAGTAGGCGTGGTGGAGCATGTCGCGCAGGAAGCGCACGTCCTGCGCCGTCCCCCTTCGTACGACGACATCCACTACGGCGTCCCGCAGCGGCGCGTCGCGCAGTCTCGCTGCGGGACGCCTTCGTGAATGCTCGCTGCACATCGGCCGGCTGCTGACGCATCCGTCCGCTGTGATCCTGAAGGGGCGCGCTTCGCGCGCCCAGGGGCCTTCGGCGACGACGATGCGCGCACTGCTACAGCGCCAGTGCGGGTTGCTCGACGAGCCTGACGAGCGTCTGCAGGAACTCGGCGCCGTCGGACCCGTCGATGGCGCGGTGGTCGCACGTCAGGGTGAGGTGCACGAGCGGGGCCACGTCCACCTCGCCGTCGACCACGACCGGGGTCTCCTCGACCGCGCCGACGGCGAGGATCGCGACCTGCGGCGGGTTGAGCACCGCGACGAACTCGCTCACGCCGTACATGCCGAGGTTCGAGATGGTGAAGGTGCCGCCGTCCATGTCCTCGCGGGTCAGCTTCCCCCGGCGCGCGCGGTCGACGAGGTCGGCGCGGAGGCGGGCGATCTCCTGAACCGTGCGGCGGTCGGCGTCGCGGATGACGGGGACGACGAGGCCGGTCGGCGCGGCGACGGCGATCCCGACGTGCGCTGCGGGATGCCGCAGGATCTGCTCGCCGTCGAAGGTCGCATTGACGGCCCGGTGCCGCGTCAGAGCCACGCCGACGAGACGAGTGAGGAGGTCGTTGACGGTGGGCTTCACGTCGCCCTCCGCCAGGCCGGCGACGAGCTGCTCGCGGAGATGGAGCATCTCCGTCATGTCGGCCTTGACGCCGAGCTGGAAGACCGGCGCCGCCCAGGCATCCGTCAGCCGGCGCGCGATCGTCTTGCGCGTCTGGGTCATCGTTACGACCTCGACCTCACGCGGGCCGGCCGGGAGGGGCGCGGGGGCCGCGGCCGGAGCCGCCGGCGCAGAGCCGCCGGCGGGAGCGCGCTCGACGTCCTCGGCGACGATGCGGCCGTCGGGGCCCGAGCCGACGACTGCCGTGAGGTCGATGCCGCGTTCACGGGCGATCCGGCGCGCGAGCGGCGACGCCTTGATCCGTCCGCCGGGCGAGATCGGCGCGGCCGCAGCTGCGGCGCCGTTCCCGCCGCTCGCGGCAGCGGGTTCCTGCTCGACCGGTGCGGACTCCGCAGGTTCGGCCGCGGGCGCTGCCTGCGCATCTGGCGGCGCCGCGTCAACGGCGCCGTCCGACTCGATCACCGCGATCGTGGAGCCGACCTCGACCTCGCCTTCGGGCACGACGATCTTCAGCAGCACGCCGTCGAGGTCCGACTCGACCTCCTGCGTGACCTTGTCCGTGTCGAGCTCGTAGAGCGGCTCGTTCTTCCTGACGCTGTCGCCCTCGGCCTTGAGCCAGCGCACGATCGTGCCCGACTCCATGCCCTGCCCGAGCTGCGGGAGCTTCAGATCGGTCGGCATCGCATCTCTCGGGGAGCGCTGCTCATCGCGGTCATTATGCTGCCTGCGATGAAGCTGGTCGATCAGTGGCGGACGGTGCAGGAGGGGCTCCCGGACGGGTGGCAGTCCGCCCGGCTCGGCATCGAGACGGAACAGCCCGCCGACCTCTCACGCGCCGCCCAGCTACTCGGCCCGCTCAACGCCGGCCGCGTCGGCTCGAGGATCGTGTTCGACGTGACGCGCGGCGCCGGGCCGAACAGCGCCCAACGCGCGACTCGCTTCTTCGACCTGCTCGACCACGAGCGGACGTGGGCGACGCTCCGGGTCGAGGACGTGACGGGGTCTGCCGAGCCCGCGGCGGCCGCGGCGGCATCGGCGCCGGGACCCCGCCGACCCGGGATTCCCGTCGTCGCGAGCTGGGACGCCGCGCTCGCCGAGCTCCCGTCGGACTGGTCGGATCTCCTCTGCGAGCTCGAGATCGCCTCGAGCGCGCTCCTCGACCGGACGGCGCTCCTCTGCGCGCCGATCAACCCCACCCGTGACGCCTCGCGCGTCGCCTTCACGTTCCGCTGCTCGAGCCGGAGCGGCTACGGCGTCTCACCTGCGATGGCACGCCGGTGCTTCGAGCGGATGGACGAGGAGGGCATCGCCGGCCGCACGAGCGTGCTGCGCGTCCTCTCCGAGACGGACAAGGTGTACACCCAGGGCCCCGTGTGGCTCGTGGGCGGCAAGACGCTGTAGCGCCTCGCCGCCCCAGTCCCACGAGCGGTCGCCAGGGACTGTCGGGTGAGGCCGAGGCCTCACCCCACGAGCACCTTCCCCCCAGCGAGCGTGGGCGTACCGGCGAAGAGGAGTGTGCCGGACGCGAGCTTGCCCTTCCAGACGACGGTTCCGACGAACTTCGTGGTCGTCGACTTCGTGATGCCGGCGCCGCGCAGCTTGACCCCCCGGGTCGCCGACCTGTCCTTGACCGTGATCGAGACGACGCCGACCGGAAGCTTCGTCACCTTCTTGCCGGCGGGCGTCGTCAGCGTGATCTTCTGACCCGTCACCGTGAGCACGAGCTTCGTCGTGGTCGAGCCGCCGGTGCCACCACCGCCGCCGCTCCCGCCACCGCCGCCGCTGCCGCCGCCACCGGTCGCGGTCCCGACGGCGAATACCCCGCCCATCGTGGTCGGGTGAGCGTCGCAGATGAACGTGTACTGGCCGTCGACGAGGTTCAGGTTGAAGGTCTTCGCGCCGATCGCGTCGATGTCCGTCGAGACGTCGACGCCGCCGGGGCCTTGCAGGTGGAAGTCGTGCTCGGAGGACTTGTCGTCGACGACGAGCGTGAACGAGCCTGGATCGAGATGGGAGACGGACGCGCCGGAGCCGTCCTTGAGGGTGATCGTGAAACCGGGGCCGACGGACCCGTTGAGGGGCGTGCCGTCGGCGCCGGCCGACGACGCCAGCACGAGGCAACCGACGCCGACGAGGAGGAGGATGCGGAGAGGTGACATGTGACCCCCTACGACGGGGGCGCCAGATCGGTTTGCGTGTGCTTCACGCGCGCAGCTGCGCGCCGAAGCGATCTGCGAGGGCGGCGACGACACGCTCCCGCACGACCGCTGCGTCGTCGTCGGACAGAGTCCGATCCGGTGCCTGCAGCGACAGGTGGACAGCGACCGACTTGCGGCCGTCGCCGACCTGGTCGCCCCGGTAGACGTCGAACACGCGCGCGTCCCGGAGATCGGGAGCGCCCGCTTCGAGCAGAGCGTCGACGAGCGTGGCCGCCTCGACCTCCTCGTCGACGACGACGGCGATGTCCTGCCGCAGCGGCGGGTACGTGATGACGTCGTCGTAGAGGATCCGCTCGGGGATCGGCGCGGTCAGATCGACGAGGTCGAGCTCGAAGATGCCCCACGAGCCCTCGAGCAGGGTCGGGTGGAGCTCGCCCAGCCAGCCGGCTCCCGTCGCTGCCGCCTTGCCGGGATGGAGGAGCTCGGTCGTGAGGCGTTCGGGTCGCAGCTCGAGGTGGAGCGCGTCGTAGATCACCTCGACGGCGCCTCGGACGCGCTCGAACCCCCCCTCGACGATGCCGCCGACGCGCCAGCGCTCGTCGGGCAGCTCACCCGCGGCCGGCGGCGGCAAGTAGACGCGCGCGACCTCGAACAGCGCGATGTCGTCGTTGCCCGCGTCGACGTTCTCCTTCGCCGCCGCGATCAGGCCGTAGGCGAGCGTCGTGCGCAGGATCGACTGGTCGCCGCTCATCGGATCGGGAAGCCGGATCGCGGCGGGATCCGGGTCCTCGGCGACGAGGCTCCACGTGTACGCCTCGCTGAAGCCCGCCCCGACGAGGACGTCCTCGATCAGGCGCCGCAGTCGCTGGTCGCGCGAGAGGTGGCCCGCGACCGCGCGCCGGAGCGGCATCGTCGTCGGCACGCTGTCGAGCACGACCCGGGCAACCTCCTCGACAAGGTCGATCTCGCGCGTCACGTCCCGTGCGCGCCACGTCGGCACCGCCACGTCCCAGCCGTCGAAGACCTCGAAGCCGAGCCTCTCGAGCACATCGCGCTGGTCGTCCGGCGTCACCTCGAGCCCGACGACGCGGTCGGTGCGCTCGGGTCGCAGGTGGACGACGGGAGGCTGCGGCAGGCCCGCGTGGACGTCGACGCTGCCCGTCATCTCCGCGCCCGTGAGGTCGACGAGCAGCCGACTGGCCAGCACCGCCGCCGGCTCGGCGACGTACGGGTCGACGCCCTTCTCCCAGCGGTTCGAGCCCTCGGTGCGGAGGCCGAGCCGCTCGGACGTCTGCAGCACGCCGATCGGCTCGAAGTTTGCCGCCTCGAGCAGCACCTCGGTCGTCTCGTCCGAGACCTCGCTGTCGAGGCCGCCCATGATCGCGGCGAGTGCGACGGCGCGCGTGCCGTCGGTGATGAGAAGGTCGCGCTCGTCGAGCACGCGGCGGTTGTCGTCGAGCGTCCGCATCTCCTCGCCGGGGCGGGCACGCCGGACGACGATGCGGCCACCGTCGAGCTCGGAGCGGTCGAACGCGTGCAGCGGGCTGCCGTAGACGTGCATGACGTAGTTCGTCACGTCGACGACGTTCGAGATCGAGCGCATCCCGGCGGCGTGGAGTCGGGCCCGGAGCCACATCGGCGACGGGCCCACGTGGACTCCCTTGAACACGCGGCCGATGTAGCGCGGGCAGCGCTCGAAGTCGTCGACCTCGACGTCGACCCACTCGGGGTGCACGATCGGCGGGTCCTCGACCCTCACCGGGAGAAGCTCGCCGTCGCAGAGCGTCGCCACCTCTCGGGCGAGGCCGACCATCGAGAGCAGGTCGACGCGGTTTATCGTGGGCGTCACGTCGAGCACCTGCTCGTGCACGGGCAACACGTCCGCGAGGGGCGTGCCGGGCTCGATCCCGTCCGGGAGGAGCATGATCCCGGCGTGGTCGGTGCCGAGGCCGATCTCGTCCTCGGCCAGGATCATCCCGCGCGAGATCTCGCCGCGGAGCGGCCGCTCGTCGAGCGGGCCCGGGAAGCCGGGCAGGCGCACGCCGGGAAGGCCGACGGCGACGGTCGCGCCGACACCGAAGTTCCAGGCGCCGCAGACGATCTGCCGCGCCTCGCCCTCCCCCACGTCGACCTGGCAGAGCTGCAGCTTGTCGGCGTTCGAGTGCTTGTCGGCCGCGACGACCCGGCCGACGCGGAGGTAGGAGAGATTGTCGCCGTCGTCCGCGACGCCGACGTCGATCACGCGCTCCACCTCGAGCGACGAGACGGACAGCCGCCGTGCGATCTCGTGCGCGGTCGCGTCGACCTCGACGTACTCGCGCAGCCAGCTGAGGGGAACCCTCAAAACTGCCTCGAGAAGCGGAGGTCGTTGCGCCAGAGCTCGCGCAGGTCGGGGAACTCGTGCCGCAGCATCGCGATCCGCTCGAGCCCCCAGCCGAAGGCGAAGCCGGTGTAGCGCTCGGGGTCGTAGCCGACGTGCTCGAACAGCGTGGGATCGACCATGCCGGCGCCGCCCACCTCGATCCAGCCCGAGTGCCGGCAGACAGGGCAGCCGGCGCCGTCGCACACGTGGCAGGAGACGTACGCCTCGATCGAGGGCTCGGTGAACGGGAAGTAGTGCGTGCGGAACTCGGTTCGACGCTGCTCGCCGAAGAGCTTCTTGAAGAGGAAGTCGAGCGTGCCCTTCAGGTCCGCGAGCGTGATGCCCTCGTCGACCGCGAGCCCCTCGACCTGGTGGAAGATCGGCGAGTGCGTCGCGTCCGGCGTGTCGCGGCGGTACACGCGGCCGAGGCTCGCGATGTAGACCGGCGGCTGTTGCGCCTCCATCGTCCGGATCTGGGAAGGCGACGTCTCGGTGCGGAGGACCGTGTCGTCGTCGACGAAGAGCGTCGCGAGCGGCGACCGCGCCGGATGGCCGGGAGGGAAGTTGAGCTTGTCGAAGTTGTACTCCGTCCGCTCGACCTCGCGGCCGTCGACGACCGTGTAGCCGAGCCCGAGGAAGATGTCCTCGACCTCGCGCCGGATCTGGGTGATCAGGTGCAGCCGGCCGCGCGCGTAGCCGCCCGCGGGCAGCGTCACGTCGACGCGCTCGGTCGTCAGGCGCGCGTCGAGCTCCTCACGCGCGAGCTCCCGCTCGCGGGCGTCGATCGCCTCCTCGAGGCGCTCGCGGACCGCGTTGAGCGTCATGCCCGTATCGCGGTCGCGCACCTCTCGGAGCGCCTGCTTGAGCGCGCTCTTGCGGCCGAGGTACTCGACCCGGACGGCCTCGATCGCGTCGGTCGAGACGGCCGCCGCGGCGGCAGCGAGACCCTCCTGTTCGAGCGCTCCGGCGTCCATAGGTGGTCGAGCGTACCAACGCCCTCGCCCAGGGTCGGCAGACTTCCGGCGTGGCTCTCTACGACGCGATCGCCCGCATCTACGACCCCTGGAGCGCCTCGGTCACGGAGGACATCGCCTTCTACGTCGACGAGGCGCTCGCCTGCGACGGGCCGGTCGTGGAGCTGGCGGTCGGCTCGGGACGCATCGCCGTGCCGATCGCCCAGGCCGGCCGGCGCGTGATCGGCGTCGACCTGTCCGAGGGGATGCTCGGCGTCGCCCGCGCGCTCGCCGAGGAGGAGGGCGTCTCGGAGCTCCTCGATCTGCGTGTCGGCGACCTGCGCGAGCCTCCCGTGGACGAGCGCGTGCCGCTCGTCATCTGTCCCTTCCGCTCGCTGCTGCACATGCGCGGCGAGGACGAGAAGCTCCGCGCGCTCCGTGCCGCCCGCGACCTGCTCGAACCGGGCGGCCGCTTCGTCTTCGACGTGTTCGCGCCGAGCGCGGAGGACATCGCCGAGACGCACGGCATCTGGCTCGAGCGCGAGCCGGGCATCTTCGAGCGAGCCGACTGGGACGAGGCGACCCGCACGCTTCGCCTCTCCGTCCGCTCCGGCGAATCCGCCGCCTCGATGGACCTGCACTGGCTCTCGGCGATCGAGTGGCGCCGGCTGATCGACGAGGCCGGCCTCGAGGTCGAGCGGCTGTACGGCTGGTTCGACCGGAGGCCGTACAAGGGTGGCGAGGACATGATCTGGGCCTGCCACGCGCAGGTGTAGAGTGGGCGCGATGACGTGGGTTCTGATCGTCGTGCTCGTCCTGATCGTCCTGCTCGTGATCTGGGCGATCGCGCTCTACAACGGGCTCGTCCAGAAGCGCAACCGGGTCGACAACTCGTGGGCGCAGATCGACGTGCAGCTGAAGCGACGGCACGACCTCATCCCGAACCTCGTCGAGACGGTGAAGGGCTACGCCGCACACGAGCGCGGCGTCTTCGAGGCAGTGACGAAGGCGCGTGCCGCCGCCGTCGGCGCCCAGGGCCCGGCGCAGAGCGCCGCCGCGGAGGGAATCCTGACCCAGACGCTCGGCCGCCTCTTCGCGGTCGCCGAGGCCTATCCCGACCTGAAGGCGAACCAGAACTTCCTCGACCTGCAGGACCAGCTGCGCGACACGGAGAACCGGATCTCGCTCGCGCGGCAGGTCTACAACGACACCGTCCTCACGTTCAACAACGCGATCCAGGTCTTCCCGGCCGTGCTGTTCGCCGGGGCGCTCGGCTTCACCAAGCGCGAGTACTTCGAGATCGAAGACGCGGCCGAGCGCGAGGTGCCGGTCGTCAGCTTCGACACACCGGCCGCGGCCGAGCCCGTGGCTGCCCCGGCCGCTCCGGCGGCGCCTCCCGCCGGCGATGCGCCGACGCCACCGGCTACCTAGCGCATTCGCCGCGGCGCTTCTCGCCGCACTGGCGCTCACCGGAGCCGCAGCGGCCAAGTCGTTCTCGCTGCCGCAGGCGACGGTTGCCGTGCAGGTCGCGCAGGACGGCAGCCTCGTCGTCGACGAGCAGATCACCTACGCGTTCAGCGGGCCGTTCAGCGGCGGCTACCGCGAGATCCCGCTGCGCTCCGGCGAGGCGATCCGCGACGTCCGCGTGAGCGAGGGCGGCCGCGCGTACACACCCGGCGGCTGCACCGAGCTCGGGTGCGACGACGCCGCGGGACGCTTCGGCGTCGCCGACCTCGGCAACCGAGTGCGGGTCGTGTGGCACTACCGCGCCTCCGACGAGCTGCGCACCTTCGATGTCCACTACCGGCTCACAGGCGTGGCCGTCGCCTACGACGACGTCGTCGACGTGAACCTGCAGGTGTGGGGGTCGGAGTGGAAGGTGCAACTCGGCCGGCTGCTCGCGACTGAGACGGCCCCCGGCAGGATCCTCTACGCCTGGGGGCACCCGGTCTACGTGCGGGGCGACGTCCAGCTCGCGGGCAGGAAGGCCGTCCTGCGGGCGCTCGACGTGCCTGCGGGGCAGTTCGTGGAGCTGCGCACGGTCATCCGGCGCGGCGCGTTCACGTCCACGGCGGGAATGCGGGTGGTGCAGGGAAGCGGCCTCGCCGCGATCAGAGGCGAGGAGGCCGCCGATGCCGCCGCATTCGCCCGCGACCACGCGAAGATCGAGAAGGCGAAGAAGCACCCGTGGCGCTACGCGCTCCTGCTGCTCCTCTTGGGCGCGGCGCCCGCGTTCGCCGTCGTCGGCCTCGTGTTCTGGTTCTTCGGCCGCGAGGTGAAAACGGCGTACGACCGCGAGTACGAGCAGGAGCCGCCGACCGACACGCAGCCGGCGCTCGTGCCGACGCTGCTGCGGCAGGGCGGCGAGCCGGGCTCGTTCGAGTTCACGGCCACGCTGTTCGACCTGATTCGCCGCGGCGTCTTCACCTCGAAGCCCGTCACGACTGAGCGGCCGGTCTGGGGCGGCCTCCGGCACGAGACCATCTCCGACCTCGAGATCGGCGCCGGCAAGGACGACGGGAAGCTGACGCCGTGGGAGAGCTCGGTCGCCGACGTCGTGCGCGGCGTGATCGGCGACGGGACGGAGCGGCTGTCCGCGTTCCGCGAGAAGATCGAGGACGACCGCGAGTCGATGAGCAAGCGCTTCACCGCGTTCAAGAGCCGCGTCGGGACGGAGGTCGGCCGGCGCAAGTGGCTCATCTCCAAGGGCGCCCTGCCGCTCGCCCTCGCCCTCGTCGGGTTCGTCGTCGCGGGCGCGATTCTGTTCTGGATCGCGATCGCCGGCTGGCGCTCGGTCTACCCGCGCTGGAGCGACGTCGTCCTGCTCGGGCTGGGCGTGGCGGCCTTTCTCAACGCCGCGATCGTGCTCGGCGCCTTCACGCAACGACGCCTCTGGCGGCGGCGCTCGCGCGACGGTGAGGTGGAGGCTGAGCGCTGGGAGGCCTTCCGTCGCTACCTCACCGATTTCCCGCGCCTGCAGGAGGCGCCGCCCGCGACACTCGCGCTGTGGGAGCGGTTCCTCGTGTACGGGATCGCGTTCGGCATCGCCGACCGGGTGTTGCAGGCCGCGCACATGGCGATGCCGGAGGAGCTCGCGCAGGCGTCGTCGATCTACTGGATCTCGCCGGGCGGTGGCCTCGGCAACGGCGCCTCGTCGATGGCGATCGGCGATCTCGCCTCCGGCTTCGGCTCCGCGCTGGCCCCGCCCTCCTCCGGCTCCGGCGGCGGAGGCGGCGGCTTCTCGGGCGGCGGCGGCGGAGGCGGCGGAGGCGGCGGTGGAGGCGCCTGGTAGCGACCCCCTCGTCTCCGTGCTCCTGCCTGTGCGGGACGCGGAGCCCTTCCTCGCCGAGGCGCTCGCCTCGATCGCCGGGCAGACGCTCGAGCGGCACGAGGTCGTCGTCGTGGACGACGGCTCAGCGGACGGCTCCGCCGCGATCGCCGAATCGTTCGCCCGCCGCGACGCGCGCGTGCACGTCGTGCGCCAGCCGCCGCTCGGCGTGGTCGCAGCGATGGAGCGCGCCCGCGCGGAGGCCCGTGCACCGCTGCTCGCGCGGATGGATGCCGACGACATCGCGCTTCCGAGGCGCCTCGAGCTCCAGTTCGGGGCAATGGACGCCGAAGGGCTCGCTGCCTGTGGCGGCGGCGTCGAGTTCTTTCCGCATCCGAGCGACGGCCTGCGCGCGTACGAGGCGTGGCTGAACGGGCTCGTCACTGCCGAGGCCGCCGCCCGCGACGTGTTCGTCGAGTGCCCGCTCCCCCACGCGGCGCTGATGCTGCGCCGTGACGCCCCCGCATACCGCGACTGCGGCTGGCCCGAGGACTACGACTTCGTGCTGCGCCTGTGGCGAGCCGGTGGTCGCTTCCGCAACCTCGAGCAGCCGGTGCTGCGCTGGCGCGACCATGCAGCGCGCCTCACCCGGACCTCGCCCGCGTTCTCGCTCGACGCGTTCGCGCGCTGCAAGGTGCATCACCTGCGGGCGTCGCTGCTCGCCCGGGGTCGCGCGGCTGTCGTCTGGGGCGCAGGGCCGAACGGCAAGCGCATCGCCCGCGAGCTGCTCGCAGCCGGCACGAGGGTCTCTGCGTTCGTCGAGGTCGACACGCGCAAGGTGGGACAGCGCATCTACGGCGTGCCCGTGGTCGGCGTCGCCGATGCCCGTGCCTTCCCCGGCACGCTCGCGGTGGGCGCAGTCTCGGGTGCGGACGGACGGGAGCGCGTGCGTCGGCTGGCGCGCGAGCTCGGGCTCGAGGAGGGTGTCGACCTCGTCGTTGTCGCCTGAACGAGCGGGCGAGGCTCGAGCCTCACCGACCGATCCACCGCCGTCGACTGACTTCCCAGAGCGCGATCGCCCCCGCCGCCGCGACGTTCAGCGACTCCGCGTCGCCCGGCATGGGAATCGACGCGACCGCATCGCACGACGCGAGTACGTCGGCGGGCAGCGCGGCGCGCTCGGCGCCGAGGAGGACCGTCACCGGCGGCGTGAGGTCGACATCTGCGAGTGCCGACTCGCCACGAACGTCGAGCGCGATGGTCCGGCCCGGCCGCTCCTCCCACGGCACGAGCGGCACCCTGAAGATCGCCCCGGCGCTCGCCCGCAGCGCCTTCTGCGAGAGCGGGTCGGCGGAACCGGTCGAGAGCGCCACAGATGCCCCGAAGGCGTCGGCCGAGCGAATCAGCGTGCCGACGTTGCCCGGGTCGGCGACCTGCCAGAGCGCGAGGCACGTGGCGCGCGTCGCGCGCGGGAGGTCGGCAGCACGGAAGATCCCGATCGCCCGAGCGGGGTGCGGGAGCGTCGACACCGATGCGAGCAGGTCGGGCGAGACGTTGTCGCCGGCGACGAGCAGCTCGACCGGCTCGACGCCGGCGGCGAGCGCCGCGTCGCACAGGTCCTCGCCCTCGCACGCGAACAGGCCCGACTCGGCGCGCTCCTTCTTGCGCTGCAGCGCGCGCACGAGCTTCAGCTTCGGGTTGTCCTTCGACGTGATCATGCGGCGGGACCGAGCGCGAGCCGCCCGGCCGGCCGAGCATGGACCGGCGAGCCGAGCAGCTCGAAATGCGCCGCCTGCCGGCGGAACGCGTCCGCCTGCGGGTCGGTGGAGCTCAGGCGGCCTCGGGCTCCGAGACCGGCTCGGGCTCCGCGGCCGGCGCCGGCGCAGCCGAGGCAAGGGCTGCCTTCGCCTGCTCCGCCACGAGTGCGAATGCCGCGGGATCGGAGACCGCGATGTCGGCGAGCGACTTGCGGTCGAGCTCGATGCCCGCCTTGTGCACGCCGGCGATGAACTGGTTGTACGAGAGCCCGTTCTGGCGGGCCGCTGCGTTGATCCGGACGATCCATAGGCGTCGGAACGTGCGCTTCTTGTTCTTGCGGTCGCGGTACGCGTACGCCAGCGAGTGCTCCACCTGCTCCTTGGCGTATGTGTAGTGCGAGTTCTTGAGGCCCCAGTAGCCCTTGGCCTGCTCGAGGACCTTCCGCCGCTTCTTACGCGCGGCAACGGATCGCTTCACCCTGGGCATCGGTCTACCTCATCCCCAGGAGCCGCTTCACGCCCCGAACGTCGGTCTTGGCGACGGGATGGTCCTTCGAGAAGCTGCGCTTACGCTTCGAGCTCTTGTGCTCGAGGTTGTGGCTCTTCATCGCGTGCCGGCGAGTCAGCTTCCCCGTTCCGGTCAGCTTGAACCGCTTCTTCGCTCCGCTTCCTGTCTTCACCTTGGGCATCTGGTTTCACTCCTGCGTTCTTCGTCGGCGCCACGACCATGACCATGTTCCGCCCGTCGATCAGCGGCGGCTGCTCGATCTGGCCGATCTCCTTGACGTCCTCTGCGAGCCGCATCAGTAGATCCCGACCGCGCTCCGGGTGCAGGTTCTCCCGGCCCCGGAACATGATCGTGACCTTGACCTTCGCCCGGGCGTTCAGGAACCGGACGACGTGGCCCTTCTTCGTCTCGTAGTCGTGGACTCCGATCTTCGGTCTGAGCTTGATCTCCTTGACGTTGATCTGCGACTGGTGCTTCCGCGCGACCTTCGCCTTCTGTTCCTGCTCGTAGCGGTACTTCCCGTAATCCATCACCCGCGCGACAGGCGGATCCGCGTTGGCCGCGACCTCGACCAGGTCGAGGTTTCGGCTGTAGGCGTACTCGCGCGCCTCGTCCGTGGACTTGATTCCGATCTGCTCGCCGTCCTCCCCTACGAGCCTCACTCTCGGCACACGGATCTGGTCGTTGATCCGCTCGTGCTGGACGACGGGCCGGGTCCTGTCCTCAGGACGCCGACGGGGTCTCAAAGGCTTCTCACCTAGTTATGTCTCTCTTCCAACGTCGATCTGATCCTTCCCGAAACAGCAAAAAACCGCTGGCAAGCAGCGGCACCGTTATTCCTCGTCCTGCGACTCGGTTGAACCCCACGCAGCTCACGCCTCTGAGAAGGCATGGCCCCGGAGGTGAGGGTAACGGCCCCTGCTTGACAGAGGAAGAGCGTAGCAGCGTTCCCCGGCGGGTGTCGAGCGCCAGAAGGCAGCAGTGCGGGGTGAGCCTTCAGGCTCACCCGATCTTCCCGGCGTGAACCACGGGTGAGGCTGAAGCCTCACCCACCTCGCCCGCATCAGAGCCCGACGGCCTCGCTCGCCGCGTGCACCTCGGCGATGACCTCCGCGAGCGTTCGCGTCGACTGGCCCTCGCCGCGCGTGCGGACGGCGAGCGCATCCTCGGACTCCCGCTCGCCGAAGACGACGACGACCGGCACCTTCTCGAGCTCGCTGTCGCGGATCCGCTTGCCGAGCGTCTCGTCGCGCTCGTCGACCTCGACCCGCACCCCGGCCCCGCGCAGCTTCTCGGCGATGCCGCGCGCGCGCTCGGCGTGTTGGTCGCTCACCGGCAGCACCCGCACCTGCACAGGCGCGAGCCAGAGCGGGAACGCGCCCCCGTAGTGCTCGATCGCGATCCCCACGAACCGCTCCAACGAGCCGAGGAGCGCGCGATGGATGACGTAGGGCGTGTGCTCCTGGTTGTCGGCGCCCATGTAGGTGAGGCCGAACTGCTTCGGCATCTGCGAGTCGAGCTGGATCGTGCCCATCTGCCACGACCGGCCGAGGACGTCCGTCATGTGCAGGTCGATCTTCGGGCCGTAGAACGCCCCGTCGCCCTCGTTGACGGCGTACTCGATGTCCCGACGCTCGAGCGCGGCCCGTAAGGCGCCCTCGGTGAAATCCCACTCGTCGTCGGTACCGAGCTTCTTCTCGGGGCGCGTCGAGAGCTCGAACCGCGCCTCCATGTCGAACAGGTCGTACAGGTAGGCGGCGAAGTCGAGGCAGCGGAAGATCTCGTCCTCGATCTGGTCCGGCGCGCAGAAGATGTGCGCGTCGTCCTGGGTGATGTGCCGCACCCGGAGAAGCCCGTGCAGCACTCCTGCGCGCTCGTTCCGGTGCAGCGTGGAGGACTCGGCGTACCGCGCGGGCAGGTCGCGGTAGCTCCGGAGCTGGCTCCCGAAGAGGAGCATGTGCCCGGGGCAGTTCATCGGCTTGAGAGCGAATGTGCGCTCGTCGTCCGGGATGAAGAACATCTCGTCGCGGTAGTTGTCGAAATGGCCCGAGGTCACGTAGACGTCGACGTCGTAGATGAGCGGCGTCTTCACCTCGTCGTACCCGCGGGCCCTGTTCTCGCGCCGGCGAAGGTCTTCGAGCTCGTTCCAGACGACCATCCCCTTCGGATGCCAGAACGGCGACCCCGGAGAGGCATCGGAGAGGTGGAACAGGTCGAGCTGCTGGCCGAGCCGGCGGTGATCGCGCGCGCGGGCATGCTCGAGCCGCTCGAGGTGCTCGTCGAGGTCCTTCTGGCTGAAGAAGGCCGTGCCGTAGATCCGGGTCAGCTGCGTGTTGTGCTCGTCCCCGCGCCAGTAGGCGCCGGCCAGGGACGTCAGCTTGAAGGCCTTGATCGGCGACGACGTCTGGAGATGAGGGCCGCGGCAGAGATCGGTGAAGTCGCCCTGCGTATAGAGGGAGATGGGGCCCTCGGCGGTGTCGACGAGCTCGACCTTGTACGGCTCGCCCTCTGCCTCGAAGCGCGCGCGCGCGTCGTCCGCGGAGATCTCCTCGCGCTCCCAGGCCCGGCCCTCGGCGAGCTCGCGCCGTACCTCGGCCTCGATCGCCTCGAGGTCGCCCTCGGAGATCGGCTCGGGGAACTCGAAGTCGTAGTAGAAGCCGTTGTCGACCGGCGGCCCGATCGCGACCTTCACGCCCGGGTAGAGGCGGCGCACCGCCTCGGCCAGCAGATGGGCCGACGAGTGGCGCAGCACGTAGAGCGCGTCCGGGTCCTGGGTGTCCCGCGTCGTCAGGATCTGCAGGCGCGTCCCGTCCGGCAACGGCAGGCGCAGGTCGCGGGGCTCGCCGTCCGCCTTTACGAGGACGGCCTGCTCGGCCAGCTTCGGGCCGATCGCGCGCGCGGCGTCGAGCCCCGTGGCGCCGTCCGCGAGCTCGAGCTCGGTCTCGTCGGGGAGGATCACCTTCATCGCGGTCAGGATACTGGGGTCATCGCGACGGCCCCCGTTCAAGGGGTTCGGCGGCGCCGGGCGTCGTGCCGATGCAAAGGACGGGATGCCGCCTGTCCCCACCTACGACGGACCGTTCGGTGCTCTCCAGGCCGAGAGGCTGCTCTGGCGGGCGGGCTTCGGACCGCGCCGCGGCGAGGCCGCCGCACTCGCCCGCCTCGGCCTCGAGGGTGCGGTCCGATCCCTCACCCATCCGCCCGCGGAACGCCTGACGGGTCCTCGCCCCCGGGACGAGAAGGGGCGCCGGCTCGCCCCGGCCGACGCGTGGGGCCACGACCACCTCTGGTGGCTCGACCGGATGGTGCGCACGAACCGACCGCTCGTGGAACGGATGACCCTCGTCTGGCACGACTGGTTCGCGACGTCGAACGACGGCGTCGGCTCCCAGAAGCTGATGCTCGCTCAGAACCGGCTCCTGCGGGAGAACGCGCTGGGTCGCTTCGACACGCTCTTGCTCCGGATCACGGCCAATCCCGCGATGCTGATCTGGCTCTCGGGGACGGACAACCGCAAGGGGGCGCCGAACGAGAACTACGGGCGGGAGCTGATGGAGCTCTTCACGCTCGGTGAGGGGAACGGCTACGGCGAGCGCGACGTCCGCGAGCAGGCACGTGCGCTGACCGGGTGGACGAGCACGTGGAAGCGCGGTGTCGGCGAGACCGACTTCCACGTCGACCCCGGGCGGCACGACGAGGGGACGAAGGTCATCTTCGGGCGCTCCGGCTCGTTCTCCTGGCGCGACTCGGTCTCGCTCTGCGTCCACCATCCACGCCACGCAGGATTCCTCGTGCGGAAGCTGTGGAGCTACTTCGTCCCTGTGCCTCCCGACGCGGCGACGCAACGCGCCCTCGAGAGCGTCTACCGCGACAGCTTCGAGGTACGGCCGGTCCTCGAGGCGATCCTGCGCCACCCGGTCCTCTATCGGGGCCCGCGCATGGTCAAGCCGCCGGTCGTGTACATCGCCGGCCTGCTGCGGGCGCTCGGGCGTGGGATCGACACGAGCGCCTGGGTGTGGCTCGCCGAGGGCGCAGGGCAGCGGCTCTTCTACCCGCCCAACGTGGCAGGCTGGGACGACAGCCGCTGGCTCGACACGAACACGTTTCGCGGACGCTGGGCGATCGCGAACGAGGCGCTGTCGAAGGTCACGCTCGGCGACTCGAAGAAGAAGGGCGCGCCGAAGGTGCCGCGCGATCCCGCGGCGATCGTGGACGGCGCGCTGAAGCTCCTCGCCGACCCGGCGATCCGGCCGGCGACCCGACGCGAGCTGATCTCGTTCGCGCGCTCCTCGCTCGCCAACGGTGGCTGGAAGGCCGACGCGTATCCGCCACTCGTCGCGAACGCCGTCCGTCAGCTGCTTGCCGTGTCCCCCGACCTGCAGACCTGCTGAGCCGCGCATGCGCTGCTGCGACGAGCACTCCCGCGCCGAGCTCCTCCGCAAGGGCATCGTCGCCGCGGGCAACGGGCTGCCCGCGATCGAGCCAGGCATGCCGGCCCCCGCCGGCACCGGCCTCGACCGTCGCGCGTTCCTCGCCCGCGGCCTCGGGCTCGCGCTCGCCGTCTACGGTGGCTCGGCCCTCCTGCCACGCGCGCTCGAGGAGGGAATCGCCGAGGCCGCCGCGGCGCCGAAGAGCCGCGTGCTCGTCTCCGTCTTCCTCGACGGCGGAGCCGACTCGCTCTCGCTGCTGGCGCCGGTGGGGGACCCGCTCTACCGGCAGCTGCGCCCCCGGCTCGGGCTTGCGGACGGCACGGGGACGCCGTTCGCCGAGGACTCGCGCCTCGTCTGGCACCCGTCGCTCGCCCCGCTCGCGCAGCTCCACTCGGAGGGCAAGGTCGTCGTCCTGCCGGCCGTCGGCTACGACCACCCGAACCAGTCGCACTTCACCTCTCGCCACTTCTGGGAGGTGGGCGCGGCAGACGAGCGGCTCACCACCGGGTGGCTCGGCCGCTACCTCGACCGCGTCGGCAGGCCGGACAACCCGCTGCAGGGGCTTTCGCTCGACTGGGGGCTGCAGCCGTCGCTCGCGACGGCGCGTATGCCCGTCGCCGCGCTCGACGCTCCCGACCGCTACGACTTCTGGGCCCGCGGCGTCTGGGGCGAGGTCGGCGACCGCATGATCGAGACGATCGGACGGCTCGGCGGCGTTCCCTCCTCCGGCGACGCCGCGCTCCGGAGCGCGGCCGACGCGGCGCGCCAGTCGGCGACGCTGTACGCGCAACTCGCCCCGTTCCGGCCGAAGGACGGCGAGGCGGCGATCACGAGCCCGGTCGGATACCCCGACGACGACTTCGCGCGACGGCTGGCAAGCCTCGCTGCGATGCTCGCCGCAGGGCTCCCTCTCCATGTCGTCGCCCTCACGGCGGCCGGCCGCTACGACACGCACGACGACCAGGCGCAGGAGCTCGGCGACGGGCTGAAGCTGACGGCCGACTCGCTGCTCGCCTTCCAGCATGACCTCGAGGCGCGCGGCCTCGGCGACCGCGTGCTCGTGCACGTCTGGAGCGAGTTCGGACGACGGGCCAGGGAGAACGGCTCCGCCGGCACCGACCACGGCGCCGCGGGCACCGGGTTCCTGATCGGCTCGCGCGTGAGCGGGACGATGGTCGGCGAGTTCCCCGGGCTCGCGCGGCTCGACGACGACGGCAACCTCCGCTCCACCGCCGACTTCCGCGGCCTCTACGCCGCCATCCTGGAGGGCTGGCTGGCGACGGACGCGGACGGGATCATCCCCCACGCGGGCTCGTTCGCGCGGCCGGCGATCCTGCGGTGAGAGCCGTGCTCGCGACCGGGCTCGTGGCGGCGACGATCGTCCCGGCCGGCGCCGCCGCCGCGTCGCCCGCACGCGTGCAGGCGTCGGCGAGCGAGTTCCACCTGACCCTCTCCCGCCCCACGCTGCGAGCGGGCGCCGCGATCGTCGAGCTCGTCAACTACGGCGAGGACGACCACGATCTGGCGCTCCGCCGCCTCGGCGGCGCGCGAACCTACCGCATCGGGGTCGTGCACCCAGGTGTGCGCGGGGACCTCGACACGACCCTCCGGCCGGGTCGCTACGTGCTCTGGTGCACGCTCGCCGGCCACCGCGACCGCGGCATGCGCGCGACGCTCCGCGTGCGCTAGCTGCGGCCGCCGCCGCCGAACAGCGGCAGGACCAGGAGGAAGACGTTGAACACGTCGAGGAAGATCGACGCCGCGAGGAGCGGCGCCGCCTCGATGTGCTGCGTGCGGCGCAGGCGCTGGAAGTCGTACATCGTGTAGCCCGCGAAGATCACGAGCCCGAGCACGGCGTAGATCACGTGCCCGGCGGGGACGAGACGAACATGAGCACGATGCCGAACACGATCAGGCCGAGCAGCGCGAAGAACGCGATCCGGCCGATCATCGAGAGGTCGCGCCGCGTCGCGTACCCGTACGCGCCGAAGCCGGCGATGAAGAGCGCGGTCGTGCCGGCGGCCTGCCAGAGCGCCTGCGGATCGACCGAGGCGTAGTAGCCGAGCGCGGGCGCGGCGGCCACACCGAGGAAGGCGCCGACGCCGAAAAGCAGTCCGATGGCCAACTGCGGAGCGCGATGGACGTCGACGCCGCCGGGCCCGCGCGTGCGAACTACCTGCTGCAGGCGCGCGCAGTGCGTCACGCCTGTGAGGCGGGGTGCCGGGCCTACCACCTCGGCGAGACCGGCAGCTCGTCGACGCTCGGGCAGTTCAAGACGCGCTTCGGGGCGGTGGCCCATCCCTACGCGGAATACCGGATCGAGCGGGTACCGCTCAGGCGGCAGACCGCGCCCTCCGCAAGACCGTCAAGCGCGCGATCCGCTTCCGCGACCCCACCTGACGGCGACGCCGTCCCGGACGGGGGATCAAGCGGGCCACGACGCTGCCGATGATGGAAGCGTGACGACGACTTCACGTGACGCCGACGTCGCGAGCCTCTCCGACCGCGAGATCGGCGTGCTGCTCGAGCAGCTCGAGCGCGAGGAGCGGAAGGTCTCGCGCCGGCGGAGCGCGCTGCACAATCGGATCGACTTCCTCCGCGCGGGCGGCTTCGCGTCGGGAACGGCGGAGTCGGACGACCTCGGGATCATGCACGAGAGCGAGCGGGAGATCTCCGAGATCCGCCACGGCCTCCACCTGCAGATCGGCGAGCTGCGGGCGGAGCTCAGCCGCCGGCGCGCGCTGCCCTGACGGATCGCCCGCCGGCGGAGCCGCGCGGCAGGAGACCCGCGAGCAGCAGGTCGACGCAGCGGTCGGCGAGATCCTCGGCGCCGAGGCGCCCGTGCGGGTCGAGCCACTGCGGCATGTGGTTCACGATCCCGAGGATCGACAGCTCGGCGACGTCGACGTCCTCGATCGCAAAGGCTCCCTCGTCGACCCCCTGCCGGAGGACGCCTTCGAGCAGGCGCTGAAAGCGCGCCCGCGACGCCCGCACGTCGCTCCATGCGGGGTCGGACTCGATCAGCCGGCGCTCCTCAGTGAACACGACCATGTGGTCGAGGTGCGTCGCGACGTGCTCGATCCACGCACGCACGAGCGCGCGCAGCTTCTCGTCGGCCGGCGCCTCGTCCGCTGCGATCGCCTCCGCCTGCTCGAGCAGCGGCTCCATCAGCTCCTCGTGCGCGAGCAGGAGCAGCTCCTGCTTGCTGTCGATGTAGTGGTAGAGCCCGCCGCGCTGAAGCCCGGTCGCGCGGACGAGGTCGTCGACGGAGGTGTTCCGGTAGCCCTGCTCCGCGAAGAGCCGCGCGGCCGTGTTGACGACCTCCCGCTTGCGGCGGTCGTACTTTCCGAGGCGATGCCCACCGTCAGGCGGGTGCGCCGCCTCTCCGGGCGCAGCCACTACAGCCCCAGGTGCCGGGCGATCACGAGGCGCTGGATCTCGTTCGTGCCCTCGCCGATCTCGAGCACCTTCTGGTCGCGGTAGAACCGCGCAATCGCAGACTCCTCCATGAAGCCGTAGCCGCCGTGGATCTGCAGCGCCGCGTTGACGGCACGGTGCGAGAGCTCGCCGGAGAAGAGCTTCGCCATCGCGGCCGTCCGCGCGAAGTCGCGGCCGCGGTCCTTCTCCCACGCGGCCAGTCGGACGAGCTGCCGCGCCGCCGCGATCTCGGTTGCCATGTCGACGAGCTTCTCCTGCACGGCCTGGAAGCGTCCGATCGGGCGGCCGAACTGCCTCCGCTCCTGCGCGTAGGCGAACGCGAGGTCGAATGCGCCCTGCGCGACGCCGATCGCCATCGCCGCCACGGAGATCCGGCCTCCGTCGAGGATCTCGAGAAACTGGTGGAAGCCCTCGCCCCGGCGGCCGAGCAGGTTGCCCTCCGGCACCCGCGCCCCCTGGAAGGAGAGCTCGCGCGTGTCGGACGCCCGCCAGCCGAGCTTCTCCATGGGCTCCGAGATCACGTATCCCTCCGTCCCGTTCGGGACGACGATGTTCGAGATCTCGCCCTCGCCGGTGAGGGCGGTGATCGTGACTCCCCACGTGATGTCCGTGCCGGCGTTCGTGATGAAGATCTTCGAGCCGTCGACCACCCACTCGCCGTCCTCCTGGCGTGCGGTCGTCCTCGTCGCGCCGGCGTCCGAGCCCGCTTCCGGCTCGGTCAACCCGAAGGCCGCGAGCCTGCGTCCCGCGGCGAGATCCGGCAGCCACTCCCGCTTCTGCTCCTCGCTGCCGAAGCGGTAGATCGGCAGCGTCCCGAGCGAGTGGTGCGCCGCGACGGTGATCGCCACCGACGAGTCGACGCGCGCGAGCTCCTCGATCGCGATCGCGTACGAGACGGTGTCGGCGCCGGCGCCTCCGTACTCCTCCGCGATCGTCATGCCCATCAGCCCGAGCTCGCCCAGCTCGGCGACGAGCTCGTACGGGAAGCGCTTCTCCCTGTCGAGCTGCTCCGCCACGGGGGCGACTCTCTCGAGCGCGAACTGCCGGACCGTGTCCTGCAGGAGGAGGTGCGCGTCCTCGAGATCGAAGTCCATCCAGCCGATACTATACCGACCGTACGGTATAATTTCACATGACGTCGATCGCGCCCATCCGCCGCCTGCTCGTCGCCAACCGCGGCGAGATCGCCGTCCGCATCTTCCGCACCTGCCGCCGGCTCGGCATCGCCACGGTGGCCGTCGCACCGCCCGATGACGCCGGCTCGCTCCACGCCCGCTCCGCCGACGAGGTCGTAGCGATCGCCTCGTACCTCGACGCGGACGGGATCGTGCGCGCCGCCCGCGAGAGCGGCGCCGACGCCGTTCACCCCGGCTACGGCTTTCTCGCCGAGAGCGCAACCCTCGCCGACACCGTCCTCGCCGGCGGCCTGATCTGGGTCGGGCCGCCTCCTGAGGCGCTCCGGCTGGGCGGCGACAAGCTCGCCGCGAAGCGCATCGCGGCCGAGGCCGGCGTGCCGACGGTGCCGCAGGGACCGGCGGAGGAGCTCGGCTTCCCGGTGCTGGTGAAGGCGGCGGCAGGTGGCGGTGGACGCGGCATGCGCGTCGTCCACTCGTCCAACGACCTCGATGAGGCGCTCGTGGCGGCGGCGCGCGAGGCAGAGGCCGCGTTCGGCGACGGCACCGTCTTCTGCGAGCGCTACCTCGAGCATCCCCGCCACGTCGAGGTGCAGCTGCTCGCCGACGAGAGGCGCGCGCGCTCGTTCGGCCTGCGCGACTGCTCGGTGCAGCGCCGCCACCAGAAGGTGCTGGAGGAGTCGCCCCCACCCGCCCTGGCGCCCTTGCTCGCGGCCGCAATCGAGGGCGCCGCGGTGCGGTTCGCCGAGGCGGTCGGCTACCGGAGCGCCGGGACGGCCGAGTTCCTCGTCGCGGGGGACGACTTCTACTTCCTCGAGCTCAACGGCCGCATCCAGGTCGAGCATCCGGTCACGGAGGCCGTCACCGGTGTCGATCTCGTCGAGCTGCAGCTCCGGGTCGCCGCCGGGGAGACCGTCGATGTCGAGGTCTCGACCAACGGCCACGCCGTCGAGGCCCGTCTCTACGCGGAGGACCCGCGCGGCTTCCTGCCACAGGCGGGCACGATCGAGCGCCTCGCCTTCCCGGTCGGCGTCCGCGTCGACGCAGGCGTGGAGGAGGGCGACGAGGTCGGCGTCTCCTACGACCCGATGATCGCGAAGCTGATCGCGCACGGCGTCGACCGCGACCAGGCCCTCGACCGACTCGAGCGGGCCCTGGACGAGACGGTCGTCGAGGGCGTTGTCACGAACCTCGCCTTCCTGCGCTGGCTCGTCGGCCATCCCGTCTTCCGCGCCGGCGGGGTATCGACCTCGTTCCTCGAGGAGTTCCCGCCGCTCTCGGCGCCTCCCTACCGCCTGCCCACCGGCCCGTACGCGGGCGGCTGGCGGCTGAATCTGCCGAGCCCGAGGCCGCGTCCGCGCCCCGATGTCGACGTCGAGGCGCACGCGCACCCGGCCGCCGGCGGCGGCAGCGTGGTCTCCCCCATGCCCGGAACGGTCGTCACGGTGCCGGTCTCCGAGGGTGACGTCGTGAGCGCGCGTCAACCTCTGGTCGTGCTCGAGGCGATGAAAATGGAGTTGCCGGTGACTGCGCCGTTCGACGGGAAGGTCGCGTCGGTCCACGTCGCGCAGGGCGAGCGCGTGGCGGGCGGTCAGCTGCTCGTCGAGCTGGAGTCGCCGCGGTGACGACACTCGTCAGCCGGGTCGCCATGGACCATGCGTTCACCCAGCGGCGCGAGCGGATGCAGGCCCTCGTCGCCGAGCTGCGGGAGCGGACGGCGCTCGTCGCCCGGGGCGGCGGCGAGGCGGCCGTGCAACGGCACCGCTCGCGCGGGAAGCTGCCCGCGCGGGAGCGGATCGACCGGCTCGTCGACCCGGGCAGCGCATTCCTCGAGCTGAACGCGCTCGCAGCGTGGGACCTCTACGGCGGCGAAGCGCCCTCGGCGGGCATCGTGACCGGGATCGGCGTCGTCGAGGGGCGACAGTGCGTGATCGTCACGAACGACGCGACGGTGAAGGGCGGCTCGTACCACCCGCTCACCGTGAAGAAGCACCTCCGCGCGCAGGAGGTGGCCGCGCAGAACCACCTCCCGTGCATCTACCTCGTCGACTCGGGCGGAGCCTTCCTGCCGCTGCAGGCGGAAGTCTTCCCCGACCGCGAGCACTTCGGCCGCATCTTCTACAACCAGGCGCGCATGTCGGCGAAGGGGATCCCGCAGATCGCCGTCGTGATGGGCTCGTGCACCGCCGGCGGCGCTTACGTACCGGCAATGAGCGACGAGACGATCATCGTCGCGGGCACCGGCACGATCTTCATCGGCGGCCCGCCGCTCGTGAAGGCCGCGACGGGGCAGGACGTCACGGCCGAGGATCTCGGGGGCGCCGACGTGCACGCCCGCCGGTCCGGCGTCGCCGACCACTACGCGACGTCCGACGAGCACGCACTCGCGCTGGCACGCCAGATCGTGCGGCACCTCGGCGATCCGCCGCCGGCGCCGTGGCAGGTCCTTCCCGCCGTGCCGCCGGTGGTCGATCCCGCGGAGCTCTACGGCGTCGTTCCCGAGGACTTCCGGCACGAGCTCGACCCGCTCGAGGTGATCGCCCGCATTGTGGACGGGTCGCGCTTCGCCGAGTTCAAGCAGCTCTACGGCGAGACGCTCGTCTGCGGCTTCGCTCACATCGAGGGCTATCCGGTGGCGATCCTCGCCAACCGCGGCATCCTCTTCGCCCAGTCGGCTCAGAAAGGCGCACACTTCATCGAGCTCGCGGCGAAGCGGCGGATCCCGCTCGTCTTCCTCCAGAACATCACGGGCTTCATGGTCGGGAAGGAGTACGAGGAGGCCGGCATCGCGCGCGACGGCGCGAAGCTCGTCACCGCTGTCGCGTGCGCCGACGTGCCAAAGTTCACGGTCGTCACGGGCGGCTCGTTCGGCGCCGGGAACTACGCCATGTGCGGGCGGGCGTACGGGCCGCGCCAGCTGTGGATGTGGCCGAACGCGCGCATCTCGGTGATGGGCGGAGAGCAGGCGGCCAGCGTGCTGAGCATGGTGGGGAACGCCGACCCGGACGAGATCCGCGCCACGTACGAGCATGAGGGCAGCCCCTACTTCTCGACGGCGCGGCTGTGGGACGACGGGATCATCGACCCGCTCGACACCCGCCGCGTCCTCGCGCTCGGCCTGGCCGCGGCGGCCAACGCGCCCGTGCCGGAGACGACCTTCGGCGTCTTCCGGATGTAGCCGACTACCCTACGAGGGGTGCGCGCCGCGCTCGTTGCCACCGCGCTCATCCTGGCGTCCTCCTTGCTCGTCGGAGCCGCACGCGCCGGCGACCCGTCCGCGCCGTACCCGCCGCGCGTGACGCTGATCACCGACTCGGTCGGCGGCATCCTCGCCGCGCTGCCGAAGCAGCGGACGGATCTCGGCAAGGGCCTCGATCTCGATGTGGAAGCGTGGGCGTGCCGCAAGGTTGCCGACGACGGGTGCACCGCCGACGCGGGCACGGCGCCGAGCGTCCTCGCCACGGTGCAGAGGCTCGGGCCGCAGGCCGGTTACATGCTCGTGGTCGACGTCGGCTACAACGACTTCTCGAGCGGCTACGACCAGCACCTCGACGACGTGATGCGTGCGGCCGTCTCCGCCGGGGTGCAGAAGGTCGTCTGGGTGACGTTGCGTGAGAGCGAGGGGACGTGGCGTGAGATCAACGCCCAGATCCGCGCCGCCGCGGGCCGCTGGCCGCAACTGACGGTCGCCGACTGGGCATCGGTCGCAGACGCGAGCCCGGTCTGGTTCGCGGACGACGCCCACATGACGGACGCCGGCGCGACGGCGTTCGCGGCCTTTCTGCGCCCGGTGATCCTGCAGGCGTGCGGCGCGCCGTGCGTGCCGCCGCTCGCCGTCGCGACCCTCGGGAAGCCGACGGTACGGGCGCACCGCGCGACGCTCCGCTGGAAAGGCGATGCCAACGCCCGCTCGTTCGACGTCCAGACGCGCCGCGGCCGCGGGTCGTGGCGAATCGCCGCCACGGCGACGGCGTCGTCCTCGACGGTCGTGCGCGGCACTCCGGGCTGGACGTTGCAGGCGCGGGTGCGGGCGAGAAACGAGGCGGACGTGCCCGGAGCCTGGGCCGTCTCGCCGCCGTTCCGCCTCTGAGCCGGGCCGCTCCGTCACTGATTCGCGCGGACGTTCTGCTCGGCGAGACGCACGGTCTCGGCGATCCGCCTCGCACGCGTCTCCGGCCGCTTCGCCGAGGTCGCCCACCAGAGAATCTGCTTCTTCGCTCCGGGCGGGAAGGCGTCGAAGTGGCGGGCGGCGATCGGGTTCGCGGCGAGGGCGGAGGCGAGATCCTCGGGCACCTCGAGCGCCTCGACGCTGTCGTAGGCGCTCCACGAGCCGTCCTCCCTGGCCCGGTCGATCACGGCCTGCCCGGGCGGCGCGATCAGGCCCGCCCGCTCGAGCTTTTCGATCCGCTCCTTGTTGCTGCGCGCCCACGGGCTGCCGCGCTTGCGCGGCGCCATGTAGCTGAGGATGCGCCGGTCGTCCAGCGTGTTCACGGTGCCGTCGATCCAGCCGAAGCAGAGCGCCTCCTCGACCGCCTCGTCGTACGTCGGCGCGGCCACGCCGGAGCCGCGCTTCGGGAGCACGAGCCAGACCCCGCCGCCGTCGTGGTTCGCCGCCAGCCACGCACGCCACGCCGCCCGGCTCTCGACCTCGACGATGCGGCGCTCGTCCCCCACGAGCGAAAGTGTTGCCGAGAGGAGCCCCGGTATGCTCGCTCGACCGACATGGATCTCGTCGACCCCAGGGCAGAGCAGTACGCCGTCGAGCACTCGTCGCCGCCCGAGGCGGCAGTGGCGGCGCTGCGCGCGGAGACGGAGACGATGGCGAACGCGCAGATGGCGCTGCGGCCCGTCGAGGCGAAGCTGCTCGAAGCGCTCGTGGTGGCGACGTCGGCGAAACGGGTGCTCGAGATCGGCACCTTCACGGGGGTCAGCGCGCTCTCGATGGCCGCGCGCATGAAGGAGGGCGGCACGCTGATCACGCTCGAGGCCGATCCCGCCCACGCGGAGGTTGCGTCGCGCCACTTCGCGGCCAGCCCGCTCGCCGACCGGATCGAGCTGATCGTCGGCGACGCCCGCGAGACGCTCGAGCAGGTCGAAGGCCCGTTCGACGTCGTCTTCATCGACGCGTGGAAGCGGGATTACCCGTTCTACTACGAGGCGGTGCTGCCCAAGCTCGCGCCGCACGGGGTCATCGTCGCCGACAACGTCCTCCGCTCCGGCACGGTGCTGGAAGACGACCCGGACGTCGACGCGCAGGCGCTGCGCGACTTCGCCGACCAGGTGCTCGCCGACCCGCGCGTCGACTCGGCGCTCCTGACGGTCGGCGACGGGCTTCTCCTCGTCTGGCGTCGCTGAGTCGCAGCGGGCCGGCGCGCATCCCCCACCTCGGGGATGTCGAGTGGCCCCGCGGCGGCCGACTCAGAGGGTGCGGCGACCTGACCCCTACGACTCAGACGAGGTCTCCGCATGCCCTCACGTCTCGGCTCGATGGCCGTTCGCGGCCGCGAGCTCCTCCCCCTCGCCGGGCTCCTCCTCGCCGGCCTGTTCGCCTCCGCGGTCGCAGCGAAGCCCGCGCCGGTCGTCACCTTCACGTCCGGACCTCCCAGCTCCACCACCAGCACGTCCGCCGCCTTCACGTGGAGGCTGAGCCGCGACGTCTCGACGACCTGCTCGCTCGACGGCTCACGTCCCGTCTCCTGCGGCTCGTACAAGTCCTACTCGGGCCTGGCCGTCGGAAGCCACATGTTCGCCGTCGCGCCACGGGGAGGCAATCCGGCGTCGTTCCCGTGGAGGATCACGGCGCCGCCGCCGGCGCCCACTCCGACCCCCACGCCCACTCCGACTCCCACGCCGACTCCAACGCCCACGCCGACTCCCACGCCCACACCGACACCGACACCGACACCGACACCGTCGACCGGCTGGGCACTCCAGGATCCGGTCACGCCGATCACCTACGTCACCAACCCGACGTCACTCGGACTCAACGTGAACAACCAGTCGGGCGGCGGCTACCACGACTACGTGATCGACGGCGGCGGCGACTCGTCCGTGCTCCTCCAGGGCAGCACCAACGGCGTCACGCTGTCCCGCTTCCACATCACGCGCACGGACGCGAATCCCTCGGTGTCGTGGGCGGCGCACGGGATGTATGTGAAGGCGGCGGGCAACACGTTCGAGGACGTCTACGCCGACAACACGGGCGGTCACGGCATCTCAGGGGTCTCGGTCCGAATGCGTGGCAACACGTTCACACGCACGGTCCTCCGCGGCTACATCCACGCCGTCACGTACTACGAGCACGACGGCACGGCCGGCACCGTCACCTTCACGAACGGCGACTGGACATTCACCGGCGACACCGCCGTCTGGGGCGACGACTCGAACGAGCCGCCGTCCCCGTACATCAAGCAGGCGTTCGTGTTCGAGAACATCGATGCGCACGGCCCCGCCGGCGCCAAGTTCCTCAAGCTCGGGTCGAGCGCGTACGTCGGCGGCGCCCTCGCCTACCGCGGCGCCGGCGTCACCATCCGCAACTGCACGATCAACGGCCATGCGGTCACCGCGGCCGACGTCTCCGGCGTGCCCTCGAACCTGCTCTCGATCGGCTGAAGCCATGTCTTGTCCACGCCCAGCGAGCGGAGTAGGTTCTCGGCCATGGCGTTCGCCATGCACGAGCACGTCGCCTGTCCACCCGAGAAGGCGTTCGACCTCATGGCCGATGCGCGCAACGAGACGAAGTGGAACAGCCAGGTGTCGAGCTCCGAGCTCTCGAGCGGTGAGCCCGTCGGCCCGGGCTCGCGCTTCCGAACGGTCAACCGCCGCGAGCCGTACGACGCCACGATCACGGAGTACGACCGGCCGAACCGTCTCGGGTTCGAGGTCAGCGGCAAGCGGATGGACATCTCGGCGACGTTCACTTTCGCGGAGGCTGACGGCGGCACGGACCTCGACGGGAGCTTCGACTTCCGCCCCAAGGGCTTCATGAAGATCGTGTTCCCGCTGCTCGCCCCGATGATCCGCCGCGACCTGCCGAAGCAGGCCGCGAGCTTCAAGGCGCTCTGCGAGGGGCAGGGCTGAAGCCCTCGGGCGACGACGGCCTAAACGGCTGTGCGCCTCGGCCGGAGCTCGTACGCGATGATCCGGCGGAAGCGGTAGCGCGTGGCCGCCTCGAGCAGGATGCGCTTTTTGCCCGATCCGATGTCGACGAAGACGTCTGTCTGCGACACCCGGGCGCGGCAGCACGGCACGCAGGAGCATGCGGCGCGACGGTCCGTACTCGTCGTACGGGCCCTCATCCGGGGCAGAGTCGTGCCCATCGGCGCCGCAGGCGATCGTGTCGACGCCGTAGAGGCGGTCGACGAGGAGGCTGCCGCCGCGAAGCAGCGCGCCAAAGAGATCGGGACGCACCTGTACGTATGAGGTTTCTCGATCGAGCAACATCAAACCCGACGTTTCGATCCGGCTAGGGTGAGCGCCGATGTCTTCCGGTGCCGCGAGAGCTGCCGACGCCGTCGTGCTCGGCTCGGGGGCCGCCGGGCTCGTCGCGGCGCTGGCGGCACACGACGCGGGCGCATCCGTGGCGCTGTTCGAGAAGGCTGCGCAGGTCGGCGGCACGACTGCAGTCTCCGGCGGGATCGTGTGGATCCCCGCGAACCCGCACCAGGCGGACGCCGGGATCTCCGACAGCGTGGACGACGGCATCCGCTACCTCATGTCCCTTTCACACGGGTTGCTCGACGAGCCGCTCGTCGAGACGCTCGTCCGCACGGGCCCGACCGTCGTGGAATGGCTCGAGCGGTCGACTCCGCTGCGGCTCCAGATCGTTGAGGGCTTTCCCGACTACCAGCCGGAGCATCCCGGCGGGAAGCCCGGCGGCGGACGGGCCCTCGAGTCTCCCCTCTTCGCCTTCGCCGAGCTAGGCGAATGGGCGGATCGCGTCGTCAGGCCGGCGCGCCAGGTGCACGTCATCCTGCACGAGCTGCCGATGGGAGGCGGGGACGGCGCAGTCTCGGAGGAGACGCTCGCGCGGCGTCGCATCCGCGACGAGCGCGGCGTCGGCCAGGCGATCGTCGGCGCGCTGCTCAAGGGGTGTCTCGACCGTGGCATCGAGCCGGTCACCGGCGCCCGCGCGGTCCAGCTCCGCGTCGAGGGCGGCCGCGTCACGGGCGTCGCGATCGAGGACGGTGCCGAGATGTCCGACGTAGAGGCGACAGGTGGCGTAATCCTGGCGACTGGAGGCTTCGAGCGCGACCCGGAGCTCGTCCGCAGCTTCCTCCGAGGCCCGATGACGGTGCCCACGGGCGTCGAGGGCCTCACGGGCGACGGGCTCAAGATGGCGATGCGCGTCGGCGCGTCACTGGGGACGATGCGCGAGGCATGGTGGGTGCCCGTGATGCTCGTGCCCGACGAGGCGGGAGCACGGCAGCCCGCACTCGTCCTGCGCGAGCGGTCGCTGCCACGATCGATCGTGGTGAACCGCCGCGGCCGACGGTTCGTGAACGAGGCGGCGAACTACAACGCGTTCGGAGGGGCCTTCCACGTCTTCGACGCGGGCACCTTCGACTACCCGAACCTTCCGTGCTGGCTCGTCTTCGACCACGAGTACCTCCGCCGCTACGGCTTCGCGGGCAGCCCACCCGGCGCGCCCGCACCGCCCTGGGCCGTCGCCGCCGACACGCCCGCGTCACTCGCGGCCGCAATCGGCGCGGATCCCGACGGGCTCGCCGAGACGATCGCGGCGTTCAACGCCGACGTCGCCGCCGGAGCGGATCGCGTCTTCCGTCGCGGTGACAGCGCGTTCGACGTCTGGCCCGCAGATCGGAGCCGGAGCGGCCATGCGCGAACGCTCGGACCGCTCGACGCCCCGCCCTACTACGCGGTCGAGCTCCACAGCGGCTGCCTCGGCACGAAGGGCGGGCCCCGCACAGACGAGCACGCCCGCGTGCTCGACGTCGACGGCAGGCCGATCGACGGCCTCTATGCCGCCGGGAACGCGATGGCGGGCGTCACCGGGATGGCCTACGGGGGCGCCGGCGGCACGCTCGGCCCCGCCATCGTGTTCGGCTACCTCGCCGGACAGCACGCAGCACGGCGAGCCTCCGGCTGACGTCCGCCACGAAGTCGTGTGCGGGGCGTAGCGGGCGAGCCGGACCTGTAGGGGGGACCAGGCCCGCCCGCTACGAACCGGCCTGCTGCCGGTGCGCAGGCAGAACCGGTGACCCCGGCGGTGGATTGTGCCGACAGTCGGCGAGAGGCCGGCGTGGGCTACAGCACCGCTTACGACGGTCGACGTTCAGGACAGGAGACGCGTCCGTCGGCTACCGCTCTTCGATCACCGTGTCACCGTGACGGTGAGCGACCTTCCACTCGCCGTCCTCCCGCCGGTACACCTGTGTCGCCCGCAGGGTGTATGTGCGCGGCACGCCGTCCACTGATGCCGACGTGTGCTCGAAGCCGGCGGTGTAGGCCATGTCGCCGACGACGTCGAACGCCTGGAGCTCGACCTCGTACGAGGTGCAGTCGGAGAAGCTCCGTGCGAGGGCGGCGAAGAGCTCGTCGAGCTCGTCCTGGCCGCGCGCGTTGCGCCATGCGCCCAGGACGCTCACCGGGTCGTTCCGCGACCAGAGCGCCCGTCGTGGTGCTGCGTCCCCGTTGTGAAGAGCCAGCTCCGCCTCGTAGAGCGCCGTCTTCACCCAGGCGAGGAAGTCTTCCCGCTCGGACACGCGGCGACCCTGTTACCCGCGCGAGGTGTTGAGCGCGACCGCGGAGCGAACGAGCGCCTTGAAGGCCGCCGCGTCGATCGTCTCGCCTTCCCGGAAGTCGATTGCACGCCTGACGTTGCCCTCGAGGCTCGAGTTGAACAGGCCCGCCGGGTCGTCCAGCGAGGCGCCCTTCGCGAACGTCGTCTTCACGACGCTCTTGTAGGTCTCCCCCGTGCACACGATCCCGTCGTGGTACCAGGTCGGGACGCCTCGCCACTTCCACTCCTCGATGATCTCGGGATCCGCTTCCTTGATCAGCGCACGGATCCTCGCGAGCGTCTCGCCGCGCCAGTCGTCCAGCTCGGCGATTCTCGCGTCGATCAGCTGGGAGGGAGAGCGGTCGGTCATCGGCCTCTCATACCACGTCGGCTCCGGACCGAATCGGCGAGCGGTTCCGCCAGGTATCCGTGCAGGTGGTCGACGACGTCGCGCGCGTCGTCCTCGATGCCGCAGATGAAGGTGGACCTGCGGCGCCGCAGGACGGGCAAGCCGAGAGCGTAGAGACCGGGGCTGTCCACGATGCCGCCGTCGTGCCTGAGCCGGCCCCGGGCGTCGAACACCGGCACGTCGAGCCATTCGTACTCGGGGCGGAAGCCGGTGGCCCAGATGATCGTCCGGATCTCGCCGCTGCGAAGATCGAGCTCCCACCTCGCCGACCTCGGCACCTCGGTCGGCGCGAAGCGCTCGGGCGGGTCGACGTCGTGATCCTCGCACTCGGTCGCGGCCCACCCGTCGAACGTGTCGAGCAGCCGTTCCATCTTCAGGTCGGACAGCGCGAGCACGTTGCGCAGGCCCCCGGAGAACAGCGCGCGGCCGTCACGCACTGCCGCCCAGCGCCCCACCAGCTCGACACCCATCGCCGTCAGCGCGTTGATGTCGAGCGTCGTGCGCTCGGGCGTCCCGACGAGCTGCGGCGAGGGAAGCCGCCGGGCGCGCGGGAGATCGTCGATCTCGTCGTAGCGCTGGTCCCACACCCCGGAGACGTCCATCCACCACAGGATGTCGCGGCCCCGATACACGCGCGGCAGCCGCACGAGCTCGCCCAGCGAGAGCGTCACCGGACGTCCCGACGCCCTCACCTCGGCCGCCAGCTGCACGCCGGTCGCCGACCCGCCCACGACGAGCACTCCGCCGTCCGGAAGCTCCGCCGGGTTGCGGTACTCGAAGGGCGTGATCTGCTCGATGTCCGGCGGCACCGCGTCCGCGATCGCCGGCACCACGGCCCGGTTGCAGGCTCCGCTTGCGATGACCACCGCACGCGACCGGATCTCGCCGTGCGTCGTCGTCACCCGGTAGCCGTCGTCGACACGCTGCACCGAGGTGACGGTCGTGCCCGTCTGCACCGGAGCACCGATGTGCGTGGCGTAGCGCCCGATGAGCTCGGCGACGCCGCCGGCCGTCATGTACCCGTCCGGATCGGGGCCGTCGTAGGCGAAGCCGGGCAACCGGCTCTGCCAGTTCGGCGTCAGCAGCCGCAGCGAGTCCCAGCGCTCGCAGCGCCACGAGTTCGCCACGTCACCGCGCTCGAGCACGACGTGGTCGATCGCTCGCGCGGCGAGGAAGTGGCTCGCAGCGAGGCCGGCGTGGCCGGCCCCTATGACAACGGTGGTGAGGTGCTCAGGCGACCTCGACGGTGACCTCCGTCGGATTCGTGATGGCGTCGAACACCGCGGAGCGCTTCTGGGACTGGGCGACCAGCGCCTCGATCTCCTGCCGCGACGCGTCCGCGTCGATCGTGAACGTCACCTTGATGTCGTTGAAGCCGTTTCGCGCGTCGCTGTCGACGCCGAGGATCCCACGGATGTCGTGGTTGCCCTCGACCGTCGACTCGACCGAGCGCAGCTGGATGCCGCGATTCTGCGCGACCGAGGCGATGCCGGCGGTCAGGCAGCTCGCGAGGCCGACGAGGAGGTACTCGATCGGCGTGATCCCGTCGTCCGTCGCCGCAAAGATCTCCGGATGGTCCGCGTCGAAGACGTGCTCGTCGTTGTGGCTCTGCTCCTCGCCGAGACCGAAGAAGTCCTGGATCGTCACCGTGCTGTGGACGCCGTTCTCCCATCGGGACGTGGCACGCCACGTGAACTGCGCCGCTTCGGGCGCTCCCGCCAGCACGTCGCGAGCGTCGAGCAGTGCCTGTACGTTGACTCCGTTGTCGATGGTGCTCATTCGCGCCTCCAATCTCGCTTTCGTAAAGATAGGAATCTAGAAAATACACCTCCATGACTCCTCTGAACGAGAAATGACCGTGCCCGCCGAGCAAGCCTTCGCGGTCGCGCCCGGCTCGGTCGGGAGAGTCGAGACGCAGTACCTCGACCTCCCGCAACCGTTACAGCTCGACTGCGGGCGGCAGCTGCACCCGGTCCGGATCGCCTACGAGACGTACGGCACGCTCGCGCCGGAGCGGGACAACGTGATCCTCGTCTGCCACGCGCTCAGCGGCGACGCGCATGCGGCGGGCTGGTCGAGTGAGGCAGCGGAGCGAAGCACCCGTGACGGGTTCGGCGCCGACGACCGCGACGGCACGGTCGGGAAGGGGCTCGGCTGGTGGGACGGGATGATCGGGCCCGGCAAGGCCTTCGACACGGACCGGTTCTTCGTCGTCTCCACGAACCTGCTCGGCGGCTGCCGCGGCACGACGGGGCCGTCGTCGACCGACCCCTCGACCGGACGGCCGTACGGGTCGGACTTCCCGGTCATCACCGTCGCGGACATGGTGCGGGCGGAGCGCGCGTTCCTGGACGAGATCGGGATCGAGCGGGTCGCAGCGGTGGCCGGAGGCTCGCTCGGCGGGATGCAGGCGTTCGAGTGGGCGATCCTCTATCCCGACCAGGTCGACGCGGTCGTGGCGATCGCCAGCACGCACGCCATCCATCCGCAGGGCATGGCGTGGAACGCGATCGCGCGGGAGTCGATCATGCGCGACCCGGCGTGGCACGGCGGCCACTACTACAGCACCGGCAGCGCGCCCGACGCCGGCATGGGCGTCGCGCGGATGATCGGCCACATCACGTACCTCTCGGCGCCCGGTCTGAAGGAGAAGTTCGGCAGGCGGCTGCAGTTCTCGGACGAGATCCGCTACACCGTGACCGAGCCGGAGTTCGAGGTGGAGAGCTACCTGCGCTACCAGGCCGACTCGTTCGTGAAGCGCTTCGACGCCAACACGTACGTCTACACGTCGCGGGCGCTGACGTACTTCGACCTCGCGCGGCAGTACGGCGACGGCTCGCTCGCTCGCGCCTTCGACGGCATCTCGGCCCGGACGCTGCTCATCGCCTTCAGCTCGGACTGGCTGTACCCGCCGGCGGCGTCGCACGAGATCGAGGAGGCGCTTCGCGAGCTCGGCAAGCCCGTCGAGCTCCACGTCATCGAGGCACCGTACGGCCACGACTGCTTCCTGCTCGAGGAGGCCCGGCAGACGCCGATCATCCGCCGCTTCTTCGGAGCGCACGTGTGAGACGCGAGCGTGAGCCGCTCGAGGAGGCCCGCGCGTTCGGGTTCGAGACGCGCCAGCTCCACGCCGGGCAGCGTCCGGATCCCAACACCGGGGCCCGGGCGGTGCCGATCTTCCAGACGACGAGCTACGTGTTCGAGGACCCGGAGTCGGCGGGCGCGTACTTCAACCTGCAGGAGTACGGCAACACGTACTCCCGCATCATGAACCCCACCGTCGCCGTGTTCGAGGAGCGGGTGGCGAACCTCGAGGGTGCCGCCGGCGGTGTCGCCTTCGCCAGCGGCATCGCCGCCCAGGCGGCGGCCCTGTTCACGCTGCTCCAGCCGGGCGACCACGTCGTCTCGTCCGCGGCGCTGTACGGCGGGTCGGTCAACCAGTTCAAGCACCTGCTGCGGAAGCTGAACGTCGAGCTGACGTGGGTCGATCCCGATAACCCCGCGTCCTGGCGCAAGGCCGTGCGCCCGAACACCAAGGCCTTCTTCGGCGAGACGATCGGCAACCCCGCGGGCAACGTGCTCGACATCGAGGCGGCTGCGTCGCTCGCCCACGAGCACGAGCTGCCACTGATCGTCGACAACACGTTCGCGACGCCGTACCTGTGCCGCCCGATCGAATGGGGCGCAGACATCGTCATCCACTCGGCGACCAAGTTCATCGGCGGCCACGGCACGAGCATCGGCGGCGTTGTCGTCGAGGCGGGCACCTTCGACTGGTCGAACGGGCGGTTCCCCGTCGTCGCCGATCCGTCGCCCGCCTATCACGGCCTCCAGTTCCACGAGACGTTCGGGACGTACGGCTACCTGATGAAGCTGCGCGCGGAGACCCTGCGCGACCTCGGCGCGGCGCTCGCGCCGTTCAACGCCTTCCTCTTCCTGCAGGGGCTCGAGACGCTCTCGCTGCGCATGGAGCGGCACGTCGAGAACGCGCTCGCCGTGGCGGAGTTCCTCGAGGCGCACGAGCGGGCGTCGAACGTGACCTACCCAGGCCTCCCGGGAAGCAGGTTTCGGCCGCTCGTCGAGAAGTATCTGCCGTTCGGCGCCGGGGCCGTCTTCTCGTTCGACTGCGCGGGCGGGCGCGAAGGCGGGCAGGATGTGATCCGCAACATGACGCTCTGGTCACACCTCGCCAACGTCGGTGACGCGAAGAGCCTGATCATCCATCCCGCCAGCACGACGCATCGCCAGCTGAGCGACGCCGAGCTCGAGGCCGCGGGCGTCGGGCCGGGCACGATCCGGCTCTCGGTCGGAACGGAGTCGGTCGACGATCTCATCTGGGACCTGGAGCGGGCACTTGCCCGGGTGGGAGTGCGATGAGCGAGCTCGAGCGCTACCAGGATCCGCTGACGATCCAACGCGTGCTCCACAGCGCGAGCACGATCGCCGTCGTCGGCCTCTCCGGCAACGAGCTGCGGGCGAGCAATTTCGTCGGGTACTACCTCAGGCGCCACGGATACCGGGTGATCCCGGTCAACCCACGTGAGACGGAGATTCTCGGGGAGCCGAGCTTTCCGAGCCTGTCCGAGGTACCGGAGCCGATCGACATCGTGAACGTCTTTCGCGCACCGGACGCGCTGCCGCCGATCGCCGAGGAGGCCGTCGCCGTCGGCGCCGGCGCGATGTGGTGCCAGTTCGGCGTGATCAACGAGGAGGCGGCGCGCATCGCCGAGGACGGCGGCGTGACCGTGATCATGGATCGCTGCCTGAAGGTCGAGCACGCGCGCTACGTCGGCCGGATGCACTGGCTCGGGTTCAACACCGGGCGGATCACGTCGGTGCGGGGCGGACTCCAGTGACGTCGCCACCCTGACGTCGCTGAATGCCGCACGATTGTCCGGCCGGATTCTGCGGTAGGACGCTCGCGTGACGGAGATATCCGGCAGAGACGGCCGCGCCGCGCATGGGGCCAGATTGAGCTCACCACCTCGTTCGGATCACCGATGACATCCTGAGCGCGCCCATGGGAATGAACGTGACAGTCAGGCCTTCGACGGCGCGTGCGGCTCGCGAACGGCGCATCTCGGTCACGCAGGCCCCGGCTTCCGGCTCGCGCGACACGTGGCGCGCCGTCCATTCCGAAGACCCGACCGCGCTCATCCCCCAGACCCCCGAATGGATCGACTGCCTGACGGCCGACGGCTACGAGGACGCCACCCGCCTGTACGAGAGCGAGTCGGGGTGGCGGGGCGTGCTGCCGATGGTGCGGAGGGCGTTGCCCGTGGGCGGCGAGCTGCGGCCGCAGGGCTCGTTCCCGCCCGGCTGGGGCATGGGCGGCCTCCTCTACGGCACACCGCCCTCGGCGGACGAGCTCGAGGCGGTGCTCGAGGACATCCGCTCCCTCCCGGCCGTCTCGACCCGCATCCGGCCGAACCCGCTGCACGCGGGCATGTGGGAGCAGCTGCGCGGGGCGGGCGTCGCCGAGGTGGCGCGCCGCGCACACGTGATCGACCTCACCGGCGGCGCCGCGTCCGTCTGGGAGCGCATGAACAAGAAGGCCCGGCAGGGCGTCATGCGGGGGAGCGTGCCGCGCTGACGATCGAATGCGACACAACCGGCCGGCTCGTGCCCGTCTACTACGGGCTCTTCATGCTGTCGATCGAGCGGTGGGCCGCCCATCAGCACGAGCCGCTGGCACTCGCCCGCTGGCGGGCGCGGCATCGCGACCCGCCGCAGAAGCTGCAGCGGCTCGCCCGCGCGCTCGGCGACCGGATGCGCGTGTGGGTCGCGTGGAAGGGCGGCGAGCCCGCGGCTGCGATGATCGTCCTCGTGGCGAACGCGAGCGACACGCGCGGCGCGATGAACAAGGACCTCGCGGCGCCGACGAACGCGAACGACATCTGCAGTGGCGGGCGATCGAGGATGCGTGCTCCGCCGGCTGCAGGCACTACCACCTCGGCGAGTCCGGCACGTCCCGCTCGCTTGCGCATTTCAAGGAGAAGTTCGCGGCCCAGCCGGTCGACTACACCGAGTACGTGATCGAGCGACTCCCGCTCACGCGGCTCGACGGGGTGGCGCGCAGCGCCGTGAAGCGCGTTCTCCGCTTCCGCGACGACTGAGCGCTGCCTCCACCGAGCAGGACTGCCTACGCCTGCGACTGCGCCTCCTACGCGGAGAATCGAAGCGGCAGCCGCCGCCAGCCGGGAATCATCCCGACGCGGCCCTTCATGATGTTCTCGTAGGGCTCCGGCGTCCCCGCGTGCTCGACCGTCGCGTACCGATCGAGCAGCTCGTTCATCAACGCCGCTACCTCGTGCCGCGCGAGCGGCGCACCGGCGCAGTAATGGATGCCGGCGCTGAAGGCGACGTGCCGCTTGAGGTCGCGGTCGAGGCGGTACTCGTCAGGCCGGTCGAACTCTCGCTCGTCGCGGTTGGCGGAGCCGTACACGGTCGTGACGGTCGCGTGCGTCGGGATCACGACGCCGTGCAGCTCGACGACCTCGGCCGCGCGGCGATGGAGCGCCTGCATCGGGCTCCACCAGCGGAGCTGCTCCTCGATCGCCGGGCCGAGCAGCTCACGGTCTGCCCGCAGCGTGCTCCACAGCTCCGGGTCGTCTGCGAGGTGTGAGAGGAAGAGCTCGATCAGGTGCTGCGTCGTCTCGAAGCCGCCGGTCATCAGCTCGAGCACGACGTTGAGGACGAGCGAATCGGGGATGTGCTCCCGCCCGTGCAGCTCCTGTGCCTGGACGACGCGCGTGATCGCGTCGTGCCGCGGCTCTCTCCGGCGCGCTTCGACGTGCGGGCGGACGATGTCCCAGAGCTCGTCGCGCATCTCCTCGTAGCGGATCTCCGAGGTCGGGTCGGGCGTCGCCTGGTTGCGGTTCATGATGATCCTGAGGCGCTCGTCGGTGAGCCGCTTGAACCGCGGGTGGTCCTCTTTCGGCAGCCCGATCAGGTGGAGCACGACCGTCGACGGCATCGGGATCGCGAACGCCGTCGTCGCGTCGACGACCTCCTGCTCCGCGGCGGCGTCGACGAGCTCGCGCGCGAGCCGCTGCAGGTAGGGCGCCAGGCGGCGCAGCTCCTTCGGCACGAAGAGCGGCATCACGAGCCCGCGCACGAAGGTGTGCCGCGGCTGGTCCTCCATGCGGATCTGGCTCGTCGGCGGCTGCGTGCCGTCGAGGATCGCCTTCGGGATGCTCGAGAAGCGGGCGTTGTCCAGCAGCACGCCGTACACGTCCGCGTACCGCGTGACCACGTACGCCCCGTTCGGCTCGTCGTGGTAGACCGGCAGCTCGTCCCGCAGCCGCTTGTAGAGCGGGTACGGATCGGCCGCCCAGTCCGTCCAGCTGAACGAGGAGAGGTCGATGTCGGGTGCGTCGACTGCCACTCGCACTCGACGCTACCAGTGTCCAGCCGAACGATGCGAGCATCCGCGCCGCCCTTCCGCCTGCTGTGCTTCAGCTTCACCCTGCCGGTCGGCTGAGGTTGGCCGACAGCTCGTCGGCGCGTCGTTCCAGCTCGTCGCGGGCCGCGCCGACCTCGTTCCGCTGCTCCTGCCAGGAGCCGTGGACGGCGTCACGCGCCCGTGCGAGGCGGTCGTAGACCGCGATCCGCCGGCTACTGACGGAGGGATCAAAGGGCGGCAGTGCCCCGGCATCGTTTGGCAGCCGGCTGGAAGCGGCGTCCGCGATGCTCGGGCCATGGCAGACACGGTGACAAACGGCCGACGGGCCGAGCGTGGAGCAGCTCCACCGCGCGGACGGCTGACCGAGCCTCCGGCAGCGCCCTCCTCCCTCGGTGACGGTGTGCCGCGCAAGGTCGAGATCTCGATCTCGATCCGTACGATCCTCCTCGTCGGTGGCAGCGTGGCCGTCGCATGGGCGGCCTCGTCGATCGCGAGCGTTCTTCTTCTGATCCTCGTCTCGCTCTTCAGCGTCGCCGTGCTTTCGCCTGTGGTGAACGCGATGGAGCGACGACTCGGCTGGAGCCGGGCACTGTGCGCCGGGGCGCTCGTGCTGGCGATGTCGATCCTGGTCGCGGTCGCGGCGCTCGTCGTCGCTCAGGCGGCCAGCGGAGCGCTGCACGAGTTCGCCCGCGATCTGCCGCAGATCGTGGAGACTTTCCAGCACATTGGGATCCTAAGCTTAGAATTCCACGTGGACAAGTTGTCGCG
>JADMIO011200125.1_pt1 | contig 55741 bp, 45 predicted proteins | sample 8958161 | NCBI WGS metagenome assembly JADMIO01 (sample SAMN16585339, study PRJNA669376) | soil metagenome | isolation source: Crop rotation soil | place: USA: Cullars Rotation, Alabama | collected 2011
TGAGCCGCCGTAAGAGCGCTGTAAAGCGCACCATCCTGCCGGATGCCCGCTACGATAGCCAGACCGTCTCCAAGTTCATCAACGTCCTGATGTATCAGGGCAAGAAGAGCACGGCTGAGCGCATCTTCTATGCATCCATGGACCTCGTGGAAAACCGCACCAGCCAGCCCGGGGTGAACATCTTCAAGCAGGCCCTCACGAACCTCAAACCGGTCGTCGAGGTCAAGAGCCGCCGCGTAGGCGGTGCAACCTACCAGGTGCCGGTTGAAGTCCGCCCGGAGCGCCGTACGGCACTCGCCATGCGCTGGCTGATCCAGTACTCGCGCGAGCGCAACGAGAAGTCCATGGCCGAGAAGCTCGCAGCCGAGATCATCTCTGCTTCGAAGGGCGAAGGCAATGCAGTGAAGAAGAAGGAAGACACGCACCGCATGGCCGACGCGAACAAGGCGTTCGCCCACTATCGCTGGTAAGCCCTGCCTTCTTCGCGACAGCACAAACGAAAGCCCCGCCAGTGATAATCACTGGCGGGGCTTTTTCGTGGAGACTTAACGGTTTGCCGTATTATCGAGCGTTGCGGCCGTGGCCGATGTCGCACGCGCGGTGATGGTGTAGACCCGACCCGCCGCGAAGGTCACCCCAGTACGCGTATAGATGTTCGTGCTGGAGCCAGCAGTACGCGTGCTGAGATCGTACACACCTGGCGGAAGTGCCGTGAACGCGCCGGCGGTCTTGTACGCAACAGCACCACCGAGCGCCACTTCAGTGCTCGTGGTCTGGTTCTTTGCGTAGAGGATTTGAGGAGCCGCCGTCGAGACGGCATTCACGTAGCGCACGTAAGCCTGTGAGTAGTCGAACGCCGCAGGGATTGGATCCTCGACGATGAAGGCATCAGTCTTTTTCGCCGTGCCGTCGTACGTGCCGCTGTTGTAGAACGTGTAGTACTTCCCGTTCTCGATCGTCTGCGCCACGGTTGAAACGATGAGATCCTTGTCCGTAGTGGCAGCAATCTTCGAGGTGAAAGTGTACTGGCCGGGTGCGATTTCCGAATACAACCCTGTGGCGCTTTGTGCGAACGCACCCGACGCCGTGCCGGTGGTGGATTCCAGTCCGGTGGTTGTGCATGCCGGATTCGGGACGGTTGGGGGTGGAGAGCAGGTCGTGGCACCCACCGCCGTCATCTTGGTGGTGTTGGCGTAGAAGTTCACGCCGGGCGCGCTGACACTGAAGTTCGCAAAGCGGATGTATGAACCCGCCAGCGGCGCCGTGATGTCCTGAACAGCGTTCTTGTCATAGCCGCTGCAGGCCGCCAGAGAGGCGGCGAGCAGCAGCGCGGAAATTCCGTATCGATTCATGGCGCGCATCACGGGGCCGAAGTTGAGAACCAGGTCGGAACCGTATGGTAGTCCGCCGCGAGACCGCCGATCAGATCGAGGCCCGGACGATTCCATACGTAATCGGAGTTGTATCGCGGACGAAGGCGATACACGACCTTGTTGTTGTTGTCGACGAAAAGGCTGGTGGGAATCGCGAAGCCAGGATAAACCTGCTTACCCGTGGCTGGGTCGATATCCGTGTAGTGGTACCGACGCATGTCGGTCCAGAGCTCATTCTGCGCCCAGCCCCACTGTGCGATGTACTTCTGCACCATGATCTGCGTGAGGGTGAGGGCCGCCGCCGTTGGCGGGACAATGGCGGGATCGGCGAGGAATGCTGCCTTTTCCGCCGCGCTGATCTGCGTAACGTTCTGCAGGTTGTCCGCGTTGCGTGCGTTCACGAAATCGATGTGCGCCGAGATGCCCTTCGTGTACGCTGCAAGGGCCGTGGCCTTGTCGCCGGCGCGGTACGCTGCTTCAGCCTTGATGAACTGCAGCTGCGCATACGTCACGAGCGGGAACTTGGACTTGTCGTCGAAGATGTAGCGCGACGGACCGCCGCACGTGGTGCCGACGTAACCCATGAAGTTGTTCGGGTACGTGGCGGCGCCGCTTCCACCGAGTCCACCGCCCGCAGTATTCACGTCAACGCCGCGGTACTGTCCGTCTGGCGACGGAGAGAGCATGCGGCTCATGCGCGGATCCACACTCGAGCCGAGTGCGGTGCCGTTCATGAGGCCCACGACGAACGCCGTCTGGCGGTACGCGCGAATGTTGTTTCGCGAGCAGCCATTGAAGTTGTAGTCGGCAAGGTCGGTGCTGACTGCCGGATAGGTGAAGAGCCAATCGTCAGCGTTGCTCGAGAATGACGCATCCACAGCGGCGATGACAGCGGCGGGATTGTAGGAGGACTTGTTCGAATAGTGGCTCAGGTTGATGGCCTTGAGTGCGTACGCGAACTTCGTCCACTTGGTGCGATCGCCGTTGTAGACCTTGTCGGTCTTCGCCACGTATGTGGCATCGACGAGGCCGTCTGTGCGAGCGAGATTCTTGATGGCCTCGCCAATGAGCCGCTGCACTTCGGTGTAGACGGCCTGCTGTGGGTCGTACGTGAACGTAAAGGTGTTCACGTCGAACGCCGTGGACATGATGATGTCGCCGTGGATGTCGGTGAGTGCTTCCCAATCCCACGCGCGAACGAGCTGACCGATACCGAGAAGATCCCAGCGCTGCTCGGCCTCGGACTTCGACATCATGTCGTTGAGGTTGAGTCCGTGAATCCAGTAGGCGTCACGCCACTGCTCTGCCGCGTTGTCCGACCCTGCGTCGTACCCCATGCGCTCCCAGGTGCTGAGCGACGTGGCGCCCGCGCTGGGCTCCCACTCCTGCACATAGCGGCCGATGAAACGACCGTCAAACTGCTGCCCCGTGGGCATCCAGTGAAGGATCGGGGCAAGGACGAGATTCGGTGTGATATCTGTTGCCGCCGGTGCATTTGGGTTGGTGTTGACGTCGAGGAAGTCGTTGCATCCTCCGACGAACAGCAGGGCCCCAGCAAGCAGCGCCAGTTTGCGCTTTGTCATCGATGTCGAATGAAGGGAGGTCATCTTAGAAGCCAAGACGGAGCCCGAGGTTGATACCGCGCGGAACTGGCGTCGCGCCGTAATCGATGCCGATGCCACCCGAGCCACCTACGCCGGCCGTGTTCGAGTTGGTGAGCGGATCGAGACCCGTGTAGTTCGTGGCCATCCACAGATCGGTGGCGGTCACGAAGATGCTCGCGGACTTGGAGCGTACCACGCGCTCCGGAAGCTGATAGTTCACCGTGATGTCGCGCAGGCGGATCCAGTTGATGTTCTTCTCGATGAAGAGCTCTTCGCTCATCGCCGTGTAGTAGTTCGTCTGGATGGCCGGCACCACCATGATGGTGTTCGGCGTCGGGTTGTCCGTGTTCTCCTTGCCGTCGCGCAGCACACCCTTGATGACGCGCGGCGTTTCGCGATCCACCGTGCTCATCGCCAGACCCTTGGTAGTGAGGTAGTGCTCGGTGGCATTGAACACGTCGCCACCACGACGGATGTCGAGCAGGAACGACGCGTTGAAGCGGCCGTACTTGAACGTGTTGGTCAATCCGATGGTATAGAACGGCTGGCGGTCGTAGCCACGATCGATGAAGTCAGCCGAGCGCAGCGGAAGTCCCGTCGTGGGATCGATGAGAATGTCGCCGTTCTTGTTCCGCTGGTAGAACGTGCCGGTCAACGACATCGTCGAAAGACCAGGCGCCGTGCCATTGCGGACGTTGCCATACAACCATGTGTCGGAGAGGTAGAACTCCGGCAGCAGGCGGGGGAGCTCCATGACCTTGCCGCGCGCGCTCTCGAAGTTCGCGAGGAAGTCCCACGAGAACTTGTTACCGAGCACCGGCGTGCCACGAAGGCTGATCTCGAGACCCTGGTTGCGAATCTTGCCGCCGTTCACGTTCAGTAGCACGAAGCCCGTGCCGTAGCTGGTACGGATACCCTCGAGGATCGGGTCGATGGTGTACTTGCGATAGACCGTGGCATCCACTCCGAGGCGGTCGTTGAGCCAGCTCAATTCCGTACCCACTTCGTACGAGCGAGCGAATTCAGGACGCAGATCCGGGTTCGGGCCGGTGAAGCCGTAACCATAGCCGCCGTAGCTCGTGGTCTTTGGCTCCAGCGCGGCGGCGTACGCGTATGGCTTGGCGTCCTTGCCGACTTCCGCAAATGCCGCACGCAACTTGGCCGAGTTGAAGAATTTCTGCAGCCGCGGCATTGCGTCCGTGAGGATCAAGCTGGACGAGATGGACGGGTAGAAGAACGAATTGTTCGGACGTGGAATCGTAGACGTCCACGCGTTGGTACCGGAGGCCGTGAGATAGAAGTAACGGCGGAAGTCCAAAGTGACCTGAGCGAAGCCGCTGACCAGACGACGCTGCGCGATCACTTCGCGGCTCTGCTTCGAGTACGTGTTGTTCACGGACACGAAATTCGGATCCAGGAAGTTCTGGCCCTGCATGCCGTCGTTCGTGGACTTGGCGTCCGAAATCGAATTGCCGAGGAAGCCGGTGAGCGTGATGTCCTTGGTGAGCTGCTTGCTGTTGAAGTTCAGGATGCTCTGAACGTTCAGGTTACGCGTGTTGTCGTTGGCCTGATCGATCACGCCATTGAAGCCTGCCCCGAGGTAACTCTCCGGGTGACGAAGAACGAGGTTCGCGTTGCTGTACGCATCGATACCGATATTCGACTTGATGCTGCCCCACGACCACGGCAGGAACACGAGGCCGAGGTTCGAGATGAAGCGGTTGTTGCGCGAGCTGATGATGTTCTTCTCGACGGAGAAGTACGGGTTGTCGATTTCGGAGCCGGCGGCGACTGCGGTGATGCGACGCCGTGTTCCCTGCGGCGTGAGGTAGTCGGCGGCGTTGTCAGTCTGCGGCCACAGGAGCAGGCCGATGAGCGGGCTGTCGTCGTTCTTGAAGCCCTGGCGATTGTAGACGTTCGCGTACTGCATCGAGAGATCGGCCTTCAACCAGTTCGTGACCTGAGCGCCGGAGGCGCCAGTGAGGTTGAAGCGGTTGTATCCGTTCTCGGGCACCACGCCATTCTGCCGGGTATACGCCGAGGCGACGCGATAATTGATGCGTCCGTCGGGCGCGCCGCCGCTGAACGACAGGTTGTGCTTCTGCGTCAGCGCCGTCTTGAAGAATCCAGAGATGTTGTCGTAGAAGACCGTGCCCGGTGCGTACGGTGCTCCGAAGTACGCTGAGCTCGAAAGGATGCCGTTGGCCACGGACGTTGGCCCGTAGACGGACTGGATTTGCGGCTTGAGGCGCGTCTGGTCCCAGCGGAAGCTGTTGCTGTAATCGATCTGGCCGGTGCCGGGCTTGCCGCGCTTGGTGGTAATGACGATGGCACCGTTTGCGGCATCGATACCGTAGAGCGCCGAGGCTTCAGGGCCCTTCAGCACCGTCAGCGTCTCGATGTCCTCGGGGTTCAGATCGGAGCCGCGATTGGTGAAGTCCACGCGGCGATTGTCGAGTGAGCTCGATGAATTTGGTGCGTCCGACGCGAACGTCTGCCCCGTGGTGAGCGTCTTGTTGTCGACGGGAAGACCGTCGACGATCATGAGCGGCTGGTTGTTGCTCGAGATCTGGCTGACGCCGCGGATGATGATGGAGGCCGACGCACCCGCGGTGCCCGACGTGGAGACAACGTTCACGCCAGCGACACGTCCCTGCAGGGCGTTCACGAAGTTCTCACGCTGCGTTTGTGCGATGTCCGCTCCGTTCACGGTCTGCTGTGCCGTGCCGAGGGCGCGCTGTTCCGTGGACTGTCCGAGCGCGGTCACGACGACCGCATCGAGTGCGGTGGCCTGGCGCCGAAGCTGGACATTGATGGTGGGGTCCGCTCCGACAGTGCGTTCTGCCGGCGCTGTTCCGATGAAGCGGAACTGGAGCACCTGCCCAAGGTTGGCGGAAATGGAATACCGACCCTGTGCGTTTGTGACGGTGCCCTGGGTGGTGCCCTTGATGATGACGGACACGCCCTGAAGGGGCGCGTTCTGCTCATCAGTCACCGTGCCGGTGACCGACCTCTGTTGGGCAAAAACCGGGGCGGCCAATAGGAATAGCCCTATCAGCACCGCGAGCACTCGTGTTTTCATAATGAGGTGTGTCGGGTTTTGGTGAATCGGCGACGTGCTGGTCTGCAGCCCCGACGCGGTGCGTCGGGCGTGACGAGAGAGGGAGCCGTGACGGAGTGGCACGGGCAACGAGCCACCTTGATGGGCGAATGCCACGACGTGCTCCAAGCGCTCGTGAGAGGCGCAACTACGGAATGTCTAGATTTTGTCACGAGTGCGGACAATCGTACTCCCGAGAACGAGAGTCGGCAACCCCAAAGACCCTACCAATTAAGACTTGGTTACCAGCGGCCGGAGGGCAGAATCGACCGGAAGTGCGTCGCGCGCCCGGACCGCCTCCGTGAATGGTCCGACGAGGTGAGACACGCTGTTGGCGTAGTAACTCACAAGCGCTCGGCCACGAGGCAATACGACGAAGCCCTTCCCGTCCTGCGCCAGTATCCGACGCATGCGAAGCATTCTCCAGGCACGGTCGAAGATCGCTTCCGCGCTGGTGTCGCTTGCGAGCACCCTTCCGTTGACGTCCTGGATGTTGCTTCGAAGCTCATCGATCCGAGCGATGAGCCTATCCCGAGCAACAAAGTCGGAATCGAACGTCTGCAGCGCAGCACAGACGAGGGGCACGGGCGTTACGGGAATGAGCTGTCCGACGCGCGACAACAGGTCATCACAGAGCGCCTGCACCCGTTCCAGCCGTTCCGTGCGATCCACCTCGAAGAGGTCCTGATGCGCGTCGAACCACGGGCCGAGCGGCACCGGAGCGCCCACAACGACCGCTGCGCGACCGTATCGCTTCCATCGGCGCAGAAAAATGCGGCCAAGGTTCCAGCCGACGTATCGCATGACCTCCATGGCCTGTGAGAAGCGCGAGGGTCCATGTTGGCCCGCCTGTGTTGCCTCGAGTTCGCGTAGAAGCGAGCGGTCCTCGAGCACGCGGTCATAGTTCACCGCCACGGGAATCACGTGCAGGCGTGACGCAAAGACGCGCTCACGGGCAATCCCGAGCACATAGTCGAGAAGCCCGATCTTCGGCGCCCGGAGTCTGCCGTCCCGGGTCAAGCCTCCTTCGACAAAAATCCCCTGCGTTACCCCCTCCCTCGTGATCAGCTGGACATAGCGCTCGAGCACCGTGTGATAGAGAGGCTCGCGATACCGGCGGCGAATGAAGTACGAACCAAAGGCCTTGAAGACCATCTCGAGGGGAAATGCGCGCGCCCACTCGCCGACGGCATAGGAGATTGCGACCTGACCCGCGAGGGCGTAGCTCACGAGCACATAGTCCGCATTGGACCGGTGATTCATGACGTAAATCACCACCGCGTCCTTCGGCAGTCGCTCGCGCGCCCGCGCATCCTCGAAATCGACTGACGTCTTGTAGAAAAAGTTCAGGACGACGCGCGCCAGCCGATACCCGATATGGTAGTACGCAATGACATTGAAGAATGGGACGATCTCGCGGATGTACGCGTTGACTCTGCCCCACGCCGCAGCTTCACTGACGCCATTCTCCAGTGCGTGCTGACGAACAGCGGCAGCAATCACGTCATCATCAATGAGCCGCTGCCGGACGTTCTTGCGGCTCGCGAGCTTGAATCGGTCGATTCTCGCTCTGTAACGAAGCAGCACGCGCCGGCCCAGACTCTCGAGCATTGGTGAATCTGGCGGACGGTCGTACAGTCTGACAGTCTGACAGTCTGACGGTCGAACACCAGAAAGGCACACCGAATCGAGTTCGGTGTGCCTTTTGACCGTCAGACCATCAGACTGTTTGGACCGTCAGACCGTCTTGCTGGCTCTCGCGGACGCAGGGAACTCATCGTCATCTGCCATGGAGAAGACGTTCGGCAGCGTGTCCGTGAGCGGAGGCAGCTCCTGCACCTCCGGCATCTCGAGACCTTCGAGCTCCACATCCTGGTAGCGGTACATACCAGTACCGGCCGGGATGAGGTGTCCGATGATGATGTTCTCCTTGAGGCCAAGGAGGTCGTCCTTCGCGCCACGAATGGACGCGTCGGTGAGTACTCGCGTGGTCTCCTGGAACGACGCCGCCGAGATGAACGACTGCGTGGTGAGCGACGCCTTCGTGATGCCGAGAAGCAGTGGCTCCGCCGTGGACGGCGTGCTCTTCTTCTTCTTCATCCGATCGTTCTCGTCGCGGAAGACCTGCTTGTCCACGTGCTCGCCCTCGAGGAACTCCGTATCGCCCGCCTCCATCACGCGGACCTTCTGGAGCATCTGTCGCACGATCACGCCGATGTGCTTGTCGTTGATCTTCACACCCTGCAGGCGATACACCTCCTGCACTTCGTTCAGCAGGTACTCCTGCACCGCACGTGCTCCCTTGATGCGGAGAATGTCGTGCGGATTGACCGGACCTTCGGAGAGGCGATCACCGGCGCGCACGCGATCACCCTCGTGCACGCGGAGGTGCTTGCCTGCCGCCACTTCGTACAGCTGTGCTTCCGCCGTCTCGTCGATGGCGAACGCATCCGCGCCCGTACCACCACGCACGGGACTCACGAAGATCTCACGCTTGCCGCGCTTGATGTCTCCGAAGCGAACCACACCATCGATTTCCGAGATGGTGGCCGGATCCTTCGGCTTGCGTGCCTCGAAGAGCTCCGCCACGCGCGGCAGACCACCGGTGATGTCGCGGGTCTTGTACGCTTCGCGTCCAAGCTTCGCGAGCACCTCGCCGGGGAAGATCTGCTGTGCGTCCTCCACCGTGAGCTGCGCGCCCACCGGGATGACGAAGTCACGGACCTTCTTGTCCTTGCCGCCCTTCGACTGCCAGATCTCGATGTGCGGATGCAGCTTCTTCTCGCGGTCTTCGATGACGACACGCTGACGGAGGCCGGTGAGCTCATCGAGCTCCTCGGACACCGACTCGTCTTCCACGAGGTCGACGAAGCGAATCGTACCTTCGACGTCGGCGATGATGGGATTGGAGTACGGATCCCACGTGAAGATGACCTGATCCTTCTTCACTTCATCGCCGTCCTTGATCATGAGCACCGCACCGAGTGGCACCTGAAGGCGCGCACCGACGGCGGAGTTCGGATCGTTGGAGCTGCGAATGGTGATTTCACCCTCGTAGCCCGTGACGATCTGCTGACCTTCGCGGTTGGTGACCACGATGAGGCGATCGCTGTATTCGACACGACCAGCGACCTTGCTCTTGCGTGCGGTCTGTTCGGCGATACGTGCCGCCGTGCCACCGATGTGGAACGTACGCAGCGTGAGCTGCGTGCCCGGTTCGCCGATGGACTGCGCCGCGATGATACCGACAGCTTCACCGATGTCCACCATGCTCATGGTGGCCAGGTTGCGGCCGTAGCACATGCGGCAGAGACCACGCTTGGCCTCGCACGTGAGAACGCTGCGGATCTTGACCGTTTCGAGACCGCTCTCTTCGATGGCGACTGATGTCTCCTCGTCGATGAGCTGACCCGCTTCGGCAAGCAGCGTGGGGCGACCCGATTCATCCAGCTCGTGCGGATCCTCGATGTCCTCGGCAGCGACGTTTCCGACGATGCGTTCGGACAGCGGCTCGATGACGTCTTCGCCTTCCTTCAGGGCGCCGACCTCGAGACCCATGATGGTACCGCAATCTTCCTCGGTAATCGTCACGTCCTGTGCAACGTCGACGAGACGACGCGTGAGGTAACCGGCATCGGCGGTCTTGAGCGCCGTGTCGGCCAGACCCTTACGCGCACCGTGGGTGGACGTGAAGTACTCGAGTGGCGAGAGGCCTTCACGGAAATTCGACTTGATGGGGCTTTCGATGATTTCACCAATGCCACCGGTGAGCTTCTTCTGCGGCTTCGCCATGAGGCCGCGCATACCCGCCAACTGGCGGATCTGGTCGCGACTACCGCGTGAGCCGGAGTCGAACATCATGAACACCGGATTGAACCCGTTCTTGCTCTCGCGCATGGCCTTGACCATGGCGTCGGCAACGTCGGAGTTCGCGTGCGTCCACGTGTCGATGACTTTGTTGTACCGCTCGCCGTTGGTGATGTTACCGGTGTTGTATGCCTTCTGGAAACGCTCGACACGCTCGCCGGCTTCCGCGAGCAGGCTTTCCTTCTCGCGCGGAATGTGGAGGTCTTCGATGCCGATGGAGACACCGCCGCGCGTGGCGTTGGCGAAACCGAATTCCTTGAGGCGATCGAGGAACTGCACCGTGGCAGCGAGTCCGGCGCGACGATAGCTCTCGAATACGAGCTCCGACAACGCCTTCTTCTTCATGTCGTAGTTCTTGAAGCCAAGCTCCTTGGGGATGATCGCGTTGAACAGCGCGCGGCCCATGGTGGTCTTTTCCCACCGCTTGCCGATGACATCATCCACGAGGTACTGGATTGGCGTCTGCATGCTGACGTTGTGTCCAGTGCCGAGCTCCATTTCGACTTCGGCAACGGTGGTGTAGCGACGCGTCGGGTTCACGGTCGCGAAATCCGCCGGAGCCTTGGTGGCGACGTAGCAGCCCAGCACGATGTCCTGTGATGGCTCGGCAACCGGCCTACCGTCGGAGGGCTTGAGGATGTTGTTGGAGGACAGCATGAGCAGGCGTGCCTCGAGCTGAGCCTCGAACGACAGTGGCACGTGCACGGCCATCTGGTCACCGTCGAAGTCCGCGTTGAACGCGGCGCACACGAGCGGGTGAATACGAATGGCCTTGCCCTCGACGAGCACGGGCTCGAACGCCTGGATGCCCAGGCGATGGAGCGTCGGTGCACGATTGAGGAGCACCGGGTGATCGCGAATGATCTCTTCGAGAATTTCGTACACCTCGGGGCTCTCGCGCTCCACGATCTTCTTGGCGCGCTTCACCGTCTCGGCGATTCCCTTCTCGACGAGCTTATGGATGATGAACGGCTTGAACAGCTCGAGCGCCATGAGCTTGGGAAGTCCGCACTGGTGCAGGCGGAGCTCCGGACCCACGACGATGACGGAACGGCCCGAGTAGTCAACGCGCTTGCCGAGCAGGTTCTGGCGGAACCGGCCCTGCTTGCCCTTGAGCATGTCGGACAGCGACTTGAGCGGACGCTTGCCACGGCCACGAATGGCCTTGGAACGGCGGCCGTTATCGAACAGCGCGTCGACCGCTTCCTGCAGCATGCGCTTCTCGTTGCGCAGGATGACTTCCGGTGCGCGATGCGAGATGAGCTTCTGGAGGCGGTTGTTGCGGTTGATGACGCGACGATAGAGATCGTTGAGATCCGACGTCGCGAAGCGGCCGCCATCGAGCGGAACGAGGGGGCGGAGATCCGGCGGGATCACTGGGATCACGTCGAGGATCATCCATTCCGGCTTGTTGCGCACGTCGCCGGAATCGCCGGAGTTGCGGAACGCATCGACGATCTTGAGGCGCTTGAGCAGCATCTTCTTCCGATGCTGCGACGTCTCCGTCACGACATCCGCGCGCAGCGACTCGGCCAGTGAATCCACGTCGAGACGACGGAGCAGCTCGCGAACCGCGGGCGCACCGATGTCGGCGAGGAAGGCGGCGTCGCCCTCTTCCTTCGCCTTGGACTTGAGCGTGAGGTACTCGTCTTCGTCGAGGAGCTGGTTGTTGTCGACTTCCTGATTGCCCTTGTCGATGACGACGTAGTTCGAATAGTAGATGACCTTCTCGAGATCACGGAGCGTGATGTCGATCAGGTTTCCCATCGGACTGGGCAGCGTCTTAAAGAACCAGATGTGGGCGACGGGTACGGCGAGCTCGATGTGACCCATCCGCTCGCGGCGGACCTTCGAGAGGGTCACTTCGACGCCGCAACGATCGCAGATGACGCCGCGATACCGAATTCTCTTGTACTTGCCGCAATGGCATTCCCAGTCCTTCACGGGACCGAAGATGCGCTCGCAGAAGAGACCGTCCTTTTCCGGCTTGAACGACCGGTAGTTGATGGTCTCCGGCTTGGTCACCTCACCCCATGACCACCAATTGCGCACGCCGGCCATTTCCAGCCGCTCGCGCTCCTTGGAGTCCTTGGGGCCGCGAATCTCTTCCGGCGACGCGATCCGGACCTGAATGAAGTCAAACGCCGATGCGCGGGTGTCGCGCACACTGCGGAAATCGATCATGACTACTCCTCGCTCCCGTTACCGGTTGCGTTCTCAGTGGTACCGGTATCGATGCCGGTACCGTAGAACCCATCTGTGCTCTGACCCATCGTGACCTTGATGCCGAGGGCCTGGAGCTCCTTCACCAACACGTTGAACGACTCTGGAATGCCCGGCTCGGGCAGGTTCTGTCCCTTCACGATCGCCTCGTACACACGGCTGCGACCGTTCACGTCGTCCGACTTCACCGTGAGGATTTCCTGCAACACGTGCGCGGCGCCGTATGCCTCGAGCGCCCACACTTCCATTTCTCCGAAGCGCTGACCGCCGAACTGTGCCTTACCCGCAAGCGGCTGCTGCGTGACGAGCGAGTACGGTCCAATGGAGCGCGCGTGAATCTTGTCGTCGACCAGGTGCGAGAGCTTGAGCATGTACACCGCACCAACCGTGACCGGCGCAGCGAACGTCTCGCCGCTCCGACCGTCGCGGAGACGCACCTTTCCAAACGGCGTGATGTTGGCGAGTCGCAGGAGCTCAACGGCTGCCGCGTCGACATCGGCTTCGCCCTTCTTGCCGAGCATCTGCGCGAGCGCGCCCATTTCACGATCCGACAGCAGATCGGCCGGAGCCATTTCAGCTGCCTTCTCGAGCTGCTTCAGTGCTGCCTTGTACTCCGCCTTGCGGCTCGCGCTCAACTCGGGATCGTCCGCCTGGTGGAAGGCAATCTCGTTCTGAACACCGCTCGTCTCGCGATCGACGAGCTCCCTTGCTGCTGCCGCGATGAAATCACGGACACGGTGGAACACGTCGCGCGTTCCCTGCGACATGCTGCGACCGCCAAGCTCATTGAGGTTGGCGTCATCCAGCAGTTCGACCTTGCCGCCCTCGGCCCGCTCGGGCTTCACATCCGCGAGAATCGCCCGAACATCGGCGTCGTTGATCTCGAGCTTCGGCGTCTTGAGTGCCAGTGCATCGCGCACCCACGTGAGCCCCGCGATCTTGAGGAGGAGACCGATCTCCTTTTCGTTCGCGCCCTGGAACACCGGAGTCTTGGCATAGAAGCCGAGCAGCTTCGCGGCCCACCCCAGATGGGTTTCGAGAATCTGTCCGACGTTCATTCGCGACGGCACGCCGAGCGGATTGAGCACGATGTCCACCGGACGTCCATCCGGCAGGAACGGCATGTCCTCCTCGGGCACGATACGGGCAACGATACCCTTGTTGCCGTGACGTCCGGCCATCTTGTCACCCACCGAGATCTTGCGCTTCTCGGCGAGATAAACCTTCACGAGCTGGATGACGCCCGGGGGCAATTCATCCGGCTGCAGAATGCGGTCGATGCGCTCTTCCGCCTTTTCCTCGATGCGGGCCTTCTCGTCGTTGGCGGCGTCGATGATCGAGCGGATCTTCTCGTTGACCCTCTTGTCCGACACGCGGAAGGTCTTGAGATCGAGCTGTGAAATCTTGATGTCGGCGAGTGCAGCCTTGGTGAGCTTGGTGCCGGCGGGAATAGCTTCCTCGACCGTACCGGACTTGAGAGCCAGCGCAATAGTCTCGCCCTCGAGCAACTCGGCCAACTCGGCATCACGCACCTCGTTGACGCGGATCTTCTCCTCGCCCTCGAGACGGCGCACTTCACCAATGCGCTCACCGCGATCCTTTTCAACGACCTGGTCTTCGATGCGCGAGAAGATCTTCACGTCGATGACCACGCCTTCCATTCCGGGTGGCACCTTGAGCGAAGAATCCTTCACGTCCTTGGCCTTTTCGCCGAAGATGGCCGTGAGGAGCTTCTCTTCCGGTGACAGCTCGGTTTCACCCTTCGGGGTGATCTTGCCGACCAGGATGTCGCCCGGCTTGACGTGCGCACCGATGCGCACGATGCCGCGCTCGTCGAGGTCGAGCAGCGCTTCTTCCGACACGTTCGGAATTTCACGCGTGATTTCTTCCTGACCGCGCTTGGTATCGCGGACGTGCAGCTCGAGCTCCTGGATGTGGATGGACGAGTAGACATCGTCCTTCACCAGTCGCTCCGACAGCACGATGGCATCTTCGAAGTTGTGGCCGTACCACGGCATGAACGCCACGACCACGTTGGCACCCAGCGCGAGCTGGCCCATTTCCGTGGCAGCGCCGTCGGCGAGCACGTCACCAATGGCGACGCTCTGGCCCTGCTTCACCAGCGGACGCTGGTTGATTGCCGTGTCCTGATTGGTGCGCCAGTACTTTCGCAGCTTGTAGCGATCGTGCTGCGTGAGACGCGCCAGCACGCGACCATCTTCGGTAGCGCGACGAATCTCTTCCGGACCAGCGTCGACGATGATTTCGTCGGCAGTCACGCGGCTTACGACACCCGAGCGCTTCGCGATGACGACAGCACCAGAGTCCACCGCCACCTTCTCCTCGAGGCCAGTTCCGACGAACGGAGTCTGCGGGTTGAGAAGCGGCACTGCCTGGCGCTGCATGTTCGAGCCCATGAGGGCGCGGTTTGCGTCGTCGTGCTCGAGGAACGGAATGAGCGCCGCAGCAATGGAAACGAGCTGCTCCGGAGCCACGTCCATGTAATCGATGCGGTCGGGCTGCACGAGCGGCACGTCACCCTGCTGACGGGCGAGCACGAGATCGTCGACGAAGGTGCCGTCGGCATTCAACGTGGCATTCGCCTGTGCAATGATGGCGTCTTCCTCACGATTGGCATCGAGCCACGCAATCTCGCCGGTGACCTTGCCGTTCTTCACCACACGATACGGCGTCTCGACAAAACCCAGGTCGTTCACACGCGCGTAGCACGCGAGCGACGTGATCAGTCCGATGTTCGGACCTTCAGGCGTCTCGATGGGGCACATCCGGCCGTACTGCGAGTAGTGCACGTCGCGCACTTCGAAGCCCGCGCGCTCACGCGTCAGACCACCCGGACCGAGCGCCGAGAGGCGACGCTTGTGCGTCAGCTCGGCGAGTGGGTTGGTCTGATCCATGAACTGCGACAGCTGCGACGATCCGAAGAACGCCTGAATGACGGCGCTCACGGTACGAGCATTCACGAGATCATCGAGAGAAATCTTCTCGGGATCCGTATTGATCGACATGCGCTCCTTCACGAGGCGCGCCATGCGCGAGAGACCAACCGAGAACTGGTTGGCAATCAGCTCACCAACCGAGCGGATGCGACGGTTGCCGAGATGATCGATGTCGTCCACGTGGCCGCGACCTTCGTGAAGCTCCACGAGGTAGCGCACGATGGCGACGAAATCCTCCTTCTGGAGAACCGTGAGGTCCGCCGGCGTGCCAAGGCCGAGGCGCTGGTTGATCTTGTAGCGACCAACGCGGCCAAGGTCGTAGCGCTTGGGCGAGAAGAACAGACGCTCGAGCGCCTGTTTGGCCGTCAAGGTATCCGGCGCGTCACCCGGGCGGAGCAGACCGTAGATCTGCTTGAGCGCGAGCTCCTCACCGGTCTTGGAATCGACCGCGTATTCCTTCTGCTCGCCGCCTTCCTTCTTATAGTAGCGAGCCGTGGGATCCTTCATGAGGGTGTTCTTGACGAGCGTGCTCTCGGCGCGGCCCGACGAAACGAACACCTGAACCTTGTTGATGTCTGCCTTGCGGATCTTCTTGATCAGCGCATCCGAGAGCTGCTGACCACACTCGGCGATGACTTCGCCGTCTTCGTTCACGACGTCAACGGCAAGCGTGCGACGCGTGGGGCGCTCCTGGCGCTCGATCGCGTCCTGCTCGTCGCGGAGGTCGATGGTCATGTAGGACGCGAAGACCTTGACCTGCTTGATGCCCTGCCGGCGGAGGCGGTTGTACACCTCCTCGGTGAGCTCGTCGCCTTCCTTGACGAGCAGCACGTTCTCGGCACGCTCACGCTCGGCCTTTGCCTTCTTGGTGCGCGCCTTGGGCGCGTCCTCAGGCGTGGCTTCGCCGGCGAGCTCGATGTCCTCAGCGATGATGGCGCCGAGGGCCTCGCGCAGGTCGGTGCGTGATTCGCGCTCCTTGGTGAGGTCGAGCTCGCGGACCGCGAAGAAGAGACGGAGAATGTCCGAGTTCGAGCCGTAGCCGAATGCGCGAAGCAGTGCGGTGGCGGGGAACTTCTTCTTCTTGTCGATGTGGACGTACACCACATCGTGAATGTCCACGGTGAACTCCACCCACGAGCCGCGGAAGGGAATGATGCGGCACGAGATGAGGCGCTGACCGTTGGGATGCGTGCTCTCCTCGAACACGACGCCTGGTGACCGGTGGAGCTGCGACACGATAACGCGCTCCGCCCCATTGATCACGAAGGTGCCAAGTGGCGTGAGCAGCGGCAGCTCGCCGAGATAGACTTCCTTCTCGATGATGTTGCGCGGGCGCTTGACGCCGTTGACCTCCTCATTGATGACGAGCTGCAGCGTCGCCTTGAGCGGCGCCGAGTAGGTCATGTCACGCTCGATGCATTCCTCAACGGTGTACTTGGGCTCGCCGAGCGTGTATCGGACGAACTCCAGCGAGAAGTTCTCGTGGACGTCGGTGATCGGGAACAGGTCCTTGAAGACGCGTTCGAGCCCGATGTCCTCACGGTCGTGCGAGGAGGCATCCAGCTGGAGCAGCGCCTCGAAGGCGCGCGTCTGGATGTCGAGGAGGTGCGGCATGCGCATCCCCTTGTCATCGAGCTTACCGAAGGAAATTTCTTTCATCAATTCAGGCATATCTCACCCGCAGGCAGGGAAAAACGGCGGTGGCCCCGGTACCCATTCGCGATTTTTCGCGGGGACCGGGGCGAACCGTCGTGAACAACAGTTGTGGTGCCGTGCATCGAGAGTGGTGCACGCAGGCGCCGGGTGAAGGTAGAGAGACAGGAGCGAGGTACGAGGAGCGAGGCGGGAGGCCTCGCCCTCGTTCGCAGCTGTTTCCTTACTTCACTTCGACGACAGCGCCCTGCTCTTCCAGCTTGGCCTTGATCGTATTTGCCTCGTCCTTCGACACACCAGCCTTCACGGTCTGGGGAGCGCCGTCGACGAGATCCTTGGCTTCCTTGAGGCCCAGGCCGGTGAGCTCGCGCACCACCTTGATGACCTGGATCTTCTTCGCACCAGCATCCTTGAGGTTGACCGTGAACTCGGTCTGCTCTTCGGCTGCGGGAGCCGCCGCACCACCAGCACCGCCGGCGGCCGGGGCGCCGCCCACCGGGGCGGCTGCGATCGTCACGTTGAACTTGCTCTTGAAAGCCTCGATGAGATCGGCGAGCTCGAACACCGACATGTTGCCGATTGCTTCGAGAATCTCGTCCTTGCTCAGCGTCGCGTTAGCCATTGTCGTTCTCTCCTAAAGTGTTCCCAGGGTACCCTGGGGCGTGTGAATCAGGCGTACGCCTGGGAATTATGCGCCTTCGCGCTGCGTCTTCAGCGCGTCGAGGGCTCCAGCAAACATCATCAATAGACCGTTCATCGCACCCAGCATGGCGCTGAGTGGCGACTGCAGGCCTGCACCGAGTTCAGCCAGCATCTGCTCGCGAGACGGCATGGCCGCGAGCCGCTTGACCTGCTCGGTGTCGATGGCGGCACCGTCCAGCATGCCACCCTTCACCGCCGGCTTCTGATCGTTCGCCTTGGCGAAATCAGCGAGAATCTTCGCCGCTTCCACCGGATCCTTCGCGATGACGACGCCGGTTGGACCCTTGAGCCGCTCGGCAACGAGACCACTCTCGTTCACCGCGCGCAGCGCAAGCGTGTTCTTGATCACGACGTACTGCACGTTCGCCTTGCGGAGCTTGCGACGCAGGTCCGTCATGCCCTTCACGTTCAAACCCGTGAAGTCCGTATAGTAAAGCGCCTTGGCGCCTGTGATCTGCTCTTTCAGCTCGGAAACGAGCTGCTCCTTCTCGGTTCTCTTCATGGCTCGTTACCGGTAGGGAGTGGTGTCGACGGCAACGCCCGGCCCCATGGTGCTGGAGAGCGAGACGGTGCGGACGTAGACGCCCTTGGCCGCACTCGGCTTCGAGCGAATGATCTGGTCCATGAACGCCGTGAAATTCTGCTCAAGCGCATCGACCTCGAACGAGACCTTGCCCAGCGGGACATGGACGTTGCCGCCCTTGTCGACGCGGAACTCGATCTTGCCGGCCTTTGTCTCCCTCACCGCCTGTGCGACGTTGAAGGTCACCGTACCGGCCTTCGGATTCGGCATCAGTCCGCGGGGACCGAGCACGCGGCCAAGCTGGCCGAGCTGACCCATCTGGTCCGGCGTCGCAATGAGGACGTCGAACTCGAGCCAGCCATCCTTGATCTTCTGGATGTACTCCGCGCCCACGAAATCAGCGCCGGCGGCTTCGGCCTCGCGGGCCTTGTCGCCAACGGCAATGACGAGCACGCGCACCGTGGCGCCCGTGCCGGCGGGAAGAACAACCGTACCGCGCACGACCTGATCGGCATGACGCGGATCGACGCCGAGGCGCACCACCGCTTCCACCGTCTCATCGAACTTGGCGTACGCACTCTTCTTCACGATCTCGAGCGCCTGCTTCGGCTGATATGCCTGGCCGAGCTCGCGGTTCTTGGCAGCGTTGCGATACTTCTTTCCGTGCTGTGTGGTAGCCATTAGTCGACGACCTCCACGCCCATCGAGCGCGCCGCACCGGCGACCATCGCCATGGCGGACTCAATGGAATCACAGTTGAGGTCGGGCATCTTGATCTCGGCGATCTTCTTGACCTGCGCGCGCGTGATCTTGCCCACCTTGTTGCGATTCGGCTGACCCGATCCCTTCTCGAGGCCGATTTCCTTCTTCACCAGGATCGCCGCAGGCGGCGTCTTGAGGATGAAGGAGAACGACTTGTCGGAGTAGATCGTGATCTCGACCGGCAGGATTGTATCCTGGCCCTGTGTCTTTGCATTGAACTCCTTGCAAAAGGCCATGATGTTGATGCCCTGCGGGCCGAGCGCCGTACCCACCGGAGGAGCCGGATTGGCCTTCCCCGCCGGGATCTGGAGCTTCACGAAACCCGTTGCTTTCTTTGCCACTGCTTTACCTCCTGTCGTACGTATCCCCGGGATGACTCCCGGTAAAACTCCCACTGTTGTTTTGGATCGCCGTGGTGTGCGATCGGTCGGACAGTCTGACGGTTTGACGGTCGGACGATCCGGACGTTCTAGTACCCCTTGAGCTGGAGGTAATCCAACTCGACCGAGGTGGGTCTTCCAAACAGCGACACCGACACACGAACCTTGCCCTTGTCGGCCATCACTTCTTCAACGGTGCCGTTGAAATCCGTGAATGGTCCTTCCGTAATGGCCACTGCCTGTCCGACGAGGAATGGAATTTCCTCGCGCGGCGCCGTCTCTTCGGCCTCGTCGGCGATGCCCAGCAGGCGATTCACTTCCTCGGGACGCAGGGGCTGCGGGAGCCGCTCGTGCCCGACGAACTTGATGACGCCCTGAATATTGTTGATCTGGTGCAGCGTCTCCTGGTTCATGACCATTTCCACGAGCACGTAGCCGGGAAAGATCTTCCGTTCGACGTTGACCTTCTTTCCGTTCTTGATCTCGACCACTTCCTGGGTGGGCACGAGCGCCTGGCGAATCATGCGCTCCTCGGCCGGCTTCGGATCGGATTCGATCTTCCGCTGGATCAGCGACCTGACCTTGTTTTCATGGCCGGCCGTGGTCTGAATGGCGTAGAAGCGATGGTCCATGCGTCAGCGACCCACGAAGAGCGAAGGAATGAGCTTGCCGAGGATGCCCTGCAGGATGATGTCCATGAAGTAGATGGCCAGTCCGAGCAGCAAAACGAAGATGATGATGGCGACCGTGGCGCGACGGACGTCGACGACCTCGGGCCATGTCACCTTCTTCATTTCCTGCATGACAGCCTGATAGAAGCCCGTCACCCCGCGAGCGGAGGCAACGACCTTGTTCTCAGGAGCCGGCGGCAGCGTGGTGCTGTCAGCGGCCATTACTTGGTTTCCTTATGCAACTGATGCTTGTTGCACCGGGGGCAGTACTTCTTCCATTCGACGCGCTCTGGATGCAGGCGCTTGTTCTTCATGGTGAAGTAGTTGCGATTCTTACACTCGCTGCAAGCGAGGATGATCTTTTCGCGCGGCATTGCCCGTACTCCTTATGTGTTGTCAGTCCGCGTCCGGGAGCTGTCTGCCGGGTGAGCCGGCAACCTGGGTTGCCAGCTCAATTGCCCCGGCGCCCGTAGGCGCGCTGGTTGGTTTGCTTACTTGAGAATCTTCGCGACGACGCCGGCACCCACGGTGCGGCCCCCCTCACGAATGGCGAACCGGAGCCCCTCGTCCATCGCGATCGGCGTGATCAGCTCGATCGTCATCTGCACGTTGTCCCCCGGCATCACCATCTCCATCCCTTCCGGCAGCTCCACCGACCCCGTCACGTCCGTCGTCCGGAAGTAGAACTGCGGCCGGTACCCCTTGAAGAACGGCGTGTGCCGGCCCCCCTCTTCCTTCGTGAGCACGTACACTTCCGCGTTGAACTTCGTGTGCGGCGTGATCGAGCCCGGCTTCGCCAGCACCATCCCGCGCTCGATGTCGTTCTTGTCCACGCCACGCAGCAGGAGGCCCACGTTGTCCCCGGCCTGCCCCTCGTCCAGCAGCTTCCGGAACATCTCCACGCCCGTGACCACCGTCTTCTTGTCCGAGTTGAACCCGACCAGCGCCACTTCGTCCTGCACGTGCACCACGCCGCGCTCAATGCGCCCCGTGGCCACCGTGCCGCGCCCCGTGATCGAGAACACGTCTTCCACCGGCATCAGGAACGGCTTGTCCACTTCACGCTTCGGCTGCGGGATGTAGGAATCCAGCGCGTCCATCAGCTCGCCGATCTTCTTCCCGTACTCGCTATTCGGGTCCTTCGACTCGAGTGCCTTGAGCGCCGAGCCCTTGATGATCGGCGTATCGTCCCCGGGGAAGTTGTACGCGCTCAACAGCTCGCGCACTTCCAGCTCCACCAGGTCGAGCAGCTCCGGATCGTCGACCATGTCGACCTTGTTCATGAACACGACGACGTAGGGCACGTTGACCTGGCGGGCCAACAGGATGTGCTCGCGCGTCTGCGGCATCGGGCCGTCCGCGGCCGACACCACCAGGATCGCCCCGTCCATCTGCGCCGCCCCCGTGATCATGTTCTTCACGTAGTCCGCGTGACCCGGGCAGTCCACGTGCGCATAGTGCCGCTTGTCCGACTCGTACTCCACGTGCGCCGTCGCGATCGTGATGCCGCGCTCCCGCTCTTCCGGGGCCTTGTCGATCTGGTCGAAGGCCACCTGCTGCGCCAACCCCTTCGCCGCCTGGATCGTCGTGATCGCCGCCGTCAACGTCGTCTTCCCATGGTCGACGTGCCCGATCGTGCCCACGTTCACGTGCGGCTTGGTGCGCTCAAACTTTGCCTTTGCCATTGTCCAGTCTCGATTCAAGAAGAGAAGTGAGTCTTTCCTTCAGAGCACGCGACCGGGATTGAACCGGTGACCTCACCCTTACCAAGGGTGTGCTCTACCGACTGAGCTACGCGTGCGTCTTTGCTGCACACCCGCACCGGAGCGTCCCGGAGACAGGCAGGCCGCCGGACGGCGGCCGATGTTTCACAAACACTTTTCTACAACACCTGCACCTGCAGAGCGGGAGACGGGGCTCGAACCCGCGACATCAAGCTTGGAAGGCTTGCGCTCTACCAGCTGAGCTACTCCCGCGTAAAAAACCGCCCCGTACGACCACGCCAAGCATCGACGCATGGTGGGGGAAGGATTCGAACCTTCGAAGGCTTGCGCCGTCAGATTTACAGTCTGATCCCGTTGGCCACTTGGGTACCCCACCCAGACTCCCCGCGCGGCTGTGGCCCACGCTCGCTTCTGCACCGAAAAGACAACCAGCAGAGCTGACGGCGAGAATCGAACTCGCAACCGCCTGATTACAAATCAGGTGCTCTGCCAATTGAGCTACGTCAGCAGACGGCCATTTTTGCGCGAGACTCTTATGATAGCCAGCGAGATGGAGAGGGTCAAGGCGCTGAAAAGCAGGAACTTAGGCCTGCCGGCCGGATGTCGCCCTACTGTTCCCGCTAATGCTACCGGGCACCGGCGTCAGCTGACCTTCCAGCTGGTGCCCGAGGCGGAATCCTCGATCACCACGCCGCGCGCCGTCAGCTCGGCCCGGATGGCGTCCGCCGCCGCAAAATCACGCCGCTGACGCGCCTCCTTCCGAGCCGCCAGACGACCTTCCACCCAGCTGGCCAGATCGGCGTCGACTCCTTCCTGCTCCGGCACGATATCGAGCACCGAGTTCATCCGCTCGAAGGCGCTCCGGGCCTTCGTCACCGCCGCGGCATCACCGCCCCGCTTGTCGAGCTCGGCATTGGCGCGCCGCACGAAATCGAACAGCGCGGCCAGAGCCTCGGGCCCGTTCAGGTCATCGAAGAGCGCGGACTCGAACGCACTGACTGCCACGTCCGCTGCCTGGGCCAACTCGGCCGTGCCTCCCAACAACAAAGCCTGCTCCGAAAACAACCTGGCCTGAAAGTCCCCGATGCGCCGAACCGCTTGCTTCGATGCTTCGAGCGCCTCGTCCGAAAGGTTCAGTTCCTTCCGGTAATGCGTGTTGAACACAAAGTGCCTCAGCGCGGCCGCAGAAAACTTGGCCTCGCGCAGCCCCTCGACCGTGCTCACGTTGCCAACCCGCTTGGCCATCTTGGCGCCTTCCGTGAGCAGGAACGCGCCGTGGCACCACACGCGAGAAAACGTCTTGCCTGTAGCGGCCTCGCTCTGCGCGATCTCGTCCTCATGATGCGGAAAGACGAGATCGATGCCGCCGCAATGCAGGTCGAGCGTTTCGCCGAGGAGATCCATGGCCATGGCCGAGCACTCGAGATGCCAGCCGGGACGCCCTCGTCCCCAAGGGGAATCCCACGCAGCGCCCGTGGCTTCGTCCTCTTCCTTTGCTGCCTTCCACAGGGCGAAATCCTGCGCGTTCTCCTTGCTGTAGTCGTCCTGAATCACGCGTGCACCCGACTTGATCTCGCGTGTATCGAGCCGAGAGAGGCGGCCGTATGAGGGAAAGCGGTCGATCGCGAAGTAGACGGAACCGTCCTCCGCCTGGTACGCCACGCCCCTTGCTACGAGCCGCTCGACCAGCGCAATCATCTGCGGGATGAAGTCCGTCGCGCGAGGGTACTGTTCAGCTTTCTGAATTCGAAGGTACTGGCGATCACGGTGAAAGATCTCGATGATCGGTTCAGTCACCTGCGTTATGCTTTTGCCCTGCTCCCGAGCGCGACGGATGATCTTGTCGTCCACGTCGGTGAGGTTCATGACCTGCTCGACCTTCCACCCGCGTAGTGCGAGTGCGCGTCGCATCAGATCCTCGAAGAGAAACGTGCGGAAATTGCCGAGGTGCGCCGGATTGTACACCGTGGGCCCGCAGGTATACATGCGCACCGTCGTGCCATCGGCAGGAGCAAATGGTTCAACTTGACGAGTGAGCGTGTTGTACAGGCGGAATTCGGACACGTATTCGAAATGCGCAGATGAAGGTGCGAAGCGTCAGCGAGCAACCATTCGCGACGCCTCCGAGCGACAGATAAAACTTATGCGACGGGCGGCGCGGGCGGGATGAATGTCGTGATTCCCTCGCTATCGAGCGCCGTACGAATTCGATTGCGCAGGTCGCGTGCGACCTCGTCCCTGCGGTAGGGATCGACCCGCGCCACCGTGCGTAGCGTGACGCTTCCACCGCCAAGCTTCTCGATGCCGTTGACGTGTGGCGGATCGAGCAGTGCGTCAGCCCAGGCGGGATCCTCGCCGAGCGCGGTGGCGGCTCGGGTCACTGCCTCCAGCCCGCGATCGGCATCACGCCACGCAACGTCCACGTCGACGGCCACCCTTCCCCACGAGCGGGTGAGATTGGTGACCTGCGCAATCTGGCCGTTCGGAATGATGTGCAGCGCGCCACTCGCATCGCGCAGGTAAACGAGCCGAAGTGTGATGTTCTCGACGGAACCTTCCACGCCGCCGATGCGGATGACGTCCCCGAGCGCAAACTGGTGCTCGAGCTGAAGAAAAAACCCCGTGACGTAGTCCCGAACAAGACTCTGTGATCCGAAGGAGACCGCCAACCCGACCACACCGGCACTGGCAAGCAGCGGCGAGATGTTGAAGTCGAGCTGGTTCAAAATCATGAGCGCGCCCACGACAATCAGCACGGCGCGTCCGATGTTCCGCACCAGCTTTGCCGACGTACGAGCGCGCTGTTCGCGCACCGAGTGCATGGAATCGGCGCCATCGTCGCCCCATCGCTCGATGCGGCGAGCCACGAAGCGTACGAACATCCAGGCAGCAAACAGCGCGATCAGCACGCCGCCGACGTCGATGGCCTTGTCCAATGCGTAATCGACGCCGGAAGTGCGCCACTCGGCGAGTGTATGCGGGCGGCGCAACGCGGTTGGTGTTGTCGCTTGAGCGGGAGCCATGGCGGGCAAGCTAGACATCACACTCGGCCATGGTCAACCAATGGCCACCCGAAGCAGATTGTCGCATGGCCTTCGTACGTGAACTCCTCGATCATTTCGTACGCTATCGACGGCTGCGCGGATTTACGGCACTCGGCGCCCGGAGAGCGGCCGCGGCGCGGAGTTATCGCGCGCATGCGCTGGACGCGATCACCCGAAGAAAGCCTGGCACGGGTGGAGGATGGGATGAGGTGGCCGGCTTTCGCATACGGCATCTCGGCAGCGAATGGATGCGCTACATCTATCGCGAGGTGTTTGCACAGCGCGAATACTGGTTCGTCACCGACGCATCGGAGCCGTTCATCCTGGATTGCGGCGGGAACATCGGGATGTCGACGCTCTTCTTCAAATCCATCTACCCACACGCGCGTGTGGAAGTCTTCGAACCTGCGCCGTGGGCATGCGACGCAATGCGAGAAACCTTCGCCGCAAACGATCTTCGGGACATCACGGTGCACAACGTGGCGCTGGCCGAGCGCGAAGGCGAGTTGGTACTGCACCATGACGCGGACGAACCTGGTTCTGCAGTGATGAGTGTTTTTCCCGGTGAGTCGCTGGACGCTGCGCACGTGGTACCTGCCGTGCGACTTTCGAGCTTTGTGACCCGACGGGTGGACTACATGAAGCTCGATATAGAAGGCAGCGAGTTGCCGGTATTGCGCGAGATGGCTGCTGCGGGAGCGCTATCAATGGTGGAGCAGATCGGGATGGAATTTCACCATCACCTGGATCCGAGCGAGGACCGCCTGGGCGAGTGCCTGACGCTGTTGGAGCAGCAGGGATTCGGATATCAGATTACCGGGCAAGTCTACACGCCGATTACGCGCGGACAGTTTCAGGGTCTGATGATTCATGCCTACCGAAAGCATCCGGCTGCGCACTGAGTGATCGCTCGGCAACGCGACGAACCGGCGTGCGCGGAAGTGCGACGAGCCGGCCTTCGCGCAGCACATAGGATTGGTGCACGATTGGCGCGATAGCGTGAAGATGACGCGTCGCGATGACCATGGCCGCGGGGCAATCACCGAGTTCGTCGAGGATAGAGCGGCCGTGCACATGTTGATCTACCGCCAGGTCGTCGATGAGCAGCAGGGTACGGTCTCGTGAGGATTGGCGGATAAGCGGTAGCGGAAAGCTGGAGATGTAGAGAACGCGACTGAAGTCCGATGTGACGCTGCCGGCGTCAGGAACGCGCAGGTGCGCCATGCATTGCAACAGCGTTGTCTTTCCCGAACCGGGACGGCCGGCGATTGCGATGCGATCTGCCGAGTCGACCTGCAGCGTGCATCCGCGCAGCGCCCATACGCGCGCACTGCATCCTCGAACGCCGGCAGTGTAGCTCTTCCAGAGATTGCTGACACGAAGTGAAGCGGCCATGCGGGAACCTTGTCCGCATGGCCGGATGAGTGCGTTACCGAATTCGTGCGACTAGAACGATTTCAGCGCGGACGCTCGCGGTGGAACTTCGCGATGGCGTCAACCACGGGAGCCGTGTCGAAGCGCACCGGATCTGTGGTGGGAAGTCCCGTTTCGCGCTGTGTTTGCTCGATGGTCTTGAGCGCGGTGTCTTCGTCCAGGTCGTAGGTGTTGAGTGCAATGCCGATGACAGGCGCGTGGCGGAGCGGCGTGGTGACCGCTTCGCTCATGCGGATGAACTCGACGAGCGGCGGAATCTTCACCCACTCGCAGCGGTTGATTGCCTTTCGGCTCGGCTGCGCGCACATCACCTGTCCGTGCGGAAGCGAGCCGTGAATCAAACCGAAAGTCACGCCGGAATAGCTCGGGTGTATGATCGACCCCTGCCCTTCCACGAGCACGAGATCAGCGCCCTCGGCGCATTCGAGAACGAGTTTTTCTGCCGCACCGCCGATGAAGTCGGCGATCACGGCATCGACACCAATGCCACGGCCTTCGATCAGGATGCCGGTTTGCCCCGTTGCCGCGAAGTTGGTGCGAATACCTTTTTGACGCAGGCCGCCAAGGAGCTGCAGCTGCGTGGTCATCTTGCCGATGTTGCAATCGGTGCCAACCGTGAGCACGACCGTGGCATCGATGTTCCGCACGCGTCCGTTGGACACCGCGAGCTTTGCCGGCGGACGACGCAGATCGTGGATCTTTACGCCGCGCTGTTGTGCGAGCGCGGCCAGTTCGGGAATGTCGCCGATGAAGGTGTGAAGGCCGCTCCAGATTTCGAGCCCTGCCTCGATCGCTTTCGCGAGCAGGTGCAGCCACGTCTCGGGGAGCTGGCCACCGGCGGGTGCGATGCCGATGAGCAGTGCGTTGGGCTTGAGCGCGAGGCCTTCATCCAGCGTGCCGACGACTGGAATGTCGCCACCAAATCCAAGAATCTGCTGCACCGTTTTTCCGGCGCTTCGCTGATCCAGAATGCCAGCCACGCGCTCCGGCGTGTAACGGATGCAGGCGTTGGCGGTTTTCGATTCCTCGGGGCCGAACAGGCCGTCGGCGAGAATGAGATAGCGCAGGTCTTCGGTGCGCATTGCGGTGCGATGGACGAGGTGCGGGAGATTAGACGCGTGGAGCTGATGCAGGACCGGCGCGAAATCTAAGCCGGGACGGAAGCGGTGCGTCGCTCGAGGAGAGAAATGACGTCAGCGGGCACTGGCGGGACAATCACACCGCCTTCGGATGCAGGGAGGCGCAGCACGAGTGCGCGTTCGCGCGTGGTGCGACGGAAGCCCTGACCCTCGTAAATGCGCGACAGGAGAATGCGGCGCACGATGACCATGATCACCGCGAGACCTGGCACGGCCACGAGCAAACCGAGTGGACCGAGCAAGCGACCGATGATCAGAACGAAAACGATGGTGAGCACGGGCGGCAGGTCGACCTTACGGGACATGATGTACGGGGACACCACGTTGCCTTCCACGATGTGGACGAACACTCCCAGACCGATGACCCAGAGCGCGCGAGTTCCGCCGTGCGGCCCGGTGAGGGCAAATAGCGCCGGCAGCGTAGTGGCCAGCAACGAGCCAAAGAACGGGACGATGGTCGCGAGGCCGGTGAAGACCCCGAAGGTGAGCGCGTACGGCACATCCAACATGTACAGACCCACTGCGGTCAGCGTGCCGAGAAAGGTCATCGTGAGTAACAAACCCACGATGTACGCGCGCAACGAATCCGCGCAATCGGCGAGCACATCGCGAACGAGGTCGCGGTGAATGGGTGGAAAGAGTGCGATGAGCCACTCCCTGTAGAGTGCCGGATGAAGCGCGAGATACAGCGCCATCACGAACACCGAGAACACGCTCACGAGCACCTCGAAAATACTCAGCACCTTGGGCACGACATTGCCGAATTGTGCCGAGAGCTGCGTATACACCGCGAGGAGGAGCTTGTGCTGACCTGGCTCGTACACGGACCGCAATGCCGGAACATTGGCCACTAGGCGATCGATCGCCCCTTCCCATCCGTTGATGTAGTCGGGAAGGACCTTCACCAGCTCCTGCGTCTGCGCAATCAATGGTGGAACGAGAATCCAGACCACGAGCGACAGGACGCCGAAGGTGACCAACAGCGCAAGGATGAAGGCGAAGCGTTCAGGAATATGGGTGCGCCGGTGAATCGTTCCGGCCAGCGCACCCAGGTACAACGAGATCAGGATCCCGAGGAAAAGGAGAAGGAGAACACCGATGACCCTTCCCGAAATCCAGAGAAGAAGAATCGTGAAGACCGTGGCAGACAGGATCGGGCCAAACCGCGTTCTCCCACGTGCTTCGGCGAGATCCATCAGCGAGACTTACCTTCGCCCGGACGCTCGATCTCTGCGTGAATTTCCTCGTCCTGTTGCTGGCCGGCGCCCAGCGCCTTGTTCGCGGCGGGAGCGCCAGCGGGGAGCATGCCCATCTTCTGCTTCAGCGCGAGGAGCTGGTTGTCGACGGTGAGGTTTGCCGCGCCCTTCTCGAGCGCCTTGAAATCACGCTTGAGGGTATCGCCGGTGAATTCGTCCTCGATTTCCGACGCCGCCTTGAGTTGACGCTCGTTGGTTTCAATGCGCTCTTCCATGCGAGCGAACGCCTCGAAGGCGCTCTTCTCGGATAGCGAGGACATCGTCTGCTGGATGCGCTGCTGTGCCTGCGCGCGGCGCTGGCGGGCGATGAGCAGGTTCTTCTTGCGCTTGGCCTCTTCGATCTTGTCGTTGAGGTCCCGCAACGCATTCTTGAGCTTTTCGCTCTCCATGCGCTGCGTCTCCCACGTCTGCTCGTACTGCTGCGCGTGGGCGAGATGCTCCTGATGGCGCACGAGAGCCTGCTTCGCGAGATCATCGCGGCCGGACTGAACCGCGAGCATGGCCTTCTGCTCCCAATCCTGCGCCTGCTTATACTCGCTATCGGCCTGATCGCGAAGACGCTTTTCGTCGGCGATTGCCACGGCAACCTGCTGCTTTGCCTTGGCGAGCTGGCCGCGCATGTCCTCGAGAATCTGCGTGAGCATCTTCTCGGGATCTTCGGCCTTCGAAATCAGGTCGTTGATGTTGCTCTTGAGGAGCTGGGAAAAACGATCAAAGATGCCCATAAGTCAGCGTGCCTCGCGGAACGAGCCGATTTCGCGCAGGTGTGATGCAAGCGCGAGGGTCATGCTTTCGTACGTCGCGAGAAATTCTTCGTAGTCGAGTGCCGAGAGCTCGAGGGCCTCGGTGAGAACGATCTGGTTGTCCTGAATACCGTACGACCCGTGCAGCAAGTCCGAGGCGTTGAATTCGAGAAGCCGTCGCGTGAGGGTGGCTGTTTGCGCGGCGTCGGTGGGAAGGTTCATGACGTTGACGCGCAGCAGCAGCACCGGCGGCGAAAGCGTTACCGCAATCGAGAGTTCGCTCTCTTCGCTGGGACGCACGATCCAGAAGCCGGGCTGTACCTCATTATAGGTAGCGCCGGTGGCACCTAGTCTGACAAGAAAGCTTTCGATGTCGTCTTTCGTGAGCATCGCTGCACCTGAAGCAGTGGTTGTTTCCACTACGATTGTCGCGAGGCGGAAGTTACAGGGCCGGCGGACTGGAAGACAGGAGGACGAACAGTCAGGCGCGCTTGATCTGGACGAGACGTTCCTTTGCCAGGCGGCGTCCCGTGGGAGTTGCCGCGAGGCCGCCACCGGCGGTTTCACGGTATCGTACATCCATAGAGCGGCCGATCTCGCCCATGACGTCGATCACCTCGTCCACCGGAATCTTGAATTCGACGCCGGCCAGGGCCAGCTCGATACCTGTGAGCGCGATTGCGGAGCCGGTTGCATTCCGGAAGACGCACGGCAGCTCAACGAGTCCGCCGAGTGGGTCGCAGACGAGGCCGAGGGTACCCTGCATGGCGAGCGACGTGGCGTGACCAACCTGGCTTGGCGTACCGCCCAGCATTTCTGTAGCCGCACCAGCTGCCATGGCAGCAGCAGCGCCGGTTTCTGCCTGACACCCACCTTCTGCTCCCGAAAGCGATGCGCGCTCGGCGATGACGGCACCAATGAGTCCGGCGACGGCAAGGGCGTTGACGATGGCATCGTCCTCGATGTGCTTCGACGCGGCAAGCCCAGTGAGTACCGCGGGCAATACGCCTGCTCCGCCGGCAGTTGGCGCCGCGACGATCACACCCATGGCCGCATTGACCTCCTGCACGGCCAGTGCGCGAGCGAGAATGTCGCGAAACGGGGTGCCCGAAAGCGGTCCTTCTGGGCCGGTGCGCAGCTTTGCCGCATCGCCGCCAACGAGTCCGGACGCACTGAACAAATCGCCCGCCATGCCTCGATCGACGGCTCCGCGCATGACGTCGAGTGCCCGCTTGAGGGCATCCCGAATCTCCTCGATGGGGCGGCCCTGATCCTTGGCTTCCGTTTCAAGCGCAAGCTGCGCGAGAGAAATGCCGCGTGCCTCCGCGTCCCTGATTGCGTTTCCCAGTGCCTTGTACATCAGGCGCTCACCTTGTCGAGACGGTAAGCCCAACGCACCCAGGGGAGGCTGCGGATTTCATCGCGCGTGTGTTCGTTGGGCTGCTCGTCCAGTTCGATCACCATGAACGCATCGCCACCACGTTCTTTCCGCGTCAGACGAAGCGTGGCGATGTTCAAGTTCTCTTCGGCAAGAATAGTGGCAATGCGAGCGACCGATCCTTTGACGTCCTCGGCGACCAGCACGATGGTATGATGACTGCCGTTGACTTCCACCGGATATCCGTCGATCTCGGTTACCAGGATTCGTCCCGCGCCGAGCGACGATCCGACCATGACGCTCTTTCGGTCGGCACGCTCGATGGTGAGGCGTGTGGTGTTGGGATGCGCTTCTTCGTCGATGGTGGTTTTCTCGAACCGGTAGTCGAGCCCTTCCCGCTCTGCGATCTCGAGCGCATCACGAATGCGACCGTCGTCAGGCCGAAACCCCATGAGGCCGCCCGCGATGGCCTTGTCGGTGCCATGTCCTTCGCCGGTGCGTGCGAACGAGCCGTGCAGCTCGATGCGTGCACGTTCGGGTGTTCCGCCGACGAGCCCTCGCGCCAGCAGGCCGATGCGCGCCGCGCCGGCTGTGTGTGACGACGAGGGCCCAACCATGACGGGGCCGATGATGTCGAGCAGGGAAACCATTTAGAGCAGGATTTGGGTTCTAGGTCGCTCGCTGACGCTCGCTACTAGGCGCTAGCCAACCTGCGGTGTCTTGTTGCGTGCTTCGAAAGAAGTGGCTTGAGGTACTGCCCAGTATAGGATGCGGGCACCTTGGCTACATCCTCAGGCGTTCCAGCTGCGACAATCGTTCCGCCGCGCGTTCCACCTTCCGGACCGAGATCGATGATCCAGTCTGCGGTCTTGATGACGTCGAGGTTGTGCTCGATGACAAGCACGGTGTTTCCGCGCTCAACCAGGCGATGCAGCACCGTCAAGAGCACCCTCACGTCCTCGAAGTGCAAGCCGGTGGTGGGCTCGTCGAGGATGTAGAGGGTCCTTCCCGTGTCACGCTTCGAGAGCTCGGTGGCCAACTTGATACGCTGCGCTTCGCCACCGGAGAGCGTGGTGGCACTCTGGCCGAGATGGATGTAGCCAAGCCCCACGTCGTTCATTGTCTCGAGCTTCTGGCGGACGCGCGGCTGATTCTCGAAGAAGGTGAGTGCGTCTTCAACCGTCATTTCGAGTACATCCGAAATGCTCTGCCCGCGAAAGCGCACCTCGAGCGTTTCACGATTGTATCGCTTGCCCTTGCATACTTCGCATGGGACGTAGACATCGGGCAGGAAATGCATCTCGATCTTGACGAGACCGTCGCCCTGGCAGGCTTCGCACCGGCCACCCTTCACGTTGAACGAGAACCGACCCGGCCCATAGCCGCGAATCTTCGCCTCGGGCAGCTCGGCGAAGAGCTCACGGATGGGCGTGAACAGACCCGTGTAGGTTGCCGGATTGGAGCGCGGTGTTCTGCCGATGGGACTCTGGTCGATGTCGATGACCTTGTCGATGTGCTCGAGCCCTGTGATCCGCTCGTGATGTCCGGGGATGACGCGCGCGCGATAGAAGTGTCGCGCCAGTGAGCGATGGAGGATGTCCTCGATCAATGAGCTCTTGCCGGACCCCGACACGCCCGTGACCGCGACGAATACTCCGAGTGGAATTTCCGCTGTCACGTTGCGCAGGTTGTGCTCGCGCGCGTTGATGATGCGAATGGCACGTTTTGGGTCGATGGCGCGACGCTGCGCGGGTAACGCGACCTCCTCTTCACCGCTCAGGTACTTGCCCGTAATGGAGCGCGGCGTGTCGATGACTTTCTGCACGGTGCCTGCGGCAATGATTTCGCCACCATGCTTGCCTGCGCCGGGCCCCATGTCGATCAGATGATCGGCAGCGCGCATCGTTTCCTCGTCGTGCTCCACAACGATCACCGTATTGCCCAGATCGCGAAGTTGCTCGAGCGTGGCGAGGAGCCGTGTGTTGTCGCGCTGGTGCAGCCCGATGGATGGCTCATCCAGGATATACAGCACGCCGACAAGGCGTGATCCGATTTGCGTGGCAAGTCGAATGCGCTGCGCCTCGCCACCCGACAGCGACTCGGCGGCGCGGCCAAGGGTGAGGTAATCGAGGCCGACATCCACGAGGAACCGAAGGCGTTCGCGCACTTCCTTGAGAATGGGCGCGGCGATTTCGGGATCGAGCCCGTTTGCCCGTCCATTCCCCTTGACCGGAACGCTCTCGAAGAAGTGGAGTGATTCCGTAATGGGAAGATCAACCACTTGACCGATGTTCCGATCGTGCACCGTGACAGCAAGTGATTCCGGCTTGAGCCGATGTCCATTGCAGGCAGAACAGGGCACTGCGAGCATGTAGCCCTCGAGCTCCATCCGGACCATGTCCGAGTCGCTTTCCTCGTAGCGGCGCTCGATGTTGGCGATGATGCCTTCCCACTGGCTGTCGCTCTTCTTGCGCTTGCCGCTCTGCGTGTCGCCGTAGAGGAGGCAATCGCGAACCGACTTTGGGAGCTCTCCCCACGGTGCGTTCAGGTCGAACTTGAACTGACGTGCGAGTGTCGGGAGCACGACTTTGCGCAAATATCCGCTCGGCTCTCCCCACGGCAGGACAACGCCTTCGAGAATCGAGATGCGCGGATCGCCCAAGATGAGGTCTTCACTGACGCGACGGCGCGTGCCCAATCCCCCGCACTTGGTGCAGGCACCAAATGGAGAGTTGAACGAGAAGTGTCGCGGCTCCAGCTCGGGCATTGAGATGCCGCACACCGGACACCCATAGCGCTCCGAGAACGTCTCCACCTTGGCGGTGTCGTTGTTGAAGACTTCGACGAGCCCCTCGGCGAGCTTGAGTGCGGTCTCGACGGAATCGGTCAGGCGTCCGCGATCGTCGGCGCGAACGACGAGGCGATCCACGACAACCGAGACGTCGTGATTCTGTCGTCTGTTCAACTTGGGTGGATCGGCAACCTCGATGAGCTTTCCGTCCACATAGGCGCGAATGAATCCCTGCTTGCGAACGCTCTCGAACAGCTCGCGGAACTCACCCTTGCGGCCTTGCACGAGCGGCGCGCGAACTTCGATCTTCGTACCATCGGGCCAAGCGAGTACTGCCTCGGCAATTTGCGCCGGACTCTGCCGCTGTACGGAACGGCCACAGTTCGGGCAGTGTGGCGTTCCGGCGCGCGCGTAGAGCAGCCGCAGGTAATCGTAGATCTCGGTTACCGTGCCAACGGTGGAGCGCGGGTTATGTCCCGCGGTTTTCTGCTCGATGGAAATTGCCGGCGACAAACCGTCGATGGCGTCGACGTCCGGCTTTTCCATGAGGCCGAGGAACTGACGGGCGTATGCGGAGAGCGATTCGACGTAGCGCCGTTGTCCCTCGGCGTAGATCGTATCGAATGCGAGCGAGGATTTGCCCGAGCCAGACAGCCCGGTAATGACCGTGAGCTTGTCGCGCGGAATGGTCACGTCCACGTTGCGCAGGTTGTGCTCGCGAGCGCCGCGGACGATCAGTGCGTCTTCTGCCATAACAATCCAAGTTCGCCAACGGACCTCGGCGAAACAAGTCGGACGACTTTGGCGGCGAGACAGCAGGACCATCCGGGGGTTAGATTATGTTCGCATCAGTTCGGCGAACCGATCCCCCATCCTCGACGACTCCCGAATGCCTCACAACGACGCCATCGTCGTGATGACGACGCTGTCCTCTACCGACGAAGCCGTGAAGCTGGTCCGGGCGCTGCTCGAGCGGCGTCTCATTGCGTGCGGCACGGTCCTTCCCGGAGGGCGTTCACTCTATCGCTGGCAGGGGAAGATCGCCGACGAACAGGAAGCGATCGTGTTGTTGAAGACGCGTTCCGCGCGGCTCGAAACGCTCCAGCTCGCGTTCGACGAACTCCATCCGTACAAGGTGCCCGAACTGCTGGCGCTGTCCGTGACCGCTGGAAATGCGAAGTATCTGGACTGGATCAATACCGAGACAACGCTGGCGCTGGCCTAAGCAGCATGAAGGAGAAGAAACGCAGTATGTCGCAGCCGAATTCCGAAGAACCCATCGCTCCTCCGCATGCAAGCGCTGACATGCCTTCGGAGAGCGATACGGCATTGCCACTCGCCCCCGCTGACGAACGTCCGGCGCCGCGCATCGTGGACCCACTGCAGCATCCGGCCGAATTGGCGGCGCGCGGAGAGCTCAGCGCGGCCATCGCAGAAGTGCGCGCGGTTCTCGCGCGAGATCCCAAGCATTCGCGTGCCCGTGCGCTGCTTGCGTCGTTACTCGAGCGGAAGGGCGATGTTGAAGGTGCACTCGCGGAACTTGGGCGCGCCATCGATGGCTCACCGGACGACGTGAGTCTTTTGTGTGCGCGCGCCACACTGCTTTCGTCCCGCGGCCGCTTCGACGTGGCGGAAGAAGACCTGCGGCGCGCCGCTCGTGTGGATCCCGCGAGCGCCGACGTCCAGGTTCAACTCGGCATGCTCTTCTCGAAGCGTGCACGGTGGCGCGAAGCAATCGAACCGTTGCAGGCCGCCGTGACTGCACAGCCGGATCGTGCGGATGCGCATTACTACCTCGGTGAAGCGTTCAATCACATCGACGACCTTCCCGCTGCGCTCGCGGCGTACGAGTCCGCCGTGAGACTGCATCCCGATAGCGTCCGCGCACACAAGGGCATGGGCATGGTGCTCGATCGCATGGGTCGACCGACGGAAGCAGCGGCTGCACATCGCCGCGCGCGGGAAACGCAGAAACGGTGATACCGTGAGCCGGCGAGCATTGTGGGCGGGAGGGATCATACTGCTCTGGCTCGCCGGACTCGGCATGCTCATGCACCGCGAGCTATTTCGTCCGCATACCGAACAGCTCACTGAAGCCGGACTTCGCGTTACGCCTGGTGCCACCTTCTTCGCCGTGCTGCAGCAGGGCACGCAAATTGGATTTGCCTCGAGTACCATAGATACCGCTGGCGCATCGATCACCGTCGAAGACTATCTCGTCGCCGATCTTCCGGTTGCAGGCAAGTTCCATCGAGCAAGCGCACGCATGAGTATCCACCTCAGCCGCGCATTGCACGTGATGAGTTTCACGGCCGATGTGGACGCGGATCTCGCACCAATGAAGGCAACCGGCACTGTGTTTGGCGATACGCTCCTGCTGCTGGCGCTCAAATCCGCCGAGCGTGGAGGCAAGGCAGATACGCAGCGTGTCCGGCTCAGCGGACCCATTCTTCTTCCCACTCTCGTGCCACTTGCCGTTGCACTCGGTGAACGGCCGAAGGTAGGAAAGACATACACGCTCCCGATTTTCGACCCATTGGCCATGCAGTCACGCGACGTTCGCGTTGGGGTGCAGGCGGAGAGTGTATTCGTGCTGCAGGACAGCAGCGTATTCGATCCAGCGAGCGAACGCTGGAAGGGCGCCCTGCCGGACACAGTGCGCGCCTGGCGACTCGCGAATCTCGACTCGGGCGCGAATGGAGGCGGCTTTGCCGGCTGGGTGGATGAACAAGGTCGCGTGGTGCGGGCGAATCAGGTGCTTGGCTTCACCCTCGAGCGGCGACCTTACGAGGTGGCGTTCGAGAACTGGAAAGCCGACGTCGCAAAACGTGGCAATGCCGTTTCCGCTGATCAGGACATTTACGAAACAACGGCTATCAGTGCGAACAAGAAGCTGAACGAGAATCTCGAGCAGCTGGTGGTGCGCTTGACGGGTGTGGATCTCGACGGATTCGACGTGAAGGGTTATCGCCAGCGGCTCCGCGGCGACACGCTGACGGTCACGCGCGAAGCACCGGCGGCACTGCAAGCCACCTACGCGCTGCCGAGCGGAGCGCGCGCGACAGTCATGAGCGTCTTCCTCGATGCAGAGCCCTTGCTCGAGGTGGACAATCCAGAAATCAAGGCACTGGCGCTGCGATTGCGCGGGAGCGAACAGAACCCACGCGTGGTAGCTGAGCGAATCAACACGTGGGTGTTCGATTCGCTCGAAAAGAGAATCACTGTTGGCGTGCCCAGTGCGCTCGCCACTCTTCATGCTCGACGCGGCGATTGCAATGAACACGCGCAGCTCTACGTGGCACTCGCGCGAGCGGCTGGCATACCAGCACGAGTCTCCGCAGGCCTCGCCTTTCTCGACGGCAAGTTCTACTACCACGCGTGGCCCGAGATCTGGCTCGAGCGTTGGGTGGCCGTCGATCCGACGTTCGGGCAGTTCCCCGCCGACGCCTCCCATCTCCGATTCGCGATTGGCGGACTTGGCAAACAAGCCGAGTTGCTCAGACTGATGGGCGCACTTCACATCGACGTCCTTTCCTCCCGCTGACGAGCACTTCACTCGCATGATCAGTCTTCGCAGCCTGACCAAGCGCTACGGCGGGTTTACCGCCGTGGACGCCATCGACCTCGAAGTGCCACGTGGAGAGCTGTTTGGATTTCTCGGACCAAACGGTGCGGGCAAGACGACGACGCTGCGCATGATCGCCGGAATCCTGAAGCCGACGGCCGGTGACATTTCGATCGCCGGCGTCGACCTACGAAAGGATCCGATCGGCGCGAAGATGAAGCTCGGATTCATTCCCGATCGGCCGTTCATATATGAGAAGCTCACTGGGGCCGAGTTTCTCCGCTTTGTCGCCGGCTTGTACGAGCAGGAAGGCCCGGAGGTCGAGCATCGCGCGAACGAGCTGATGGCGTTGTTCGATCTCGAGGACTGGCGCGACGAGCTCGTGGAGAGCTACAGCCATGGCATGCGCCAGAAGCTCATCATCTCCAGCGCATTCGTGCATCGTCCGGAGGTCATCGTCGTCGACGAGCCAATGGTGGGCCTGGATCCGAAGGCGGCGAAGATCCTCAAGGATTTGTTTCGCGAATACACGCGACGCGGACATACCATCATGATGAGCACGCACACCCTCGAGGTGGCCGAGGCAATGTGTGATCGGGTCGCAATCATCGCGCGGGGCACGATCAGGGCGAGTGGCACCATGGCCGAACTTCGCGCAAGTGCATCCAGCGGTCAGGAAGGACTCGAGCAGATCTTCCTGCGCCTCACTGGTGAAAACGCGGCGCGTGAGCTTGTGGATGTGCTGAATGCCTAATGAGGCAGTTGTGAACAGTGAGGCGCGGGGTGCCGCCACGCATCGCGGAGCGGGCGCGGTTGCGCGCAGGCCGGATCCATCACTTGGCTTCATTCTCCTCCCCAAGTGGCTCACGGCACGAGCGCGCACGATGGCTGGCGAACGTGGACGTGGCGCGCGATTCACATTGCTCGGAACAATCGGGCTCGGTTTCTGGGCCTTCATTTACGCGGTGCTGTACCGGCTGCTCGTGTACTTCCGCAGCGTACCCGACCTCGGCCCATTTCTCGCCGGGAAGTTACTCGGCCTGATTCTCGTCGGGTTCTTTTCCATCCTCCTGCTCTCCAACATCATCACCGCGCTCTCGAGCTTCTTTCTCGCGAAGGACCTCGATCTGCTCGTCGCAGCGCCAGTGGATTGGCTCAAGCTCTACGGCGCGAAGCTGCTCGAAACGGCAATCGCATCAAGCTGGATGGTGGTGCTCATGTCCGTGCCGATGTTCACGGCATTCGGTGTGGCGTATCACGGAGGTTGGGCGTTCAGCGTTCTCGTCATCACCGTATTCGTTCCCTTCCTCGTGGTGCCCGCGGTGATTGGCAGCGCCATTACGCTCACACTCGTGAACGTTTTTCCGGCGCGCCGAACGCGAGACATCCTGAGCGTCATCGCGGTACTCGCAGCGGGCGGCATTGTGCTGTTGTTTCGCATCGTACGGCCCGAGCGTCTCGCTCGACCAGAAGGATTCCGTTCGCTCGTGGATTTCGTGACCGTCCTGCGCACACCGACATCGCCGTTCCTGCCGAGTGAGTGGGTACAGCGTGCCGTTCTGGGATGGCTGAATCACCGGCCTGACTACCTGCCCATTTATCTGCTGTGGACGACGGCGGCCGCGGCGTTTGTCATCGGAGCCGCAATCCATCGCGCCTTGTACATGGATGGCTTCAGCAAGGCGCAGGAAAGCGCGCAGCGCTGGGCGCGCAACTCACTCACTCGGCGCGTTGGCTATGTGCTCTTCAAGCCGCTCGGGATCCTTCGTCGTGAGCTGATGCTGAAGGAGCTGCGCTTGTTCTTCCGCGATACCACGCAATGGTCGCAGCTCATTCTGCTTGCGGTGCTCGTGGTAGTGTACGTGTTCAACATCAAGTATCTCCCGCTACGCGGCGAAGGCATCACCTTCTTCCTGGTGAATGTGATTCCCTTCCTGAACCTCGTGCTCGCGGGATTCGTACTCGCGAGCATCGCGGCGCGATTCATTTTTCCCAGCGTGTCACTCGAAGGTCGTACGCTCTGGCTGCTGCGCTCGAGTCCTATGCCGGTGTCCGACTTGTTGTGGGCCAAGTTCTGGGTAGGCACAATGCCTCTTCTGGTTCTCGCACTGGGCATTGTCGGTGTGACGAACGCGCTGCTTCAGGTGAGTGACTTCATGTTCGCCGTGAGCGTGATGACGATCGCGCTCATGACGCTCGCACTGTGCGGGCTCGCGCTCGGCTTCGGCACGTTGTTTCCCCAATTCGAGACGGAGAACGCCGCGCAGATTCCCACCTCGTTCGGCGGCCTCCTCTTCATGATCGCATCGATCGGCCTCATTGCCGGCGTGGTGATTCTCGAAGCCCGTCCGGTGTACGGATATCTTTCCGCGCGCTTCTACGGCACGCCGGCGGATGCTACCGAGATGATCGTTGGCTTTGGCCTGGCCGCACTTCTCTGCATCGCGGCGACGGTAATTCCAATCGGCATTGCCAAACGAAGACTCGAAGCGTTTGAGCGCTAGTCGCTCAGGAGTCGTGAGCACAAAGGGCGGCGCGTTCAGGGAGGAGGAAACGCAGCCCCACAACACGGCCCGAGATACTTTACATGCTAACTATCATGACAACGCGTCTTCATTGCCATCCGGACTCGGAACGCGCACAATTGTCCGGCTTGCCACGACCCCACCCGTGTAAGTACACCAACTGACCAGCGAGGCAGCAATGAAGGCGATCAAGTTCGCAGCAGTAGCTCTCATTCTCGGTGCACTCTCCGCTTCTGCTCAGGGGGCCACTCAGCAGGGTAAGGCCGCTGACAGCTCAAAGAAGAGCGCCAAGTCCGCCATGAAGCCGGCGGATTCAAAGATGGCCAAGGGCGACGCGATGAAGAGCGACGCGAAGATGGCGAAAGGCGATGCGATGAAGGGCGACGCCAAGATGGCCAAAGGCGACGCGATGAAGGGTGACGCCAAGATGGCCAAAGGCGACGCCAAGATGGCGAAGGGCGACGCCATGAAGAGCGACGCCAAGATGGCGAAGGGCGATGCAATGAAGGGTGACGCGAAGATGGCTGGTGCCAAGAAAGACACCGCCAAGAAGCACTAGCAGTCCCTTCACCTTCGCGCGGCGAATGTGCTTTGGCACATTCGCCGCGTTTGTCTTCTACGCGGCGAGAGAGCGGCCGCAGCCCGTGCAGTAGCCTGCCCCGCTTTCGGTGACCGGCGCGCCGCATGCAGCGCATTGTCCGGGCAGATACGAGCCGCAATTGGAGCAGTACAGGGCATCCGCTTCCGGACGCGGCCCACAGCGCACGCACTCTTTCAGGTGCGTTCGATATTCGGCGATGACGCGCTCCAGCGCGTCATCGGGTGTGGCGGACGCCAGCGAGTCGGACTGACGCATCTCCTCGAGAGCACGCTGCGTGTATCGTGTGCGTAGCTCGTCGTAGTCCGCCTGAGAAAGTTTTCCGGTCTCTCGATCGAATTCGATTTCGCGCAGCGCAGCCACTGCTTCACTCTCCTTGCGCGCCTGACTTGCCGCGGAGCCGGGGCGGGCTGGTGTGCGCGCTGGTTCAACGAAGAGCGGATAGAGCACAAACACCAGTGCGCTCACGGCGAGCACGGTGCCGAGGGCGAGCGCGAGCATTCAGTCGTCCCGTCGAATTGCGGATTGCAGGCGTGCCAGCTCCTCGTCGGTAGCGGCGGGCTTGTTCACCTGAGTTGCTGGTGAAGCCGGAAGTTCGCGGCGCTGCATTTTTCGCATGAACGACACGAGCGCCATAGCGCCGGCACCGAGCGCCGCAAACGGCAACAGGTATGCGGCCCAGTTGAAGCCCTCGCGCTTGGGCGCCATCAGCGCGCGCTCGCCATACGTCTGGACGAAGGCATCGATGATTTCCTGCGCGGAGTATCCGCCATCAACGAGCGACATGATGTCGCGATGCATGGCGGGCGAGACCTGACAGGCGAAGTCGGTCGTGCGGCAAATGTACACGTCCAGCGTGCAGCCGCACTGACAGCGAATCTGTCGCTCGACTGCGTCGCGGTCGTCGTTCGACATCGACTTTGTCGCGCCGGGTTTCGGTGGGCGTCGGACCGTCTTGGCCGCGCCCTGATCCATGGCAAAGAGATTGGACGTCCGCGACTGCTGCGACGCGGTGGAGTCCTGTGCCGCGGCTGATTTTGCCAGCACCAACGCTGCGCCGCTCGCCGTGACGCGAGCGAGGAAATCTCGACGTCGCACTAGTTGACCGTCGCGAGCTCGCGCGACGGCGCCAGAGTCGCGACGTACCCGCCTGCCGCGCGCCGCTTTTCCGCTTGTGGCCACATGACGATCAAACCACCAATGGCCATGACGATGCCGCCAATCCACACCCAGATCACCAGTGGGTTGAAGCTGATGCGAAGCTCGGCGGTGTCGTTGTTCACGCCGGCGAGCACCACATAGAGATCCATCTTTGCCGACGACCGGATACCGACCTCGGTGCTCGGCTCGAATTGCGCCTGCTTGTTGCTGTCGAAGTACTGGCGCTTCTCACTCGAAAGTATACCGAGCGGCTCGCCATCGCGGAAAACTTCCAGGCCAACGGCCGTGATGAAGCGATTGAGTGTTTCCGACGTCGACACACCCTGGCTCACGAACTTCCAGTGATGACCAAGTGGATCCGTGAGCTCGGCGGTCTGTCCCGCTTTGAGCTGCACGTCGTGATCCTTCTTGAATGCCAGGCCAGCAAACGCGGCGAACAGAATGACAACCCCCGCATGCACGATGTAGCCGCCGTAGCGACGACGATTGCGGGCAACGAGCCGCACGCTGGCGGTAAGAATTCCCTCGCCATGAATGGAACGCCGCGCGCCTATTCCCTTGTGGAATTCCTGGATGATGGTGCCGGCCACGAATGCCGCGAGGATGTACGCGATGATGGCATGACCATTTCGCATGCCCAGCGCGATGAGCGCGCTTCCGACGAACAGGCCGAGGAAAACGGGCGTGGCGAACTGGCGCTTGAGATTCGAGGTCGAGGCCTTGCGCCACGCGATGAGCGGGCCGACCCCGGTGAGCGCGAGCAGCAACAACCCGAGCGGAATGTTCACCGCATTAAAGAACGGCGGCCCGACGGTGATCTTTGAGCCGCGGACCCACTCGCTCAGGATCGGAAAGATCGTACCCCAGAGCACCGAGAACGCGATGCCAACGAGCACGAGGTTGTTGTAAAGGAACGCCGCTTCGCGGCTGACCATGCTCTCCAGCTCGGCCTTCGACTCGAGATCCTGAAGACGTGTGGCCACGAGGTAGATCGTCGTGCCGGTTGTAAGGAGGAAGAACGAGGCGAACCAGCTCCCCACTGGCGACTGTGCGAACGAGTGCACGCTCTCGATAATGCCGCTGCGTGTGATGAACGTGCCGAAGATCGAGAGCAGGAAGGTGATCACCACGAGAACCACGTTCCACTTTCGCAGCATTCCCCGCTTCTCCTGGATCATGATGGAGTGGAGGAATGCAGTGCCGGTGAGCCATGGCAGGAAGCTGGAGTTTTCAACTGGATCCCACGCCCAGTAGCCGCTCCATCCGAGCTCCACATACGCCCACCACATGCCGAGCACAATCCCGACCGTGAGGAAGAACCAGGACACGAGCGCCCAGCGGCGAACGAGCAGAAGCCAGCTGGCGTCGAGTCGTCGCGTTGCCAACGCGGCAACGGCAAATGCAAAGGGAATTGAGGCGGCGACGTACCCGAGATAGAGATTCGGCGGGTGGATCGCCATGCCGGGATTCTGAAGCTGCGGATTCATCCCGCGTCCATCAGCCGGGACGAACCCAAGGCGATCAAACGGATTTGCCTTGAAGCAGGTGACGGCGAGGAAAAACAGGAGAAGACAGGCGAGTGTCCCTCCTGCCCAAGGTGCGAGGTGCGGGGCGCTCTTCCTGGCCGACCAGATGGCGATGGCCGAGTAGATGGAGAGAATCAGCGCCCAGAAAAGCAATGATCCCGCTTGGCCGGCCCAGAACGACGTGAAGATGTAAACCTTCGGCATGTTCGCACTCGTCTGCGACGCCACGAACTTCAGCGAGAAGTCGTGCGTGAGAAGTGCGTTCCACAAACCAACCGAGGCGAGAATGACGAAGGCTGTCGTGGCATAGAGGCCGCGCCGGCCGCTGTCGACGAGATCAGAGCGCCCGAGCGAGGCACCGGCAAAGGAAGTCACGGCCGCCCAGGCCGCCATGAGCAGGGCGACCCAGAGGGACAACTCGCCGATGAGAATCACGCCCGTGCCCCTGCCCTGTAGCCGGGTGTCTGCTTGTACTTGTCGCCCCCGGGCTGCGTCGGTGCGTTTTCATATCGCGACGCACACTTCGCGAGCAGCGTGGTGGCGTGGAAGGTTCCGTCGTCGCCCATGCGCCCCTCCACGACGACATCAACGCCATCGGTGAACGTGTCTGGTGCGATGCCGCGATACACCACCGGATAGATCTTGGCGCCGTCCGTCATCTCGAACGCGTACTCGCGACCGCCGGGTGTGCGCTTGATGGTGCCCGGCACGACGCGCGCGCCAACCTTCACGCCAGTGTTCTTGAAGGTGGGATCAGCGGAGAGCTTGGTCGCGAGCTCCGAGGGGGTGAGATAGTACACGCCCGTGTCCTTGATCGACGTGGCCATGAGATATCCGGCCGTTCCGAGGACCAGCGCACCACCGATCAGAAACTTCGTCCGAGCCGAGGTCATGTTTGGAATATAAGGTGGTCGGGTGTCGCGGGGCACGAAGGAAAAGCCTGACAAGATCGGCGTTCGGGCCCGAGCTACCGACGGGTCTGGTTCAGCAGCACGCTCATGGTCGCGGCGCCTGCGGCGTCCCACATCAGATCGCGGGCGCTGAAGTCGCCTTTTACATCCCTATCGTAGATCTCCTTCCCTACTCCCACAGCAGCAGTCATCACTGACGCGCCGGCGAGTGCCGACTCATGTGAGATGCCGGTGGCACGCAGGGACGTGTAGCCCATTCCCTGCACGAATGCCGAGCTCACGAAATGCTGAAGCTTGTCGCTGGCAAACCAGCGATCCGGCGCGGCCAGCTGCGGGACAAAGCTGAACACAATCCACCAGCTACGCACGTCAGGCGATCCTCCGTTCATGAGCCGTTGCAAGCCTGCGCTGTAACAACGCCAGCGACCGCTCGAGAAGCTCCCGGTGGCCGCGCTGATGAATCCAGCTGCTTGCGCCGCTCGGATGTGGCAGAGGAATGACGATCGAATGCCCGCCGGCATGCGCGACCTCGTGTTCGCGTCCGACGGCTTCGTCAAGTGGCACTGGACCGAGAAAGCGGTCGATTGCAAGTCGTCCCACGGGAATCAGGATGCGTGGCTGGATGATGCGGAGTTCGTCATCCAGCCAGCTCGAGCAGAAACGTTGCTCCGCCGGGGAGGGTACGCGGTCTCCCCTACCGCTTGGATGCGCACCCGGGAAGCATCGCGTAATGGCGGAGATATAGACGTCGCGGCGCGCGGTGACCTCATCGAGACCGATGCTCGCCAGCCATTTGAAAAGCGTCTGTCCAGCGCGGCCAGCGAACGGGCGCCCTCCTGTTGCTTCCACTTTTCCTGGCGCCTGACCAACGAGCATGGCGCGCGGCGTGCGCGATTGCGACACGATGGGGCGAATGTGCTCGCCGAGTTCGCATCGATTGCAGGACAGAAGCTTCCTTGCATGCGCATCGAGCGCTTGAGCAAGGGGAAGTGTGAGTGGCTTCTTCGTGGACACGCGCGTGTTACCCGACACTCGTGGTGGAGTGCCGTTGCCCGAACGAGTATGGCGGCATGAACACGCCGCGGTCCGTGATGATCCCGGTAACGAGCTCGGCCGGCGTCACATCGAATGCGGGATTGTACGTGTCTACGCTCACCGGAGCGGTGCCAACACCACTCAATGAGCGCAGCTCCTCGCCATCGCGGTGTTCGATGCTGATTTCGGCGCCCGTTGGCGTGAGAACGTCCACTGTGCTCCAGGGTGCGGCAACATAGAACGGAACGCCATGATGTTTCGCGGCAATCGCGAGGCCGTACGTGCCGATCTTGTTGGCGACATCGCCATTGGCGGCAATGCGGTCCGCACCAACGATCACCAGATCAACGCCGATCTCACGCATGAGCGAGGCTGCCATGTTGTCCGCAATGACCGTGACGGGAATTCCCGCCTGCGAGAGCTCCCACGCCGTGAGCCTGCTTCCCTGCAGCAGTGGTCTCGTTTCGTCCGAGAAGACGTGAATGACGTGCCCTTCGTCTCGCGCGAGGTAGATACCGGCCAGTGCAGTCCCCATTCCGCCGGTGGCGAGTGCGCCTGCATTGCAGTGCGTCAGTACACGCCGTGCGGAACGCAGCAATGGCATCGTCCTCTCGCCGATGGCGCGACACATGGCGCGATCTTCGTCGAGCACCGCCGTTGCTTCACGACGCAATGCCTCGTGTACATCTCGACCCGTTCCTTTGGTTGCCCCCGCCACGCGCTTCATGCGCGCCATGGCCCACGGCAGGTTTACCGCGGTGGGCCGGACTGCGGCAATGCGGTCGGCCGTCTTGCGAACAACATCGAGAAATGCGTCGCGCGGTAATGCCGCGTAACTGCTCGTGGCCACCACCAGGCCCATCGCGCCGGCCACACCAATGGCTGGCGCACCACGCACCGCGAGGTTGCCGATGGCATCGCAGACATCGGAAACAGTGCGCAGCTCGAGGCGTACTAACTCACTGGGGAGGCGGCGCTGATCGATGATGTCGACTGCATCGCCCGCGGCGGACCACCGCACGGATTCCACGACCGTCATACTGGAAAGTTAGCCGGCACGCGCCCAACTTGCGCCTACAACTCATCGCCCCGCTCATGCGATTGCTGCTTCGCACCACGCTGATTCTCGCCATGCTCGCGCCAGCCGTTGGCGCGCAGCTGCCACTGAACCGTCCGCTGCCGCTGGACACGTCGGTGATTCGCGGCGCACTGCCCAACGGGCTGCATTATCTCGTACGTCGCAACGCGCAGCCGCGAAATCGCGCCGAGCTGCGGCTCGTGGTGAATGCCGGTTCGATCCTGGAAACCGACGCACAACGTGGTCTTGCGCACTTCGTTGAGCACATGGCGTTCAATGGCACCTCGCGGTTTCCGAAGAACGACCTCGTGAATTTCCTCGAGCGCATCGGCATGCGCTTCGGTGCCGACCTCAACGCCTCCACGTCGTTCGACGAGACGGTGTACACGCTGACCGTTCCTACGGACACCGCGAGCATTGTAACGAAGGCGCTCGACATCATGGAAGACTGGGCGCACAACCTGAGCTTCGACCCAGTGGAGCTGCAAAAGGAGCGCGGAGTGGTGATCGAGGAGTGGCGCACCGGCCTGAGTGCCGAGACCCGCGTGCAGAACAAGCAGTTCCCCGTGATGCTGCATGGCTCCAAGTACGCAACGAGATTGCCGATCGGCACGAAGGAGAACCTCGAGCATTTCAAGCCGGAGCTCGCCGTCCAGTTCTATAAGGACTGGTATCGCCCTGACCTGATGACGGTGGTTGCCGTTGGTGATTTCGATCCCAAGGCCATGGAGCAGGCCATTCGAGAGCACTTCGGGCGCATTCCTGCGCCAGCGTCACCAAAGCCGCGGACGTATGCCGCCGTTCCCGATCATAAGGAAACGCTGGTCTCCATCGAAACGGACAAAGAGTATCCCAACTCCTCTGTCGCCCTGCTCTGGCTGCGTCCGGTGGACTCCACTCGCACCGTGGCAGACCTTCGCCGCGGATTCGTTGCCGCCTTGTACGACGGAATGGTCAACTCACGGTTCAGTGAACTGACACAGCAACCCACTGCCCCATTTGCTTTCGCTGGCTCGGGCCGCGGTTCGTTCGTGCGCACCAAAGACGTGTATCAATTGTACGCCGGCGTGAAGGAAAGCGGCTTCACCCAGGCCGCCGAAGCCGTGCTCTCCGAAGCCGAGCGCATCGCGCGCTTTGGATTTACGCAGACGGAGCTCGACCGGGCGCGCACGAACATGCTTCGCGGTCTGGATCAGGCGTACACGGAGCGTGCAAAGACAAATTCAGCAGTATTCGCGCAGCAGTATGTCGCGAGCGTGCTCGCCGGCAACCCGATTGTCGGAATCGAAAATCGTTTGCGGCTCGCCAAGGACCTGCTTCCCACCATCACGCTGGCCGAGGTCAATGCGCTCGCCAAGAGCTCGTTCACCGACAACAATCGCGTGGTCCTCGTGGCCGCTCCAAAGAGTCCGGACGTGAAGTTGCCGACGAAACAGCAGATGCTCGCGATCTTCGATCGCGCGAAATCAGCGAAGCTCACCGCATACGTCGATTCCACGTTCGACGCACCACTCATTCCCAAATTGCCTGCGGCGGGACGAGTGCTTTCCGAGCGAACGCTCGACAGCACGGGCATTCTCGAATGGAAGCTCTCCAACGGCGCACGCGTGCTGCTCAAGCCAACCGACTTCAAGGATGACGAGGTCCTGTTTGCGGCACGCAGTCCCGGAGGGGAGTCACTGCTTCCCAACCGTGACGTCATCAACGCGGACTTGAGCAGCGTCGCAATGTCCGTCAGCGGTCTCGGTGCGTTCAATCAAACCGCACTGACCAAGAAGCTCACCGGCAAGCGCGCCTTCGTGAGTGCCAACATCAGCGAAGACAGCGAAGGCCTGAGTGGCGGCGCTTCATCGCGGGACATCGAGACACTGTTTCAGCTCGCGTGGCTGCGCATGACGGCGCCGCGCATTGATTCGAGCGCATTTCTCGCGTTCAAGAATCAGATGCGCGCCGTGTTGGCCAACCAACGCAACACGCCGGAATCGGTCTTCGAGGACACGATTACGGTAACGATGGCACAACACAACCCGCGAGTGTGGCTGTTGTCGCCGCAGATCCTCGACTCGGTGGACCTTCGCCGCGCGCTCGATATTTATCGCGAACGGTTCGCGAATGCGGGCGACTTCACCTTCTATCTCGTCGGCAGCTTCTCGCCCGACAGCATTCGCCCGCTCGTCGAGCGATACCTCGGCTCCCTTCCCGCGCAGCCCGGACACGAGGCGGCCCGTGATCTCGGCATTCGGCCGCCCACGGGCGTTGTCACACGCACGGTGTACAAGGGTGTGGAGGCCAAGGCGCAAACGGAGCTCGTCTTCACCGGCGAATGCAAGTACAGCTACGACAATCGCGTGATCCTCGGCGGCCTGCGCGATTTACTCGACATCCGTTTGCGCGAGGCGCTGCGAGAAGACAAGGGCGGCACTTACGGCGTCGATGTTTCGGCAAGCTGTCATCACATACCGGCCGAGCGATATGAGATTGCCATTTCCTTCGGGAGTGCGCCGGAGAGAACCGATGAGTTGGTGCGCGAGACATTTGCGGTGATCGACAGCATCAAGGCGGGCGCGATCTCCGATTCCAACCTCGTGAAGGTGCGCGAGCTGCCCCTGCGATCGCATGAGACGGCACTTCGCCAGAACAGCGCGTGGCTGTCTGCAATCATCGATGCCGATGAGGATGCACGTGACCAGCGGGATTTTCTCCGGCTGCCTTCACTGCTTGAAGGCATTACCCGCGACAAGTTGCGCGATGCCGCAAGGCAGTATCTGCGCACCGAGCAGTACGCCCGCTTTACCTTGTTGCCGGAGAAGAAGAAGTAGCCGCTTCGAGAAACTTGCGGGCGACGCTGTCTGCTTCGGTGTGAAGCAGGCGGCGCGCCGCGCTCGCAACCGCCGCTGCGCCGCGCGCGCGACCGAGCGCATCGAGATAGAGCGCCACGAACTGTGGCTCCGCGCGCGCGTCGGCATCCCGCAGAAGCGGTTGCAGAGTCGTGGCGGCACCCTCGTAGTCGTGTGACTGATACTGCGCCTGGCCGAGCTCGAAGCGGATCTGTCGGTCGGTGGGTACCATGGCCAGTGCGCGACTCAACTGCGCAATCGCGGCCGCGTAATCGCCACGCCCGCGAGCATCCATGCCGAGCAGCTTGTAGCTCATGTGCTCATTTGGCTCGACATCGTGCAGGTGCTCCCAGAGCGCGTGATGTGTGGTCCATGCCACGGCATAGCGCGATCCCACGAGCAGGTTGTGCGCGAGCAAGATGATCCACGCGAGTCGAGCAAAGCGTAGCGTGGTGCGTGATGCCGTATCGAGAAGACAAGCGACGATCATCGCCGCGCCGGCCGTTGCACCAAAGAGTGTGCGGTCGGAGAGAATCTGCCCGGTGGCTGCCAAGAGATTGGAGGCCGGCAGATAGGTGAGTACGATCCACGTCACACCGACAAGCATGCGACGATCTCCCTGACGCAACGAGCGAAACGCGAGCGCGACGAGCGCCACTAGAATCACGACACCAGCCGCCGCCGTCGCAATCCGATCCGCCGGAAACACCGTAGGTCCGTAATACGGTGCCAGCGCCGTCGGCCAGATCACCATGCCCGCAATCTTCGGCCAGAGTGACATCATCGCCCACGCGCGGGCTGTTGCGCTGAGCCGGTCGAGTCCCTGTGCGGCTATCGATCCCGTCGAAATCGGCGCACCAAGCACAACTAGTCTGGCGACGAGAACCGCGATAACGCCGAGCATGCCGCCGACGAGGGCACGCGCGCGGTGCGTGATGAAATCTCTGAGCGGAAGTGGCTGCGAAGTCCAACCCCAGGCCGTCATCGCCGCCAGGGGAAGCGCAAAGAGCCCGGATTCCTTTGCCGACAGCGCCGCTGCGGCAAGCACAGCGCCAGCCAGTGCATGAGCCCATGACGCCTCCTCACGCGCGCTCCAGAAGACCCGCGTCAATCCGATCGTCGCGAGCAGAACCACGAGCTCCGAAGTATTGGCGACGCTGGCCACAGCTTCGACATGCAATGGGTGCGTGGCAAACCACAGCGCGGCAATCAACGCGGCCAGGCCGGCAACGCCGCGACGGAGGAGCCACCACATCGCCAATGACGCAGCCAGCGCAAGGCACAGTGCATACACGTGGAATGCGCGCGCCGATCCGCCACCCAGGTTCCATACGAACGCCAGCAGCGACAGCTGCAGGGGACGATACAATCCGAGCGATTGCGTGCCACCATCGCTGGGCCAGTACGGCGACGTCCACACTCGCGCGATGGCGCTCCACCCACGCAACAGCGTATTGTCGCGAATGACGGTGGTGTCGTCGTAGATGTAGGCCGCGCGCAACGTGGGCAGCAGCGGGAGTATCGTGAGCACGGCAATCGCAACTTTTCCCATCACTGGGAACCGTTGAGCGGGGACGGAGGGAACTGACGCGGACGGGGTGCTCACCGCGGGCCAAGCTATTCGCGGTGCGCGCATCGCGCCAAGTCAGTCGTCCGTGCGACGGCGCTTGCGACGCTCCGGAAAGTGCTTGTCGAGAAAGTGAATGAGCGCGCGCTCTTCCGGCGTGTGCGCATACACCAAAGCATTTGATGCATATCGCGGCGGCAACTTTATTGTTTCGCCTTCGTCCATGTAGCGCGCCACAACGATGGGATGCACGTACGACTTGCGGCAGATGGCCGGCGTGTTCCCAAGCTCCGCCGCCACGAGTCGCATGGTGGTCGCCACGTTTCGCTTCGCGTCCGTCGCCGACTGTGCCGGACCGAGTTCCGCGAGCACAGTGGCAGCGCGCAGCGTGCCTCCCCAGGTTCTGAGATCCTTGGCGCTGAACCTCACCTCGAGCGTCTCACGCAGATAGGCGTTGACATCGCGCGCCGTGAGGTCATGCCATGTGCCATTCTCCTGATACCGAAACAAGCGTCGTCCAGGTGTCTTCAAATGACGCGCGATGAGACGCGCCAATTCCCGGTTGGCGACGACCTGCCTTTGCTTCACGGCGCGCTTGCCACGATAGCTGAAAATCGCGCAATCGTCTTCGATATCCACGTGCTGCTTGTAGAGCGTGGAAATGCCGAACGTCTTGTTCTCCTCGAGGTAACGTTCGTTGCCCACGCGGAAGAAGCTCTCGCTGATCAGACGCACCACGGCTGCGGCGGCCGCCTGGCGCGAAATCGAACGCGCGCTTGCATCGCGACGAACCTGACGACGAATCTCCGGAAGTGACCGCGCGAGCTGCCGCACGCGATAGTACTTGCGCAGTTGTCCGCGCTCGACGGCGCGCGGATGATAGCGGTATTGCTTGCGGCCCTTGGCATCGATACCCCACGCCTGCACGGCGTTCGACGCGCTGGCGGCGATATGCACGTCGGTCCATGCGGGAGGAATCACGAGCGAACGAATGCGCTCGAGGGTCCTCGCGTCGCGCACGAGGTGCCCGTTTCGTTCGTAACGAAACGTGCGCTTCGATCCTCGCCGGCGTATCCATTCGGGCATGGTGCGGCCTGGAAGGCAAATTGAAGGCCGTCCGCCTAGATTCGATGGTCGCCGCGCGCGACGACCAGCCACCGAACGTACTTCCGGATGCACTGACCATGGCCTACGAGTTCCTCACCTTTGACGTTTCCGAGCGGATTGCCACGATCACCGTCAACCGGCCGGACAAGCTCAATGCGTTGAACGATCGCCTCATGGGCGAGTTGGGGGAGGCCATCACCGAAGCGCGCACGCGCAGCGACGTGGGAGCGGTGCTGTTGACCGGCGCCGGTCGCGCCTTCGTTGCCGGAGCCGACATCGCCGAATTGCAGGGACAGAATGCAATTCAGGGCAAGGCGCGAGCGGAACGTGGCCAGCGCACGTTTCGGATGTACGAGACTTCGCCGAAGCCCACCGTGGCCGCGGTGAACGGATTTGCGCTTGGCGGTGGGTGTGAGCTCGCCATGGCGTGCCACATCCGCATTGCCTCCGACAAAGCGAAATTTGGCCAGCCCGAAGTGAAACTCGGCACCGTTCCCGGGTACGGGGGAACACAGCGCCTCCCACGACTCATCGGCAAAGGCCGCGCGCTCGAGCTCCTCCTCACCGGTGACATGATCGATGCGCATGAAGCGCACCGCATCGGTCTCGTAAATCGTGTGGTCGCGGGTGATGCACTGATTTCCACATCGCGCGCCATGCTTGCGACGATGTTGCAAATGGGCCCCCTCGCATTGGCACACTGCATTGAAGCCGTGGATCGCGGTCTGGACATGCCGCTGGATGACGCGATTGCGCTCGAAGCCGGCTACTTCGGGCTGCTGTCCGCCACCAACGACAAGGCCGAGGGCATGCAGGCATTCCTCGAGAAGCGCGCGGCGACGTTCACAGGCTCGTGAGCCGTCCGCCGCACGTTACCCTCGAGCTGCTGGCAATACGCGAGTTCCGGAATCTCTCCAAGCTCGATCTGCATTTTCCAGAGGAAGGCGTTGTCATTGTCGGTGACAATGGCCAGGGAAAATCGAATCTGCTCGAGGCAATCTATTACCTGCATCTTCTGCGATCGGTGCGTGGCGCGCGCGACGTCGACATCGTCCAATTTGGTGCGCCAGGTTTCTTTCTTCGTGCCCTGAGCGCGGGTTCGAGGGAGCCCGAGATCTCCATCGGCTTCGAGCGGCAGGGCAAGCGAAAGCGCGTAAAGCTTGGAGGCACTGAACCAGCAAAGCTCAGTGACGCCCTCGGCGCGTTGCCGTGTGTGCTCTTCTCGCCGGCGGACGTGGAGTTGGTCGCGGGAGCGCCGAGTGCACGTCGTCGCTACCTCGACATCATGCTCGCGTTGTCGTCGCGATCATATCTGCTCGCGTTGCAGCGCTACCGTCAGGCCCTTGCGCAGCGCAATGCCGCGTTGCGCGATGCGTTCAGGTCCACGTCGGGTGCAGAAGCGCGCGTTGCCGTGTGGGAGACGCCGCTCGCAGAGCACGGCGCGGTGTTGTGGCTGGAACGCGTGCGTTGGACACAGGAGCTCGCGGAGCGATTCTCCAACGTATGCCACACGATTGGTGAAACCACCGACGTCACGCTGCGGTACGCGTCTTCGCTTGCACCCGCAGGCCATGCGTTACCCGATGTGATGCACGCGCTGGCAACAGGGCTGGCTGAACGGCGAGCACTCGACATGCGTCGTGGCCTCACGCATACGGGCCCGCACCGCGACGATCTTGCGCTGACACTGGGAGGCCGCGAGTTGCGCGCGTTCGGATCTGCCGGGCAGCAACGAACGGCCGCCATTGCCCTGCGGTTGCTCGAGGGTGAGACACTTCGCGAGCGGCTTGGAACGACGCCAATGTTGCTGCTCGACGATCCGTTCGCGGAGCTCGACGCTCGACGCTCGGCGAAAATCCTGGAATTGCTGGCCGAGCGAACAATGGGACAGACGGTGATGACGGTGCCGCGGGAAAGTGATATTCCCGATCAGTTGACGCGACTGGCGCGCTGGCGCATTACCTCAGGGATGATCAGCATGGGTGACGCGCCATGACTCCGGCCAGGAAGAAACCATCGGCGCTTTCCGATGTGCTCGCGGGGGTGCTTCAGGATGCCGGCATTGCGGATCGCATCGAGCAGGCAGCGATCATTCCGGAGTGGCCGGCGATTGTCGGCGCCCAGATCGCGGCGGTGACCGAGCCGCAATCAATTGCCGCGGACGGGACGTTGTTCGTGCATGTCACGACGAATGCCTGGATGACGGAGCTGTCGCTGTTGGAGCCGGAGTTGCTTCGCGCGCTGAATGCGAAGGCGGGTCGAGTGCCGATCAAGAAGATTCGGTGGTTGCTTCGGCGCCGCTGAGTGGTGGAGTTGTTAACATGATTTTGTCCCTCCACACGAGCCCGCATTGGAGCAGATTTGTGACCATCGTAAGTTGTTATGTGGCAACGTATTAGACATAAAGGTTTCTATTGCATGAGACGCTGAAATCGCTTAGATTTCCAAGTCTTAGGCACCTTCCGATTTTCGGGATGTGTTCGGGGCAAAAAATCCGCGATTTCACGAGTGGAGTTCATGAGCAAAACGACCGAAAAGGCCGAAGCCAAGGAATACGGCGCTGGCCAGATCACGGTACTCAAGGGGCTCGAGGCAGTTCGTAAGCGCCCGGGCATGTACATCGGCTCCACATCGGAGCGCGGACTGCATCACCTCGTGTACGAGGTGGTGGACAATTCCATCGACGAGGCGCTTGCGGGGTTCGCGAACCGCGTCGATGTGGTCATCCACGAAGACAATTCAATCACCGTGGATGACAACGGCCGAGGAATTCCGGTCGATATCCATCCCGTGGAGAAGATGCCGGGAGTGGAGCTCGCGATGACCGTGCTGCACGCCGGCGGTAAGTTCGACAAGGACACCTACAAGGTGTCCGGCGGTCTGCACGGCGTGGGTGTATCCGTCGTGAACGCCCTTTCCGAAAAGCTCAAGGTGTGGATCAAGCGCGACGGAAAGGAGCACTACATGGACTTCGTGCGGGGCGACACGACCACCAGGCTCAAGGTGCTGGGCACGGCGGGCAAGAAGGAGTCGGGCACCAAGATCTGGTTCAAGCCGGATCCCCAGATCTTCACGGAGCTCGTCTACAGCTATAGCACGCTCGCATCGCGCCTTCGCGAGCTTTCGTTCCTCAACAAGGGCGTCACCATCACGCTGAAGGACGAGCGCCCCGGCCAGGAAAAGGAAGAAACCTTCCTCGCCAAGAACGGCCTGCGCGAGTTCGTCCAGCACCTCAACAGCGCGCGCAAGCCGCTGCACAACGAAGTCATCTATATCGAAACCACCAAGGACGACGTCGGCATCGAGCTCGCGCTGCAATACAATGACGGCTACAACGACACCACGTTCTCCTTCGTCAATAACATCAACACGCACGAAGGCGGCACGCACCTCACCGGCTTCAAGAGCGCGCTCACGCGCGTCATCAACCAGTACGTGCAGAAGTCGAGTCTCGCCAAGAAGGACAAGGAAATCACGCTCTCCGGCGACGACGTGCGCGAAGGCCTGACGTGTGTGATCTCGGTGAAGGTGAAGGAGCCGCAGTTCGAGGGGCAGACCAAGACCAAGCTGGGGAACTCTGAAGTCGAGTCCATCGTCAAGACGGTCACCAACGAGTGGCTGGGCTCGTACCTCGAGGAGCATCCGCGCACGGCCAATATCGTCATCGACAAGGCCATCTCGGCGGCGCGTGCGCGCGAGGCAGCCCGCAAGGCGCGCGATCTCACGCGTCGCAAGAATGCACTCGAAGTGGGCAATCTTCCGGGCAAGCTCGCGGACTGCTCGCTCACCGATCCGGCCATGTGCGAGATCTACCTCGTCGAGGGTGACTCGGCGGGCGGCTCGGCGAAGCAGGGTCGCAAGCGTGAATTCCAGGCCATCCTTCCGCTGCGCGGCAAGATCATCAACGTGGAAAAGGCGCGCATCGACAAGGTGCTCTCCAATGAGGAAATCCGGACCATCATCACCGCAATCGGCACGGGTATCAAGGAAGAGTTCCAGATCGAGAAGGCGCGCTATCACAAGGTCATCATCATGACCGACGCCGACGTCGACGGCGCGCACATCCGGACGCTGCTGCTCACGTTCTTCTATCGGCAGATGCCGGAGCTCATCGAGGCCGGCTATGTCTACATCGCGCAGCCGCCTCTTTACCGTGTGGCCAAGGGCAAGGAGCACTACTACGCGTACGACGAAAAGGAGCGCAACGAGATCGCCTTGCGTATGAGCTCCGACGGCAAGACGGGTCTCAACATCCAGCGCTACAAGGGACTCGGCGAAATGAACGCCGACCAGCTGTTCGATACCACGATGGATCCCAATACACGCACACTGCTCAAGGTTGGCGTGGAAGACGCGGTGCAAGCCGACGAGGCGTTCCGTACACTCATGGGAGACGAGGTGGAACCGCGGCGTGTGTTCATCGAGGCGAATGCACGCTTCGCGAGCAATCTGGATATCTGAGCAATACAACGCGCATGCTACAGAAAACGGCGGGCCAGTGAGGCCC
>JADMIO011478657.1_pt1 | contig 55741 bp, 52 predicted proteins | sample 8958161 | NCBI WGS metagenome assembly JADMIO01 (sample SAMN16585339, study PRJNA669376) | soil metagenome | isolation source: Crop rotation soil | place: USA: Cullars Rotation, Alabama | collected 2011
CGGCGCAGGCCGACGAGGACGCCATGCGCGCCTCGCCGCTGGCGACCGGCGCGTTGCGCCGGCGGGCGACCTTCCCCAGCCGCCGGGCCGTTGTCGACGCGTACCGCGGCCGCGGCGGCTTTCGGACCTGGAGCGACGAGCAGCTCGCCGACTACGTCGAGGGCGGCTTCCGCGATACGCCGGAAGGCGAGGTGACCTTGACGTGCCGGCCGGAATGGGAGGCGTCGAATTTCGCCACCCACAACTACGACGCCATCGGCGCCTTCCGGGCCAGCCGCTGCCCGATCCGCATCCTGCGCGCCGCCGAGGGCTCGACCTGCCGGATCGAGGGCTACGAGGACGAATTGGCCGCCACCGGCAGGATCCGCGTCGAGGTCGTGCCCGGCACGACGCACTTCCTGCCGATGGAGCGGCCGGAGCTGGTGCGCGAAACGCTGCGAGAGGTGCTCGCCGCGCGCTGAGCGGTCAGACGCAGGCGGCCTGCTCGTACAGCACCGAGAGCTCGCGGATGACGCCGGCGGCGTCGGCGCGCCAGATCACCATGGCGACTTTCGGGCACGGCTTGCCCACACCGCGGGCGCTGGCCTCGCCGCGGACCTGCAGGACGCCCGTCGGGCCGGCCTTGGCCGTGCGGGCGACGTGCATGCCCTGACCGCGCAGATAGGCCGCCAGGCCCGCCTCCGGCCGTCCCACGGCGTAGCGATGCTCCAGGCGCGTCCGCACCGCCTGCGCCCCGGCCTTCAGGTCCATGGCGTCAACGTCGCGGAACAGCGGCGTGTCCGGCAGGCGGCGGCTGCAGCCGGCCATCGTGGCCAAGGCGGCCAAGGCGATCCACGCAAGGCAGGGGGCGGTTCGTGGCACGCCGCCGGCGTCGCCCGGTTCGGCCGGCGCGGTCAAGCGTAGGCGGCCTAGTTGCGCTTACCCTCGACAGGATCGGCCTGCGGACCGGCACGGCCTTCGTTGACCGCGGTCGGGGAGCCATCGCCCGCGCCCTGCCGAGGCGTCGGCGCCGTCACGCGCGGATCGAAGCTGCGGCCTTCGTCCTCCAGTTCGACGGACTCGTCCCGCCGCGCGGCGGGGTAGCTGCCGGGGTCGACATCCTGGTCCATGGTGCGGGGTGGCTGGGCGGCGTTGTCCTCGCGGCCCTTGTCCTGGCCGCGCTTTTCGGCGGCCTGGGCGTCCTTGTCACGGTTGGGGTCGGGCATCGCGGGCTCCTTGTCGCCTCGCAAGGAAGCGCCGGACCGGAGCGGCCGTTCCGTCGCGCAAGCCGTCCATGCGCATCTGGATGCCCAAATTGCATCGTAGTTTCCCGGCGGACGGCTGTAACGTTGGCGCCGAGACGTCCGAAATGTTCGCAAGCCGGACGGACGGGCGTCGGGAGACCGAGAACAAACATGGCCAGACCTGAGAAGGTGCTCGTCTACCGGCACGCCGGCGTCACCCGCGTCACCCACTGGATCAACGTCGTGGCGCTGACGCTGCTCTTGATGAGCGGCCTGCAGATCTTCAACGCCCATCCGGCGCTCTACTGGGGCGCGCGCTCCTATTTCGGTCATCCGTGGCTGTCGATGACCGGCCAGCTGCAGGGCGACAAGGCCATCGGCGTCACCCAGCTGGGGCCGTTCAAGTGGGACACCACCGGCCTCTTCGGGGTGTCCGGCAAGGGCGAGATGCTGGCCTACCGCGGCTTCCCGCGCTGGGTCACGCTGCCGGCGTCGCAGGACCTGGCCGACGGCCGGCGCTGGCACTTCTTCTTCGCCTGGCTCTTCGTGATCAACGGCCTCGTCTACTGGGGTGTGAACCTGATCAACGGCCACATCCGCCGCGACCTTGTCCCGACGGGCAAGGATCTGGCGCCTAAGAACCTCTGGCATGAGATCGTCACCCACGCGCAGTTGAAGTTCCCCAAGGGCGAGGAGGCGCGCCACTACAACGTCCTGCAGAAGGGCGCCTATCTCGGCGTGGTGCTGATCCTGCTGCCGCTGATGGTGCTGACGGGGCTGACCATGTCGCCGGGCATCGACGCGGGCTTCCGCTGGCTGCTCGACCTCTTCGGCGGCCGCCAGTCGGCGCGCACGATCCACTTCATCTCGGCCACGCTGATCGTGACCTTCATCATGGTGCACCTGGCCATGGTCGTGGCCTCGGGGACCTGGAACAACATCCGCTCGATGATCACCGGCCGCTACGCCATCGAGGCGGAGCCGAAGCCGGATGCCGAGCCGGCCCTGCAGGGAGCCGCCGAATGACCGCGTCCCCGAACCGTCGTGGCTGGCTGAAGGGGGCCGGCGCGTCCCTGACCGGCCTGTGGCTCGCGGCCTGCGACAAGATCGGCCAGGACCCGAAGGTGCTGTCGGTGGTCTCCGGCGCGGAGGGGCTGACGCGGCGCGTCCAGCGGCTGGTCGTCGACCGCAAGGCGCTGGCCCGGGAGTTCACGCCGGCGGACGTCTCGCCCGTGTTCAAGCCGAACGGCTCGATCGACCCGCAGGACGCCGACTACCTGGCGCACAAGGCCACCGGCTTCGCCGACTATCGCCTCGTGATCGACGGGCTGGTCGAGCGCCCGCTGTCCCTCAGCCTTGCCGACCTGCGCGCCCAGCCGTCGCGCATCCAGATCACGCGCCACGACTGCGTCGAGGGCTGGTCGGCGATCGGCAAGTGGACCGGCGCGCGCCTTGGGCCGCTGCTCGACAAGGCCGGCCTGAAGAAGGACGCCCGCTACATCGTCTTCCACTGCATGGACACGCTGGAGCAGACGCTGGACGGCTCGGGCCAGTACTACGAGAGCATCGACCTGATCGACGCGCACCACCCGCAGACAATCCTGGCCTACGACCTGAACGACAAGCCGCTGCCGGTCTCCAACGGCGCGCCCCTGCGCCTGCGGGTCGAACGCCAGCTCGGCTACAAGCAGGCGAAATACATCGCGCGGCTCGAAGCGGTGGCCGACTTCGCCCACATTTCCCGCGGCGGCGGCGGCTTCTGGGAAGACCGCGGCTACGAGTGGTACGCGGGGATTTAGGTCCGCTCAGTACGGCGATTTCAGCAGCTCGGCGTCCTTCGCGCACTGCGCCGGGTCGGGCGCGGGGCCGGCCCTGCGGGCGGCGTCCACCTCTCTCCGGGCCGCGTCGAGATCGGCGCGGAATTCCCCTGAGCCGTGCAGGGCGGCGACCAACGCCGAGGCGTTCGTGCGCCCGGACTCCACCGCACTCATGTTGTGCACGCCGCAGACCAGCCGGCTTTCGCCGAAGGCCCGCGCCCGGACCAGGATATCGGTCGCCCGGTCGGGCGCGAGCTCGGCCAGGATCAGCGCCTCGGACCAGCTGAAGGTCACGTGGCCGGACGGGTAGTCGTAGCTGTCCTTCACCGGGCCCTTCTGGTCGATGCAGGTGGGGCCCCTGTCGATCAGGAACGGGCGAAGGCGCTTGAGCGCATCCTTCGGCACGTTGGTCGCACGCGTGGATTCGCGGGCGACGCGGGAATAGAGGCTCATGAACTTCGGCGCGTTCTGCCGCGTCAGCTCGACGCCCAGCGCGCAGCTGAGATCCTTCAGATAAAGGCCGCCGTTGTCGTCGTTGGTCGCCAGCGCCCAACGCGGGCCGCCCTCCAGCCTCCGCGTCGTCTTGAACATCTGCCGGTCGGCCTTGTAGCGGACGTCGCCCTTCTGCGGGGCCGGCGGCAGGATCCTCATGGTGTCCGGCACGCTGTCTCCGGAGAGGTAGAACTGCGGCGGCTGAGGCGGCGGCGTCATCCCCGGCTGCGCGGTCGGCGCGGGCGCGGCAGGCGCCACCGCGTGGCCTGTCGGCGTCGAGGGCGGCTCCGGCGCGAAGCTCATCAGTCCCAAAGCGGCGGCCGCCGCCGCGGCCAGCTTCCAATCCATCGAACGCCTCCCGGACTCGTTGCCGCCCGGTCTCGCAGAGGATGCGAGCAACTTCAATGGCTTGCGGCGCGACAGGTCTCGACTGCCGCCGCGTGAAATTAAAAATATTGACTCGCGAATTAAAGAAATTAAGTTTCAAGCCATGGACAACGCAAAAACCCAAGACTGGCAGGCGCTGAGCGAGCTGACCCGCGGGCGGCCGATCGTCGTCGAGCGGGTGCGGCTGGCCGAGAGCGGGATCGCCGTCGAGGGCGCCTTCGAGCTGCCCAAGCTGGGCCAGCTCGCCGCCGAGGATCAGGTGTTCGTGGCCGCCTTCGTGCGCAGCCACGGCTCGATCAAGGAGATGGAGCAGGTGTTCGGGGTCTCGTACCCGACGGTGAAGGCCCGCCTGAACCGCATCGCCGCCCAACTCGAATTCGTGGAAGTCGACCCGGCGCCCCCGCGCGCCGAGGTGCTGGAGCGGCTGGCCCGCGGCGAGATCGACGCCGAGGCCGCCATCGCCGAGCTGGAAGGACGCTGAAGATGATCATGGTCACCTATCCGCCGGCCGCACGCGGTTCTGGCCTCGTGGCGCCCCGTGCGATCGGACGCATGGGCGCCGCCGTCATGGAGGCGCGCGCCGCCGCCCGCCAGGACGCGCCGCCGCCTACCGGACGCGCCGCGGCGCCCGCGCAGCTGCGTGTCCTGCCGCCGCAACCACAGCCCCGCACCGTCGTGCGCCTGTGGCTGCCGGCGACCCTGCTCTTCCTGCTGCTGGCGCCGTTCGCGCTGTTGCTGGCGCCGCTCTTCTACTTCGCCCCGCGCCCATACAACGTCCGCCCCTTCGCCACCGTCTTCGGCCTCGGCCACGTGCTGCTGAGCCTCAGCGGCACGGAGGTCGACGTCGACACCCCCGATGCGCTCGTGCGCATCCGCCTGTTCTAGGAGACCTCCCCATGACCAACGACCGCCGCGCCGTCCTGCAGATGCTGGCCGAAGGCAAGATCAGCGCCGACGAGGCCGAGCGCCTGATGTCGGCCCTCGACCGCAACGGCGCGCCCGCGCCGGCCTCCGCTTCGCCGGCAGTGGGCCACAACGGCGTGCCCAAGTACCTGCGGGTGACCGTCGACGCCCTGGAGGACACCAAGCCCGTCAAGGTGAACATCCGCGTCCCGATGGCGCTGCTGCGGGCCGGCGTGCGGCTGACCAGCCTGATCCCGCCGGCGGCTCGCGACGAGGTCAACCGCGAGCTCGCCAAGAACGGCGTGCCCTTCGACATCGGCCAGTTGAAGCCTGAGAACCTGGACGAGCTGGTGAGCCACCTGAACGACCTGACCGTCGACGTGGACTCCGCCGAGGCCAAGGTCCGCGTCTACTGCGAATAGCGCGTCGAAATCCTCCCCGACGCCGAACTGGGCCGCCGCCGCGGGATCGGGCGGCGGCCTTCTTCGATCACACCGCTGCGGCGGAGTCCTGTGCGGCGTCCTCGTCGCCGAGCACCGCCTGCAGGGTCTGCAGCAGCAGCGTCAGGTCGATCGGCTTGGGCACCAGCCCGTCCATACCGGCGGCCACGTACTCCTGGCGGTGATGGTTCATGGCGTTGGCGGTGAGCGCCACGATGGGCGTGCGCCGCAGGCCCCGCTGCGCTTCCGCCAGGCGGATGGCCCGCGTCGCGGCCACGCCGTCCATGTCCGGCATCTGGATGTCCATCAGCACCACGTCCCAGGGTCCGGACGCCCACGCCTCGACCGCCTCGCGGCCGTTGGACACCATCGAGAGCTCCACGCCCGTCGCCTCGAGCAAGGTGCGCAGCACCGCCTGGTTCACGAGGTTGTCCTCCGCCGCCAGGATGCGCACGCCACCGTCCGGCAGGTCGGCCTCCGGCGCCTCGGCGGCGGCCGACGCCGCCTGCGTCTCGGCGCGGCGAAGCGGCAGGCGGACCACAAAGGTGCTGCCGACGCCCTCGGCGCTGGAGAGTTCGATCCCGCCGCCCATCAGCGTCACCAGATCGCGGCAGATCGAAAGGCCCAGGCCCGTGCCGCCGAAGCGTCGGGTGGTGGAGGCGTCCTCCTGCACGAACGGCTCGAAGACCTGCGCCTGGCGCGCCGGCGCGATGCCGACGCCGCTGTCCGCCACGCTCAGCACCAGGGCGGCGCCGTCGTGGCCGATCGTCACCGCGATCTCGCCGCGCTCGGTGAACTTCACCGCGTTGGTGATCAGGTGGTGCAGCACCTGGCGCACGCGCCCGGGATCGCCGATCCAGACCCCCGACGCCTGCGGCTCGACGCTGACTGACAGACGGACATCCTTGTCCGCCAGCAGCGCGTGGAACGCCTCGACGCCGGCCGCCAGGCCCTCGGCATCGACAAGGCCGGCCTCGAGCTCGATCTTGCCGGCGTCGATCTTGGAAACGTCCAGCAGGTCGTTGAGCAGGCCCAGCAAGGCCTCGCCGCTGCTGGCGATCATGCCCAGACGCTCGCGCTGCACGTCGCTCAAGTCGTCGCGTTTCATCGCCTGGGCCATGCCCAGGACGCCGTTCAGCGGCGTGCGAATCTCGTGACTCATCGTCGCCAGGAATTCGCTCTTCGCCCGGCTGCCGGCCTCGGCGTGGAGCAGGGCTTCGGAGAGGCGCGCCTCGGCGATTTCGGAGCGGGTGAGCGCCTGGCGCATCTCGTCCAGCGCCTTGAGGCGTCGCGCATTGATGCGGTTCCAGTCGGCGACGACCTGGCTGGTGCCCGTAGCGATCACCCAGAGCAGAAACGCGACCAAGGCCGTCTCGCCGAGCGCGCCCGCGCCCTGGGCCGGGCCCAGCGTGGCCAGGATGCACACGACCAGCGCCACGACCGGCGCGGCCGCCATCGGCAGGAACACGCGCTGGGAGTGCCGTGCGGTCGAAACCGAGAGCGCTGTCAGGCCCACCGCCTGAACGCCCACGAAGGCCAGCCCCCCCAGGCTGTGCGTAAGCACCGTGAAGGTGGCGGGCGGCCCGAACCAGACCAGCGCCTTGGCCGCCACCAGCCAGCTCAGCCGCGTCAGCGCCCGATCGGAGTCGGCCTCGGCGGCGCTGCGGCCGAGTCGGCGGAAGATCGTCTGCAGCGCCCCGTCGGTGGCCCAGAGGCCAAGCGTCCAGGCTATCGCGAGCCAGGGCCCGGCCAGTGGCGCGAACGCGAGGCCGACGCCGGCGCCGAGCATCGCCTGGCGGCGCCAGGGGACGATGAAGGCGGCCAGCGTCAGCTCGTAGGATGTCCCTACGCGCTCGCCGGCCTCCTGGCCGGATGTCGCTGCCCCGGATTGCGCCTCCATGTGGCCCCCGCCCCACGCACGCACCTGCGCACGAGAACAGCAATCGCCGACGACTGTTAATCGGGCATCGACTGGCGATCTTCTGCGGCAATGCGCCGCGTGGCGGCTACTTCCCGAACAGGCTCGCCCAGCGGCGGCGCTTGCGGGTCTTCCAGGAGCCGCGGTGCCAGGCGTCCGACGCGATCAGCGGCACGACCGTCGTGGCCTCGGCGAACACCATCTGCTCCCAGGTGACGTCGACCTTGCCCCAGGAGCAGGCCTCCTTCAGCGTCGAGGACGAGCAGGCGCCGTCGCGCACGTCGGCCACGGTGATCTGCACGGCGTATTTGTGCATCTCGACCTCGTGGCCGAGGATCTCGGCGCAGACGACGGTGTCCTGGGCGAAGTTCTTCGGCACGCCGCCGCCCACCATGAACAGGCCCGTCGCGCCGGCCGCGATCTTGATCTCGGTCAGCTCGCGGAAGTCGGCGCCCGAGTCGATCGACATGTAGGGCTTGCCGGCCTTCATCCGCTCCACCTGGTGCTTCACCAGGCCGAAGCCGGCGGAGCTGTCGGAGAAGGCCGGGCAGAAGATCGGCACGCCTTCGTCATAGGCGGTCTGGATCAACGAGCCCGGCTTCTTGGCGTTGCCCGCCGCCAGCCACTTGCCCATCTCCCAGGTGAACTCGCGCGACGAGTAGGGACGCGGCTCAAGCGCCTCGCAGAGCTCGAAGATCACGCCGTCGCACGACTGCAGCTCTTCCTCGTCGATGAAGGTGTCGTAGATGCGGTCGATGTAGAGCGCGCGCAGGTCGCGATCGTCGACATTGGCCTGCGCCTGATAGTGGCGGAAGCCCAGCGCTTCGAAGAAGTCCATGTCGACGATGGACGCGCCGGTCGCCACGACCGCGTCGATCATCCCGTACCTCACCATGTCGCGGTAGATGTGCATGCAGCCGCCGGCCGAGGTGGAGCCCGCCAGCGTGAGCCAGGTCGAGCACTCCGGGTCCTCGAGGCTCATCGACCAGATGTCGGCGGCCCGCGCCGTGTCGCGGCTGGTGAAGCTCATCGCTCGCATCGCGTCGATGACCGGCCGCGCGTCGTACTGGTCGATGGCCACGTGCTCGACGGTGGACGAGAGCAGCTCGGCCTTGCGGTTCGTGTTCTGAACGTCAGCGTTCATTCCCGAAGTCCCCTTCGAAGTTTGAGCGCCCGTCCAAGATAGAAGCGCGACCGGGACGGACGACCGGTCGCGGCTTTAACACGTCAGATGTGGCGGATGTTACCGCCGCCGGCGCTTCTTGCCCGCGGCGCCCTTGGGACGGCTGAGGCGCACCACCTTGCGCTCCTCGGCCTGCTCCTCGCGGGGCAGGCGGATCGAGCGGCCGGCGAGGCCGAACATCGAGGCCATCGGCGCGTCGTCCACGACCACGGTCTCGGCGTCGCCGAAGCCGTTGAAGCGGGTGTTCATGGCGACGCCATAGGCCCCCAGCATGCCGATCTCGACGTAGTCGCCTTCGCGCACGTCTTCGGGCAGCCAGAACGGGCCCGGCATGTGGTCGAGGCTGTCGCAGGTGGGGCCGTAGAAGCGGAACGGCTTCAGATTGCCGTCCACCTGCCGCGCGCCGTCCTCGTCGTTGCGGAACAGCTTGACCGGGAATGGCCAGCGGGCGTGGGCGGCGTCGAACAGGCTGCCGTAGCTGCCGTCGTTCAGATAGAGCGCGTCGCCCTTCTTCAGCTCCACCTTCACCAGGATCGACTGGCCTTCGGCGACGAGCGCGCGGCCGGGTTCGCACCAGAGCTCGGTGTCCTCGTGCACCATCATCTCGGCGAAGCCGCGGTGGATGGAGTCCACGTAGTCGGCCATGTCCGGCGGGATCATGCCGGGATAGATGCTGGGGAATCCGCCGCCCACGTCGACGACGTCGACCATCACCCCGGCGCGCACGATGGCGCGGCTGGCCTGGGCCATCGCCGCCTGGAAGGCGGTGGGGCGCATGCACTGGCTGCCGACATGGAACGAGACGCCGAGGCGGTCCTGCGTCGCGCGCCGCGCCGCCAGCAGCAGCGACGGCGCTTCGTGGGCTTCCACGCCGAACTTGCCGGAGAGCGAGTACGCCGCGCCATCCGCCGAGACCGCCAGGCGCACGACCAGCGTCAGGTCATCGGCGCCGCCGGTGGCCTCGAGGATCTTGGCCAGCTCCTCATGGGTGTCGAGCGCGAAGGTCCGCACGCCGAAGTCGTGGTAGGCGGCGGCGATCGCGGCCCGGCTCTTCACCGGGTGCATGAACGCCATGCGCGCGCCAGGGGCGCGGGCGGCGACCAGCTCGATCTCGGGAATCGAGGCCACGTCGAACGAAGCGACCCCGTTCGCCGCCAGGGTGTCAATCACCCAAGCGGACGGGTTCGCTTTGACAGCGTAGAAGACGTCGCCTTGAAAGCTATCCTGGAACCAGCGCGCCGCTACGGCCACCACGCCCGGTCGCGCAAGGGCGACAGGACGCTCCGGGGACCGCTCGCGGACCAGGTCCAGGGGCGTATGGTGTGTGTGCACCTCACGCAACCCCCAACGGATTGTTGAACCCAGACCGGCGTTAGCAGCGCTTTTTAGGACATCGGGTCCGCCGGAAAGGGCCACATAGGATCAGAAGTCCGTGATGTAAAGACTTTTGGTCTTGCTCAAATCCTAATGTCGGGAGCCCGCCGCAGGGGCCGCGCGTTGTGATTCTTCTGGGTCGCTTGGGCCACGTCGGTCACGCAGCTGCCGGCGGAGGCCTCGGCCTGGGGCAATCTGCTCGACGAAACGAATCAGTCGCCGTTCTGCGCCATCGCGCGCATCGCCGCCTTGCGCAGGGCCGCCATGCGATCGGCCTCCGGGTTCGGGAAGCCGCGCAGGCGCAGACGGTAGAAGTCGGCGTCGTCGGCCTCGGCCAGCCGTTCGGTGATCATCGCCAGGTCGTCCTGCGGCGCCACGACCATCCCCGCCAGCCGGTCGTGACGGCCCGACAGCAGGTCCAGCGCCAGCGTCACGGGCCGCTCCATCGGCAGGTCGAAGCCGCCCTCGAAGATGGTCGCGAAACTGGGGATCCAGCGCTTCCCTTCGGGCGAGTTCAGCGAGTGCATCGACATGTCGGTCCGCACCGTGCCGGGGCCCATGGCGAACACCGCCACGCCGTGCGGGCGCAATTCCATCGCCAGCGACTCGGAAAACCGCGCCAGCCCCGCCTTGGCCACGCCGTAGGCGGAATAGTGCGGCGTCGGGATCATGCCGGTGACCACGTTGACGATGCGCCCGCGGCGGCGCGCCACCATGCCCGGCAGCACCGCCCGCGCGCAGATCGCCGGGCCGGCCAGGTCGATGTCGATCGTCTCCCGCCAGGCGGCGATCGGGGTCTCCCAGAACGGCGCGATGGGGCCCACGACGCCGGCGTTGTTGACCAGGCCGTCGACGGGCCCGAACTCCGCCTCGACGGTCGCCACCGCCCGGGCCACGGCGTCCACATCCGTCACGTCGGCGACGACGCCGCTGGCGTAGCCCCCAGCCTTGACGATGGTCCGCGTGACCTCTTCCACGTGCGCCGGCGTGCGCGCCAGCACGCCCACGCGCGCGCCCTGCGCCCCCAGCGCGAGCGCAATACCGCGTCCGATGCCGCGTCCCGCCCCCGTCACCAGCACCACGCGCGCGCCGACCGCGCCCTCATCGCCAAGCTTTGTCATGGCGACAACATGCCCCGGCGTCGCCGGGCCGGTTGCGACGAAGTTCCGACAATTCCCGCCACTGTCCCGATGCCGGATTGCCCCGGGCGCCCCGCCTGCGTACTGCTTCTGGATGACCCCGGTGGCCGGTCATCGACGCGCGCTTTCGCGCCACGCACGGCGCATCGCGATCGTCGTGGCGCCGCCGGTGGACGAGCTCGACCTCGTAGGCCCGATCCAGGTGTTCAGCGCCGCCAACCGGCTGGCGGCCCGGCCGGTCTACAGCGTGATCGTCGCCACGGCCGATGACGACCTGACGGTGGCCGGTGAGGGCGGGCTGCTCTCCTTCGTGGCGCAGGCCCGGCTGGCGGACATCGAGCCCGACTTCGACTCGGTGCTGGTGGCCTGCGGCCTGGCCAGCCGGTCGCGGCGCGATCCGCAGCTGTCGGCCTGGCTGCGCGCCGCCGCGCCGCGCGTGCGGCGCTTGGGGGCGGTCTGCGTCGGAGCCTTCCTGCTGGCGGAAGCCGGCCTGCTCGACGGCCGGCGCGCCACGGCCCACTGGCGGTTCGGCGCGGAGCTGGCGCGGCGCCATCCCAAGGTGCGCACCGAGGCCGATCCGATCTGGGTGCAGGATGGCAACATCTTCACCTCCGCCGGGGTCTCGGCCGGGATCGACCTGGCCCTGGCCTGGGTCGAGGCTGACCTCGGCGCCGCGCTCGCGGCCGAGATCGCGCGCGAGTTCGTGCTCTTCCTGCGCCGGCCGGCCGGCCAGGGCCAGATCAGCGCGCCGCTCGCCGCCCAGGCTTCGGAAATGCACGCCGTCCAGGAGCTGCTGGTGTGGATCGCCGGCAACCTGCACCGGCGGCTGACGACCGACGTCCTGGCTGAGCAGGCCGGAATGACGGTTCGCACCCTGGAGCGCCGCTTCGCGGGCGCCGCTGGCCAGCAGCCCGCCAAGTACGTCCTGGCCGCGCGCATCGAGGCCGCGCGGCGGCAGTTGCAGACCACCTCGCGCAGCCTCGAGCAGATCGCCCGCGCCTGCGGCTTCGGCGGGGCCGACGCCATGCGCCGGGCCTTCCTCCGCACGGTCGGCATCTCGCCCCGGGCGCTTCGCCTGCCGCGGCCCTGACGCGGGACCCAGCGGTGCCGTCCTTGCCCGCCGCGCTGACGATCTTCCGGGGCCGCTGCGGCGACCGGAACCCCTACGGCATGGCGGGGGCCGAGCGGATGGGCGCGCGGCTCGCCGAGCCGCAGGCGCCGCTGGCGGGCGACTGGCGCGCCGAGCTGGCCGCGGCGCGGCCGGACCTGGGCCGGTTGGCCGACCGCCTGGACAGGGTGATGCGCGCCGGCCTCGCGCCGGTGACGACCATGGGCCGTTGCGCCGCGGCGCTGGCGACCCTGCCGGTGGTCGCGCGCCACTGCCCGGATGCGCTGGTGGTCTGGTTCGACGCCCACGCCGACTGCCACGCCCCTGAGACGACCACGAGCGGCTACCTGGGCGGCATGGTGCTGTCGGCCGCGGCCGGTCGATGGTCGAGCGGCCTGGGCGTAGGGCTCGATCTCTCGAGCCTGGTGCTCGTCGGGGCGCGTGACATCGATCCGCCGGAAGCCCGGCTGATCGCGGCCAGCGGCGCCGTGCTGGTCGCGCCCGGCCCGGACCTGGCCGCGCGGCTGGCGAAGGCGCTGAGCGGGCGGCCAGCCTATGTCCACCTCGACTGCGACGTGCTGCAGCCTGGTCTCGCGCCGACCGAGTACCGCGTCGACGGCGGCCTCAGCTTCGCCGATCTGCGCGAGGCCATGGCGGCGCTGGCGGCGACCCGGCCGGTGGGCGTCGAGATCGCCGAGTTCGAGGATCGCTGGGCCGACGACGGACGCCCGGCCTCGCCCGACGACCTCGTCGCCGCGCTGGAACCGCTGCTGGCCAGCTTCACCGGCGCCGCCTCGCCGCGCTAGACCGGACGCGTCGCGGCGTGTCATGAAGCGCTCACAGGGGACAGGCGGGTTTCGCCCCCTTCAATCGCATTGGTTTGGGGAAGCCAAAGCCGTCCATGCCTGACGCCGTGCTGACCGTGCGCAACGCCTCCAAGAGCTTCGGCGAGCGCCGGGCGCTGGACGGGGTGTCGCTGAGCGTCGCCAAGAGCGAGATGATCGCGCTGATCGGCCCCTCGGGATCGGGCAAGTCGACGCTGCTGCGCTCGATCAGCGGCCTGCAGACCATCGACGCCGGCGAGGGACGCATCGAGGCGTTCGGCGAGACGGTGCAGGCGAACGGCCGCATCAGCGGCAAGGTGCGCGAAATCCGCACCCGCATCGGCTTCATCTTCCAGCAGTTCAACCTGGTCGGCCGCCTGTCGCTGTTCACCAACGTGGCGCTGGGGTCGCTGGGCCGGATCAACCCCTGGCGAGGCCTGATGGGCCTGTGGCCGCCGGAGACCAAGGCCGCGGCCATGGCGGCGTTGTCGCGCGTCGGCGTGGCCGACTACGCCGGCCAACGGGCCAACACCCTGTCGGGCGGCCAGCAGCAGCGCGGGGCGATCGCCCGTGTGCTGGTGCAACGCGCCAAGATCATCCTGGCCGACGAGCCCGTGGCCTCCCTGGACCCGGTGTCGGCGCGCCGCGTGATGGAGAACCTGCGGGCGCTCAACCGCGAGGATGGGCTGACCGTCCTCGTCACCCTGCACCAGGTCGACTACGCCATGCGCTACTGCGAGCGCGTGATCGCGCTGAAGGCCGGCAAGATCGTCTACGACGGGCCCGCCGCCGGCCTTGAGAAACCCAAGCTGATCGACATCTACGGCCCCGAGTTCGAGGACGTGTTCTGGGAAGGACCACCGAAATGATCCGCCGCCGCCTCGTCGCCGCCGCGCTGGGCCTGGCCGCCGCCCTGTCGCTCGCCGCCTGCAGCGAGAAGCCGGCGAACACCACCGCGACGCCCAAGGAGCTCACCTTCGGCATCCTGCCGGCCGAGAACCAGGCCTCGATGGGTCCGATCTGGGAGCCGATGCTAGCGGACCTCTCCAAGCAGATCGGCGTGCCGGTGAAGGCGCGCTACGTCTCCAACTACGCCGGTCTGATCGAGGCCATGCGCTTCAACCAGGCGCAGATGGGCTGGTTCTCCGCCCTGCCAGCGCTGGACGCCGTCAACCGCTCCAGCGGCGAGGTGCTGGGCCGGGTCGTCGATGCGGGTGGGGAGGCCACCTACAAGTCGGTGCTGATCGTCAGGAAGGGCTCGGGCATCACCCTCGACAAGGTGCTGGCCTGCGGCAAGAAGTACTCGTTCGGCATCGGCGACCCACAGTCGACATCCGGCACGCTGGCCCCGATGGCCTACCTGTTCACGCCGAAGAACATCGACCCCACTACCTGCTTCTCGACCGTGAAGTCGGCGAGCCACCAGGCCAACGCCGCGGCCGTCGCCAACGGCGTGCTGGACGTGGCCACCAACAACACCGTGGGCCTGCTGTTCTACAAGCGCGACACGCCCAAGATCGGCAACGCCGTGGACGTCATCTGGACGTCGCCGCCGCTGCCGGAGTCCTCGATCATCGTGCGCAAGGACCTGGATCCGGCGATCAAGGAGAAGATGCGCCAGTTCTTCCTGACCTACGGCACGGCGCAGGGTCCGGAAGGCGATCGCCAGCGCGCGGTGCTGAAGCGCATGGCCTACGGCGGCTTTAAGCCCGCCGACGACAGCTACCTCGATCCGGTGCGCGAGATGCAGGCGGCGGTGACCTTGGCCGAAGCGCGCAAGAGCGGCGACAAGGCCCGCATCGACAAGGCCCAGGCCGACTTCGACAAGATCCACGCCATGGCCGAGCAGAAGCGCGCCAAGGACCCGAACATCTGATGAGCGCCGCCGCCGACATCCCGGCCCCGCCGTCGCGCTCGCTCGGCCAGCGCGCGCCGGACCTGCTGGTCTGGGGCGCGGTGCTGGTGCTGCTGCTGATCGCCATCAAGCCGGTGGAGATGCACAACATCGGCAAGCTCTTCTCCAACTCGCAGAACATGCGCGAGTACGGCGCGGAGCTGATGCATCCGAACTTCGACAACTGGCGGCTCTACGTCGCGCAGATGTGGCTGACGATCCAGATCGCCATGTGGGGCACGGCGCTGGCGGTGGTGATCGCGGTCCCGTTCGGGCTGGCCTGCGCGCGCAACGTCTCGCCGGCCTGGCTGCAGCAGCCGCTGCGCCTGCTGATGAACCTGCTGCGCTCGGTGCCCGACCTGGTTGTCGGCACGCTGTTCATCGTGGCCGTGGGCCTGGGCCCCTTCGCCGGCGTCATGGCCATCGCCATCAACACCGGCGGCGTGCTCGCGAAGCTGTTCTCGGAAGCGGTCGAGGCCAGCGACCGCGGCCCGGTCGAAGGCGTGCGCGCCACCGGCGCCAACCGGCTGCACGAGGTGGTCTGGGGCGTGATCCCGCAGGTCGCGCCGCTGTGGACCAGCTACGCGCTCTACCGCTTCGAATCCAACGCGCGCTCGGCCACCGTGCTGGGCCTGATCGGCGCCGGCGGCATCGGCCAGCTGCTGTTCGAGACCCTGAACGCCTTCGACTACCACCACCTGTCGGTGATCATCATCGTCATCATCGTGGCGGTCACCCTGATCGACCTGCTCAGCCAGGCGATGCGGAGCCGATTGCTCTGACCAAAGAAGACGCCGCCGCAGGGGGGCTGCGGCGGCGTGAAGGTCGAGGGAGGCTGCGGCTAGTAGGTGAACTGCGCCCGCATCGCGAGGGCGTTGTAGGTCTGGCCGACCTGGGCGCCGGCGCCGTTCAGGCGGTTCACGTCCACATGCTGGTAGTCCAGCATGAAGCGGATAGCCGGGTTCAGGTACCAGTTGACGCCGACCGTCGCGATCTTCTGCTCGCCGCCGCGGATGGCGTCGAACACGGACGCCGTACCCTGGTTTCCGGCGTGGAAGTTCAGGTCCAGGTCTGAGTAGCGGGCCACCAGTTCCACCGTGCCGAACGTGCCGGCCGCGGGGTTCCAGTTGTAGGCCATCTTCGGCTGGTCGAAGCGCGCTTCGCCCGGGTTGTACGGGCGCGGCTCGCCGGTCAGCACCCAGGCGCCTTGCACGTACCAGCCGTTGAAGCGCGGGTCGGCCGGCAGGATCGCCGGGTTCGTCGCGTTGCGGCGGTCGATCTTGTAGTCGAAGTACTCGGCCTCCAGCATCAGGTTCTGGACGGTGGCGCCGAACTCGCCGCCGATCACCGTCACGTGCCGCGCGTCGATCGCGCCGGTGTCGATCAGGCGCGTGCCGTCGAGGCGCAGCTCCGGCCGGTCGCGCAGCTGGACCAGGTAGCGCGGGTTGAGGCCGCCGGCCGGGCCGGTCGAGTCGTTCGGCTGCAGCACGTACTGGACGTTCAAGCCGAAGTGCAGTTGCCAGTTGGTTGAGTCGAACGGCGCGAGCGCGACGCGCCCGATGAGGGCCGTCTGCTCGTCGAACGGCTGGGCCGTGGCGCCGCCGGTCGAGTTGATCGTGCCCACCGTGTTGCCGGTGATGGCGGCCGAGGCGAACCAGCGCGTGGCGATGCCGGCGTCGCCGGCGCCCCAGATACCGTTGCCGAACACCTGCAGGGCCGAGCGGCTGTCGCCGGCGGCCACGTTGCGGGCCACTTCGGCCGGCGAGGCGCGCTCCATGATCGGCATCTGGCTGGTGCTCTCCGCCGCCGCCAGGCCGATGTTGGGCTCGAAGGCGCCCAGGCGGATCTTCCACGGCTTCCAGCCGGTGTACTGGGCCCAGATCTCCTGGATGTGCCCGGCGTCCTCGCCGCCAGAACCGCCGAACTCGTAGATGATCGCGTAGTCGAAGTCCTTGAACACCTTGCCGTCGATACCGAAGCGGGCGCGGCGGAAGTCGGTGCCGTCGTTGAGGTCGCGGGCCGTGGTCACGGCCGGCAGGTTGCCCTTCTGGAAGTACTTGCCGGCGTCGAACATGACGATCGCGCGCACGTTGGCGGTGAAGCGCCCGTCGGCGGTGGCCATCGCCATCTTGCCGTTCGGCAGGCTCGGGATCACCGTCCCGCCCGAGGGCGGCGCCTGCAGCTGGATGATGCTGGCGTCGGAGGCGGCCTGGGCGGTCTTCACCTCGGCGACCTGCTGGTTGGCGCTCGCCACCTGCTGCTGCAGCTGGGCCACCTGGCCCTGGGCGGCGGCCTGCTGGGCGCTCTGCGCGTCGCGCATCTGGGCCATCTCGGCCTTCAGCTCGGAGACTTCCGACTCCAGCGCCTGCAGCTTGACGTCGCGAGGGTCGGGCCCCTTGGCGACGTGCCTGTGCTTGGGCGCCGCCAGCGCCACCGAAGCCGTGCTGGCCATCAGGAGCGCGATAAGCGTCGTTCGCGCGAGGCTTCGCACAAGCCCCGTCGTCTTGGTGTTCATCTGAGTCCCCGTCTCATGTTGCTGCAGTCAAGCTTGCAGGTCGAATGCGCGGGTAAACGCTCTGTAAGCCCCCGGGCACTTTCCCGGCGGGTCTAGCTCCGCCGGATGACGGCTAGCCGACAGTCTCGTGACAGGGGAATGACAACCTAGGCCGAGTCGCCGGGCCGCTACCGCAGGAAGTTGAACCTCCGGCCGCGGACGATGTCAGCGAGTGTCACAAAATTGCGAACCTCCGCGGCTAACACGGCCGCCAAGAGCGACATGGATGGGGCGCTCTTTTCAGGAGAGAACCATGTTGAAGAAGCTAGGGGCGGCGTTGGGCGCGGCCCTGATCGCAGGCGTTGCGACTCTGTCGGCCACGGGCGCGTACGCCGCCGGTGTGATCTCCGGCGCGGGGGCGACCTTCCCGCAGCCGGTCTACGCCAAGTGGGCCGAGGAATATAAGGCCAAGACCGGCACCGCTCTGAACTATCAGGCGATCGGCTCCGGCGGCGGCATCAAGCAGATCCAGGCGAAGACCGTGGACTTCGGCGCCAGCGACAAACCGCTGAAGCCGGACGATCTGGCCGCCAGCGGCCTGGCCATGTTCCCGACCGTGATCGGCGGCGTGGTGCCGGTGATGAACCTGCCCGGGATCAAGCCGGGCCAGGTCAAGCTGACCGGCGCGCAGCTGGCCGACATCTACCGCGGCGTGATCAAGAAGTGGAACGACCCGCTGCTGGCCAAGACCAACGCCGGCGTGACGCTGCCGAACCTGCCGATCACCGTCGTGCACCGCTCCGACGGCTCGGGCACCACCTTCCTATTCACCAGCTACCTCACGATGAAAGCCCAGCACTGGGCCAGCGAGGTCGGCGCCAACGACAGCGTCGCCTGGCCGACGGGCCTGGGCGGCAAGGGCAACGACGGCGTCGCCGCGTTCGTGAAGCAGACGCCCGGCGCCATCGGCTACGTCGAGTACGCCTACGCCAAGCAGAACGCGATGACCTACGCGCTGATGCAGAACAAGGACGGCAAGTTCGTCGCCCCGGACGCGAAGAACTTCTCGGCCGCCGCCGCCAACGCCAAGTGGCAGTCGGCGCCGGGCTTCTACCTGCTCCTGCTGGACCAGCCGGGGGCCGAGGCCTGGCCGATCACCGGGGCGACCTTCATCCTGATGCACACCAAGCAGGCGGACGCCGCCAAGGGTCGCGAAGTCCTCGACTTCTTCGACTGGTGCTACAAGAACGGCGACGGCACGGCCGGCCAGCTGGACTACGTGCCGCTGCCCGCTCCGGTGAAGGAGCTGATCCGCAAGTCCTGGGGCAAGATCGTGGGCCCGGACGGCAAGCCGGTCCACGCCTAAGCTCCCTCGCGCCGCCTCCCGCCGCTTGACCGCGGCGGGAGGCTCCGCCAGTGCTCCGCCACAGGGTCCCCGATGTCCGACGCCGCCGCCATCGCCGCCGGTCCGCCCAATCGGCGGTCCCAGCCTCGCGGCGCGGCCGCGGGTCAGATGTTCGAGGGCTTGTGCTTCGCCGCCGCCACCTTCCTGCTGGTGGCCCTGGGCGGACTGATCGTCTCGCTGGTCGTCGGCGGCTGGCCGGCGATCCACAAGTTCGGCCTCGGCTTCCTGACGTCCACGACCTGGAACCCGGTCACCGACGTCTACGGCGCCGCCGGCCCGATCGTCGGCACCCTGGTGACCTCGGCCCTGGCGCTGCTGATCGCGCTGCCGATCGCCGGCGGGGTCGCCTTCTTCCTGACCGAGCTCTGCCCCGGCCCGCTGCGGCGGCCGGTCGGCACGGCGGTCGAGCTGCTCGCGGGCGTGCCGTCGATCGTCTACGGCATGTGGGGCCTCTTCATCTTCGCCCCGCTGTTCTCCCGCTGGGTGCAGCTGCCGCTGATGAGCGCGGCCAAGCCCGGATCGCTGCTCGAGAGCCTCACCGCCGGGGTGCCGAACGGGACCGGGATCCTGGCCGCCTCGATCATCCTGGCGGTGATGATCCTGCCGTTCATCGCCGCCACGCTGCGCGAGTTGCTGCTGACCGTTCCCGCCGCCGTGCGCGAGAGCGCCTACGGCCTGGGCGCCACGACGGCCGAGGTCGTTCTGAAGGTGACGCTGCCCTACGTGCGCACCGGCGCCATCGGGGCCGTGATGCTGGGCCTGGGCCGCGCGCTGGGCGAGACCATGGCCGTCACCTTCATCATCGGCAATTCGCATGGCTTCCCGAAGTCGCTGTTCGATTCGGGCTCGACCATCGCGTCCACCATCGCCAACGAGTTCGCCGAGGCGACAACGCAGATGCACACCGCGGCCCTGATCTACCTGGGCCTGGTGCTGTTCGTGATCACCTTCAGCGTGTTGGGGCTCGCGCGGCTGATGCTGCGCCGGCAGGTGTCGCGGCTATGAGCGTGTCGGCGGCCAAGATCGCGCGGCGGCGCGTCACGAACCTCATCTTCGAGGGTTTCTGCCTAGCGATCACCGCGGTGGCGTTGATCGCGCTTGCGGCGATCCTCTGGACCCTGCTGCAGAAGGGCCTCGGCGGCATCAATCTCGACGTCTTCACGCGGTCGACGCCAGCGCCCGGCTCGCGCGGGGGCCTTGCCAATGCCATCACGGGCTCGGCGGTGATGAGCGTGCTGGCCATGGTGGCCGCGGTCATCATTGGGGTCCTGGCCGGCACCTGGCTCGCCGAGTATGGCGGAAACTCCGCATACGGATCAGTCGTGAGGTTCCTCAACGACGTCCTCCTGTCGGCGCCCTCGATCCTCGTCGGCGTCTTCATCGCCGAAGTCCTGGTGAAGCCGTTCCACACATTCTCGGGGTTCGCCGGCATCGCGGCGCTGGCGCTGCTCGCCATCCCGGTGATCGTGCGCACCACCGAGGATGTGCTGCGCCTGCAGGCCCAGACCCTGCGCGAGGCGGGCGTGGCGCTGGGCGCGCACTTCTCCTTCGTCGTGCGCAAGATCCTCTGGCGGGCTGCGCGCAGCGGCCTGCTCACCGGCGTCCTCCTGGCCTTCGCCCGCATCAGCGGCGAGACCGCGCCTCTGCTGTTCACGGCGCTGAACAACCAGTTCTTCTCGCTGGACCTCACCCACCCCACCGCCAACCTGCCGGTGGTCATTTTCAATTTCGCCCTCAGCGCCTATGACGACTGGGTCCGCCTGGCCTGGGCCGGCGCGCTGCTGATCACCGCGGCGGTGCTGGCCATCACCATTGTCGCGCGCTTCGTGGCCGGGGAGCAGAAGCGCCCATGAACACGCTGAAGGTCATGGATCTGGAAACCAGCGTCGCCGATGTGCCGAAGGCCGACGTCAAGGTCGACATCCGCAACCTCGACTTCTTCTACGGCAAGACGCACTCGCTGAAGGGCGTCTCGATGCCTATCAGCCGCAACAAGGTGACCGCGCTCATCGGCCCGTCCGGCTGTGGCAAGTCCACCCTGCTGCGGACGCTGAACCGCATGTATGCGCTCTATCCCGGCCAGCGGGCCGAGGGCGAGATCATGCTGGACGGCGAGAACATCCTGGGGCCGCGCACCGACCTCGCCCGCCTGCGCGCCAAGGTCGGCATGGTGTTCCAGAAGCCGACGCCGTTCCCGATGAGCATCTACGACAACGTGGCGTTCGGCGTGCGGCTCTACGAGAACCTCGGCAAGGCCGAGATGGACGCCCGCGTGGAGGAAAGCCTCACCCGCGCGGCCCTCTGGGACGAAGTGAAGGACAAGTTGCAGGCCCCGGGCCTCGGCCTCTCCGGCGGCCAGCAGCAGCGGCTGTGCGTCGCCCGCGGCGTCGCCGTGCGGCCCGAGGTGCTGTTGCTGGATGAGCCCACCTCGGCCCTGGACCCGATCTCCTCGGCCAAGCTGGAAGAGACGGTGACCCAGCTCAAGCGCGACCACACCATCGTCATCGTCACCCACAACCTGGGCCAGGCCGCCCGCGTCAGCGACTATACGGGCTTCATGTACCTGGGCGAACTTGTCGAGTTCAGCCCGACGGACGACCTCTTCCAGCGTCCCGCCACTCAGCGCGCCAGCGACTATATCACGGGCCGGTTCGGCTGATCCCGGCTACCAGCGCGCCCGCAGGCCCACCGCGAAGCTGCGCGGCGGCGCCAGCGTGTCGGTCCGCGGATCCGGATCGGCGGGCAGCGGATTCGGTTGGACGTTCGCCGTCCCGTCGGCCCCGAAATAGGCGCCGAAGATCGCGTAGCGGTGGTCGAACAGGTTGTCGATCCGCCCGAAAAGCTCCAGCCCTCGGCCCAGCGCGTAGTTCGCGTGCAGGCTGGCCACGGCATAGCCCGGCAGCTTCCGATCCTGCCCCGCCTCGTCGCCGACGCGGCGCTGGGCGCTGACCGCCAGGACGTCGCCGCCCACCGTCAGCCGCGACGTCACGGAATAGTCCGCGCCCATCTTCAGCCGCCCGGGTGGAATGCCGCCGATGCGGTCGCCCGGCGTCACGCGCACGTCGCCGTTGTCGTCGGCGAACGGATTGTTCGGCGCGGCGATATCGCCTGAGAAGCGGTAGGTGGCTTCCGTCTCGCTGGCGGCGATGTAGGCCAGCCAGCGCGGCGCGCGCCAGGTCGCCTCGGCCTCGAGGCCCTCGCGCCGGGTCCTGGGCACGTTGGCGAATGTGCCGCGCCCCTGGATCGCGCTGGCCAGCGCCACGATGTCGTCGGAGCTGTCGGTCCGGAAGCCCCCCAAGCGCCAGTCCAGGTGGCCGCCGACCGCATCGATCCCGCCGCGCACGCCGGCTTGCCAGGTGCGGTTCACCACCTGCTTCAGCGGCGGGTCGGCGACGAGCGCGTTCTCCAGCAGGCAGGGCCGCGTGGGATCGCTGCACGACAATTCCAGCGGCGTCGGCGCCCGATTGGTCTCGGCGTAGCCGCCATAGAGCGTGGCCCAGCCCGTGGCCTTCCAGGCAAGGCCTGCGGCGGGGTTCAAACGCTCGAAGCGGTGGCGGCCATTGAGGTCGGGGCTGGCGCCGGTCAGGTCGCGCGTGGACAGGTGCTGAGCGTTGAACCGGCCGCTCACCGTCAGGAACAGGCGCGGCGTCAGGTCGAAGGTGTCCGTGGCGTAGAGGCCGGTGTCCTCGACAGTGGCATGCAGTTCCACCGGCGAATAGGCGATGTCGCCGCCGGTCCTGATCACCACCCCCTCGCCGGGGACGCCGCCCTGCAGGCTGACACGCAGGTCGGGGAAGATCAGGGCCAAGGTCGAGTTCGACGAGAAGCGCACCCGGCTTCGCTCATAGCTGGCGCCGGCGGAGAAGACGTTGCCGTGGCCGCCCAGCGGCCCGTCGCGGGTGACGGCCAACGAGACGCCATAAGTCGCCGACTGCGTCTTCGTCCGGTCCAGTGTGCCGTAGGGGACGCCGTTGCAGAGCTTGGTCTGTCCAGTCACCAGCGGCGGGCAGCCGATCGGGGTCCCATCCAGGGCCTGCACCTGGAACGCCGCCGGGGGTGGCCGCACATCGCTCGGAAAGTCGTCGTCCTGCAGGCAGAGCGTGCCGAACAATGGATTGGCGGCGCTGCGGCTGCAGCCCTCGAAGTCGCCGTCGTTGCCGTCCAGATGCATCTGGCGGAATGAGCGCGCATAGACACCGCCCTGCAGCGACCAGGCGTCGTTCGCCTTCCACGAGCCGTTCAGCGCAATCAGGCCTGAGCGGTCCCGGGTTGTCTGCGAGAAGGTGTAGATGGCCGCCGGGTCGGCAGCGATCAGGTCCCGCGGCGTCGGCCCGACCACGCCCAGGCGTGTGTCGCCGCCGGCCAGGACCAGGTGCAGCTCGGCCGGTCCGCCGCGCCAGCCCAGGTCGCCATAGGCGCGCAGGGCCTGGGACCCCGATTGCGGCCGCCAGCCGTCCTCGTGGCCCCCGTCCAGGGCGATGTAGTGGCTCCAGGCGCCGGCTTCGCCGCCCAGCTCCAGCGAGCCGAATGCGTGGCCGAACGAGCCGCCCTGCGCGCTGGCCGCGCCGCCGGCGAAGGTGCGCCCGCTCTTCATCGAAAGCGCCACCGCGCCGCCCAGCGCGTTCAACCCGAACGCGGGATCTCCGGTGACCAGGTCGGCGCGCGCGATCGCCGCTTCGGGAATCAGGTCCCAGTTCACCGTGTCGCCGAACGCCTCGTTCAGGCGCACGCCGCCCATGTAGACCGCCAACCCCTGCGGGGTGCCCTGCAGCGGCGAGGCCGCGAAGCCGCGGAAGTCCAGGTTGCGCGCGAAGCCGTTGCCCTGCACGTCCGAGAGGCTGACGCCGGCGGCGCGCTGCTCCAGCGCTTCGGTGATCACGACGCCGCCGGCCCGGCTCAGGTCGGCGTCCCCCAGGGTCTCCACCGCCGCCGGCAGCTTGTCGGCGTCGACGCCGGGGCCGGACGCCGGGGCTGGCGTCACCACCACCTCGCGCACGGTCGGCGCCTCCGCGCCATCGCCCGCCCGGGCCTGTGTGGCAAGCGCCAGGGCTGTGGCGAGCGCGGCCGCCGCCAGGGGTGTTCCTGATGTCCTGCTCACGACGCCCGACTTAGCCGCACCCGATCAAATGCGAATGAGCGGACTGAAATATGGAACCTAGGCCGCTTCGGGGCGGCGTCGACGCACACGCGCAAGGCGGCGCAACCTGCGCCAGAACCGCGTCTTCTCCGGCTCCGGATAGGGCTGCAGGTTGCGCACGAAATCCTCGGCGCAGGCGCGCCAGGAGAACCGCTCGGCGAAGCGGCGCACGCCGGCCCGGTCCAGCTTCAGCGCCTCCAGGCAGGCCTCGCGCAGGCCCTCGGTGGCGCTGGTCGCCAGCGCGCCGGCGCCCGAGTTCGGGATGATGTCGATCGGCCCCGGCGCCGGATAGGCCGCCACGGGGGTGCCGCAGGCCATGGCCTCCAGCAGCACCAGGCCGAAGGTGTCGGTGAGCGAGGGGAAGACGAAGACGTCGGCGCAGTTGTAGGCGGCGGTCAGCGCCTCGCCGGACTTGGGGCCGGTGAACACCGCGTCCTTGTACTTGGCCTTCAGCTCGTCCAGCTGTGGGCCCGGGCCCACGACCACCTTCGTGCCCGGGAGGTCGAGGCCGAGGAAGGCCTCGATGTTCTTCTCCACGGCCACGCGGCCCACATAGAGGAAGATCGGCCGCTTGATGCTTTCGAAGACGTCCGCCCCGCCCTCGGGCCGGGGATGGAAGATCTCGGTGTCGACGCCGCGCGACCAGGCCGAGATGTTGCGGAAGCCGTGCTCGGTCAACTCGTCGCGCAGGGTGGGCGTGGCCACCATCAGCCGCCCCGACGGCTTGTGGAACCACTTCATGTACGCGTAGCCGGCGGCCAGCGGCAACGGCAGCCGCGCCGAGACGTACTCCGGGAAGCGGGTGTGGTAGCTGGTGGTGAAGGGCAGCTTCCATTCCACGCAGATGCGCCGCGCCGCCAGCCCGATCGGGCCTTCGGTGGCGATGTGGATGGCCTCGGGCTCGAACGCTTTGAAGCGCTCCTGCACCGGCTCGTAGACGCCGATCGCCACCTTGATCTCGGAATAGGTGGGCAGCGGGAAGGTCTTGAACTGGTCGGGGCTGATCACCTCGACGGTGTGGCCCATGGCCTTCAGCTCGGCGACCACGCGGGTGAGCGTGCGTACGACCCCGTTCACCTGCGGCTCCCAGGCGTCGGTGGCGAGCAGGATGCGCATCGGCCGCTGAGCGTCGCGGGGCGCGGTGATCGCTTCGCGGATGCGCGGCAGGGAGCGCTTGGGCTTCGGGGCAGCCTGGGCCTGCGCCACGGCCACCGCCTGGCTCTGCATCCAGGCCCAGAAGGCGCCCAGCAGCGCTTCCTTGGTGGGGTAGTAGCGGTAGACCGTCCGCTCGCCGACCCCGGCGTCCTTGGCGATCTCGGAGAAGCTCAGGTCCTCGAGCGGACCGGCCTCCAGCTGGCGGCCGACGGCGCGCAGGATCTGCTCGCGGGTCTCCTCCCGTTGCTTCTCGCGCAGGTTCGGGGTCAGAGCCGGAGGTTTCATGGCAGCGGGACTGTCATGAAATGACCTTGATCTGTCAAGCGTTCCGGCGAGGCTGAAAAATCAGGCGGCGAGCGGTCGAACGGGCGCCGGCAGGGCTGCGGGCGTCCGCACAGGGACCTGCGGTTTGGCCCACTCCAGGATCTCCAGCGATCCGTCGGCGTGTTCGACCAGGGCGGTGCAGCTTTCCACCCAGTCGCCGTCGTTGATGTAGAGGACGTCTCCGATCATCCGGCTCTCGGCCTTGTGGATGTGTCCGCAAATCACCCCGTCGACCCCGCGCCGGCGCGCTTCCTCAGCCACCGCCTGCTCGAAGTTCTCGATGAATTGCAGGGCGTTCTTCACCTTAACCTTCAGGAACGCCGAGAAGCTCCAGTAGCCGAAGCCGAGGCGTCGGCGGACCCGGTTCACCAGGGTGTTGGAGGCGAGCAGGGCCCGGTAGGCCCAGTCGCCCAGGAACGCCAGCCACCGCGCGTGCTGCACGACGCCGTCGAACTCGTCGCCGTGGATCACCAGGAAGCGGCGGCCGTCGGCAGTCTCGTGGATCGCGTCGCGCGCCACCACCACGCCGCCGAAGTGCACGCCGCAGAAATCGCGGATGCGGTCGTCGTGGTTGCCGGGCACGTAGATCACCGTCGAACCCTTGCGGGCCATGCGCAGGATCTTCTGCACCACGTCGTTGTGGCTCTGCGGCCAGTACCAGCCGCCCTTCATCTTCCAGCCGTCGACGATGTCGCCGACCAGGTAGAGCGTTTCGCACTCCATCTGGCGGATGAAGTCGAGCAGCAGGTCGGCCTGGCAGCCCTTGGTGCCCAGGTGCACGTCGGAAATGAACACCGTCCGGAAGCGCAGCGCTGCGGCTTCGGTCATGGAGCGGCCCCAACTCGCCCAATATCTGGCCAGCCCTTGGCCTGATTTCGTGACGGTTTCGCGAACCGCGCTTCTTCACTGGCGCGACAAAGCGCCTACCTGCTACCCAGTAGCCTTGAGCAGACCCTCCCCGGTCGCCCGAAAACAGGTCCGATGGACGCTAAGACGTATCCGGCGAAGGCGACGCCGAAGTCGCTGCGCACGCGCGCCCGCATCCTCGACGCGGCGATGCGGCTGTTCGCGGAGGTGGGCTACCACGCCGCCACCAACTCGGTGATCGCCGAGACCGCGCGCCTCACTCGCGGCGCGATGCTCTACCACTTCGAAGACCGCGAGCAGCTGGTGGAAGCGGCGATCATCCACATCGAGCTCAACCGCGCGAGGCTGTTCGAACGCGCCGCCGAAGCCTCGGCGGCCGCCGGGCAGGACGCCTCGGACGCCGCCATCGACGCCTACTGGAGCCTGCTGCACGAGGTCCCGTTCGTGGCCTTCGCCGAGCTGGAGGCCGCTGCGCGCACCGACCCGATGCTGAAGGCCCGCCTTGCCGCGGCCCAGACCGCCTTCGACCACGCCCAGGTGGGCGGCTTCGGCGCGCTGGCCCAGGCCGGCGCCGATCCCCGCTTCCAGACCAGCCGCGACCTGGGCCGCTTCCTGCTCGAGGGCCTGGCCAAGGGCGCCATGACCTACGACCAGCCCGGCCGCCAGGCGCGCCTCCTGGCGGTGGTCAAACGCGCCGTGCGCATGCTGAACCGCAAGGGCGACATCCAGGACCTCTGGGAAGCCTGAGCGCCCGCGGTTCACGCGGAAATTGTGCGTTCCGCGCTCGAAATGTGCGAATCCCGGTCGCCCTGCAAACCGCGACGCGAGCAACCGGCATCGACAACCGGGGATGTCCGGGACCGTGCGCGGTCGATGTGGGGAGTCTTGTGATGTCGTTTCGAGTTGTTCGCGGCGTTGTGGCCGCCGCCGCGCTGTCCGCGGCCGGGCTGGCGGCGTCGGGCGCCGGCGCGGTCGTCTTCGATCAGACCTTCGACCTGACCCAGGCCAACGTCACCGCCACCTCGGTGACCTCGATCAACAACACCGGCTTCACGCCGACGCTCAACAACGCTTCGCCGTTCATCGTCTCGGACGGTGACTCGATCGACTATCGCGTCCGGTTCGAACCCGGCCAGGGGCTGGCGTTCACCGGCGCGAGCGGCGACTTCGGCCTGTTCCAGATCGGGCTGGTGACCTCGGCCTTCGTGGCCATCGCCGGCAATCCGGACTCGACGCTTACACTGTTCGACACGACCGGCGCGGTGATCCGCACGATCCCGGTCAACGGCTTCACCAGCAGCCAGCCGAGGGTGCTCGGCGACACCTTCGGCAACATCGGCGTGCCGATCAGCGGGACCTTGGGCGGCCTTGAGTTCTTCAACCCGAACGTCTCCGGCGTCGGGCAGGACACCCACTTCACCGCCTCCGTCGTGTCGCTGACCGCGACGCTGGGCGGCTTCCAGGTGGTGAGCGTGCCCGTGCCCGCGCCGGAGCCCACGACCTGGGCCCTGATGCTGGCCGGCTTCGCCGGACTGGGCGCGGCGCTGCGGACGCGCCACCGTCCGGCCCGCGCCTAGATCAGGTCGCGCAAGGTCACCGTCGCGGATTGCCCCTGGCCGCCTCTGCGCAGGTCCAGGCGCACCTTCGTCCCGGCCGGCGTGGCGCGCAGCAGGCGCCGGGCGTCCGACAGGGCCTCGGGCCGGGCGGGCTGGCCGTCGATGGCGGTGATCACGTCGCCGGCGGCGACACCCGCCTCGGCCGCCGGGCTGCCGGCCGCCACTGCGGTGACCGCGAAGCCGTCCTCGGCGGCGTTGATCCACAGGCCCGAGCGGTCGAAGGCGCCGGCGTCCGCAGGCGGCGGCTGCAGCGGCTTCAGGTACATCACCTTGTGGGCGTAGTCGAAGGTGACCACGAAGCGCTTCAGGAAGCCTGAGCCGACGTTGCCCTCGTAGTTCGGATCGCTGATCGAGCCGCCCTTGGCCTCCGACAAGCCGGTCACCACACTCTTGCCGCTGACCGTGCCCAGCGTGAGCGAGGGCGTGCGCACCACGTACGAGCGGCCCGGGCCGCCGACGCCCCAGCCGGTGATGGTGCTGATCCCGGGCTTGTAGCGGGCCCGCAGGTCGAAGCGCGCGACCGTCGGGCTGGTCACGTCGATCTCGGCGCGCGAGCCGGTGTCGATGTCCAGCCGCGCGGGGATGTCGTCGATCTTGCCGCGCACGCTGGGCAGGTGGTCGTAGAAGACGAACGGCACGGCGGTCCCGGCGCCCTTCGGGTCGAACTTGGCGAACGGCCACAGCGTCATTGTCTGCGCGCCGTAGTCGATGCGCACGGCGAAGCGGGCGAAGACCTCGAAGCCCAGCATGCCGTCGACCGGGATGCCCTCGATCTCCTTGTCGTAGATCTTGGTGACGAAGGCGGTCTGGTCGGTCAGGCGCAGGCCGCCGACGGCGATTTCGTCATAGTGGGCGAAGCCGGTGGTCTCGGTCTTGTCGCCGGCTCCCGACGTCGTGCCTTCGCCGACCGCGTGCAGCCCGGCCTCGCGGGCGGCCTTGGGCGAGATCAGCGTGTGGCCGCCGGTGTCGACGATGAAGGTGTAGGGGCCCTTCCCGTTGACCGTCCCCTGCACATAGACGTGGTTGTTCAAGAGCCGGAACGGGAAGCTCACCGGCCCGCCGCCCACCAGCGCGCCGCCCTTCGGCGGATCGGTCGGCCGGGCGTAGGCGGCGAGCGGCCGGGCGGGCCCGAAAGCGATCGACGTCAGCGTCGCGGTCTCCAGCGCGCCGGGGCCCTGGCCGGGGTCGACCACCCGGCGGTGGGCGACCATCGCCCCGTGCTCGCGGCGATAGTCGGAATAGGTCGTGGCGAAGTGCAGGAACTGCTGCGGCTGGGCCGTGCGAGCCAGCAGGTGCGTGTCGGCGTCGAACCAGGCCTCGAAACGCTTGCCGCCCCTGGGCGTCACCGCCAGGTGGTCGGCCGCGTGGCCATCGATCGTCTCGCGGCCCACGTAGGCGATCTCGGCGCCGCCGCGGCCCGGCCGCCACCACAGGTTCGCGTTCAGATAGGCGGCGTTCACGGCCACGCGTATGCGGTCGCCGCCCTCCTGCGGCGTCGCCACGCCGGAGATGTCGCGCTGCCACGGCGTCTTGCCGTCGTAGCCGCCGCCCTCGTTCGCCGGCCCTGCGTGCTCACTCTCGGTGAACGCCCCGGTCGCCAGGTCGAAGCTCTGCTCGCCCTCGCCCACGAGTCCGCTCTCCTCGATGCGGTACCGGGCATGCACCGCGCCTGCGGCGGGCAACGCGCCGACCGCGGCGTGGTTGGCCGCCAGCACGGCGTCGGCGTTCCCGGACGCCGGCGCCGCCTGCGCGCCGGCGGCGCTGAAAAGGATCGCCGCACCGGCCAGAATCCGTCGCATTCTCAAGGCTCCGTCGCCACATAAGACGCACCTTGGTATCCAGGCTCGACATGGCCGGTCTTGAACGCACTTCACCTGCCGCCCCGCCGCTGCGCCGGGCCAAGACCGGCTGCATGCGCCACGGCCCGTTCGAGCGGCTGGCCCGGCACCGCCATCGCGAGCCCTTCGCCGCCGTGGTGCTGAGCGGCGGCTACGAAGAGACCGGCGACACCGGCCGCCACCGGGTGCGCGCCGGCGATGTGGTGCTGCACCGCGCGTTCGAGAGCCACGCCGACGCCTTCGGCCGCGGCGGCGCGCGGGTGCTGGTGCTGCCGCCGCCCGATGCCTGGGCCGGTATCAGTCGCGGCCGCGTCGATAACCCGGACCAGCTGGCCCGCTTGGCCGAACGCGATCCCGCCGAAGCGGTGGCGGCGCTGGCCGAGGCCTTCGCGCCCGCGCCGCAGCAAGCGCTGGACTGGCCCGACCGCCTGGCCCAGGCGCTGCGGCGCGATCCCGACCTGCGGCTCGCCGACTGGGCCGCCGCCCACGGCCTGCACCCGGGCAGCGTCAGCCGCGGCTTCCGCCAGCTCTACGGCCTGACGCCCCAGGCGTTCCGGCTGGTCCAGCGCACCCACCGCGCGCTGGAGGCTATCCTGGGCTCGTCGGGACCGCTCAGCGACATCGCCCAGGCCTGCGGCTTTGCCGACCAGGCGCACATGTCCCGCGCCGTCCGCCGCCTGGCCGACGTCTCGCCCGCGGCGCTGCGCGGAACGCTGCGCACGGTCTAGCCTCAAAGCAAAAGGCCCGGAGCTTGCGCCCCGGGCCCTCGCGTTCAGCTTTCGACGCCGGTTACTTGCCGGCGGTCGGCGTGGCCGCGCCGCTGGCCTTGGGCGGCTGGGAGGCGGCCTGCTGCTTGCGGCCCATGGCCTGCATGCGGGCCAGCTCGGCCTTGTCCAGCGAGCCGTCGTGGTCGGTGTCCAGCATGTCCCAGTACTTGGCGATCTGGTCGCCGACCTTACCGCGCAGTTCGGACTTCTGGATCTTGCCGTCGACGTTGGAGTCCAGCATGCCGATGAACTGGCTCTCGTTCAGCGCCTCGTCGTAGTTGACCATGTGCGATGAGGTCTCATCCAGCCAGCGGTAACGCACGGCCGTGTAGAGCATCTCCTCCCACGACTGGTCGCCCCACTTGACCTCCTTGCTCGGGTCCGGGTTGTGCGGATTGCGCTTGGAGTTGTCGTAGATGTAGTGGGCGATCAGCTTCGAGCCCGCGGGCACTTTGATCGGCTCGGCGAAGGTGTAATAGCGCTGCCAGCTGAAGTCGTAGCGCGGCAGCGACAGGATCAGCTTCTCCGTCCCGTCCGGATAGCGCAGCCACAGGTCCGACGACGCGCCGCGATAGTGGGCGTGCGGGAACGCCTGGTAGAGCAGGGCGTCCTTCGGGAACTCGATGTAGGCCGTCTCCACGTGGTGGCCGTCGTTCGCCGGAATGTCGATCAGCTGGTTCACGATGACCGAGTTGTGCATCACCAACCCGGGCTTATCGCCGTCCTTGTAGAAGTAGAGCGCGATCTGGGTGTGGTCGGTCGTTTCCTTGCCGAAGGGCGTGTAGTGCGCCTGGATGCCGATGGCGCCGCCCGGCGGGATGTAGGTCCCGACGTTCTTCGGCTGGATTTCGCTCTCGGCGCCGACCGCGTAGCCGCCGACCGAGACGCCCCACTTGTTTTCATAGGCCTGCTGGCCGGGCTGCGGCACGTCCTTCAGGTAGCCCGTGAGCACGTGGTGCACGCCCTGGCGGCTTTCGACCTTGATGGTCGTCGCCTTGAGCCACTTGCCTTCCTTCTCCGGGTTCGGGACCCAGGGATGCTGGTAGTCCACCACGCCCGAGGCCGGGATCGTGTAGGCCGGCACGTTCAGGATCAGGTCCGGCTTGCCCAGCGGCCATTCGGCGGCGACGTGCTGGGTCGCGCCCAGCGGATCCTTGCCCTCGCCGCGCGGCGCGCCGTTCTCGACCCAATGGACGATGGTCTTGATCTCGGCGGGGGTCAGGCTCTTGTCGTCGGAGAACTTGCCGATGTGCGGGTCGGCGTTCCACGGCGGCATCCGGTCGGTGCGGATCACCTCGCGGATCATGGGCGCGAAGCCCTTGACCATCTGGTAGTTGTCCATCGCGAAGGGGCCGATGCCGCCCTTCTCGTGGCAACTGATGCACTTGGCCTCGAGGATCGGGGCCACGTCCTTCACGTAGGTCAGCGCCGCGTGCTTCTTCTCCCGTTCGGGGAAGTCGACCAGGCAGCCCTTGGAGGGCTGGGTCGCCGCCGGAACGGGCTTGCCTTCCAAGAAGGCGCCGACCGCGTCTTCGGCGAAGTTCTTGGCCACGTTCTTCTGCACGCCATAGTCGGCCGCGTCGTTGACCGGGCCGTGGTAGACCACCTGCCAGGTCTTCGGATTGACGACGAAGACCTCCATGGTCCGCGTGACGCCCAGCGCCTCGCCGACCAACTGGTTCGAGTCCATCAGGATCGGGATGTCGATCCCGTACTCCTTGGCTTCGTCGGCGATCTGCTGGCGGCCGTCCTGCAGGTTGGAGTCGACGAGGAACATCTCGACGCCCTGGGCCTTGAACTTGTCGCGCAGCGCCTTCAGCGCCGGGGTCATGGAGCGCGCGATCGGGCAGCCGACGCCGGTCGAGACCAGCACGATCGCCTTGTCGTCACCCATCCGGTAGAGCTCGTGGGCCTCCAGCTTCTGGGCGTCCACCAGCATGAAGTTGTCGACTCGGGCCGGGATCGCCGAGGCGGCGGGGGAGGCCGCGGCCAGCGTATCCGAAGCCTGTCCGCCGGCGGCCTTGTCGGCCCCGACGCCGGTGGTGCAGCCATAGACAAGGAGCGCGCTCGCTGCCGCTCCCAACACGCCAAATCGAGCGATCGACATTCCTGTATCCCTCCCAGGACTGGCGGTTTCCGGCGCCGGCGTCGAAATACACGCGGCAGCGCCTACCAAGCGCTTAACTTAACACTGTTCAGCCAGGTGAATCCACTCGGCGCAGATTAGAAATTCGTCATGTGGCGAGGCTTTGACGAGATGCAAGCGCCGCCTTGACCACTGGCAAGCGCCCGCGACGCGGCCCATGGTGCGCCGGCGTCAGACGAGGGGGAGCGCATGAGTTTCGTCACCCGCCGCAAGGCCCTGCAGCTGGGCTCGGCCGAGACGGAGGGCTCGGGCTTGAAGCGCTCGCTCTCCTGGCCGCACCTGGTGGCGCTGGGCGTGGGCGCGATTATCGGCACCGGCATCTACACCCTGACCGGCGTGGCGGCCGGCCTGGCCGGGCCGGCGGTGATCCTGTCGTTCGCGGTGGCCGGGGCGGTCTGCGCCTGCGCGGCGCTCTGCTATTCGGAGATGGCCAGCCTCTCGCCACAGGCGGGATCGGCCTACGCCTATTCCTACATGACGCTGGGCGAGTTGATCGCCTGGATCGTCGGCTGGAGCCTGATCCTCGAATACACCTTGGTCTGCAGCGCCGTGTCGGTCGGCTGGGCGGGCTACGCCGCGGGGCTGATCAAGGGCGCGCACATCCCGATCCCGGACGCCTTCCTGTCGTCGGCCGGGGCCGGCGCGGGCGGCCTCGTCAACGTGCCGGCGATCTTCATCGCGCTGGTGGTGACCGGCATGCTGCTGGTGGGCACGCGCGAGAGCGCCACGGTCAACTTCATCCTGGTCTGCGTGAAGCTGGTGGCGCTGGCGGCGTTCGTGGCCTTCACCCTGCCGAACTTCGATTCCGCCCACTTCCATCCCTTCGCCCCGTTCGGCTTCGGGGCGCACGAGATGGACGGCAAGAAGTATGGCGTGATGGGCGCCGCGGCGATCATCTTCTTCGCCTTCTACGGCTTCGACGCGATCTCGACCGCGGCCGAGGAGGCCAAGAACCCGGCGCGCGACCTGACGATCGGCATCGTGGGCTCGATGCTGCTCTGCACGGTGATCTACATGGTGGTCGCCGCCTGCGCCCTGGGCGCCCAGCCCTACGACGTCTTCTCCAAGAGCCCCGAGCCGCTGGCCTTCGTGCTGCGCCAGCTGGGCAAGCCGGGCGCCGCCTCGATCATCGCCGGCGCGGCGGTGGTCGCCATGCCCACGGTCATCATGGTCTTCATGTTCGGCCAGAGCCGGGTGTTCTTCGCCATGGCCCGCGACGGCCTGCTGCCGCGCCAGCTGGCGGCGGTCGACAAGCGCGGCGTGCCCAGCGTCGTCACCATCCTGACCGGCGTGATCGCCGCGATCATCGGCGGCTTCGTGCCGCTGGACGAGATCGCGTCCCTGGCCAACGCAGGCACCCTGGCGGCCTTCATCGCGACGGCCTGCGCGGTCATGGTGCTGCGCCGCGCCTCGCCGCAGATCGAGCGGCCGTTCTCGACCCCGCTGGTCTGGGTGATCGGGCCGGCCGCGGTGCTGGGCTGCATCTATCTGTTCACCAGCCTGTCGGCGAAGACCATGGAGTTCTTCTTCGCCTGGAACGCCTTCGGCGTGGTGGTCTACCTGCTCTACAGCCGCACCCGCAGCCGCCTGGCGACCGCCTAGCCTCCTCTCCCCCGAGCGGAGCGAGAGAGGGAGAGGGAAGGGAGAGGGCGGCGCCCGCTGCGAAGCTTCTGCGGAGGTTCCCCGGTCTGACGTCGGATTTGCGGAAAGACAGAGCCGCCCTCTCCCTTCCCTCTCCCTCTCGGCTGCGCCGGGGGAGAGGATTTCCGAGCGGTGTGAAAACACGCCGCTTTGCGCTTACGGCCCCGGCCGCCTATCTCGGAGGCGGGCCGGCTTGGGCCCGTGGAGGGCTTGGGTGTCTGACGGCGGGACGATCGGCGGCGCACGGCCGATGGGCGGGCGCCCCGGCATGGGTCCTCCTGGGGGTGGTCCCCCGGGCGGCTTCTCGGGCGGCCATGGGGGCCGCCGCGGCGGGCCGGACCTGACCACCGGGCCGATCGGCAAGACGCTGATCGCCTTCGCGCTCCCGGTGCTGGGCTCCAACATCCTGCAGTCGCTGAATGCGACGGCGAACATGTTCTGGGTCAGCCGGGTGCTGGGCGAAGCCGGCGTCACCGCGATCAACAACGGCAACCAGATCTTCTTCATGATGATCGGCCTGGCGTTCGGCGCGACGATGGCGGCGAACATCCTGATCGGCCAGGCGATCGGCGCCCGCGACGAGGCCGGCGCCCATAGGGTCGTGGGCACGGCCACGACCTTCTTCGCCTTCATCTCGGTGGCGATCGGCGTCGCCGGCGGACTGCTGACGCCGCACATCCTGGACGCCATGAAGACGCCGCCCGACGCGCGGGCTGACGCCATCGCCTACCTGCGGGTGATCTTCGCGGCGATGCCGTTCGTCTTCTTCTTCAACTTCGTGATGATGGCCCAGCGCGGCACGGGCGACAGCCGCACGCCGTTCTACTTCGCCCTCCTGCAGGTGGGCCTGGACATCCTGTTCAACCCGCTCTTGCTGATGGGCCTGGGGCCGTTTCCGAAGATGGGCATCGCGGGCTCGGCGACCTCGACGCTCATCGCCCAGACCGTGACGCTGACGCTGATGGTCGCCCACCTTTACCGCAAGCGCTCGATCCTGGTGCTGCGGCCATCCGAATGGCGGCTGCTGCTGCCGGACGTGAAGATCATCTGGACGCTGCTCTTCAAGGGCTTCCCGATGAGCCTGCAGATGGCGGTGATCAGCCTGGCGGCGATCACCATGCTTTCGCTGGTCAACCGCTACGGCGTGCACACCTCCGCGGGCTACGGCGCAGCCTCGGCGTTCTGGACCTACGTGCAGATGCCGGCAATGGCGCTGGGCGCCGCCTGCTCGTCCATGGCCGCCCAGAACGTGGGCGCCCAGCGGATGGACCGCGTGGAGCAGGTGGCGCGGACGGGCGCGCTCTACGCGATCCTGTTCACGGGGCTTCCGGTCCTGGCCCTGGAGTTCGCCGACCCGGTCTTCCTGCAGGCCTTCCTGCCGGCCACCAGCCCGTCGCTGCCGATCGCCGTGCACATCAACCACTTCGTGCTCTGGGGCTTCATCCCCTTCGGCATCGCCTTCATCCTATCCGGCATCGTGCGGGCCACCGGCGCTGTGTGGCCGCCGTTGATCGGCATGGTGCTCTCGCTCTGGGGCGTGCGCGTGCCGCTGGCCTCGCTGCTGGAGCCGCACCTGCATGCGGACGCCATCTGGATCGCCTTCCCGGCGGGCAGCCTCACGACGCTGCTGCTGGCGGCGGCCTACTATCTCTACGACGGCCCGCTGGGCTGGCGGCGTGCGCGCATGCTGGACTTCACGCCCAGCGCGGACGCGCCCGACACCGGCCTCGGCCAGCCGATGATGGACGAGAGCGAGGCCATCATCGCCGAGGAAGAACGCGAGCTCGCGGCTAAGCAGTCTCCATCAGCGCCGAATAGACCAAAGTCCGAAGCTCCCGCCGAATAGGCCACGTGGACGACGGCATCAGCTGGGTCATGAAGACCGCGGTGACCTTCTCCACCGGATCGACCCAGAAGGCGGTCGACGCCGCCCCGCCCCAGTAGAACTCGCCCTTGGAGCTGGGCAGCAGGGTCTGGGCCGGGTCGAACACCACGGCGAAGCCCAGGCCGAAGCCGATGCCGGCGTAGGTGCTCTCCGAGAACAGCGAGCGCGACAGCTGCGTCAGGTCCTGGCCGCCCGGCAAGTGGTTGGCAGCCATCAATCGGACGGTCTTTGGCGCCAGGATCCGCGCACCCTCCAGCTCGCCCTCGTTCAGCAGCATGTTGGCGAAGCGCATGTAGTCCGCGGCCGTCGAGACCAGCCCGCCGCCGCCGGACTCCAGCTTGGGCGGGGCGAGGTAGGGACTCTTCGTCGGGTCGTCGTTCAGGGTCAGGCCGCCGGTGGCCTTGGCCTGCAGGTTCATCGGGCCGTCGGGACTGGCGCTGTAGCAGGCGGCGAAGCGGCCCTTCTGGTCGTCGCGGACGAAGAAGCCGGTGTCGGCCATCTTGAGTGGATCGAAGATGCGCTCCTGGAACACCTGGCCCAGCGGCTTGCCGGCGACCTTCTGCACCAGGTAGCCGCAGACGTCGGTGGAGACCGAGTAGTTCCACGCCTCGCCCGGCGAGAACTCCAGCGGCAGCTTCGCCAGCGCGTCCACGAACCCTTCGAGGTCGAGCCCGCCGTGCGCCTCGCCCAGCTTCAGCTTGCGGTAGGCCGCGTCCACGTTGGTGCGGCTTTGGAAGCCGTACGTCAGCCCGGACGTGTGGCGCATCAGGTCGACCACCTGCATCGGCCGCGCACACGGCGTGGTCATGTACGGCCCGACGCCGGCGGCGTAGACGCTGAGGTCCTTCCAGGCCGGGATGTGCTTAGCCACCGGATCTTCCAGGGCGATCAGGCCTTCCTCGACCAGGCTCATCAGCGCCACCGAGGTGACTGGCTTGGTCATCGAGTAGATGCGGAAGACCGTGTCGTCGGTGAGCTTCGTCCCGCGCTCGACGTCGCGATTCCCCAGCACCGTCTCGTGGACCACCTCGCCATGCCGGGCCAGCAGGAACTGGGCGCACGGGAGGCGGCCCGAGTTCACATACTTTTCGGTCAGGAACCGATCGATCCGCGCCAGCCGCTCGGCGGAGAATCCCGGGGATTTGCTGCGGCTGATCTGGTTCATGGCACGCGTCTCCAACAGGGCTTGTCGCCAATAGTCCTTGCCTTCCGCGCTGTCGCAAGGCCGACGATGGCCGAGGGAGGCCCGCCATGGACACCGTCAGCACCGAGACCCACGGGCGCACGCTCGTCGTCACCATCGAGCGGCCGGCCGCGCGCAACGCCGTCGATGGCCCGACGGCGCGCCAACTCTACGACGCCTTCAAGGCGTTCGACGCCGACAAGGGCCTGGACGTCGCCATCCTGCAGGGCCGCGACACCGGCTTCTGCGCCGGCGCGGACCTGAAGGGTGTCGCCGAAGGCCGCGGCAACCGGGTCGAGCGCGAGGGCGACTTCGGGCCGATGGGCGTGACCCGCCTGCGCCTGGGCAAGCCGGTGATCGCCGCGGTCGAAGGCTATGCCGTCGCCGGCGGTCTGGAGGTCGCCTGCTGGTGCGACCTGCGCGTGGCCGCCGAGGGGGCGGTGTTCGGCGTCTTCTGCCGCCGGTTCGGCGTGCCGCTGATCGACCTCGGCACCGTCCGTCTGCCGCGCCTGATCGGCGCCAGCCGCGCCATGGACCTTATCCTCACCGGCCGGCCCGTCCCGGCCGAGGAGGCGCACGCCATGGGTTTGGCCAACTACCTGGCGCCGAAGGGCGGGGCGCTCGCCAGGGCGCTGGAGATCGCCGAGCAGCTCTCGGGCTTCCCGCAGCTCTGCATGCGCAACGACCGCCTCTCGGCGCTCGCCCAATGGTCGTTGGACTGGGACCAGGCCACTGCCCACGAGATCGAGCTGGGCATGGAGACCCTCCGCTCCGGCGAGACCCAACGCGGCGCGGCCCGCTTCGCCGCGGGCGAAGGGCGAGGCGGCAAGTTCTAGGGCCTCCTCTCCCACGCTGCGCGCGGGAGAGGGCAGGGTGAGGGCCGGCTGGGACCGGTCGGCTGGCTCCAGATGACAGCGCGAGGGCCCTTGGGCCGTCATCCGGCGTGGTTCGCTCGCACGAGCCGGCCCTCACCCCACCCTCTCCCGAGCTCCCGCTCGGGAGAGGAGGTCGAAGTTGCCTAATCCAAACGCCCGTTTGATAATGCCAACCAGCTCAAAACGTACCGCATGTTCGAAAACCAAGAGCTGGGAGACCGCGCATGGCCTGGGATTTCGAGACCGATCCTGAGTTCCAGAAGAAGCTCGACTGGATCGAGGCCTTCATGGCCGACGAGGTCGAGCCGCTCTCCCACCTCGGCATGGCCGTCTACGGCCGCGTCGGGCGCGAGAAGTTCATCAAGCCGCTGCAGCAGAAGGTGAAGGACCAGGGCCTCTGGGCCTGCCACCTGGGGCCGGAGCTCGGCGGCCAGGGCTACGGCCAGCTGAAGCTGGGCCTGATGAACGAGAAGCTGGGCCGCAACGGCCTGGCGCCCACGATCTTCGGCTGCCAGGCGCCTGATTCCGGCAACGCCGAAATCATCGCCCACTACGGCACCGAGGCGCAGAAGGCGGAATACCTCTGGCCGCTCTTGAACGGCGAGATCCGCTCGGCCTTCTCGATGAGCGAGCCCACCGGCGGCTCCGACCCGCTCACCTTCAAGACCCGCGCGGTGCTGGAGGGGAACGAGTGGGTGATCAACGGCGAGAAGTGGTTCTCCACCAACGCCCAGTACGCCAAGGTGCTGGTGCTCTACGCGGTCACCGACCCGGACGCCAAGGACCCCTACAAGCGCACCTCGATCTTCCTGGTGCCCACCGACACGCCCGGCGTGGAGATCATCCGCAACGTGGCCGTGGGCGCGGGCGGCGAGATCGGCGGCGGCAACGAGGGCTACGTCCGCTACAACAACGTGCGCCTGCCCTACGACGCCCTGCTGGGCGAGCGCGGCGCGGCGTTCGTGATCGCCCAGGTGCGGTTGGGCGGCGGACGCGTGCACCACGCCATGCGCACGGTGGGCGCCTGCAAGAACGCGCTGGACCTGATGTGCAAGCGGGCCGTCAGCCGCACCACTCGCGACGGGCGGCTATCCGACCTGCAGATGGTCCAGGCCGACATCGCCGACAGCTGGATCCAGCTCGAGAGCTTCCGCCTGATGGTGCTGCGCACCGCCTGGCTGATCGACAAGCACAAGGACTACCAGATGGTCCGCAAGGACATCGCCGCCATCAAGGTGATGATGCCCAAGGTCTACAACGACATCGCCACCAAGGCCGCCCACCTGCACGGCGCGCTGGGCGTCTCCAACGAGATGCCGTTCATGCACATGGTGACGAGCTCGCTGGTCATGGGCATCGCCGACGGCCCGACCGAAGTGCACAAGGTCACCCTCGCCAAGCAGGTGCTGAAGGACTACGCGCCCGACAACGACCTCTTCCCCAGCTACCACATCCCCAAGCTGCGCGAGGAAGCCAAGAAGCGCTTCGAGAAGGAGCTGGACGAGGTGAAGACCGCCTATGCGAAGGGGCGGGCGAAGGGGAGCGCCTAGCCCTTCAACTTATCAAGGTTCATATTCACCCGTCATCCCGGACGGCCGCAGGCCGATCCGGGACCCAGCCGCTCAGATCCATCGGCCGCACCGGCGGCGCGTCGAGTTTTGAGCTGCTGGGTCCCGGCTCTTCCGCCCGCCTTCGCGGGCGTCCGGCCGGGATGACGGGATTTGATTGGAGTCATTGAGTTGTCCGAAGCGTCCGCGCCCATCTGGCCCGTGATGACCATCGCCGAGGCTCATGCCCAGCTGACCGGGCCCGGCGGCCGGTTCGAGATCGCCCAGGTCCCGATCCGCGGCATCCTGACCAAAGTCTGGAAGAACGCGCCGCCCACCCTGCGCGACGTGTTCCTGAACGGGCGCAGCTACCCGGACCGCGAGTTCCTGGTCTACGAGGACGACCGGGCCACCTTCGACAGCTTCGGCCGCGCCACCGCGACCCTGGCCGCCCAGCTGGTCGCCGACGGCGTGAGGAAAGGCGACCGGGTCGCGGTGATCATGCGCAACCTGCCGGAGTGGCCGGTGGCCTTCTTCGCCGCGGCGCTGACCGGGGCGATCGTCACGCCGCTGAACGGCTGGTGGACCGGCCCAGAACTGGAATACGGCCTGGCCGACTCCGGCACGAAGATCGTCATCGGCGACGAGGAGCGGCTGGAGCGCCTGGACCCGCACCTGGCCCGCCTGACGGGCGTCGAGAAGATCTACGTCACCCGCCAGACCCGGCCGCACGCCGATCCGCGGGTCCACCGGCTCGAGGATGTAATCGGCGCCGTCAACGACTGGGGCAAGCTTTCCGACCCGCCGCTGCCCGACGTGGAGCTGGGGCCGGAGGATGACGCCACCATCCTCTACACCTCCGGCACGACCGGTAAGCCCAAGGGCGCGCTCGGCACCCACCGCAACATGACCACCAACATCGGCTCCGGCGGCATCTCGGCAGCGCGCTCGCTGCTGCGCGCCGGCCAGCCGCTGCCGGAGGCCGATCCGCACAAGCTGCCGCAGCGGGTAGGCCTTCTGGTCGTGCCGCTGTTCCACGCGACCGGCCTCTCGGCCACGCTCGGGCCCAGCCTGAACGCCGGCGGCAAGATCGTGCTGATGCGCCGCTGGGACGCCGAGCAGGCCATGCAGCTGATCGAGCGCGAGAAGGTGCAGTCCACCGGCGGCGTGCCCACCATCGCCTGGCAGCTGATCGAGCATCCGGCGCGGGCCAAGTACGACCTCTCCTCGCTGCTCAGCGTGGCCTACGGCGGCGCGCCGTCGGCGCCGGAGCTGGTGCGCAAGATCGCCGAGGTGTTCCCGGGCTCCGCCCCCGGCAACGGCTGGGGCATGACCGAGACGACGGCCACCTTCACCAGCCACCTTGGCCAGGACTACCTGAACCGCCCCGACAGCGCCGGCCCCGCCGCGCCGGTGGGCGAGATGCAGATCCGCGATCCGGCCGACGGGGTCACCGTCTTGCCGGTGAACGCCGTGGGCGAGCTCTGGTGCAAGGGCCCGCAGGTGGTGAAGGGCTACTGGAACAAGCCGCAGGCCACCGCCGAGACTTTCGTCGACGGCTGGCTGCGCACCGGCGACCTGGCGCGGATCGACGAGGAGGGCTTCCTCTTCATCATCGACCGGGCCAAGGACATGCTGATCCGCGGCGGCGAGAACATCTACTGCGTGGAGGTCGAGAACGTCCTGTACGAGCACCCGGAGGTGATGGACGCCGCCATCGTCGGCATCCCCCACAAGACCCTGGGCGAGGAGCCGGGCGCGGTGGTGCACCTGAAGCCGGGCGGGACAGCCGACGAGGCGGAACTGCGCCAATGGGTGCGCGAGCGGCTTGCGGCCTTCAAGGTTCCGGTGAAGATCGCCTTCTGGCCCGAGACCTTGCCCCGCAACGCCAACGGCAAGATCCTGAAGACGGAGCTGAAGAGCGTGTTCGCCCCGGAAAAGGAGACCGCTTGAACGCGCCCTACATCATAGGGATCGGCGGCACGCCGCGGGCCGGCTCGTCCACGGAGCGGTCGCTGGCGATCGCGCTGCGGGCCGCCGAAGAGGCGGGCGCGAAGACCAAGCTGTTCGGCGGCGCCTTCCTCGAGCGCCTGCCGCACTTCAACCCTGGCCCGTCGGGCCCCAGCCCCGAGCAGGCGGAACTCACCGAGGCGGTGCGCAAGGCCGACGGGATCATCCTGGCCACGCCCGGCTACCACGGCTCGCTCTCGGGCGTCGTGAAGAACGCGCTGGACACCCTGGAGCTCACCCGCACCGACGAGCGGCCCTATTTCCACGGCAAGCCGGTGGGGATCATCATCACTGCGGACGGCGCCCAGGCCGGCGGCACGACCTTGATGGCGGTGCGGGCCATCATACATGCCATGCGCGGCTGGCCGACGCCGTTCGGGGCGTCGCTCAACTCGTCGAACCTGTTCGGGTCCGACGGCGAATGCCGCGAGGCCAAGGACGCCTGGCAGATCGCCACCGTGGCCGAACAGGTGATGGAGTTCGCCCGCATGCGCGACGCGCTGAGCCTCGGAGCCCCCGTTTGAAGGTCTTAGGTCTATGAAGCGGCCCTACCTGGTCGGCGGCGATCCGCCGGCCGAGGATTCGCTGACCGGGGCGATCAGCCCGATCGAGGACATCCTCGAGGACGCCCGCAACGGGCGGCCCTACATCCTGGTCGACGCCGAGGATCGGGAGAACGAGGGCGACGTCATCATCCCGGCGCAGTTCGCCACGCCCGAGCAGATCAACTTCATGGCCAAGCACGCGCGCGGCCTGATCTGCCTCAGCATCACCGCCGAGCGGGCGCGCCAGTTGCGCCTGCCGCCCATGGCGTCGGACAACCAGTCCGGCCACGGCACCGCCTTCACCGTCTCCATCGAGGCGCGCGAGGGGGTCACCACCGGCATCTCCGCCCACGACCGGGCGCACACGGTCGCCGTCGCCGTCGACCCGACCAAGGGCCCGGACGACATCGTCTCGCCCGGCCACGTCTTCCCGCTGGTGGCCAAGGACGGCGGCGTCCTGGTCCGCGCCGGCCACACCGAAGCCGCCGTCGACATCAGCCGCATGGCCGGCCTGAACCCGGCCGGCGTGATCTGCGAGATCATGAAGGACGACGGCTCGATGGCCCGTCTTCCCGACCTGGTCGCTTTCGCCCAGCTGCACGGCCTGAAGATCGGCACGATCTCCGACCTGATCGCCTATCGCCGCCGCACCGAGCGCCAGGTGGAGCGGGTGCTGGACGTGCCGTTCAACTCGACCTTCGGCGGCCGCTTCCGGATGGTCATCTACCGCAACATGATCGACCAGACCGAGCATGCGGTCTTGACCAAGGGCCGGGTCGATCCCGACAAGCCGACGCTTGTGCGCATGCACCGCGTCGACCTGGCCACCGACATGCTGGGCGCGGTCGAGGCGCGGCTGGACTACGTGCCCAAGGCCCTGAAGGCGCTGGCCGACTACGACGGCGCGGCGGTCGCGGTTTTCATCCGCGATTCGAACCCGCACTGGCTCTCCGAGCGCTACGGCCAGCAGGCCGACCACTCCGGCGCGATCCTGCGCGACTACGGCATCGGCGCGCAGATCCTGCTCGACCTGGGCGTCCGCGACATGCTGCTGCTCACCTCGAGCCAGACCGTCCTGCCCGGCTCCGCCGGCTACGGCCTGAAGATCGTGGGCCGGGTTCCGCTCTAAAGTTCCTCCCCTTCGGGGGCGGTGGCGCGAAGCGCCGGAAGGGGCTTCCGCTCAAGCCGCGGACGAAGCCCCCTCAGTCAGCTGCGCTGGCAGCTCCCCTAAGGGGGAGCAACTTTCGCGTTCGCGGCGTTCACCGCCCATGCCCCAACTGCGCATCGGCTGTTCCGGGTGGACGTACAAGGACTGGAAGGGGCCGTTCTATCCGCCGAAGACGCCGGACGCGCGGCGGCTGGAGTACTACGCGTCGGTCTTCGACACCGCCGAGATCAACGCCAGCTTCTACCGGCTGCCGTCGGAGACGATGGTCGAGGGCTGGGCGCGGCGGGCGCCGCCGGGGTTCGTGTTCGCCTGGAAGGTCAGCCGCTTCATCACCCACAACAAGAAGCTGAACGACTGCGATGACCCCATCGACCTGGTGTTCGGCCGCATGGCGCCGCTGGGCGAGAAGCTTGGCCCGGCGCTGATCCAGCTGCCGCCGATGCTGCGCCGCGACGACGACCGCCTGGCCCGGTTCCTGGACCGTCTGCCGCCTGGGCGCGCGACCGTCGAGTTCCGCCACCCGTCCTGGTACGATCCGGCCGTCTTCCGCCTGCTGGCGGCGCGTGACGTGGCGCTCTGCATCTCCGACCACCATTCGGCGCCCTCGCCGTGGGAGGTCACCGCATCGTGGGTCTATGTGCGTGGCCATGGCCCGGGCGGCCGCTACCGCGGGCGCTATCCGGACGCCGAGCTGGCCCGCTGGGCCGAGACGATCGGGGCTTGGCGCCGGCGCGGCCTCGACGTCTACGCCTACTTCGACAACGACATCAAAAGCGCCGCGCCGTTCGACGCCCAGACGCTGATCGCGCTCACCAAGGCTGAGCTGTACGGCCAAGCTTCGGCCGCCTAACATCGCCCTGCGCGCTTGCGCCGCAAGGCCGGCCGGTTGTCGCCTGTTAACGCTTTCCGTAAAGATTTGAATGGGATGGGTGCTGCTAGGACTTTCGCATGCTACCCGAGCCCACGTCCGATCCCCTCGGCCTCGCCGCCACCGACGGCTTCGACGCCGGGCCGCTGGCCGCCAACTACCTGAACGCCGACCAGCGCTCAGGCGCCGCCTTCAACGGCAAGCCCAGCATGACCATCGACCAGGCGGCCAACGACCTAGTGGGCGGTTCGCCCGGCTGGTCCAGCGCGCTCGGCCAGAGCTTCACCGTCACCTACGCCTATCGGGCGACCGAACCCGCGGCCATGCCCAGCGACACGGCCGGCTTCAGCCGGTTCGATTCGGCCCAGATCGATGAGGCCGAACTCGCTCTGAAGGCTTGGTCGGACGTGGCCAACATCCACTTCGTGCGCATCGGCGTCGGCGACGCCGGGCCGGACGCCTACTCCGACAACGCCACCATCCTGCTCGGCAACTACAGCACCGGCGAGGACGGATCGGCGGCCTTCTCATTCTTCCCGGGCAGCACGCTGGCCAGCGCGCGGTCGGGCGACGTCTGGGTCAACAACTCGTTCGGCTACAACGCCTTCCCGACCGTCGGGAACTACGGCGGCCAGGTGCTGGTGCACGAGCTGGGCCACGCCATCGGCCTGGACCATCCCAGCGCCTACAACGCCGGCCCCAACGTCACGATCACGTACGCGACGGACGCCTCCTATTTCGAGGATTCCCGCCAGTACACGGTGATGAGCTACTTCAGCGAGACCAACACCGGCGGCAATTTCGGCGGGGTCTATTCGGCCGCGCCCCTGCTGGACGACATCGCCGCGGCCCAGCTCGAATACGGGGCGAACATGAGCACGCGGACCGACAACACGGTCTACGGCTTCAACTCCAACACCGGCGAGCCCTGGTACACGATCGGCTCCAGCGTCTCGAAGGCGGTGTTCGCAATCTGGGACGCCGGCGGCAACGACACCCTGGACGTCTCGGGCTACCACCAAGCCCAGGACATCGATCTGCGCCAGGGCGACTTCTCCGACGTGGGCGGCCTCACCGGCAACGTCGCCATCGCCAAGGGCGCCGACATCGAGAACGCCATCGGCGGCTCGGGCGCGGACTCGATCACCGGTAACGGCCTGGCCAATTCGCTGCAGGGCATGGCCGGCGACGACACCATCATGGCCGGGGCCGGGAACGACACGGTCGACGGCGGCTCGGGGCAGAGCTACCTGCGTGGCGAGGACGGCGACGACTCCATCGCCGGAGGCGCGGCGTTCGACGACATCAACGGCAACGCCGGGAACGACACCGCGCACGGCAACGCCGGCGACGACTGGGTGGTCGGCGGCAAGGACAGCGACGTGCTGTTCGGCGATGCGGGCGGCGACATCGTCTGGGGCAACCTCGGCGCCGACACCGTCGACGGCGGCGACGGGAACGACCAGGTCCGCGGTGGCCAGGGCGACGATTCCGTGTCCGGTGGGGCGGGCGACGACTACGTGTCCGGCGACCGCGGGAACGACACGATCAGCGGCGGGTCGGGCGCCGACCTCTTCCACGGCAGCCAGGACGCCGGGATCGACCGCGTGCTGGACTTCCACAGCTCCGAAGGCGACCGGGTGATGCTGGACCCCGGCACGACCTACGGCGTGAGCCAGGTGGGCGGCGACACGGTCATCGACATGGGCGGCGGCAACCAGATGATCCTGGTGGGCGTCCAGCTTTCGTCGCTGCCGCAGGGGTGGGTCTTCGAGGGCTGATGCGGCCTGCGCGCAACCGCGCCGCGCAATCTTCGGTTTCCCAAAACGGCGGATAGGGCCTATAGGAGAGCGCAACCGCCCGGCCGAAAGGCCGGGCGCCTTCGTTTCCGGACGTCGGGACGAAGGGGACGAATATCGAGCTGGAAAGAGCCATGAGCACCGAAATCCTGATGCCGAAGGCGACCGCCGTCTGGCTGGTGGACAACACGTCGCTGACCTTCGAGCAGATCGCCGACTTCTGCGGCCTGCACCCGCTGGAGGTGAAGGGCATCGCCGACGGCGAGGTGGCGCGCGACATCCGCGGCGCCGACCCGATCGCCAACGGCCAGCTGAACCGCGACGAGCTGGACCGCGCCGAGAACGACGCCAAGTACCGCATGAAGGCCCAGAAGAGCCGCCACGCGGAGTACCTGAAGCCGCAGAAGAAGGCGCCCAAGTACACGCCGGTGTCACGCCGCCAAGACCGTCCCGACGCGATCGCCTGGTTCGTGCGCAACCACCCCGAAGTGGCCGACAGCCAGGTCGCCAAGCTCCTGGGCACCACCAAGGCCACCATCGACCAGGTGCGCAACCGCACCCATTGGAATTCGGCCAACATCAAGCCCGTGGACCCGGTGACGCTGGGCCTGGCCACCCAGCTGGAGCTGGACGCGGTGGTCAAGAAGGCCGCCGAGAAGAAGGCCCGCGACGACGCCCGCCGCGGCGTGGTCGAGCCGGAAGGCCCGACCCTGATGCCGGCCTCGGAGACCGGCGTCGTCGAGGACGCGGCCCACGACGAGCCGCACGAGGAGCCGGTGCTCGAGGACGAGCACGAGGGCGCGGAGGACTGACCACACTCCGTCATCCCGGCGGAAACCGGGACCCAAGCTGAGTCTGTGTTGATGGTCACATGGCGCTCGAGAGCGTTCGGATCCGCATGGGTCCCGGCTTTCGCCCGGATGAGCGGGATTCAAATGTAAACAGCCGAGCGGGTGGGAGAGGCTCTCGGTCTCTCCCACCCTGGCCGGCGGGCTGCCGGCGTCAGCTCTCCCGTGACCGGGAGGGATCTCGTCGTCGTTGGAAGCTAGTGCAGCTGGCCGCGCAGGCTTTCCAACTCTTCCTTCAGCTTCAGCTTCTGTTTCTTCAGTTCCTGCAGTCTGAGGTCGTCGGCGGCGGGCCTTCGAAGTTCGTCCTGGATGGCGGTTTCGAGGGCCTGGTGGCGGGATCCGAGTTCACGGATCCTAGCTTCCAACGCCATGACGGATAGCCTCCTTGCTGTTGGACATTAAGAGTGAACACCCGCTGCGCGCTGCTGTCAGATCACATATGTTTGCAGGATCGCGGCGCGACCATTCCGCGGTCTGAACGGTTGGGGACCCTCAATTGATGTCCAGGACGGAACGCCCGCGGCTGGTGATCGGCATCTCCGGGGCTTCGGGGATCGCCTACGGCCTGCGCGCGCTGGACGCCTGCCGCGAACTGGGGGTCGAGAGCCATCTGGTGATGAGCAAGGCCGCCGCGCTGACGCTGGCCAACGAGACCGCGCTCAGCGCCGCCGACGTGGCCGCCCGGGCCGACGCCTTCCACAAGGTCTCCGACGTGGGCGCCTCGATCGCCTCGGGCTCGTTCAAGACGCTGGGCATGCTGATCGCCCCCTGTTCGGTGCGCACGATGAGCGAGATCGCCACCGGCGTGACCGCCTCGCTGCTCACCCGCGCCGCCGACGTGGCGCTGAAGGAGCGCCGGCCTTTGGTGCTGATGGTGCGCGAGACGCCGCTGCACCTGGGCCACCTGCGCAGCCTGGTGAAGCTGGCCGAGATGGGCGCGATCATCGCCCCGCCGATGCCGGCCTTCTACGCCGAGCCGGCCAGCCTGGAGGCCATCGTCGATCAGTCGGTCGGCCGCTGCCTCGACCTTTTCGGCCTCTCCTGGCGGCCGGTCCGGCGCTGGGGGCAGGACGTGGGCCCGACCGAGACGAAGGCCAAGACCTGATGGCGCCCCTCTGATGGGACTCTGGGACTGGACAATGGGGGCCTACGGACGCCCGGGCGCAGCCGAGACCTGCCTTCGGCTGCAGGACGAGCACGGCCAGATGACGTCCTTCCTGCTGTGGGCCGTCTGGGCCGAGACCGCCGACGCGGGCCTCCTCGACCGCGCCGCCGACGTGGCCCGCCGCTGGGACGGCCTGGCGCTCAGCCCGATTCGCGCCGTCCGCCGCGCGCTCAAGTCCCGTTTCGACGGCGTCTCCGACGACGCTCGCGAGGGCTTGCGCGAGGATGTGAAAGCCGCCGAGCTGCGCGCCGAGCGCGTGCTGATGGAGACGCTGGAGGCGATCACGCCGCGGCAGGGCGGCGCGCCGGCGCTGACGGCGCTGAAAGCCGCCTCGGCCGCCTGGGGAACCCCGGCGCCGGATCACGCGCTCGCCCAATTGGCCGCCGCACTGTCATAGAATCTGGGCTAAGGTCGTCCCGCTCATGAACGACGACGCCGACCCCGAGGAACAACAGCTCCGCGCCCGCCTGGTCGAGCTGAAGCAGGAGCACGCCGACCTCGACGCCGCCCTGCAGGCGGTCGCCCTCTCGCCGCTCCCCGACATGCTGCTGATCGGCCGGCTGAAGCGGAAGAAGCTCGGCCTGAAAGACGAGATCACCCGCATCGAGGACCAGCTGACCCCCGACATCATCGCGTAGCGCCTCCTCTCCCCGCGCGAAGCGCAGAGGGAGAGGCCGGAGAGGGCGGCGCCCGCATCCAAGTCTCTCAAATCTTGTGTCGATGGCCCTTGGCATATCGGCGGGGATCGCACAGCCGACTGAGCCGCCCTCTCCCAGCCTCTCCCTCTCTCGCTGCGCTCGGGGGAGAGGAGCTACCGCCGCTCGCGCTTCTTGGCGTACATCGCCTGGTCGGCCGCGGCGACGATCGCCTCGGGCTCCAGGTCCTGGCTGACCTCGCAGACCCCGAAGGTCAGGTGGATGGGCGCGGACCAGTCGCCGAACGCCAGCGGCTGGCCCTCAACGGCGCGGACCAGCGACTGGGCCTTGGCGTCGGCCGTGGCGGCGTCGGCCTGCACCAGGATCACGGCGAACTCGTCGCCGCCCATGCGGCCCACCACGTCGCTCTCGCGCACGTTGGCCGAGAGGCGCTCGGCCACCGCCTGCAGCACCGCGTCGCCCGCGGCGTGGCCGAAACGGTCGTTGACGCCCTTCAGGTCGTCCAGGTCGAAGTAGACCAGGCTGGCCGGCGCGCCATAGCGCTGGGCGAAGGTGCGGATGCGCGACAGCTCGCGCATCAGGGCCCGGCGGTTGAGCAGCGGGGTCAGCGCGTCGCGATCGGCCTGCTGCTCGCTCTCCTCCAGCCGCGCCTTCAGGCGTCCCACCTCGGTGCGCAGGTCGTCGATCTCGGTGACCAGGGTCTGCACCGCCGCACGGACCGCCGGCGTCAACTCGGCCTCGGGAACGCCCAGGAACTCGGCGGAATCGCTCGATGCGGCGGCGCGCACCTGCGCGCCGGCCTGCGCCAGGTTCCTCCGCCGCATGGCCGAGAACGGCTCGTTGCGCGCGCCCGTGACCTTCATGCCCCAGTGACCTTCATACGGGCGTCCGGCTGCAGAATCATGGCCCAGGTCCCCCCGTTAACGAATCTAGCCGTCCTGCATTGCCCCTGCAAAGTCGGCGCCTATACTCCGCGCCCTTCCGCTAGGGGGTCTCCGGGAAATGAGCGCCAAGGCCGCGCCCGTCGCCATCATCATGGGTAGCCGCTCGGACTGGCCGGTGCTGCGCCACGCCGCCGAGATGCTGGAGAGCCTGGGCGTGGCCTACGAGGCCAAGGTGGTCAGCGCGCACCGCACACCGGAGCGCATGTACAGCTTCGCCAAGGGGGCCAAGGCCGCCGGCGTCCGGGTGATCATCGCCGCCGCCGGTGGGGCCGCGCACCTGCCGGGCATGACCGCCTCGCTCACCGACCTGCCGGTGCTGGGCGTGCCGATCGAGACCAAGGCGCTGAAGGGGATGGATAGCTTGCTCAGCATCGTCCAGATGCCGGCCGGCATCCCGGTGGGCACGCTGGCCATCGGCGAGGCGGGCGCCAAGAACGCGGGCATTCTGGCGGCCAAGATCCTGGCGCTCGCCGATCCCGCGGTGGCCGAGCGTATCGCCGCCTTCGCCGCGCAGCAGACGAAATCCATTCCCGAGACGGTGGAAGACGCTTAAGGGGCGGCCCATGGCCTCCTTCCCGCTCGCGCCCGGCGTCGCCATCGGCATCATCGGCGGCGGCCAGCTGGGGCGCATGCTGAGCCTGGCCGCGGCCGAGCTGGGCTTCGACACGGTGGTCCTGGAGCCCGAGCGCGGCTGTCCCGGCGGCCGGGTGGCCGCCCGCACGATCGCCGCGCCCTATGACGACCCCGAGGCGCTGGCCAAGCTCGCCAGGGCCTGCGCGGTGGTGACCTACGAGTTCGAGAACGTGCCGGCCGCCGCGATCGACCGGTTGGTCGCGCTGGGCTGCGAGGTCGCGCCGGGCGCCCGCGCGCTCGCCGTCGCCCAGGATCGGCTGGAGGAGAAGACGTTCCTTAACGCCCACGGCGCGCCGACGGTCGCCTTCGCCGCGGCGTCGACGGCCGACGAGGCGGCGCAGGCTGTGGCGGAAGTGGGCGCGCCCGCGCTGATGAAGACGCGACGCGAGGGCTACGACGGCAAGGGCCAGCGCTGGGTGGAGCACGCCGCCGACGCGGCGGCCGCCTTCCAGGCCCTGGGCGGCGTCCCGGTGATCGTCGAGGCGGCCTGCCCGTTCGTGCGCGAGCTGTCGGTGATCGCCGCGCGCGGCCGCGATGGCGCGACGGCGGTCTATCCGTTGGCCGAGAACCACCACGAGGGCGGCATCCTGCGCCGCTCCATGGCGCCCGCCGGCGTCGCCACGGCCACGGCCGATCAGGCCGAGCGGATCGCGGCGCGCGTGCTGGGCGGCCTCGACTATGTGGGCGTGGTCGGCATCGAGCTCTTCGAGCTGGCCGACGGGTCGCTGCTGGTCAACGAGTTCGCGCCTCGCGTCCACAACACCGGCCACTGGACCCAGGACGGCTGCGAGGTCAGCCAGTTCGAACAGCACATCCGCGCCGTCGCCGGCTGGCCGCTGGGCCCCACCCAGCCCATCGCCCGGGTCGAGATGCTCAACCTGCTGGGCGATGAGGCCAACGGCTGGGCCAAGCTCGCCGCCGAGCCCGAGAGCCGCGTCCACCTCTACGGCAAGCGCGAGGCCAAGCCCGGCCGCAAGATGGGCCACGTCAACCGCGTGCGGCCCCTTTGAGCGGGACCGACAGCGCCGGCTGGTACGAGGCCAACGCGCAGACGTTCTTCGACCGTTCGGTGGACGCCGCGATGCTGGTCCAGCAGCAGCGGTTCGCCGACCTGCTGCCGCGCGGCGGCCGCGTCCTCGATGCGGGCTGCGGCGCCGGCCGCGACGCCAAGGTCTTCCGCGAGTGGGGCTTCCAAGTGGTGGCGACCGAGGCCGCGCCGTCCCTGGCCGAGCTCGCCCGCGCGCACGCCGGCGTCGACGTCCGCGTCATGACCTTCGACCAGATGGACTGGGACCGCGCCTTCGACGGCGTCTGGGCCTGCGCCTCGCTGCTGCACGTCACCCGCGCCGACCTGCCGGCGACGCTGCGGCGCCTGCGCCGCGCCCTGGTCCCCGGCGGCGCCTGGTTCATGTCGTTCAAGTACGGCGACCAGGAGCGCGAGTCGGGCGGGCGCTGGTTCACCGACCTCGACGAGGCCGGCGCGGAGCAGCTGCTGGCGCAGGCCGGCGGCCTGGAGCTGATCGAGATGGAGATCAGCCGCGACGTGCGCCCCGAGCGATCTTCGGACCGCTGGCTCAGCCTCCTCTGCCGGCGCAGCTAAGCGCTGGCGCCGGGGCGGCCCCTCGGCGATAGTGGCGTTCTCCAAGGGGTGGTGGGGAATGGCGGCGGTCGGCATAGAGACTGTTCCATTGGGGGTTCGGTTCGGGCCGACGCGCCGCCACAGCCTGCTGGCGCTGCTGGTCGTGGCGTTGATGTGCGTCATGTGCGCGCCGTTTTTCGCCGACCCGATCGCCCACAACGCCCCCAAGCCGCAGGCCGGCGTCGTCGATTTCACGCAGTGGGGACCGGTCGACCGGCCGGTGCAGCTGGCCGGCACATGGCGGATGACGTGGCTCAGCGCTCCCGCGCCCGGGGTCACGTTCGACATCCCCATGCCGGGCGACTGGCGCAACCGCAAGGTCGGCAACGTGACCCTGCCCGAGCCCGGCGCGGTCGCCTATCACCTGACGATGCGGGGGCTGCAGCCCGGCCGCTACACGCTCTACGCCACGCGCATCTTCGGGGCCGAGCGCGTGTGGGTGGACGGCCGCCTCGTCGCCCAGATCGGGCGCTTCGGCCTGACGCCCGAGACCACCCGCGAGGATTCCCGCGCGCTCGAGCTGACTTTCGAGGTCGACCACCCGCACGACGTCGACCTGCGCTTCGAGCTGGCGATGTTCCACTACGACTCGGACGGTTACGAGGAGCCGATGACCTTCGGCCTGGCCGGGCCGATGTCGCGCTGGATCGGGCTGGACTGGGTGTCCAGCATCCTGCAGGCGGCCACCCTGTTCCTGCTGGGCTGCTACGGCGTCGTGATCTTCGCCTACCGCCCCAGCGACCGGGCGTCGCTCTACATGGGCCTGGGGTGCCTGTCGCTGCTGCCGTTCGTCGGCATGCTCAGCCACGACAACCTGCTCCTGATCGCGATGCCGTGGATCGGCGTCGGCGGGGTGATGCCGTTCCAGTACACCACCAGCACCCTCGCGCTCGGCTTTGCGCTGGCGTACGTGCGCGCGCTGTTCCCGGCCGAGACGCCGCGCTGGCCCTACTGGGTGCTGCAGGTCGTCATGTTCGCCCGCTTCCTGGTCTACGCCGTCGTCGGCGCGGCCGGGGCGCAGACCCTGCTCGGCAACATCGCCCGCTATTCCAGCCCCTTCCGGGTCATCGGCCTGGTCTTCGTCCTGGGCGTCGTCATCGCCGCGGTGGTGCGCAAGCGCGAGGGCGCGGTCATCTTCCTGATCGGCCTCGGCGGCTTCATCTCCACGTTGATCTATTCCGACCTGTCGACGAACTCCGAGCATCTGCCGCGCATCACCAGCATCCGGCTGCTGCCCATCGGGGTCCTGCTGCTGATCTTCTCGCAAATGGTGCTGCTGGCCCAGCGCTGGGCCCTGACGATCTCGGCGGAGGAGACCACCAACGCGGATCTGCGCCGCCTGCTTGACGTGAACATTTCGATCTCCAGCGAAATGCGCTTGGAGGCGCTGCTGGAGAAGATCGTCCACGCCACCACCCTGGTGATCCGGGCCGACCGCTCCACGCTTTTCCTGCACGACGCCAGGACCGACGAACTGTGGTCTGTGGTGGCCGAGGGCGTCGAGCTGAAGCAGATCCGTTTCCCTGCCGACCGCGGTCTGGCGGGCTGGGTGCTGCAGCATGGGCAGGTGGTGAACCTGGCCGAGGCCTACGCCGACGAGCGCTTCAACGCCCAGATCGATGCCCAGACCGGCTACCACACCCACAGCGTGCTCACCGTCCCGGTCACCGCCCGCGACGGGCGCAAGCTGGGGGTCATGCAGGCGCTGAACCGCATCGACTCGCCGCTCTTCGGCGACGCCGACGTGGAGCGGATGACCGCCTTCGCCGCCCAGGCGGCCGTGGCCATCGAGAACGCCACCCTCTTCACCGAGGTGCAGGCCGAGCGGAACTACAACGAAAACATCCTGCGCTCGATGTCGAGCGGGGTGATCACCTTCGACGCGGGGCTCACCTTCGCCAAGCTGAACAGCGCCGCCGAACGAATCCTGGAGGCGCCCGGCGGGGAGTTCGCCGACGAGGGCGTCGCCGGCTGGCTGCAGGCCAGCGGCCTGCTGGCCGAGGTGCAGTCGGTGGCGGCCGGCGGAGCGCCCAAGATCCTGCTGGACGCGGACATCAAGACCGCCGCCGGCCATCCGCTGTCGGCCAACCTGTCGGTCGTTCCCCTGGTCGGCGACGGCGGCCCGACGGGGCTGCTTGTGCTGGTGGAGGACATCACCGAAGGCAAGCGCCTGCAGGGCGTCATGCGCCGCTTCATGACCCAGAAGGTCGTCGACCAGGTGCTGGGGCGCGAGGACGACGTGCTGTTCGGCCAGGCCTGCCAGGCCTCGATCCTCTTCGCCGATATCCGCGGCTTCACCACGCTGGCCGAGAACCTGGACCCGCGCGAGACGGTGGAGATGCTGAACGAGATCTTCACCGAGCTCTTCGAGGCCGTGGCGGCCGCCGACGGCCTGCTCGACAAGTTCATCGGCGACGCGATCATGGCCGTCTACGGCGCCCCGATCAGCTCAGGCCGCGATCCGCAGAACGCGGTCGAGAGCGCCGTGGTCATGGCCCGCATGATCGAGCAGCTGAACATCGGCCGCCGCGGCAAGAAGCTGCCCGAGCTGCGCCTGGGCGTCGGCATCGCCTCCGGCGAGTGCGTGGCCGGCGCCATCGGCTCGCCCAAGCGCATGGACTACACGGTGATCGGCGACTCGGTGAACCTGGCCTCGCGGCTGGAGGCCATCACCAAGGTCTACCAGGCCGGCATCGTCGTCTGCGAGGCGACCGCCAACGCCGTGGAGGGCCTGCATCCCCTGCGCGAGCTCGACACCATTCGCGTGCGCGGCCGCAAGAAGCCGGAGCGGATCTTCGAGGTGCTGACGGACGCCGCCCGCGCGGAATCGCCAGCCCTGGCGGCGTACGCCAAGGGACGCGCGCTGCTCCGCCGCCGCCGCTGGAAGGAGGCCGTCGCGGCCTTCGAAAGCGCCATGACCCTCGACCCGAACGACCGGCCTTCCGCCCTGATGCTGGAACGCGCCCGCGTCCTCGCCGCCCGCCCGCCTGCCGCCGACTGGGACGGCGTCTGGGAAGCGGCCTAGCGGTAGCGGGCTTTCGCGGCCGCCTTCGCCGCCTGCTCGGCGAATTCCGAGGGCCGAAGCTTCGTCGTCGCCTTCCACTTCTCGAAGGCCATGACGTCGGCGATGCGCTTGTCGACGAACGCCAACGCCGACTCGCGGTCCGCGGCGAAACGCACCGAAAGCGCTCCGGTCAGGATGCCCGCCAGCAGCAGGCGCTTGGAGTAGTGGTTCTCGTCGGTGGCGGTGTCGCCGGCCCAGCGCCACAGGACGTCGGCGCTTTCCCAGCTGAGCCGCGCGCCCAGCTCCAGGTTCCACGGCAGCGCCAGGAAGCCCGTCCAGCGCCAGACCGCCCGCCCGTCCGCCGCCGCCGCGTCCAGCCGCGCCTCGACTCCCGCCCGGATCCGCTCGCGCACCTTCATCGCCGCCGGGTCCAGCCCGGCCAGGATCGTCAGCGCCCGCGCATCGTGCCGCCGCGACAGCAGCGCCGCCAGGTCCTGCGGCCCGTGCGGCAGCAGGAGGTCGGTCTCGTCCGCCGAAAGCTGGCAGGCGCGCCCGGCCATCGTCGCCATCCGCCGCGTCCAGCCCTCGCTGGGCGCCAGCGCCAACGCCGCGTCCAGCACCTTCTGCTCGGTCTCGGCGGCCCAGTCGGCGGGATTGTCGCTCATGGAGCCCAATCTAGCCCCTCGGGCGGGCCCGCGCACGCCGTGGACACGAGGGGCCTCTTCTGCTATCTCGCCGCGCTCGAACCCGAAGGGTCAAACCTTCGGGCGTTCCATTTTTGCACGCTCGCCGCCTTTTTCGCCGGCGGAGGCGGGCGGCCAGCGATCGCTTTCCAGCACATTGGGATCCTAAGCTTAGAATTCCACGTGGACAAGTTGTC